>Ga0304729_1000109_pt1 | contig 53761 bp, 41 predicted proteins | sample C_131016_MF_Meta_FD_190475 | JGI IMG/M metagenome (GOLD analysis project Ga0304729, IMG submission 190475) | Freshwater microbial communities from Lake Croche, Canada to study carbon cycling - C_131016_MF_MetaG (v2) (version 2) | ecosystem: Environmental > Aquatic > Freshwater > Lake | place... | reverse complement strand
TTGGGATGGAGGCTGCATCTCTTTGATATGGCGACGAACAAGGCGCTTGCGTTGTCCGCCCGTATGGAGACGCGTGATTATGTAGATATGGTCGAACTTTCCCGTCGTTTTCCCCTTGAGGCCATCATCTGGGCGGCTTGCGGCAAGGATCCGGGATTCAATCCCCTTTCTCTGTTCAGGATGATGATGAGGTTTGCCCGAATTGATCCATTGGAACTGGATAAAATAAAAGCGCGGAACCTAGATCCAGTCGCCCTGAAGGAGGAGTGGATCATGGTTTCCGACAAGGCCCGGAAGGAAATAACGCTTTTGGCGGATGAGCGTCCGGAGATTCCGATCGGAGTGGCCTTCGTGGATGAGCAAGGGAATCCCGGATGGATCCGCTCGAACCCTTCCCTAAAGATTCACCATCCCTCGCTCAGGGGATGCTGGCCAACGCTTACAGGCGGGGGAGGGGGAAGCGCCCCGAAGGAGGACTGAGTAAAAAGTGGGAAGGTGGAGCACAAAGTCGAGAGTCGAGAACCAAGGCTCTGGGAAGAGCCGCGGAAGACTACTGTAAGTAGCCCCGTAAGGGCGGCACGGCTTGCCGGGCTGCAAGTGCCGTCAATCGAGGGTCGAGGGTCGACAGATGCGGGGAAAGATGTAACCCTATCTCCAATCTGCAATCTCCTGCTCGCTCGCCTTTGGCGATCGAGTAATGGGTTGCGTCATTGACGCCTTATAAAAAGACGATATAAATAAGTCGATGTTCACGCGCTTACTTAGCTCAAAGCTCGAGAAAGCCCTGGAAAAGGCGTTTGTCCATATTCTCTTTGGCGCAAGGCAGACGGGAAAGTCGTACCTGATCCGTCATCTGATTTCGGATCCCTCTCTCAGGTATGATTTTTCAAATCCCGCAGAGCGGACGAGGTTGTTGGCCGATCCGGGGATTTTTATCAGGGAGTGCGAGGCATTGGTAGCTAGGAGTGAACCCCACTTTGTGGTGGTGGATGAGGCGCAGAATGTGCCCGCGGTTTTCGATTCAGTTCAGCATCTCTATGATCAGGATAAAACGCGCTGGAGATTCGTCCTACTTGGAAGCTCGGCGCGTAAGCTGAGGTTAACGGGGGCGAACCTTCTTCCTGGCAGGGCCCTGCTTCACAAGATGATGCCGCTCGTGTTAGGGGAGCGTTCAGCGGTGCCCGTCGGTGATTGCATGACGCCGATCAACACCGGAAGGGTTGCATCTCCGAGATTCCCGGATGCCGAATTGATGGAGCGGCTTGCCTATGGGGAATTGCCCGGTGTTGCCCTGCTTTCCGAAGAGGATCGTGGGGAGATCCTTCTCTCCTATACAACGATTTATCTGGAGGAGGAGATTAGGAGGGAGGGTTTAGTCAGGGATTGGGGGGCTTTCGTCAATTTCCTTCGACTTGCCGCAAGTGAATCAGGGGAGGAACTCAACTACGCTTCGATCTCAAGGCAGGTTGGCATCAGTCTGCCCACGGTGAAGTCTCATTACCAACTGCTGGAAGATATGTTTTTAGGGATTCGGGTGCCGGGATGGTCAAGGAGTCCCCGTAGAAATCTGGTATCCAATCCGAAGTTCCTGATTTTCGACGCCGGCGTGCGTCATGCCGCAGCTGGTCTGAAGCCGGGTCTCGACACAGTGAATGCAAATCCGGGGCCCATTTTTGAACAATGGGTTGGGATCGAGCTTTGGAAGCGGTTGCAGTACCTTGGAGGGAGCCTACATCATGTAAGGAGCAAGGACGGGAGGGAGATTGATTATCTTGTCGAATTGAACGGGGAATTGATTCCCATCGAGGTGAAATGGACGGATCGACCGTCTCACAGCGATGCCAGGCATCTGATTGCCTTTTTGAAGGATCACAAGGAGGCACAACAAGCATATGTTATCTGCAGATGCCCGAAACCGCAGAAGCTGGCCGATGGAATCACGGCTCTTCCATGGCAAAATCTCTAATCCCATGACGATCTCCATTATTACCCCATCCTTTGGACAGCTCAACTGGCTGAGGATGTGCGTGGCCAGCGTAGCCGACCAAGTCGGCGTGCAGTATGAAGGTGCGAAGGTAAAAGGTGCCGTAACGGATGCAAAGCAACGGCCGGGCCAGCAAAAGGTGGGGTCCTCAGAAAGCAATCACCTTCGCACTTTTGAACCTTCGAACCTTCCCACCAATCGCTTGGCGATTGAGCACATCATCCAGGACGGGGGGACTCCGGGAATCGAGGAATTTGCACGCGGGATGTCTCAGTATCTCAAGGATCTTTATGGAGGCGAAGAAGTGGATCTTTCCGATAGTGATCCGACATCCCGGTGGGAAAGTGCCGTAACGGATGCGAAGCAACGGCCGGGCCAGCAAAAGGTGAAAATGTATGAAGGTCAGAATCCATCTGCCTGCGAGATCCTGCACTTTCGCACTGCGTCCGGTTACACGCTCCGCGTGTTCAAGGAACCGGACGCCGGAATGTACGATGCCCTGAACAAGGGTATCTCTAGGATATCGGGTGATCTCTGGGCATGGATCAACTCGGACGAGCAGTATCTGCCGGGAACGCTGGACTATGTGGCAACACGCTTCTCGGAACAACCCGAGATCGACATTCTGTGTGGTGATGCACTGCTTACGGACGAAATGGGCAATGCCCTATCGTACCGGAGGATTGTGGCGCCCCAGTGGAGACACACACGCTTGGTGCACCTTTCTTCGTTGAGCTGTGCGAGCTTCTATAGACGCTCGATTGTGGAGAAGGTGGGCGGATTTGACACGACCTGGCGCTCCATCGGCGATGCGGAATGGATGGCTAGAATGCTGCAAGCAAACATCCGCGTCAAAGCCTGCGGCAGACTTTTTGCCACGTTTGCCTTCACCGGGCAGAACACCAGCGAGTCACCGGCAGCTAAAAAGGAATCCCAACAATGGAAAAAACATCCAGGGGCCGCCTTTACGTGGTTGCGGCTTCCCGTGATCCTTCATCACCGGATGCGGAAGTGGATGGCGGGAGCCTATTCCAAGAGATCCGTCACCTATGCCATCTATGTCAGGAACGGAGCTGAACGCTCCACCCGTACGGCGGGATGCTTGGGATGGGGGTGGCCTTCGCGAGTGAGTACCAAGGCGAGTCATCTGAATCTTGAAAATGGAGTGGATGCTTTCAAAACGATTCGGGTTCTCGGAACGAGCTTGTTGGCCACGACCTACCGGGGTCTGTCGGAATTATTAATGAAGGAGGCGAGGCAAGCCAAGAGGCCTGTCGTTGTTGACTTCGCCAATACGCAGATCGTGACGATGAGGAGGCATGAGCCCCTGTTCGCCTCGCTCACGGAATGCATCGACTTCACGGTTCCGGACGGAATGCCGCTTGTCTGGGCAATGAACGCGAAGGATGCAGGGCTGGAGGATCGAGTCTACGGACCGACTTTTACCAGGGAGTTCATGGCCACATGCCCGGAGGGAATGACACATTATCTCGTCGGTGGATCGGAGGAATGCGGGGGTCGCTTCCGAGAGCGGATGCTGAAACTGAATCCCTCACTGAATTTCGTCGGAGGATACCATGGAGGGTGCTCCGTGGAGGGCTTGCTGAAGGATGACGAGTCGGTGTTGGCTGAAATTCAGGAGAAGAAGCCTGACTTCATCTGGGTGGGGCTGGGAACGCCCAAGCAGTATGGATGGATCAACCGGATCAAGCCGCAGTTGGATCATGGAGTGATGCTTGCGGTCGGATTTGCCTTCGATGTGAATGCCGGCATGAAGTCGGATGCCCCGCTCTGGATGCAGAGAATCGGGATGACTTGGCTGTACAGAATGGCAACCGAGCCTGAGCGTCTGGCTGGACGCTATCTGAAGTGGAATACGCTCTTCCTTTGGTATTGGGCGCTGGAATGTCTGGCGCCTCGCTTGCGAAAACTCAAACTTTCGGTGAGAAATCTGCTGCTCTCAGTGATCGATCTCTTTGCAAGCGATCTGAAGGATTGCGTCACGGGGGAAACTCTGGGGCGCGGTCTTATGCTGGGCTGGGGTGGTCGCCCTTGGGTCATTGGGCACGAGAGCTTGCCGCCACTGATCCCGCGCTTTCTTCCCCAGAGGCGCCTTACTTACTGGAAGCAGTCGATCGGATTCACGACGCATCAACGCCCCGATTTTCCCCGGCTTGCAGGCGTTGCCAAATCCCAATCGGAAGAGGCGAGGGTCATGAACGTGGTGCTTACGCATCTGGGAGAAAGTCGGATGCGCTCCCTTCTCAAAAACTGGGAGGAAGTTTGCGCTCCTGAGGATCTCTGGATTGCCTTCGGCGGATCGCGCGCGGATTTCGAGTCGATTGACTACCCGAGGAAGGTTTTTGTTGAGGATCCCAATCTGCGCAAGATGGACAATCAGCGGGAGAAGCAGTCTTACACGGGCATCTTTCAGGCAATGGCCCCGGTTGTGGAGAAGGAGAATCCGGATTTTGTCTATTTCTGCGAATATGATCACCTCCCACTTGTTCATGACCTGAACCGTCGGCAGGTCGATGAGATGCTCCGTGAGAACGCCGATGTCATGGGTCACTGGCTCTATCGGGTCGATGGTAGCAGCCACTATCACATGCTCTACCATGAGACGGATCCCTGCTTCTTTCCGTTCTGGAAGTCGATCTCCCTCCGTGAAGACCCAGGAGTGATCCTTTCGATGTTCGGGAGTGGGACTATGTGGAGCAGGGAGGCATTCCTGGCCGTGGCCTTGAGAGCGCAGGAGATTGCATGCTATCTCGAGATCTACCTTCCCACCCTGGTCCATCATCTGGGCTTCCGTGTGCGTGGATGGAATGAGGAGAAACATTTTCTCTCAAACCTTCCCTCAGCGCTGATATCCGTCGAAGAGGGCCAGCGTCAAGGGGCCTGGACAGTTCACCCGATCAAGGAAATCTCATGAAGGGACTCAAGCATCATCAGAATCGTTGTTACGTATTGCTTATTGCCTTCTGCAGGCCGATGTGTGTTTGCTGGCTAATCTCCCCATGAATCTTTCAACGAACGCTGTCGGACGAATTCTAGTTGTGCTGGTTCTGTCGGTCGGCACGGTACTGGCCTTCAAGCTCACAAGTTCCGTGAACTCGACCACGGAGAGCGGGGTGATCATGACGTTGCCCTCTGAGATAAACGGTTTTTCTGGTAGGGATGAAGCGGCTTCCGAAGGCGAAAAGAGTGTCCTGCCCAAGGACACAGAGATTGTAAAAAAGAGCTATAGGGACTCTGACGGCGAATTCATCAATGCCCAGGTCGTGCTAGCCGGAGCCGAGAAACGGAGCATCCACCGCCCAGAGCTCTGCCTCCCGGCGCAGGGATGGTCGATCGACCGCAGGGAAACCATCCCGGTGAAGCTGGCCGATGGGAGTTCCTTCACCGTCATGGCCGATCACATCTCCAAGCCGGTGGAGGTCTCTCCCGGGGTAACGAAGACGCTTCCGAGTCTTTACTGCTACTGGTTTGTGGGAAATGGAGTCACGACCTCATCCCATCTCCACCGCCTCCTGCTGACAAGCTGGGACCGGATCGTCCATCACAAGAATCACCGGTGGGCCTATATCGCCGTCAGTGCCCCCGTGCTGCAGGGATTCATTTCCAACGGCAAGGATGCTGGGGCGACCCAGAAAATGATCACCGATTTCATCGCCAATCTTGCGCCCTCGGTCATGAAGTGACGCGAACCTATTCTCAAGCACCACAGCATGAACTCTCGCCTTCGCCCCTTTCCTACGACTCTTGTCTTCTGTACGGCGGCCATTCTCGCCCTCGGGACGCTCCTGCTGTTGCTTCAATACAGCTTCGGCATCGGGACGACCTCTTACTCACTCGGCCTCTATATCTGGCGCAACTGGACTGAGAATGAGGACATGGGCCATGGGTTCCTCATTGTCCCCGCTTTCCTCTTTCTGATCTATGAGGAAAGGGCACGACTCCTCTCCCTGACGCCCCGATGCGGGTGGGGAGGGTTGCCTCTTCTTGTTCTTGGTCTTCTGCTCTATTGGGCTGGAAATCAGGCCGATGTCACCTTCATCGGTTTGATCAGTGTGGTGCTTTGCCTGGTCGGCTCTGTCTGGTGGTTGCTCGGTTGGGAGTTTCTGAAGGTGCTTGCCTTTCCGATCGCCTTCCTGCTTTTTGCGATCCCGTTCCCGGGCCTCGACACGATGGTAGCTCTGCCGCTCCGGTACCTGATGTCGACGATCAGCGTCCTTGTGCTGAATGTCATCGGGATTCCCGTGGTGCTGGTGGGGACTGGGATTCTTTCCGCACCCGATGCCGCCAATCATCTCGCCGCAGGTCAGAAATTCGCGGTGGATGTCGCCAATCCCTGCAGTGGTATCCGCTCGCTCTTCGCGCTGATGATGGTCGGGGCTCTCTTTGCCCATTTCACGCTCAAGGGCGCATGGAGGAAGTGGCTGCTTTTTCTCTGTGCCCCTCCGCTTGCTGTGATCGGGAATCTGGCCCGTATTCTGATGCTGACGATTGGCACGGTCGTCTTCGGGAGTGATTTCGCTCTGGGCAAGAACCCTCTGGAGCATCCCTCTTGGTTTCATCTGGCGGCAGGTTATCTGGTATTCATCGTTGCGCTTCTCGGAATGATGGGGATCGGTTCGCTGCTGGGGCGTCTTGGTGGAAAAAAGCTGCCGGATAGCTCTCTTGCAGACATGTCTGGCTCTTTGGCTGTTCCTTCGCCCCGACCTTCCTCCGAAGACAACCATTGACGGGAAATGAAAGGCCTCCCAAATGAAGGCCGTCAGGGGACCCTGCCAAGATAAGGGTTCGATTCCGCATGTCATGATATCCCAACATTCATCAGCAAAAATGGGAGGGAGGCCCCGGATCCTTCAGATCTTCTCCCGTTACCGGGAGTTAGGGGGAGAGGAGGGAAGCGTCTACCGCATCGGCGACGCGCTGCACCGTGACTTTGATGTCGGATATTTGCTGGCTTCCAGCGCGGAAGCTTTTTCCGGAGGGATACTCCGTACAGGGGTCTCAGCCCTCAAGGCCTGCTCCAACTGGACCATCGCCAAACAGCTCCGTAATTATCAGGCCCTCGGAAACTATCAATTCTGGCTTATTCACAATGTCTTTCCCACCATGTCGCCCGAGGTCTACAGACTGGCCTTTGAATTGGGAGTGCCTGTAGTGCAGTACCTTCACAATTACCGCATGGGGTGCGTGAACGGATTTTTCCTCAACCATGGGGAGCCATGCCAGCGCTGCATGCATGGAAACTTCATGCCTGCCTTCAAGACGGCCTGCTGGCATGGGAGTCGATTGAAAAGCGGCCTTATGGGGGCTATCACGGCCCATGCTCGGGGAATGGATCTTTTTCACAGGGTTCATCATTGGGTCGCCATCAGCGAGTCTCAGAAGGCGGAACATGTCCTCATGGGTATTCCTGACGAAAAAATCACGGTCATCCCTCATTTTCTCGAACACAAAGAGACGATCCCCCCGTATCCCGAACAGGGTGATGTCCTCTTCGCGGGTAGACTCTCCCCGGAGAAGGGAGTGGACCGACTTCTGCATGCATGGAATCTGCTCGGCGACTGCGGTAGAACTCTTTGGATCGTTGGTGATGGGCCGGAGCGTGGACGGCTTGAGACGATGAGCCGTGATCTGGCTCTCAGGAACGTCCGCTTCACCGGGTTTATGAAACATGCCGAGATGTCGGAAATCTGGGAACGGGCGGCCTGCTCCATTGTCCCCTCCATTTGGAAAGAGCCCTTCGGCATGGTCGTCCTAGAGGCATGGTCGAAGGGTCGTCCTGTTGTCGCCCATCGGATCGGAGCGCTTCCCGAAATCATCTCGCATGGAAGTGACGGGCTTCTTGTCTCCCCTGGGCATCCAGCAGAGTTGGCCGATGCGATCCGATCACTTCTTCTGAAGCCAGAGTCTGGGAGGAGTATGGGGCTTGCGGGGTTGCAAAAACTGAAAGAAAAACACTCCAAGCCAGCTTGGCAGGATGCGATCAATCCGATTTTTCGGATCCACGATCCCTCCCGCCAGGATCTCCAAACAATAAACCCTTCTTGATCTAACACATGAAACTTAAAAATCCTCAATTCGATCATCAAACGAGTCTTTTTCTCCCTCTTTTCCTCGTACTGTTTTCGATCTTCTTGGATTACTATATGTCGAACACTCCTATAGCGCCTCTTCTGGAGATCATTGGGCTCATGTGTTTCGCCTTCTATCTTTCAGAGGGATGGATGATTTTCTGGGCCATCATCTATAGCATCATTACGGCGTGCATTTTTTTGCAGCCATCCGTTTATGGTTTTCTTAATCCGAACGGGTCTCAAGAAAGTATTGCAACCTGTTATGTCAGGAGCGTCACCTTTCTATGTGGTGCCATAGCAGCAACCATACTTTGCTTTGTTATCAATCGGCTCAGGCAATCAAATCAAGAGTTCTTTAGCATCATGGAGGCAGTAACCGTCCCTATTTTCGTGTCGGATAGGGAAGGCAAAATTCATTTTTTGAACCGAATGGCGGCTAAGATTTTTGGGTTGGAGTCGAGCAAGGAGTCGAGCAAGGAGTCGAGCAAGGAGTCGAGCAAGGAGTCGAGCAAGGAGTCGAGCAAGAACATTTTCGAACTCACTGCTCCCCAAGGAGCGCAAGGCGATATGATTGCCGATTATCTCCGGAGGATAGAGGGATCCTCGGAATCTTCCCCGCTCAGGATGGAGTGCCAAGGCAAGCGATTCGATGGCAGCACCCAACTCATGACATCAAGATCACAGGATTATCTCGTGGTGATGATGACTGAGGTCCCGAACAGTCGTCACGGGGGTGAGTCTTGAGTTTGCCATCATTGGAAACAAGTGAGGGAAAAGCTACGCATGGGCGGCGAATCCTGCTCGTGGACGGGCATTACTACCTCTACCGCTCCTTCTTTGCGATCCGGGGGCTGACGAACTCGAAGGGCGAACCCACCAACGCCATCTATGGGTTCGTGAAGGCGTTGCGGCGAATGATCTCGGATCTGAAGCCCGAATACGCGGCTGTCGTCTGGGATGCCGGCCTTCCGGAGCGCCGTACGCAGCTCCAGCCGGAGTACAAACAGCACCGCGACGAGATGCCCGGTGACCTGGAGGTGCAGCAGGAACCGATCCAGAAAATCGTTCCCCTACTCGGGGTTGCCAGCGTCTTTCTGGAGAATCACGAGGCGGATGACCTCATCGCTTCGTATGTCATGGAGGCTCGCCGTTCCGGGATGGAGTGCGTGGTGGCCACCAATGACAAGGACATCCTCCAGATGGTACGCGACGGCGTCTCGATCTACTCGACGGCGAAGGCCGATGTGGGGGAGGGGAACGGGGGGTTCAAGCTGCTGGGTGTCTCCGAGGTGCGGGCCAAGTGGGGGGTCGATCCGGAGCTGATCGCCGATGTGCTGGCTCTGACGGGAGACTCAGCGGATAATATCGCTGGAGTGCCCGGAGTGGGTGGCAAGACGGCCGCCAAATGGATCAGTCAGTACGGATCGCTCGACCGCATCCTGGAGGGCAAGGATCTGGACACCAAGGTACGTGAGAAGGTGGAGGCCTCCCGTGAGCTGATTCTCCAGAACCGCCAGATGGTGGCTCTCGATCTGGATCTGCCGCTGCCGCTACTGATCAAGGGGATGAAAGTGAGCCCGCGTTATCCTGAGCTAATCGCGGCACTGCGCCATTGCGAGTTCCGTTCGCTTGTAGCCGAAGTGGAGCGCGAGGCGCAGGCGTTGGAAGCTAGGAGATCGGATACGGGAGTTAGGGAAGGGCAAAGTGCCGTAACGAATGCGAAGCAACAGCCAGACACGCTAATGGCTGGAAGTAACAGTTTGAATGATCCGCATCTCCCCTCTCCAATTCCCGATCTCCCGGCTCAGGCGGAGTTATTCTGATGAGGAAGAGTCTTGTCTTCGGTGCGGGACAGGGGGCCCGTCTGGCGGTGCTGGATCTCCTCAAGCGCTCCGCGAACGGTCTTGGTGTGAAGCAGATTGCGGCTGAATTGGGCATGAGTTACATGGGGGTGAAGGCGCATTGCCTTGCTCTCGCTTCGGAGGGATATCTGACCACCTGGAGACAACCCGCTCCGAAGGGGCGTCCGCTGATGTTCTACAGGCTGACGGAGTCCGGGGAGCGTCTCTTTGCCGAGCCGGGTCTTGGGTTGGCACTGGGACTGCTGCGCGATTCGGGAAAACTCTTTGGCTCCTCCGCCGCGCAGAAGCTACTGGTTCTCCATTACCGTGCCGAGGCCGAACGCTACAACGCGATGATTTCTTCTCCGGAAGTCACGGAAAGAATAAAGGCCTTTGTGCGACTGCGTGATCGGGAAGAGAGAATGTCAGCGTTCTCGGGCAATGAGACTTGCTGGGAGATCCACGAATATCACAACCCCCACGCTGCTCTCATGCGGGCATATCCTGTGGCGTTGAGCCTTGAGGAAACAATGATCGGCGAGGTTCTGGGAGTGCCTGTTCGCAGAAGCGAGGAGGGAAGCCGGATTATTTTTTCACCCCGGTAGAGAATCACTTGATCGATTTCTCGTAGGCACAAAACTCCTGTCTAGAATTTTGTAGTGAATCAAACGGAGGGCCTGATTCAAGACTTCGCGGGGAGGTGTTCCCTGCAGAATTCCCTACCATCCGCACTGACGCGAAAATCAATGTCCGGATGGGTAGATTCGGTTTTGCCGCATGCCTCGCACAGGTGGAGCGTCTCGACCGGTTGGCTTTTTTGGCCCTGTGTTTTGCCTTGAGTTTGGTTTTGTGTTTGGCCCTGGGGCTTGAATCGGGTGGAAGGACCTGAAAATCCGGCGACGCCCCTTTTCAGAATGCCCAGATGGGATCTCAACTCCGTGCTGAAAAACAGAAGGTAGTTGAGAAAAGCCGCCCCTAGGGTCGCTGCGACTATCAGTGGCTGGCCCAACGCCGAGAGGATCATGATGAGGGCACTGAAGAGAGCCAGCCAAGCAATCCTGACCGGAAGAATGAAGAAAACCAGGACCTTGAAGTCGGGATAGACCGTTGCATAGGCTAGTAGCAGGGAGAGATTGAGAAAGGTATTTGCCCGCCCGATGGAGGTCCCTTCACCGGACAATCCGAATGCGAAGGAGACCACTGTGCAGAGCAGGATGCCGCATAAATAAAAGGAGGTCAGTTTCGCCGCTCCCAGGGCGGTCTCCAATCCATCGCCTAGGTAAAGCAGGAAAAGGAGTGAGAAAAAGATCCAGAACGGGCTCAGGGTCTCCGGAATGAAGATCCAGGTAACAAGTCTCCAGATCTCTCCTCGAAGAACTAGGGCGGGATTGAGCTCCAGAACCGAGAGATATCCCGGGGCCAGAAGATGGAGGATGAAGACCAGAGCGTTGAAGAGCACCACATAGCGGATCAACCCCGGCACAGCGCAGTATTCCGAAATTCTACGCAGTCGGTCATGGAGTTTGGAACGCATGGAAAAACTCTACCATGACGCAAGCGCACCCCCAGCAAAAGAGTGAAGGAGATCTCATTGATGTTACAAAATAGAAACAATCTTTTTGGTGGCACGCTTGGAGAAAATGCGTACTTTATGAATATGGGGGAACCAGAGGAGATATCTAATATCGAGAGCTTTCCGCTTTCTCCCCGGATGGCACACCCCCCTATCCCCTCCACAATACGGAAAGAATCCGAGTTACCCCCCGCGATCACCAAGCGCAGTCTGACGCCTGCTCATAAAATCCAGGTTGAGTTCTGGCATCAAGGAGAGAAGGCGGCTGAGTCAGTGAGCCCTGTGAAGTCCCCTCCTTCCAATCGTTCCAAGATGGCTCATCAGAGGGCTGATCAGTTTGGATGGATCATGGGAGGGCTCGCACTCATCGTCATCACAGTCATCTTTATTTCGCTCCATTTGAGTAATCGAAAATATTCCTACAAGGATGGTTTTTCAAAAAAATCGACCACGCCGATTGTTGATTTCTACCAAGGAAACATTGTCTTTGCAAAAAAAGTTCAGCAAGCGAGAGGATTGGAAAAATCGAGCTCAGAGGACGAAATGCCTGCGATTCTCGGTGCCAGCGAAGGGATGGATATTTCTCTCAAGGACCAGATGGCCAGCATGAACGCCAAGTTGGAACAAGTCCGTGCGCAAAAACTGAACGAGGAGCCTGCAATCTCAATGCCCGAAAAGCTAGCAAACCCGGCCCTGCATCTTGAAATAAAACCCGTCGATCCCAAAAAGTTCGAAAATCCGCTGGAATTCAACGGCATGTTGCCCAAGCCCCTGCAGCAGACCAATTAAGTCGATCCTTCAGGACGGAGTCATATTTCAGCTCAAGGGTCTTCAAAGACACGCACGAAGTCCGGTTTTCCATTCCGCAGGAAAAAGGGGATCAGGCAGTTCCCCACGGCTCCTTCCTGCTGGATTTCCACAGGGATGCTATTCCCATCGATGACGGCCTCATAGCTCACGCACGGAGGCTGGCGTGTCAGCAGGATGCTATTTCCGGGAGCCAGATAGGCAAGCTGCTGGGCCGGCTTGTTCTCGGAAGCCAGGCTTCGGAGTAGGAGTGTTTTCCCCGGCATGGCATTGACGATCCTGTAGTGGCATGGATCAGGGGTGACGAGGGAGTAGGGGATGACATGAAACTGAACGTTAGGGGATGAAACTCCCCGGGTTGCCTGATCCCCAAGGAGCTGAGGCAGTTTTTCCGCCGGTCCCAGAGTGCTCAAGTCACCCGTCAGCAGCAGGTACTGGTTGGAGACGGGTTTGAAGCGGATCGTTTGGTCCGTTACGGGTGAGCCATTGGTGCTTCGCACAACATAATGGACCTCAGGCGTGGCGATGGCATGGTTGGCCGTCCATTCCCCCTGGGGAAAGTCTGGGTAGGCGAGGGGCTTGTTGGTTCCGCCGGTTCCCTTAGCACCCTTGGTGCCCCCGTTACCAAGACCTTGAGCTGGATGACCTGGACCAAAACCAAGGGCAATCGAGGGGACGCTGGTAGCGTTTACAATGGTGACCCGGACCTGGGGGGGTGGACTCGGGGTGGCCACGACGTGAAGGTGCGGATGAGACGCTTGCTGTCGCTGAGTTCTCTGAGGTCCGTGAGTTGAGCCTGTCGACGAGGAGGGGGCAGGGGAGAAGGCTGGGGTGGGAAAGGGAAGTAGCGTCGTCTGGGCCAGTAAGAGAAATGCAGTGAATGTCATCATGGCTGGGAAAATGAATGCGAGGAATCAGCGCCACTGCACGTCATGAAGCGACGGAATCAAACGACCCGTGACATCGGGTTCCAGTCGGAGAAGCCCCTCCATCAGCGAGCGCCCCCTGGTTTTGCCGCGCTGATCGAGAGCTTCGCCAATCACGTAGAGATGGAAGACGCGGGTTTGGAGAATGCAGTGACCGATGATTTTGCCGAACGCTTCCTCTCTGGCACGATCGAAAACGGCGGCCGCCGGCGGTGAACTGCCGGGGATGTTCCTTTGCAGGAAAGGCGTGTAGGTTTCGGCATTGACGAGATTTTTCGTGAGCGGGTAGAGGTCGGAGAGTCTCTGGTAAGGACGGTTTGATTCCACGACGGTGGCCAGATCATCCGCCGAGTTGGCGCTGATGCGTGAATTCGTAGAGCGATGGTCCGAGGTGACTCCGACTCCGTAGAAAAGGGAGGTGAGGACTTCATGGGAGGCGGTGTTCACGTTGATGCGTCCCGGGATGCCGGCGTTCGTGCCGAGTTGGTTTGTATCTCCGGAGGATGGGCGTCGCCCTTCGTCTGCTAGGGTGAAGAGGTCCAGAAGTTCGATGGCTCGTTTGCCGGGAATATCCCAGTTGTTGGTCCCTGCAAACTGAAACTCCGGTTGTCCGATTCGGAGCGTTCTCCCTCCACCGCTACAGGTGAGAATGCCAGTCTGACTCGGGTTCACGGCCGAGCCTTGATCATCCACCTGGGCCGGTTCAAAGATATTCCCCAATTCCGCAAGGGAAACCATGGCTCCCTTGCGCATGACAACGGGGGCTGTCTTGTCATCGACTCTCTCACGATAGGAGGAAGGGATTAGATCAGGCATTTGCTCTGCATTGGCAGGGCGGTTCCCGATCACGGGATTCTCCGGGATCCAGTCGCGGCTTTTCCAAGTGCTCTTGGGATCCAGAATCATACCTTTGTTGAGTAAACCGCCCGGGACAACGCCGTTCCAGAGAGTGTTTTCCTGATAGGTTGCGATCGGTACCCAAGTATAGGAGGTCAGAAATGTGGCGCGTGGATCTCCGACAAAACGATATTTCCCCGGATTCAGTGCCTCGGAGGATTCGTCCGGTTCGGTTTCTTTGCCTGAGTAGGTGGGAACCGTGAGGCATTGCCAACGAGGCTGAGAGTTGAGCAGTTGCTGTGCATTATGCTTCAGCCCACCTGGTTCCTTCTTGGAGTCATTCGCGGAGCGGCGGGTCATATCGACAAGCTTATCGTTCCAGTAGAGCTCGAAGTATTCGGGAGCATCGTTTTCGTTGCCAGACGGACCCTCCTTCCAGCACGGTTGGTTGGTGCTCGGAGGGGTGGGTGAGTTCCAAGTTTGGGTTTCGGGTTGGAATGCCAGAACAATGAATTCATTCGGCCGCAGATCTCTGGTTGAAGAAGCAGTTTCATCATATTTCTTGAAAGGTGTCTCCACGCCGGTTCCAAAGGCCACGTAAGCCCTGTTCCCGATCACCAGACGCGGAATGCCTCCTCGCACGACGCTTGTTGCGGGATTCCAAATCTCGACAAAGAACTGGCTTTCGATCGCGGTCATATTGGTAGTGCTATTTGTCAGATAGGCGGTGCGTGTGCATTTCTCTGCAATCTGCGTTACATAGGGGACAAGATCCCGGCCAGATGGCTCTCCTCCCGGAGGTCCGGTGGGCCCCGGTGTCGCGGAAATATAATCGACGATGCTGCAGGCCAACCGTGTCAGGTAGAGGAACGGGTCGCTCCCTTTCCTAGCCAGTGAGGGATCACGCTGATTGAACTTCGGTAGGTTCTTGTCGATGATGCGGGCGATAGTGGTCGCGCGATCGTAGGATGTGGAACCCCACGCGGGGTTTGTGGCCAGATCATTCAGGTTGTACTTTGGCAGACCTCCCTCGGGCAACGTGGCCGGGATGAGGTCCGGAACCCTGCAGGGATCGCGTGTGAGCAGTGAGCGTTTTTCCCCGTACTCCCGAGGGTCCTGGAACGCGGTCTCGAAGCTTCCCGCTGTCGGGAGATGACTCGCTATCTCATGGAGGTGAGCGGCCTCCTCGATGGTTGGAAAGTGGTTGCTCCCGTCTGCCAGCGGAAGATCGCCGGGGCCATGATTCCAGTCCTTGGGATCCGTGCGGGGATTGCCGAGGTGAAGGGCAGGATTCAACCGGGCCGACTCGTCGGTCATGATGAAGGCATAGCGACCCACGGTTTTTCCCTCGCTGTCATGGAGAGATTGCCAGAGTGCCGGATACTCGCCCTCGGAAGCGATCATCCCAGGGCCTCCCAGCGTGGATGGAATCGTGCCTTTCGAGGTGTTCGAGGTGTTCGTGTCGAGAGAGCTTCCGACGAATGAGGGATCATTCAGATCCACCGCCACGGAGGGGTTCGTGGAAAGCCGTTCATCAAGCAGTGACTCCAAGGTGTTTTTGGTGAGCTTTGGAAAGAGCGCCGCTTTGGAGAGGTCGAAGGAAAACAGAGGCAGAATTTGGGTGCTGTTCGTGAGGTTGGAGGCACCCAGAAGGAGCGGGGGGGCGACACCCTCTTTAGCATCTTCTGCGCGCTCATTGGGTAGGGAGAGGCCGACCAGATAGGCCGGACGATTTGAGGTCGTGATCAGTAACAGCTCACTTGCCGAAGCAATGCCCGACTCGGCACTCAGTTCAGCCTGTTCCTCGGCCGAGCAGGCAGCACTGCTTGTTCTCTCGATCCGCACGCTTTGGAGAAGGCAGACAAGCAGGAGGGTGAGCAGGCCGATCAGGCTGAGGACAGCGATGATGGCCGAGCCGCTCTCGCTTTTTCGGGACGGCAATCCGGGACGCAGTGTCCTCATGGCAGGGAGACGCCCTCGCGGGATGGAGGGAGGTGGATGATGGCCGTCGATCGTTGCAGCCCTTCCCGCAGAAGGCGGCCGTTTCTCTCTACTGCCTTGGGGTCCGAGGCGATGAGGCGAGCGGTCCTTGTATTGATGGCGGAGAGAGTCACCTCCAGAAGCTCCAGAGGAGCGCTTTGTTCAGGAAGAGGACGGACCTGAAAGAAAACGATATTTCTCGCCAGCAGTTCTGTGGTTGCGGCGTTCACCGGGGAGGCTTTTCCATAGAGTTCTTGCAGGGAATCCTCTTCTACAGCCTTGGAAACAAGTTCCCCGGAGGCATGGAACCGGTAGAGATTCGTGCATCCGTTTTCCTTGGGATCCGCGGCAAGAAAGTAACCTACTGCACAAAGATCCCCCTTGATCTCGGAGTGCCTTCGATCAGCCGGATGCGAAACGAGAAAAAAGAGACCCGGAGATCGTTCTTGTTCGGAGTTCCTGATTGCGAGCGAGTCGGAATTGGTGGTGATCACTGCCGAGTGGAGATCCTCGGTGATGATCTGAAGGGAGGCCCGAAGTTCCCGAAGAGCCTCGCGCCTTCCTTCCCCATCGCGCCAGACCTTGGATGCTCCATCTCCCATTCCTAGCAGGAGCAGAATAAGAACGGCGAGGATCGCCGAGGAGACAAGAACCTCCGTGAGCGTGAATCCCTCATGGTTGAGGGGCTTTCCTAAATCGCCGTTTTTGATGTGATCATCGGATCGCATGGTCACGGTATCGCGAGAAGTTTTGTGAAACGATGCAGGGTTCGCCCCGATGCCGGAGCCGAGGGAGGCGAGGCCACTAGGACCTCGGCGGTCACGATGCCCGGGGTGGAGCGTTTCGGACTCAGGGTTAACAACGCAAGGGCGGTGATCCCCTGCTCGAGTATGGGGTTGGTGGCTTCGGAAGCAGGGATCGCCCGAATCGGTTCACACGAGGAGTCGTAGGCAACGCAGTAGCTGGTCGGTGATTTGGAGGAGATGCTTTCCCAGACTGGAACGCCATTGATCATCCCCGTGGCCAGATGGAGGAATTTCATATCATGTCCGAATGTGAGCCCCTCCATGATGTTGGAGGCGATCAGAGTTGCCTGGGTCTCTTCCTGGGCGTCGCGTTCGGTCTTATGCGTTACGGAGAATAGCCCGATCAGGGCACATGCCGTGATGGAAAAAACACCGACGGCAACCAGGATCTCCACGAGGGTGAAGGCATGAGATTGTGAGCAGCTGATCTTCTTTCTCATTGCTTGGGGCTCGTGGAATTGTAGCTGGCGCGTCCGCTGCCACGGGAGAGCTCGATGGGAGCCGGCAAGGGACCTTTGGGCGATCGTAGGCGCAGCAAGAGCGCCGGACCTCCCTGTTGAGGAATGCCGATTCTTCCCGAGCGTTGGAACATCATCCCCCCTAAGGAGATGGTAGGAGGAACCGGGGCAGCTCTTGCGGTGCCCATTGCCGCGGCGATTACCTCATCCAGTGGCTTCTGATCCATCAGAGTATTTTCCCCAGTCTGGAATGTGATCTCCCGGGGAAGCATGGTCCAACTGCCCACAGATGTGAATGGTACGGAGCCCGTGCCTCCTATTCCCTCGCGAATCACGATGCGAAGGGATGCTTGTTTCCTCGCATCATCGTTCTTAAACAGCACCCAGACCTCCTTTTTGCCCGAGACTGCCGCCAGACGCGCCTGCTCCAGGGTCCCCATGACAAGACTGACTGCGGCGCTGTTCGCCTGAGAGCGGGTGATCGCTCCCCATGTTGGGATAGCCAGCGACACGAGGGCCGCGATCACCGTCATGACGACAAGCAACTCAGTCAGTGTGACTCCCGAACGAGTAGAGTTGTTGGGAAGAGGGTCAGACACGATGCTGAAGCGTGTCTGATTGTCTTGCGACGAGCCACTCCAAACTGGCACTCCCGATGATCGCCGACAGTTGAGCCCGTTTTTTATTGGCAGGCCCTGATGACCGAGAAGCCCAGCCAGATGCCTCCCACGCAGAGCAACACGGAGAGAAAGACATTCAGGAATGCCCCGATCCAGTTACCCTGCTCCATGAGTAAGAAAGTCTGGAGACTGAAGGAGGAGAAGGTTGTGTAGCCACCCAGAACGCCGATCATCAGAAAGGTGCGGGCCCCAGGCGAGAAGATCAATCTTCCAGGTTCTGTTTCGCCATAACCGGCCAGCAGGCCCATCAGGATAGCACCCGTCACATTCACCACCACTGTGCCGAAGGGAAACTGGTTGCCCATCCAGCGGGTAACGAGATCCGTCATTCCCGCGCGGGCGACCGATCCCAAGGCTCCGCCGACGCCGACGAGCAGATAAGGATGCCTGAGCAGTAGGGTGATGAACGACATGATTTCAATGAACAGGAAATGGAAAACGGTTAAAAGATGGAAACTTAGGAGGCTGGGAGCGCCTTGAATTGGTCAGAGAACGAAGATTTCGGCTTTCCGGTTTTTGTACTCCTCTGATATTCATCAATTCATGTTCTTCACTCCCAGAATCCTCCTTGTCCTGACATCGCTCCTCTTTGCCATTGCCCCCTTGGTCGCACAGGACTTCCCGACCACGAAAATTGCGCAGATGGATGCAACTTCCTACCTGCAGCCCCTTCCCGACAATCATGTGGTGACGCTGAATGTCATCGCAGGGGATTTTGCCAAAAATCAGGATGCGGCCATCGGGAAATATAACGGCCAGCGCATCACGGTGATAGGCAGAATCTCCGCCCTCAGCCAGGGAAGCGACGAGAACAAGGTGCTCGTTGTCACCATGCAGGATCCCTCTGCGAATTTGCCCGCAGTGAAGGCCGAGTTTCTCTTCGGATCAATCCCTGTAAACTCAGAAATCCAAGTATCGTCCGACGGTTCGATGGCGACCATTGTGCATCGCGATCGTAGTGGGATCATCCTTTCGCAGGACGCCTATCTTTCCGTCGATCAAAAAGTCGCCATCAAGGGAGATTTCAAGGAAGTTAAAGTCGGAGATATCGTCCTGACTGCTTGCAAATTGGAACCCAAAGGGAAGTACAAGCAATAGAGTATTTCCTGCAAATAATGGAACTTATTGCCTGAACGGAATTGGCCCTACACCTGAGGCCTAATTAAGCGACGCTCCGAGTCATTAATTTCACAAAAAAGAACTAGTCAAGCCAGAAGGAAGGGCTTTAGATCCTAAAGTTAGATGTCTGATTCCCCCGAGCAGATCCCAGTCGAAGACGCTTCCCCCAAAGTCTCTGGGGAAAAAGAACCTATTATCCGTACGGTGGGGATGATCAATCCTGGATTTCGGGAGTTCGAGGAGACTTCTGTACTACGTCCCCGCATCCTGGGGATCAAGACCCCTCAGAATTCTCAAGATCGTCGCAATCTCATGCTCTTAGGTCTGGCCATCATGGTGGCGGTTCTGATTTTCGGATTGCTGGAATACAAGCAGTTGCACGAAATGGCCCATGATGCCAAGCAGTCGGCCATGGGAATGTTTAAGAATTAGTAGTGCTCTTTCGGGTTCGCTCCCTGTTCTTAAAACTTCTCAAGACTTCCCGGGGCTTTTAAGAAGTCTTCCCGTTTAAGCTTTTCCGCTCGGTCTTTTATCCCTTTGCTCCGTGGATGCCTTTTCGCTCGCTCGGCCTTGATGCCGCCATTCTCAAAGCTGTCCAAGAGACCGGCTACACCGAACCGACCCCGATCCAAGCCGCCGCGATTCCCTTCGTGCTTAAGCGCAGGGATCTTATCGGTATAGCCCAGACCGGCACCGGTAAGACGGCCGCCTTCACGCTTCCGATCCTTTCACTGTTGGCAGCATCCCCTTCCAAGGGCATCCGCGCCCTGATCATCGCTCCGACCCGTGAACTGGTCGTCCAGATCGAGGAGAATGTCCGAGCTTACGCCAAGCATATGCCGCTTACGGTGGCCACGATCTTCGGGGGGGTCAGCGAGCGTCCCCAGATCAAGGCACTCGAGCAGGGAGCCGATCTCGTGGTAGCCACTCCCGGACGCCTTCTCGACCTGATCCGCGGCAGGGAAAAGGCCTTCGCCCACATCGAGTTCCTCGTGCTCGACGAGGCTGACCGGATGCTCGACATGGGCTTTGTGCCTGCAATCCGCCAGATCGTCAGACTGCTTCCGAAAAAGCGTCAGACCCTTTTCTTCTCAGCGACGCTCTCCCGCGAGATCGAGAAGTTGACCGGCGAATTCCTGCAGGAGCCCGAAACAGTCGAGATCGGCCGCCGTTCCAACCCAGCTGATACCGTCACCCAGGCGGTCTACGAGATCCCTCAGCATCTCAAGCCGGGTCTTCTGCTCCACCTGCTTCAGAACAAGGCGCTTAACGTGGTGCTTGTCTTCACGCGGACCAAGCACGGGGCCGATCGTATCGCCCGGCGCCTCGAGCAATCGGGCATCACTACCGGCACGATTCATTCGAACCGTTCCCAGAATCAGCGTCTGCGCGCCCTCAATGAATTCAAGGAGGGCAAGATCCGTGTTCTGGTCGCGACCGACATCGCTGCCCGCGGCATCGATGTCGACGGGATTACCCATGTGGTGAACTACGACTTCCCTCCGCATCACGAGGATTATGTCCACCGCATCGGCCGCACCGGCCGCGCCAAGGCCGTGGGCGAGGCAATCAGCTTTGTCTCCAAGGAGGACGACGATGCCCTGCGTGCCCTGGAGCGCTTTACCCGCCGGGGGATACCGCGTGTGAAGGCCGAGGGATTCGATGACAAGGCGCCTGCTCCTCCCCGAGAGAGGGGTGCTGGCGGCGATCGTCGTCCGCCGCGCAAGCCGGGTGAGGTGAGGGCTCCTCGCTCCTCATCCTCCTCTTCGTATCGTAGCGGAGGCCAACCACGCCAGCGTCGTGCAGATACGGGCGGTGGTTCTGGCGGCACTCAGTCCGGCCAGAAATCCACAGGTGAGAAGAAAGGCGTGATCGGACGGATCTTTGGCCTTGGCCGCCGCCGGGACTAGTGCGCCCCCTGCAGGACTATTCGGTAATGCCGGGATGCTGTGAGGTTTTTTGCCTGGAGTGCTTCCCTGTTTGAACTACTGCCAGCTAGCGGTGAGAGCGAGCAGTGACAGCGCGCCGCGCCAAAATCCCAAGCCACCACTCAGAAGTGGGTCGGGGGTGAGTCCTTTTTAGACCCACCCCCGCCAGTTGTGACGGCTATAAGCCGGATTCTGTCAGGCCGGGTTACCCCGGCTTGGACGGCCATTTCTCTCAAGGATCTTGCGATCCCCGCCCGTCTTGCGACGGGTGCGACGTTACCCGGGGTCCCGCTTCACCGAAGGTGAAGCCTCGAAGCCGGCGGCCTCTTCCCCTGTTCTGTCTTGCACCGCATAGGGTTTTTCATGCCCCCTCGGTTACCCTCGGGGCGGTGGGCTCTTACCCCGCCTTTTCACCCTTACCCCAATCTTGCGACCAGGGCGGTATTTTCTCTGTGACACTATCCGTCGACCGGGGCTTTCGCCCCTGCCTCCCGCGTGTTCTACACGGTATGCTGCCGTGTGGTGTCCGGACTTTCCTCCAAGATTGCTCCCAGCGGTCGTCCACCGCCACTAAGAAGACATAACCCATGCCTGCTTTCAATGCAAGCAGGGGGGTATGGCTTAGTGAAAAGTGGAAAGTGAAAGGTTGAAATGGGGAAAATCGTTTCCTGCATTGGCCCAACAGCCTTCAGCCTTCAGCCTTCAGCCTAAACCCCTTTGGTCGCCTGCGACCAAGCACTTCTTTGAGGAACGGGGCTGTCCTGCTGGTCTTGCTCTTGGCTACTTCCTCGGGGGTTCCGGTCGCAACGATCTGACCACCGCGGCTGCCGGCTTCCGGACCGACATCAATGATGTAGTCGGCCTCGGCCACGAGATCGAGATGGTGCTCCACGACGATTACTGTGTGCCCCTCGTCGACAAGACGATGGAGCACGGTCTGAAGGAGTTCCACATCGGCGGCATGGAGTCCGATTGTCGGCTCTTCCAGAATATAAAGTGTGCCTCCACGCTTTGCCATGCGGGTGCGTTCCGTGCCTCCACCGCCACGGGCAAGCTGGGTAACGAGTTTGATGCGCTGAGCCTCGCCGCCGCTGAGCGTGGGGCTGGGCTGGCCGAGCTTGAGATAACCGAGGCCGGTCTCGACCAGGAGTTGCAAAGGCTTGCGGATCTTGGGATGGGCGGCAAAGAACTCCGCGGCCTGTTCGACCGTCATCGAGAGAACATCTCCGATGGACTTGCTGTCGTACTTTACTTCCAGGGTCTGGCGGTTGAAGCGGGTTCCGCCGCAATCCTCACAGGGCATGTAGGAAGCGGGCAGGAAGTTCATCTCCAGCTTGATGACGCCCTGACCCTCACAGGTGTCGCAGCGCCCCCCCTGATTGTTGAAGGAGAAGCGGCTTCCCGAGTATCCGCGCATCCGTGCGTCCGGCAAACCCGCGTAGAGGGTCCTGATGGCATCGAAGATCTTCAGGTAGGTGGCGGGGGTCGAGCGGGAGGTCTTGCCGATCGGAGACTGGTCGACCTCGATCACCTGAGAGAGGTGCTGGACTCCAGCGATCGATTTCCAATACTGCGGGCCGTTCTTCTTCCTTCGGCCGGTACGAACCAGGGATTCCTCCACGGCAGGAAGGAGCACACCTCGTAGCAAGGTGCTTTTGCCGGATCCGCTGATACCGCTGATGGCGGTCAGGCGTTGAAGCGGGAAACTGACGTCGACGTTGTCGAGGTTGTGACGTTTGGCGCCCTTGAGTTCGAGCCATGCGTCAGCATCCTTCATCGAGCGACGGGATCCGCGCAGCGGATGAACGGGCGGTTCGCGCAGGAACTTTCCGGTCAGGGAACGCTCGTTCGCCATCACCTCATCCATGGTGCCGAAGGCGATGATTTCACCTCCGTGGCTTCCGGCCTTGGGACCGAGATCGATGATCCGGTCGGCTCGGCGCATCGTTTCCTCATCGTGTTCGACGATGATCAACGAATTACCCTGTGCGGTGAGTTCACCGAGCGCGTCCAGGAGTCGCTCGTTGTCGCGGGGGTGCAGTCCGATGGTCGGTTCGTCGAGGACATAGAGGACGCCGCGCAGATTCGAACCAAGCTGGGCGGCGAGACGGATGCGCTGCGATTCTCCGCCGCTGAGGGTCTTGGCGGAGCGGTGGAGTTGCAGGTAGTCGAGGCCGATGCGTCCCAGGAACTCCAGGCGCTGGCGAATCTCAGGCAGGATATCGCGAGCCACGATCTCGTCGCGCCCCTTGAAGTTCCAATTTCCCGTGAGAGTGAGTGCATCGTTGGAGGATCGCGCGGAGAAACCGGCGATGCTCTCCCCGTTGATCCGCACGGCGCAGGCCACGGGATTGAGACGATCACCCTGGCAGACGGGGCAGGGGCGGGTCTCGCCCTCCTCGCGGTTTTCAAAGGATTTTTCCGCCGCCAAGTCGGCCTCCAACTGGGAGTCAAAGTCCTTGGCCTTGGGGATCTCGCTCCAGACCTCGCCGAAGCCCCGGCAATGCTCGCACCATCCATGGGGTGAGTTAAAGGAGAAGAGCCGAGGATCGAGTTCCTCGAAGGATCGTCCGCAATCCGGGCAGTTCATCTCGGAGCTGAGGATCCGGAATTCCTCGGAGGAGGCTTTAGCGATTTTTTTGCTCATCTTTGGCTTGGCTGCCTTGGCCGTCTTGGTGGCTTTTGCTTTCGCTTTGGATGATTTTTCAGCCGGAGAAGCCGGAGGAACTGGGCGTGCCTTCGCGGTTCCCTTGCCAATCTCAAGAGCCTGCTTGGCCAGATCGAGGATTCCTTTCTTCGCTCCCTTCTCGATCGTGCCGATCAGGACATCGATGCTGTGTTCCTTGAAGCGTTCCAGGGGCTCAAAATCCTCCACCCCGACCAGTTCTCCATCGACCAACAGAGTCGAATATCCATGGTCACCCGCCCAGCGGGCAACCTCGGTGTGGTATCCCTTGCGGCCCCGGATCAGGTTGGCAAAGAGTTGGACCGGGGAATCTTTCGCCATGGCCTCAAGTTCCGTGGCCACGGCGGTGAGTGAGCTCTTCTGGACGGCAACGTTGCAGTCGGGGCAATGCTGGGTTCCGAGCTTTGAGTAAAGGAGTCTTAGGAACTGATGGATCTCGGTGACGGTGGCTACGGTCGACTTGCCTCCGCCCCGGGTGATCCGCTGCTCGATCGCCACACTTGGTGGCAGGCCTTCGATCCGGTCGACATCGGGTTTCTCGAGTTGCTCGACGAACTGACGGGCATACGGAGACATGCTGTCAAGGAACCGCCGCTGTCCCTCCGCGAAGAGGATGTCGAACGCTAGCGTCGACTTGCCACTGCCGCTCAGTCCGGTCACGACGATCATCTCGTCACGCGGGATATCGATGGAGATGTTCTTGAGATTGTGTTCGCGCGCCCCGTGAATCTGGATCGATTTTGAAACCGGTATCTGCTTCCTGACCAGGCCTTTTTCAAGAAGGAGAGGGGGTCTTCCCGCCAAGACTTCGCGCAAATAGCGTCCCGTGTGGGAGCCCTCGGTGGCCGCAACTTCCTCGGGCGTTCCGCTTACTACGAGTTTGCCCCCCTCGTCACCGGCTTCCGGACCGATGTCGATAACCCAGTCGGCGGTCTTGATCACGTCGAGGTTATGCTCGATGACAATGATGCTGTTCCCCTCGGAGACCAGACGCTCGAAGGCCTTCAGCAGAATGGCGATGTCGTCGATGTGCAGACCGGTCGTCGGCTCGTCGAAGATAAGAAGTGCTCCCCCCGGTTCGTGACCCGCAAGCCGTGCGGCTAGCTTCAGCCGCTGCGACTCACCACCGCTCAGGACATTGAGGGGTTGGCCTAGCTTCAGGTAGTCGAGGCCAACATCGGAGAGAAGTTGCAGAGGGGCGCAGATCGCTTCAGATTTGGAGCCACCCTTGAAGAAGGCGATCGCCTCCCGGGAGGTCATCTCCAGGACATCGTGGATCGACTTGCCTCGGTGACGGATAGCCAGCACACGCTCCTGATAGCGCTTTCCCTCGCACTCTGGACAGCGGAGGAAAAGATCGCTGAGGAACTGCATTTCGACCTTCTCAAAGCCAAGGCCCGAGCAACGGTCGCAGCGACCTTGTCCCGAGTTAAAGGAGAAGGCAGAGGGGCTCATGCCGGCCTCGATCGCCTCGTCCTCCATGCCAAAGAGTTCGCGGATCGCATCGAAGACCCCGAGATAAACGGCTGGTGTGGAGCGGGGAGTGCGGGCGAGGGGCGACTGGTCGACCATCACTACATCCGAAAGATCATCCCCCCCCTTGATCGAGCGACAGCGACCGGCTGCCTCTCCCTCTTCGGCTGCCGCCGAGGTAAGGTTTCTGTAGAGGACATCGCGGACCAGTGAGCTTTTGCCGGAGCCTGAGACACCTGTCACGCAGCAGAAGACTCCGAGTGGAAACTTCACATCCAGTTTCTCGATGTTGTGGTGGCGGATCCCCTTGATCTCGATCCAATGCTTCGGCTTCTTCCGCTTCTTGGGAACTCCGATCACCTTATCCCCGCGCAAGTAGGCGGCAGTGAGCGATTTCTTGGAGGAGGCAAGTTCGGAAAGAGGGCCGGAGAACATCAGGGAACCGCCTTCCTGCCCGCGTCCCGGCCCAAGGTCGACGATGTGGTCCGCCGAGCGGATGACAGCCTCCTCGTGCTCGACGACGATGAGAGTGTTTCCCTTGTCGCGGAGGGCATGCATGATCTCGAGGAGCTTGCCGACATCACGCTGATGCAGGCCGACACTCGGTTCATCCATCACAAAGAGCGTGTTGACCAAGGATGCCCCAAGGCATGTCGTCAGGTTCACCCGCTCGATCTCACCCCCGGAGAGTGTCTTGGTGGCGCGGTCGAGAGTGAGGTATCCTAGGCCGACCGACTCCAGGTAGCCGAGTCGTGAAACGATCTGATCCAGAAGCATCGTCGCCCCGGCATCGCCTGGAGCAATGGGGAGCTCACTGAGCAGCGGAGAGAGTCGGGAGACCGGTGTCGCGGCGATCTCGGGCAGGGTCATCGGCTTCCCGGGCAAGGGGAGACGGAAGTTCAGGGTCTCCGGTTGGAAGCGTCCCCCCTTGCACGTCGTGCAGGGAGTGTAGGCACGGTAGCGGCTCAGGAAGACGCGGATGTGCATCTTGTAGGTTCGTTTCTCCATCCACTTGAAGAATCCGTCGATCCCGTACCACTGGCTGTTCTGCCACAGTTCCTCGCTGCTGAGATCCGCCCCCTTTTCTCCAGCGATCACGAAACGCTGGTCGGACTCGGGCAGCTCCTCAAAGGGAAGATGCACATCGATGTCCGCGATGGCACAGGCCTTCAGAAGATCTCGCTGACACTCGCGCGACTGACCACTCTGGAAGGGTTTCACCACACCGCCGGCGATGCTCAGGGAACGATCCGGCATGACCCGGTCATAGTCGAGGCCGATCACCCGGCCGAAACCGCGGCAGGCGGGACAGGCGCCAAGGGGATTGTTGAAGCTGAAGAGACCGGGCACGGGAGGCCGGATATCAAGGTCGCAATGGGCGCAATGCCAGCCCGACGAGTGAGGGAATTGCTCGCCACTTTCCGAATCAATGAGTGTCACCCGATCCTTGCCGAGACGCAGGGCAGTCTCGATCGCCTCGGTAAGGCGCCCGCGTTCTTCCTGCGTGATGGCCAGACGATCCTGGATGACCTGCACGACAGCGGGCAGTTGGGTCAGCTGTGTGGGCTCATCCGTCCGATGGATGGTTCCCTCGATCCAGATCCGGAGATATCCCTGCTCCTGGAGGAAGGTAAAGAAGTCGGCCGGTGAGCGGGGAAGGGGTGTTGCCTCTGTCTCTTCATCCGATACTTCCGATCGCGTGGCGACGGGGAAGGTGACGAGCATACGCCTTCCCGATAGGGAGGCCATGAGAGAGGAGGTGACTGACTCGGGCGACTCCGGAGTGACAGGACGTCTGCATCCGGGGCAAGAGGCCGTGGCGGCACGCGCCATCAGCAACTTCAGGTAGTCGTTGATCTCTGTGATCGTGCCAACGGTGGAGCGGGTGGTCTTGACGCTGTTGCTCTGCTCGATAGCAATCGCTGGCGGAATCCCCTCGATGGAGGTCGCGCGGGGCTTGTCCATCCGGTCGAGGAACTGACGCGTGTAGGGGCTGAAGGTCTCGACATAGCGTCTCTGTCCCTCCGCATAGATGGTATCGAAGGCAAGGCTCGACTTGCCCGATCCGCTGGGGCCCGTGACGACAATGAGCGACCCTGTGGGAAGGTCGAGGTCGATGCCCTTGAGGTTGTTCTGCGTGACGCCCTGAAGGCGAATCCTTGGAGACTCAGGCACCGGCTAAGTTTTTTTGGATGGGGGGAGAAAAAGCTTTCTGGCTCGCTTAGGCCTTAACCCTCAGCTTTCCCGCTGTGAGCCGGCTGGCTCTTGAGCTCTTCGGTGCGAAGCAACACACGCTGGCGCATGATTTTTCCTGACTTGAACTTCACATTCGCACGCGAGGGGATGGGCACATCGACATCGGGTTGGTTCGGATTCCGTCCCACGCGGGAGCGGGTGAGGCGTACCTCGAACACGCCGAAATTCCGCAACTCGACACCGTCACCTTTCGCCAGGGCGTCCGTGATGTGGTCGAGCGTCTTCTGGATGACATTGAAGACATCTCTCTGGATAAGACCCGTTTCGTTACTGATGGCAATGACGAGGTCGCGTTTGGTGAGGTTGGCCATAATGAAAAAGAAAAATGATGTTGTTGGTTTCTCTAACGAGGCCAGAGAAGAAAGAAATGTCCTACAGAGAGAACTCTCTGATAGCAAGAAGCAAAACTAAAAAGAAACCTTTCCTGACGGAGTCAGGTGACTCAACACCTGCCTGACTTGAGCACTGCCGAGCGCCACCAAGCCAGCAACTCTGCATGGCAGGCATTCCACTCGGTGATAGGCTCGGCAATGCGGGCCGTCCAGTTGGCGGATCCTACGGCCCCAGGCACGTTGAAGCGTTGGCTTGTCCCGAAGAGGTCCGTGATCATCGGAATCGCGATCCAGGAATTGCAGGCCAGGAGTCCTTCCGTAAGGGCGCGATGCACAGTTTCGACGAAGGGGGTCATCGGCTCCATCTCGGGATGGGCAGAGAAGAGGAGGAGTTCATTGAGGATTTTGCGGCAGCCCGCCTCTTCTTCACCACCGCGGGCAACACCCGCCTGCCATTCTTCCCACTGAGTGATCATGGGCGCGTGGTCGTGAGTGGCGTAGGTTGCTACCGAGATGCGATCGTAGGTCTTCCCGTCTTTTATGGTACCGTCGGGGTTCCGCTCCCACATGGGGATCTTGAAGCCTGGAAGCCCCATCCTCGCCATGACTGGACGTACATAAGGAGCGACATCACCCAGATCCTCGGCAATAAGGCGGTGACCGCCGAGTTCCTCGTTCATGAAGCCGAGCAGGACCTCGCCGTGGCGTTCGTTGTGATTGCGGTGGTCCTGGGTGTTGTCATCGAAATCGATGAATCCGGGCAGTGGGCCGCCTGTCTTAGCTAGGGCCGCCTGCTCGGACAGACCGGTGAATTCGGCATTGCGCTGCGGAGGCCACGGGAAGCTGTAGATGCGGAAGAATCCGAGTGCATGATCGACGCGCAGCAGATGAAATACCGACCGAAGCAGACGGAGGCGCCGGCGCCACCAGAGGAAATTATTCCTTGCCATCATATCCCAGCGGTAGAGTGGGAAGCCCCAGTTCTGTCCCCATTGCTCGGTGAAGGGATCGCTCTTGAAGACATGCTCCGGAGGGGCGCCACAGGAGCGTGTGTGGTCGAACTCTTCCGGTGTGGCGAAGACATCGGCACCGCCCGCAGCCACGCCGACCGGCACATCGCCGATCAGGGCCACTCCCATGACCTCTGCGAGATCGGCCACCAGCGCCCACTGGGAGAAGGCTATCCATTGCACAAAGGCAAAGAAGAGCCGTTGTTCCTCCACGTCAGCACGCTCCTGCTCGGAAAGGGAGGTAAGCCAGACGCGGGCCGCCTTGCCATTCCGCTGGGTAAAGGGCCAGCTGGAGGTATCCTCCACGTGGTGATTGATCTCCAGCAGCACGCGGTAGAGCGTGTAATCCGGTAGCCATGCGGAATGCTGATCCAGGAAACGTGCGAAGATCTTCGAGCGTCCGCTGCGCCCGTCCCCTTTGCGAAAGCGCTTCCAGGCTGCTTCGAGTAGTTCCCTCTTGAGGGCTTTGACCCTTGTGTAATCCACCGCCCCGGAGCGAAGCGCTGCCAAGTCATGGCGTTCCGTGATCTGACGGTAATCCCCGGGCGTTAGTTCCGGGAGCTTCGAGGGATGGGTGGTGATCGTGGAGGGCTCGAGCGCGAAGGCGCTCAGGACATTGTAGGGGCTGTGGTCGCCGCCTGTTTCATTGACCGGCAAGATCTGTACGGCGCGGAAATTGTTCCCCGCGGCCCATTCGATCACTTCGCTGAGAGCCTCCGTATCACCGACACCTAGATCGTGCCTGCCACGCAAGGCAAAGAGGGGAACCAGAAGTCCCGCGATTTTTTTCTCAGGATCAAGCGTCATAAGGATTAAGCCGTTCCTTAGCCTGAGTGCAGGAGGGTGGGCTTGCAAGATTTCAGAAGTCTTTTGAAGCATTCTCGCTTGGCGCTGAAAGAAGAACTGAGGATGATGACATCTATGAAGGTCACTTACTACGGCCACTCCTGCTTTTCCGTCGAAGTCTCCGGCAAGACTCTCCTCTTCGATCCCTTCATCACGCCGAACCCCCTGGCCTCTTCCATCGACTATGCCAATCTGCACCCCGATTATATTCTGATCTCGCATGGACATTTCGACCATGTTGCTGATGTGGAAGCCATCGCGCGTCTGAGCGGTGCCACGCTCATCGGCAACTACGAGGTTATTCAATGGTTCGGCGGCAAGGGAATCGAGAAGATCCATCCCATGAACTCCGGCGGTTCCTGGGCCTTCGACTTCGGACGGGTGACCTTCACACCGGCGTTCCACTCCAGTAGCATGCCGGATGGAACCTACGGTGGACAACCGGGAGGATTCCGGGTGGAGACTCCGGAGGGGGCCTTTTACTACAGCGGCGATACCGCACTGACCCGGGATATCGAGCGGATCGGGCAGTCAGGTCCCTTGAAATTTGCGGTACTCTGCATCGGCGATAACTTCACCATGGGGGTGAAGGATGCCATGACAGCCGCGGAGTGGCTCGGATGCACGGAAATCCTAGGGGTGCATTACGATACCTTTCCCCTGATTACCATCGACCATGCGGCGGCCAAGAAGGCCTTCGAGAAGGAGGGTAAGAATCTCTATCTCATGGAGATCGGTTCGGAGAGGGAGTTCTAGGTTAGATCAAGGGGTGTTTTAGGATGATTGCCTAGAAAGGCGTTGACATGCCGGAAGGGTGTGGTTTGATCTAAAGCAAGTTTCGGTCTTTTTGGATCTCTCCCCACACGGTTGCCGGTGAGTTGAAGTAACCCCGGTTGTTTGGTTTTGGAGATCCTCACCAACCCAATTGCAGATCAGCAGATCATTCATTCCAACAAGGAAGTGGTCATCGGTCCGACGGAAAGCCGCTGTTGATAAATCAGCGATCCAGATCGTCACCGGGTCACCCGCTCCCATCACGGAGTGATTTCAAGTTTTTCCTCACACCTCATCATCTAGAGCCTAAACCGCCAGCGTTTCCCCTTTCTCTCCCAACAATCTTAAAGACCTCAGTCTTTCCCCCTTCAAAAAATCACCTCTGACCTAACAGTCTAAAAGCCTACAGCCTAAAAGCCTTTTCATACCATGAGCGACGATCAACAGCCCCAGCCCCAATCCCAGTCCGAGCCCTCTTCACGTTCCAACGAACAGGCTCCTTCCCAGCAACCCGCCTCCAACCCGACCGCCGGTCAAGCCGGTGGCTCCGAGGGAGGGCAGCAGGGCAGCCCTCAAGGAGGTGGCGGTGGCGGGGGAGGAGGTCGCAGATTCGACAATAACCGCCGTGGTGGTGGAGGAGGTGGCGGTGGGCGTAATCCCCGCGGACGCCGTCCCTTCCGCAACAATCGCCAGGAGAACCGTGGCGACCGAGGGCCGAATGATCAGGGCGGACAAGGCGGACAAGGCGGACAAGGCGGACAAGGTTTTCAAGGAGAGCATGGCCCGGGCCCCGATGAATTTGCCGAGCCCCTGCCCGGATCCGCTGGAGCAGCGCCTCATGACGGTCCCCCGCCTGAGCCCACCTATGCCGAAGGGATTGTCGAAGTCTCCGGCAAGGGGTTTGGCTTCCTCCGCGAGGCGAAGCGCGCCTACTCTGCCACGCAGAACGACATCTTCATCACCCCCGAGGTGATCCGTGAGTACAACCTGCGTGACGGAGTCCTCATCAAGGGTGAGACCCGACGAGGTCCCCGGGGGATTCAGCTCTTCCGCGCCACCGAGATCGAGGGTGCGGATCCAGCCAAGTTCATCAACATACCGCTCTTCGAGGAACTCACCACGATCAGCCCGAACAAGCGCATCAGGCTCGAGACCACTCCGGAGCGCTTCACCACCCGCGTGATCGACCTGATGACCCCAGTGGGCAAGGGTCAGCGCGGACTCATTGTGGCTCCTCCTCGCACCGGCAAGACAACCCTCTTGCAGCACATCGCCGACGCCGTGGTAAAGAACCACCCCGAGATGAAGCTCCTCATCCTCCTGGTCGACGAGCGTCCCGAGGAGGTCACTGAAATCCGTCGCACCATTCCGCAGGCCGAGCTCTACGCGAGCTCCAACGACAGCGATATCCGCAGCCACACCCGCATCGCCCAGATCGCCATCGACCGCGCCAAGCGCCTGGTCGAGCAGGGTAAGGATGTGTTTGTCCTCATGGATTCGCTCACCCGCATCGGACGTGCGTTCAATAACGCGCAGGGTGGAGGAGGCCGCACCATGAGTGGCGGTATGGATGCCCGTGCCATGGAGATCCCGCGCAAGCTCTTCGCCGCTGCCCGCAACACCGAGGAGGCCGGATCACTCACCATCATGGCGACTGCCCTGATCGATACTAACAGCCGCATGGATGACCTGATCTTCCAGGAATTCAAGGGAACGGGCAACATGGAGCTCGTCCTCGATCGCAAGATCAGCGACCAGCGTATCTATCCCGCCGTCGACATCTTCCTCTCCGGCACCCGTCGCGAAGAACTCCTCCTCTCACCCGATGAGATGCACAAGATCAACATCATCCGCCGCGGACTTGCCGGTCACAAGCCGATCGAGGCGATCGAGCGTCTGCTCTTTTTCATTCGTCGGTATCCGACGAATGCGGAGTTGCTCAAAAACATCCCCGGTTAATTTTTAAAGCTTGGGATTTTGGCGCTGGGCGGCGGTGCTGCTCGTTCGCTGTAGGGAAACTACAGCGTCACTCGCGCGCCTGACCCAGCATCCAAACTTCCAAAGCCTTTTTTAACGGGATACCAAAAACGCAAACGAAGTCGTACAAAAGATTGCGCAGAAATTATGACAGTCCGTACCATGTGGATCTTCCTCCGCCATGGCGGACCAAGAGTCTCTTTTCGACAAGATTGCTGAACGTTGCTTTCAAGGTATTGGGGCTGGCACCTGTTTCTCTGACCATGTCGCGTGTCGCCACCCGACCATGATCTCGGACGTAGTCCAGGATCTTGATGGCCAACTCCGAGAGGGCAGCTAGTGCATTCCTTTCAAGCTCAACCTTGATGGCCAAGTGGCGCTTCTGCCGCTGCAAGGCGCGCATGAAGAACGTCAGCCATGGTTGCCAGTTTGGAGCCTCCTCGAGGATCGTGGTTTGCGTCTGTCGCAGGGCGAGATAGTAGCCCTCCTTGCTCTTCTCAATGACGCTCTCCAGAGAGCTGTAAGGCACATAGAAGTAACCTGCCTGCAACAGCAGCAGGGTGGTCAGGATGCGGCTCAATCGTCCATTCCCATCTTGGAAGGGATGGATCTCCAGGAAGATCACGATGAACACGGCAACGATCAGCAGGGGATGCATCCGCCCCAGTTCCCGGGTTTCCTTGAGCCATGTCAGCAATTCGGCCAGGCGGCGAGGCGTGTCAAACGGCGAGGCCGTCTCGAACACAATGCCGATCATCTTCCCCGCTTCATCAAACGCACCGACATTATTGGGGAGCGTCTTATACTCTCCTCGATGACGCTCGTCCTTAACACTGTAGCGGAGAAGGTCGCGGTGAAGCTGCTTGAGATGATTTTCCGTAATGGGGATATCAGTGAAGGCATGGAAGATGGTCTCCATGACTTCGGCATATCCGGCGACTTCCTGTTCATCGCGGCTGTCAAATTTCTTGATCTCCAGTTTGGAGATTAATTGCTCCACCTCACGATCGGTCAATTTGCTCCCCTCAATGCGGGTTGAGGAGCCGATGCTCTCGATGGTCGCCACGTGCCGGAGCGCGTTAAGGCGTTCTGGTGCAAGAGTTCCAAGCAGACGCCAGGCACCCTTGAATTCGTCGATTTCCGAGAAGAGCGACAGCAGTTCAGGCGTGATTTGGATTGAGTCTATTTTCACGACACCTGAATATATACCCGATTATACCGGATTGTCTGTCGGAATAATTACCTGATTATACCGGATTAGGGACTTTGGATTAGGCGATGACCGAACACAAAAAAAACGGCCGGATTGCTCCGGCCGTTTTCGATAGTGTTGAACAAAAAAGGATTAGTCCTTCTTAGGCTTGATAGGGGTGGAAGTCGGAGCCGCATTGGTACCACGTGCCGCCTGCTGGGCTTGGATCTGCTGGGCAAGGTTCTGAACAGCCTGCTGAAGATCGGTGAGAGGCACCCATCCTATGAGGTTACCCTGCTGGCCGGTTGACTTGTCGGCGAAGGAAGCTGCATTCAGAAGGCGAGCCTCGCCGGTCTTCGTGTTCCACTGAACCACGGAGTCAACCTGCTTATCAGCAATGGTGACCTTGGTCGCGATGCACTGGAAGGTGCCTGCATCATTCGTAGCCGTGTCGGCCTTGGCTGCGGAGAGTGAGAGAGTGAGCGCCGAAGCGGCGATCAGGGAGGTGGTGAGGAATTTCATTAAGAACAAAAAATAGTATGTCCGCTCGTTGAATCAATCCCAAAAGCGCATTCCCCTTGCACATCTCCTAAAACCTTAAAAAGACTTGAGGCTTTCTGACTGATCCGGCCTTTAACCTTCGTAGTGGAATCGGAGTTGGGCGTCTCCAGATTCTTTCCGGAGACCCTGTAGACCATACGGTGCTCTTCGGTGATCCGTCGTGACCAGAATCCCGTCAGGGCGTACCTCAGCGGTTCCGGTTTACCAATTCCTTCATACGGAGAGCGGGTCGTATCTTTAATGAGATCTTCTACAAGGCCTCAGCGGGCAATAAGAACCTTGAGAGCCAAGATGTCTTCGGTCCGCAGGCGTGAAGTTCTAAGAAGAAGTAAGTTGATTTAGTAAAGGCCGGTTCATCCGTTGAGTGAACCGGCTTTTTATTATCCATGAATTAGCGAGAAGAGAGTCCAGCTGGAACTGGAAGCGTTTAAGATCGCATGAGTCGAATGAAACGCCCTTAACCTTTTCCTCTTTTTATCTTTTTTACGTTGACCCTTTTCTCTTTTGGTGGGAAAAAGTGGGGCGTAGTGGCGGAAAGTGGCCTTTCTTCCCACTGCGCACCCAATGACCAAAACCACCTCCAAATCGATTACCTACGCCGGGACTTTCGAGAGGTCCATGGATGCGAAGAATCGTGTCACGATCCCGGCGGCTTGGTTGAGCGGTGGTCCGGATGAGTTCCATGCGATCCCCGGACCGTCGGGCGATTGCCTCATCGTGATGCCGCCGGAGGAGTTCGATTCGATCGAGTTACGCATCGAGCAGAGTGGCGCTCCCGCACCTGAACGTCGCAAGGCGATCCGCGCATTTTATGGACAGGCACGCTCTGTTTCTGCAGACAGCAACGGCAGGGTCCTTCTTCCCGATGAGCATTGCGATTCCGTGAAGCTCAAGGGAGATGTCGTGCTGGTCGGCGGCCGTAGCCGTTTTGAAATCTGGAACGCCAAGCGCTGGGCCGACGTGAGTGCGGAGGAATCCGCATCCTACCGTCAGGTGGCCGAGCTGATCGGTCTCTGAGCCGCAAGAACCGATGACCCGCATCCAACACAAACTTAGACGCAACAGATTTCTCAGGGCTCATCACGACCTCGCGACGACAACCTTCTCTCCTTCCACTCCATCCACCCATTTCATGAGCACCTCTTTCCGCCACGAACCCGTTCTGGCCAAGGAGGTCGTCGAATTCCTGCGCCCCGCTTCCGGCCGTACCATCATCGATGGGACCCTGGGGGGGGGAGGCCACAGCAGCCTGCTGCTGAAGGGCGGGGCGCGGGTTATCGGTTTTGATCGCGATCCGGAGGCCTTGGCTCATACCCGTGAGTTTCTTGTCTCCCATGGCGAAAGCTTCACCGCAGTGGAGGGGAATTTCACCGGTGCGATAGAAGCCTTGTCAGCCCTCGGAATCAGTCAGATCGACGGGGTATTACTCGATCTCGGGGTTTCCTCTCACCAACTCGACACTCCGGAGCGAGGTTTTTCCTTCCAGCGTGAAGGACCTCTCGACATGCGTATGGGAAACACTGGGATGACCGCTGCCGACTTGGTGAACACGGCACCTGCCCCAGAGCTTGCCCGCATCTTCCGTGAGTATGGCGATGAGCCCCGTGCAATTCAGTTTGCGGCACGCATAGCCCGGGCGCGTGAGAAAAAACAGATCGTGAGCACCGCAGAGCTTGCCGAGTTGATAGCTGCTGGACGCACGGGCCCGCGTCACCCTGCGACCCGGGTCTTCCAGGCGCTCCGCATCGCCGTGAATGACGAAATCGGCTCGCTGGAGCGTGCCTTGCCCGTGTTCACGTCAATTCTGGCACCCGGAGGGCGGCTGGCCGTCATTACCTTCCACTCGCTGGAGGACAGGATTGTGAAGCATTTCTTCCGACGTCACGCCATGAGCGAGATCGACGATCCCACATGGCCCGCTCCGCGTCCCAACCCCGAATGCCTCTTTGAGGCGCTCACCCCGCGATCGGTGACAGCCTCACCGGACGAGCTTTCCGCCAATCCGCGTTCACGCAGCGCCAGACTGAGGGTTGTTGAACGACTCGGATCAACCTCAACGCTGAAACAGGGAGTCCGGCCATGAGCGTGAATCGCCGCCGCACCACGAACACGATCGAGGTGAATTTTCTCGCTAGGTTGCTTGTCATCGTTTTTCTGATCGGTCTTGCCGGGCTTTTCTTCGTCTATCTCAAGAACCAGCAGCATGCTGTCGGCAACCGCTCGCGCTTGATCGAGGCTGCCCTCCGGGAGGAGGAGGCCAGGGACGAGGCGCTGAAGGCGAAGATAACCTCCATGACCTCACGCGGGGCTCTGCAGCACCGTCTGGACGATGGATACATAACGCTTCAGGCGATCCGCGACACGGCGATCGCCCGTGTCACGCCACCTACCCTGGCTGAAGCTGACGGGGTTCTGCGCACGGCCTCGCACGATCCGGAAAGCCGGTTCGGTCCCGGGGCTCCCCAGCGTGCCGTTAACAGGTGAAGGGTATGGGCAGGCGCATCGGGCTTGTCTGCGTCCTGATGGTACTCGTCTTCACCGCTTTTGCATGGAGGTTGATCCACCTGCAGGTCCTCAAGCACGATTACTATCAAGAAATAGCCGCGGAAAAGCATGAGACCAGACAAGTAATTTCCGCCCGTCGCGGAAGGATTCTCGATAGGAACGGGGAGGAACTTGCGGTGAATATTCCCGTACAGATGGTCTATGCCGACGGATCTCGCATTCATGATCCGGCGACGCTCGCCCTGGTGGCGGCTCCCTTTCTGGACGTGCCCGTCAAGGAACTTACGGAGAAGCTCACGACCAAGAGCAAGTATGTAGTCATTCGGAAACGAGTCTCCGAAGAGAAGGCTCAGGACATGATGAGGGCAATTGAGAAAGCGAATCTCCATGGCCTCTATCTTCAGGAGGGATCCGTGAGAAGTTATCCTAACGGGGAGATGCTCTGCGATGTGTTGGGATACGTTGATCACACGGGGCACGGGGCCGATGGGATCGAGAAGACCTGCGATGCTGCACTGACTGGCCAGGAGGGGTTCCGAATGATCGAACACGACCGTAAAGGAAGGGAGATCGTGGTCTATCGGGGTCAGGAACAATCTCCCGAGAACGGATCGGACATTCGTCTCTCCATCGACATGGGTCTGCAGGCGATTGCGGAGCGCGAGGTCGACGAGGCCTACAAGACGAATCATCCCGCCTCGGCGACAGCAATTCTGGCCGATCCCAACACCGGTGAGATCCTGGCGCTGGCCAGCAGACCGAACTACGACCCGAACAAATTCAACGAAGCGAAGCCTGATCAAATGCGTAATCGCGCCATCTCGGACATGTACGAACCGGGATCGGTCTTCAAGATCGTCGTCACATCAGCGGCCTACAACGAGGGGATCGTCGACGACAAGACCCGGATCTTTTGTGAGAACGGACACTTTTCCTACGGGGGGAAGATCATCAAGGACCACCATGGTAGCGGCGACCTAAGTATTCCCGAGATCCTCATGAAGTCCTCCAACGTCGGTGCCGCCAAAATCTCGCTGAAAATGAAGGACCAGATGTTCTATGACTATGTCAGGAAATACGGATTCGGTACCCGTACGGGAATCCCCCTTCCTGGTGAGATCTCGGGGCTAGTAAATCCTCCCCACCGTTGGGATATGCTGACAAAGACGCGTATGGCTTTTGGCCAGTCAATTAGCGTGACACCGATCCAGATGGTCATGGCGATGTCCGCGATTGCGAACGGCGGCAAACTTCTGAAGCCAAAACTTGTTCTGAGCATGGGGGAGGGTAGCAATGAGCTTCAGGAGCCACCTGTCGCCCAAGTGGTGAAGTCGGAGAGCGCCAACTACATCGCTAATGCGCTGGAGAAGGTTGTCGGCAACCAGGGAACGGCACCGTTGGCCCGGATCGAGGGATATCGCGTGGCCGGCAAGACGGGCACCGCACAGAAAATCAGTCCCCACGGTGGTTACCTGGAGGGGCGTTACATTGTCTCGTTCGCGGGCTTCTTTCCCGTCAATAAACCGAAAATTATGGGCATCGTCATCGTGGATGATGCCAAACTGGGCGAGACAGCAAATTACGGCGGTTCGGTGGCCGGCCCTGTCTTTGCAAAAATCGGAGAAAAAGCCGCGCGGCATCTCGATATGGATCCCGAAGCTGCGTGCTCAGTATCCAAGCAGGGTTCTAGCACCACCGCCGTGAGTCTCCGGTGAATATTCCTGTCATGAATCTAGAGACACTCATTCAAGCCACTCCTGTGATCTCCGTCATGGGGAGTCCCGATGTAACGGTCTTGGGCCTGAGTTGCGATTCCCGATCTGTCCGGGCCGGTGATCTCTTTATTGCGATTCCAGGATCCAGTGAAAACGGAATCCACTTTGTCAGGGAGGCGATCGCAAGGGGAGCCATTGCGGTCGTGACATCTGTAGACATTTCCCGAAATGAGATTCCTTCGATAGCAGGGGTTCCTGTTGTAAGGGTTCCCGATGCTCGTGTGGCGATGGCCGCCCTTTCGGCGTCCTTCTACGGACATCCCTCCGCATCGCTTGCCGTGGCTGGTGTCACCGGAACGAACGGCAAGACAACCACGGCCTGGATCATCAGGCATCTCTGCGATGCAGTCGGCCGTCCTTGCGGGCTTGTCGGGACGATTGAGTATGTCCTTCCGGGTATTGTCGAACCTGCTTCCAGGACCACGCCCGAGTCGATCGACCTGCAGCGGATGCTAGCCATCATGAGGGATGGGGGATTTCGGGCAGCAGCCCTTGAGGTCTCCAGCCATGCGCTGATGCAGCATCGCGTCGGAGGGGTCGAGTTCGATGCCGCCATCTTTACCAATCTCACCCAGGATCATCTCGACTACCACGGATCCATGGAGGAGTACTTCGAGGCAAAACGCCTGCTCTTTACGGGACTTGCAAAGCAGACCAAGAAAAAAGGACGAGCGATCATCAACTCCGATGACCGTTACGGGCATCGTCTACTCGACCGTATTCAGGGTGTCCCGATCATCACCTACGGTCAGGGAAGCAGCTGTCATTTCCGCGCCAGTGACATTGCTTACGCCGCGACAGGCACCATCTTCCGATTGGATGCCAAGGGAAGAAGCTATCTGGTCAGGACTCCGCTGATCGGTCTCTTCAATGTGTACAACACCGTCGCCGCATTGGCCGCTACCTCCGCTATGGGACTTGAACTGCGCCGTGCCATTGCTGCTGTCGCGACGATCCCCCAGGTTCCGGGACGCCTAGAGCGCGTTGCTGTTAAGCGGAATTTCCAGGCCTTTGTCGACTACGCCCACACGCCCGATGCGTTGGTGAATGTGCTGAGCACACTCCGGCAACTGAACCCCGCCCGAATCATCACGGTTTTCGGTTGCGGTGGTGACCGTGACCGGGCCAAGCGTCCTCTCATGGCGGCCGCCGCAGAGCAGAATTCGGATCGCGTGATTCTGACCTCCGACAACCCCCGCGGCGAGGATCCGCTGGAGATCATGAACGAGGCAGCAAGAGGATTCCGTGCCCGGGGCCACGAAAGCTATGTCGACCGTGAGAGCGCCATCAGGCGAGCTGTGGAGATCGCGGCGCCAGGGGATATCGTGCTGGTGGCGGGCAAGGGACACGAGGATTACCAAGAGACAGAGTCCGGCCGTCACCCTTTTGACGACGTCAGGGTCACTGCCCACGCGATGGCCGGGAAGGAGTTTGATGAGAGGGAGGAAGCGAGACGATGAATCCGCTTTCCCTTTCCGAGATAGCCGGAATGTGCGGCGCAGCTCTTATTGGAGGCAACCCTGAAGAGATGGTGCGCCGTGTCGGCAAGGATACGCGGTCGATCGAGGCCGGTGATCTCTATGTCGCGCTCAGGGGGGAACGTTTCGACGGGAATCAATTCATCGCTGAAGCCGCTGCAAAGGGAGCCGTTGCGGCTCTCTGCGACGGTGAACCTCCGGCGGGTTTGCCTCAGGGATTTGGTATTCTGAGCACGCCGGATTCCCTGACAGGACTCGCACTCCTTGCCTCAGCGTGGCGCTCCAGACTTACACTGCGTGCCATTGCCATCACCGGCAGTAGCGGCAAGACCTCCGTGAAGGATTTTACAGCGGCCGTGCTTCGCTCATCACTACGCACAACAGCAACTCTGGGTAATCTGAACAACGAGATCGGTCTCCCTCTCTCCATCCTGGCGGCCGATCTCGAGGATGAAGCTGCCGTCTGGGAGATCGGAATGAATCACCGCCGTGAGATCGCGCCACTTGCCGGATTAGCCAGACCGGAGATCGGCATTATCACAAATGTAGGAACCGCCCACATCGAGCATCTCGGGAGTCGTGAAGAAATCGCGGCGGAAAAGGGAGATCTTCTGGAGAAGCTGCCGTCCGGGGGGTATGCGATCATCCCGGCTGAGGATGATTTTGCCAAGGAGCTCGCTTCCAGAACATCGGCCCGGGTATTGCAGGTTGGGTTCGATCGGGGAGACCTCAGGGCCACGGGGATCCGATACGGCCTTGATGAGACACGTTTTGTGATCGAGGGAGAGTTCGGGAGAGCCGAAGCCGTTCTCCGGGTTCCGGGTCGGCATATGGTCGGCAATGCCCTTCTGGCAATTGCAGCGGGATTGCAGTGCGGCATCACGCTGGAGAAGTGCGTTTCGGGACTTGCTGGTGTCACCTTGAATTCAGGACGACTGGCCAAGGTGATCCGGGGTGGCGTGACTTTTCTGGACGACACCTACAATGCGAATCCCGAATCGATGATAGCCGCTCTTGAGACGCTTGAGGGACTTTCCATGCCCGGTCGCAAGATTGCTGTTCTTGGCAGGATGGGGGAATTAGGAATTCATGCGGCTACGGGATATGAAAGCGTTGGTACCAAAGCCGCTGTCGTACTCTCCACGCTGATCACTGTAGGTGAAGAAGCTTCCGCAATCGCTGATGCGGCTTCGAAGGCAGGACTTTCGGATGTGCGCATCGTTTCGGACAATGCTGCTGCCGCCAAACTTCTCTCCTCATTTGTCACTCAGGGCGACCTGGTCCTGCTGAAAGCCAGCAGAAGCGGACGCATGGAGGAAGTCCTTCAACACTTCAACTGAACATCCAACCCATCACACGATGCTCTATTACCTGTCACAATTCGGATCTCTCCTGCACGGGATGGAGATCGGGAAAGCCCTGAATGTTTTTCAATACATCTCCTTCCGCGCTCTCTGCGCCGGGCTCACTTCGTTCCTGATCTGCCTGATGTTCGGCAACACGGTCATTCGCCGCCTAGTCGAGCTGAAGCTGGGCCAACCGATCCGAAGCGCCGAGGAAGTTCACCGACTCAATGAACTTCATGGCGGAAAGAAGGGAACCCCAACCATGGGAGGTATCCTGCTCATTGCGGCCGTGGTTCTTTCCACTCTGATCTGGGCGCGTCCTGATAACCCTTTTGTATGGATCTGTCTCATCACGGTCCTCTTTCTCGGAGCGCTTGGATTTTATGACGATTGGCTGAAGGTGACGAAGAAAAGTTCGGCAGGAATCAGCAGTCGTCTCAAGTTTGTACTTCAATGCGTTCTCGCTGGCGGAATCACGGCATTCTTTCTCCTCTCCCCCTCACTGGCCAAGCAGGCACAGCAACTCTACATCCCGTTCATAAAGGGCCCTGTTTTAAGCCTCGGCATCTTCTGGACCTATATTTTCTATTTGCTGATCATCGTCGGATCCTCGAACGCAGTGAATCTAACCGATGGACTCGACGGACTAGCCTCGGGATGCACGGTCATGGCCGGGATCTGCTACGGTGTCTTCACCTACCTTGCTGGAAACAGCAAGGCAGCCTTCTACCTTCAGATTCCGTATTACGGGTTTTCCGGCGAACTGGCTGTCGTGAGTCTTGCCTTGGCGGGTGCGGCACTCGGATTTCTCTGGTGGAACTGCCATCCGGCCAAAGTCTTCATGGGTGACACGGGGTCCCTGGCGATCGGAGGTCTGCTTGGCGTGCTCGCCATCTGTTGCAAGCAGGAACTGATGCTTGCCATCGTCGGAGGGGTTTTTGTAGCCGAGGCGCTTTCGGTCATCCTTCAGGTAGCCAGCTTCAAGCTGACTGGGAAACGCATCTTCAAGATGTCGCCGCTACACCACCATTTCGAACTTTCCGGATGGAAGGAAAACACAGTCACGGTGCGATTCTGGATCATGGCCATTGTGTTCGGACTTCTTGGCATTGCCACCCTGAAGTTGCGCTGACCGGTGCCCATGAATACCTCATCCAGTACCTATAAAGGAAAGAAGGCCGTCGTCCTCGGCTTGGGGAGAAGCGGTCTCGCCGCAGCGCGCCTGCTCAAGCGCTCCGGTGCCGAGGTGACAGTCTGTGATAGTGGGGAATCGACTGTTCTTAGCGAACGGGCGGAACTCTTGCGTAAGGAAGGTATCAGCGTTCTCACGGGAGCTGATGCCGCGCGGGATTCCATCATTCACGACATCGCGGTCCTGAGTCCTGGGATCGAGGAGACGGCAGCTATCGTCGTGAATGTCCTAAGGAAGGTCATTCCCTTGATCGGCGAGCTCGAGTTGGCTTTTACTCTCTGCCCTTTTCCGGTGGTGGCGATCACAGGCACCAATGGAAAAACCACCACAACGGAACTCACCACCCTCATGCTCCGTGGAGCGGGACTCAAGGCAGCCTCCTGCGGGAATATTGGAACGCCCATGTCGGAGTTGCTGGACGGAGTATTGAGCTGGGATGTGCTGGTTGCCGAGGTCAGTTCGTTCCAGCTTGAGACCATCAGGACATTCCGTCCGAAGGTCTCCGCATGGCTCAACCTCAGTCCCAACCATCTCGACCGCTATCCCTCGATGCATGAGTATCGCGAAGCGAAGCTCAGGATCTTTGAGAATCAGACCGCAGAGGACTGGGCGGTGATTCCTGCGGATACAAAGGATCTGGATCTTTCCAAGATCAAGGCAAAGAGGATCACCTTCAGTACCACGGATCCATCGGCGGATCTTTCTATCAATGACAATCTCAGGATCCAGTATGGTGGGAAAGTGCTGCTTGATCTGTCCACGACTCGGCTCCGCGGTCCCCACAATGCCGCCAATGTCATGGCCGCCCTTGCTGCCGGTATAGCGCTCGGTGCCGATACGGGCATGATGGCCGATGCGATCTGGGAGTACACGCCGCCGGCTCACCGCTGTGAATTCATCGCGGAGCGTGATGGACTGAGTTGGATTAACGACTCCAAAGCAACGACCCTCGACGCCATGGAGCAGGCGATTCGCTCCGTGCAGGGACAGCTCATCCTGATAGCCGGTGGAAAGGACAAGGGTTTTGAATTCTCACCCATCGCAAACTTGGTCCGAGAACGGGTTAGTATGGCGATTCTTATTGGTGAGATGCGCCATCGAATTGCAAGGGATTGGGAACCTCTTCGTTGCCTCGAGGCAGAGACTCTGCAGGAGGCGGTACTGATCGCCCAAAAAGAAGCCAAACCCGGAACGACTATTCTCTTCTCACCCGGTACCTCCTCTTTCGATATGTTTCGAGATTATGTGGAGCGCGGGGAGACATTCAGAAGGCTTGTTAAGGAATCCACGGGTACAGGGGTTTCCCTCGCTCAAGTAGCCACACACAACCCGTAGAAAAAATAATCTTTTAGCTCTTCAATAACCACAATACCTAGTAAATATAGTAAGATACTCTAACCCATGAATCCGATGACTCCTAAACGTACCCGTCGGCTCCGCGCTCGCGCCGCAACCATGCACGCCCCTGAAGAGGAGTTCGAGGACTATGGTCCCGAGCCGAACATGAAGCTTTCCCACGCATTCCTGGTGGTCCTGCTACTTCATGTGGTAGCTGTGGGCGGACTCTATGCCTTCAATTCCATGAAGGCCGGCAAGGTCTCTCCTGCCAAGATGGCTCGCTCCACGCAGCCCGTTGCTCCTCAACAGCAGCCCTCAAACGCCCAAAGCCCGGGTAATGCTGGTGGTTCTGGTGCTGGTCCAGGTGAAGAGCCTCCGGCCCCTCCCAAGGCTCCCCTTGTAGCCAAAGTGAGCGAAGCTCCAAAGTCAGTAAAGGCGGCTACCGACAGCCCAGCCCAGCAGACGAAGCAGACCTCCACTGTATCCCCGGCTCCAAGGGGATTCCTGGCAAGCGCCAGGAGCATGATTGGGAAAACCCTTGGCGCCTCGGGCCTCGGTGCCGCTGCTGTGTCAACGGCATCTGCTCAGGAAACCGCGACTGCAACTTCCCCGGCATCTCAAGCCCCTCAGGCATCCCAAGTGGCGGGGTCATCCGGCATTCCCTCAACCGCGAATACCTACATGGTCAAGGCGGGAGACACTCTCACACGCATTGCCTCCTCACTGGGAGTGGCAATTCCCGAACTCGAAAAGGTGAACGGAATGACGGAAAAGTCCGTGCTTCAGGTTGGCCAGATCCTCAAGGTTCCGGCCAAAGCGATGAGTCAGGCAGTTTCTGATGTCTCGGCCCAGGCCGGAAAGGTTGTGGAGGGCGTGCAGCAGGCGCCTGCTGCGGTAGTCGGTGCAGTCACCTCAGCGACTACAGCCCTTACGGGAGCAAATCCCGCCGCGGGTGCCGCTGCGGTAGCGGCACCTGTTGAGGATCAGGGACCGACCACGGAGTACACCGTCGTCAAGGGAGACAGCCCTTACAAGATTGCCAAGAAATTCAAGATCACGCCCGATCAGCTCATGAAAGCGAATGGCATCACCGATCCGAAGAAGATCCAGATCGGTCAGAAGCTGAAGATTCCCACCTCCGCTGCGTCATCGAAGAAAGAGGCCCAGTAACCGTCTCTAGAACCCTCTCGTCAACGCCCCAGAGCCCTCCAGAATCCAGGAGCCGTGCAGCGCAGCAGCATCTACCTCCTCCTGATCTCCGTGGTCGGGCTGCTTGCCCTTGGGGTGGTGATGCTTTTTAGCACGAGCGCTTATGCCCAGGAGAGTCACGGTGACATCTACTACTTTGTCAAAAAGGATATCTTTTGGCTGATCATCGGCATGGGGGTCTGCGTTGTGGGCGCGATGACCGATTATCATCTCTGGCAACGCACCTGGAAAATCTGGTTTGGGGTCTCGGTCCTTCTGCTCGCCCTCTGCTTTGTTCCCCATGTGGGAATGAAGATCAACGGGTCACATCGCTGGCTCAACCTGCACGTTCTTGTCTTCCAGCCCAGCGAGTTCGGGAAAATCGCGGCAGTTTTTTTTGTCGCCTGGTGGTTTTCCCGCGAAGAGACGGATCCCCGGAAACTGCTGGATGGGTTCGTGATTCCGATCGGCGTCGTGGCCGTCATTATGGGCCTTGTTGCCAAGGAGGTGGATCTCGGGACAGCAGCCCTCATTGGAGCCACGACACTCGCCGTCTGTCTGGTGGGGGGTGCTAATTGGGTGATCATCGCCGGACTTTGCGGAGCGGGGCTTATGGGGTTGCTTGGAATCGCCATGCTGATTCCGGAACGAGCCGCCCGCATGATGACCTTCATGCATCCCGACGCCGACAAGTTGGGCAAAGGACTCCAGCAATGGCAGGCCCTGATTGCATTCGGTTCCGGTGGATTCGAGGGGCTCGGACTCGGGGAAGGACGCCAGAAGATGCTCTATCTGCCCTATGCCCACACCGACTTCATCTTTCCGATGATCGGCGAGGAGTTGGGACTCCGATTCACCTGGCTCGTCCTTCTGGGATTCATTCTCATCATCCTCTGCGGCGGCCTCATAGCTGCCAATGCCAAGGATCGCTTCGGAAAACTTCTCGCCATGGGAATCGTCCTGTTGATCTCGTTGCAGGCAGCGGTCAATATCGGGATGACGACCTCGATGCTTCCCAACAAAGGGATGCCCCTGCCCTTCATCAGTTATGGGGGAAGCAACATGGCCGTTTGTCTCTTCATGATTGGAATCCTTGTCAACATTCACCGCACCGGCACCCCGATCGCTCCTGCTACGGAGAGGCAGGTCGTCCTCGCGGGACGATCCGTTCCCAGAATCTAGGAATCACGTATGGCGGTCCCCAAACAATTCGTCATCGCCTGCGGTGGTACAGGAGGCCATCTCTTTCCCGGTCTTGCAGTCGCCGAGGTCCTGCATGAACGGGGCCACGAGGTCCTGCTGCTTGTCTCGGAGAAGGAGATCGATGCTGTGGCGCTGAGGGATCATGCCGAGTTCCGGTGCGAGAAGCTTCCCTCCATCGGAATGCCCGCGCTCCTCTCCCCGGCATTTCTACGGTTTCTGAAGCGGGGTTGGGAGAGTTTCAGCACCTGCAGGCAGCTCTACTCGCGCTATCAGCCCGCCGGCGTCCTTGGGATGGGGGGATTTACCTCCGCGGCTCCTCTGCTGGCGGCGCGTCTGTCCGGCATTCCCTGCTACCTGCATGAGTCCAATGCGATTGCCGGTAGGGCTAACCGTCTCGCCTCACGTTGGACGGACCGCGTTCTCTTGGGATTGAAGGTCTGTGAACCCTCCTTTCCGAAGAGCACCTGCATCGTGACAGGAACCCCGGTGCGCCGCAATCTCGGGACCCCACTGCCCAAGGGGGAGGCGCGTGCCGCATTCGGTCTGGATCCGGAACTGCCGACACTCCTTGTGATGGGTGGGAGCCAGGGTGCAGCCGGAATCAACCAGCTCCTCTTCCGCGCGGCCGCTTTTCTGAAGGATTTCCGCAACGAAGAGAATAAGCCCCTGCAAGTCATTCATCTCACCGGTGAGCGCGATGACAATCTGGCTGCCATCAATTACCAACGGGAGGGTATCGCCTCCCATGTCGCTTCCTTCCACCACCAGATGGAACAAGCTTATTCCGCGGCCGACCTTGTGGTGTCGCGGGCCGGCGCGGCAAGCCTCAGCGAGATTTCGCAGTTCTCGCTTCCGTCTCTCCTGATTCCCTTCCCCTTTGCCGCGGATCTGCACCAGCATCGCAATGCCGAGGCCTTCCGGGATGCCGGTGCCGCGGAGCTCATCGAGGAAAAGATAGCTGACCCGGAATCCTTCGCTCTCTTGGTCCGGAATCTCCTTAACGACGGACGCCGACGCGAGCGCATGGCTGTTGCCGCCGCATCCGTTCTGCCACGCGGTGCCGCGGGACTAGTCGCCAATGTCATGGAGCAGGGGATCGTGACCCGGGAGGCCGGACGATGATTTCTGAGAGGAGGGTCAACGACGCCCGCCTTGAGGGTGCGGAACTGGCTTCATTCCTTCTCGGCCCCAAATCACGTCGCATCCACCTCATCGGAGTAGCTGGTTCCGGCATGAGTGGCATTGCGGCCCTTCTTCTGGCGCTCGGTCATCGTGTCAGCGGTTCGGACAAGGTCGACACCCAGGAAGTCGAACGTCTGCGGCGCAAGGGGCTCGACTTTGAGTCTCCCAACGGCATCCGACTGGTCGGTGATGCCGAACTGGTGATTTTTTCTTCCGCGATCCATGCCGGTAATCCTGCCTTTGATGCCGCGCTGGCTCTTAAAAAACCGATGGCACGCCGTGCCGAAGTCCTGGCCGCCGTGATGACCGGCAAGCAGGGAGTGGTGGTCTGCGGGATGCACGGAAAAACCACGACCTCCGCCATGGCCGCCCATGTACTGCGCGCGGGCGGGCTCAAGCCTTCCCACTATGTCGGGGCTGAAATCCCCATCCTCGGAACGAATGCCCGCTGGGACTCAGAAGGGACGCATTTGGTGGCCGAGGGGGACGAAAGCGACGGCACGCTGGTTCATTACCACCCGCGCCACGCGCTGGTGCTCAACATCGAACCCGAGCATCTCGACCACTACCGGGATCTCGCCGCAATCGATGCAGTTTTTTCCAAACTGCTCGGCCAGACTTCCGGCAAGGTCTATTTCTGGGCCGACGATCCCGGCGCCACGCGTATCTGTTCCACGCACCCTGGGGCTGTTCCTGCGGGGACAGGTTCCCACTGCCATTATCAACTTGCGGAGGTGAAACAGTCGGGACTCACGATTCGCTTCGCGGTTTTCCGTGAAGGGGAACTGCTCGGTCGCATCCATCTTGGGATTCCTGGGTTACATAATGCTCAGAATGCCCTCCTGGTGATTGCGCTGGCGACGGACTTGGGAATTCCCTTTTCCGTTATCGCCTCCTCGTTAGAAGCCTTTCGTGGAGCGAAGCGCCGCTTTGAGCTCAAGTATGAGGACGAGGAGTTCAGAGTCTTCGATGATTACGGCCATCATCCAACCGAAATTGCGGCAACTCTTGCGACGGCCAGAGTTGCCCTGCATGACTCCGCGCAAGAAGGGAAACCTAGAGGAGAGGGCCGTCTCGTGGTTCTCTTCCAACCACACCGTTATTCCCGCACAGCTTCCCTCAAGGCGGAATTCGGAAGGTCCTTTGGAGATGCCGACCTTGTCTTTGTCGCCCCTATCTATCCTGCCGGCGAAGCCCCCATCCCTGGAATCGATGAGGGGAGCGTGGTGGAGGCAGCCCGTGCCGAAGGCCATCAGGGAATGACGCGCGCCGCTTCTTTACTGGAGGCGGGATGTGCTGCGGTAGCCTCTCTCAGAGAAGGAGATATGGTCATCACTCTCGGTGCAGGAAATATCCATGAGGCGGGTGCACTGATTGCCCGGGAATTGGTCCTTCGGGGAAAGCTTCGCAAGGCCATGGGCCCGGGTGTCATCAAAATGTCCGAACCGCTTTCCCGTCACACATCGATGAGGGTCGGCGGGCCGGCACGCTTTTGGGTGGAGCCCGAGAGTGAGGAAGGGTTTTCGGAACTTGTCCGACTCTGCCACGACGAGGGGGTACTCTTCATGGTCATGGGTCGCGGATCCAATCTCATTGTCCGTGACGGCGGTTTTCCCGGTGTCGTCGCCCATTTGTCCAAGGGTTGCTTCGCCGAGGCCTCGGTGGATGGGAATGAGGTTGTCGCCGGGGTCGGGATCCGACTCAAGCAACTGGCCGCCGTCGCCCGCAATGCCGGCCTTACTGGGTTTGAATGGATGGACGGCATCCCGGGAAACCTGGGTGGGGCATTGCGCATGAATGCGGGTGCCATGGGGGTTCAGACATTCGATCAGGTCGTCAGGATTCGCTTTGCCGATCGTGATGGAAACATCGTTTCCAGGACCCCGGAAGAAATCGAAGTGCGCTACCGCGATGTCCCGGTTCTGCATGACCATTACGCGCTCTCAGCCACGCTCTCCGGAGAATTGGCCGAGACCGGAAAGATTGACGACCTCCTCGGCGAATCGCTTCGCCACCGTAAGGAAACCCAGCCTGTGGCCGCCAGTTCCGGTTGCATCTTCAAGAATCCCGGTGAGATTTCTGCCGGCAAACTGATCGACCAACTGGGACTCAAGAACAGCTCTATCGGAGGTGCCCGCGTCTCCGAAGTCCATGCGAACTTCATTGTCAATGACGGTGGCGCTACGGCGGGGGAGATCCTTGCCCTGATCAGCCGAATTCAGGATCGGGCTCGTCTGGAGCGCGGGATCAAGCTGGAGACGGAGGTTTCTATCATCGGTGAAGAACCGAAAGATCACGAAAACACCCATGACGACTGAACTCTCCTTCGATCCCCGTAACCGTTGCCTTGTTGTTCTCAAGGGAGGCCCCGGTTCCGAGCGTGAGGTCTCCCTCCGCTCAGGCGCCTCCGTGGCCGCCGCACTCAGGAATGCAGGAGCGCATGTGGAGGAGATCGAGCTTACAGGCACGGAGGTGGCTATTCCGGAAGGGACCGAACTTGTCTTCAACCTGATCCATGGAACCTTCGGCGAGGATGGAGGGCTCCAGCAAGTGCTCGACGAATGCGGTGTTGCTTATACGGGTGAGGGGGCCGAGCAGAGTCGTGTGGCCTTTGACAAGATCCTGACCAAGCTGGCTTTGGTAAAAGCCGGTGTGCCGACGCCTCGTTTCGAGATCTTGCGTGAAGGGTCGCCTCCCACACTTCCCCTGCCAATCGTCATCAAGGCCCCACGCCAGGGATCGAGTGTCGGCGTTCATCTCATCCATGAGCCTGCTGGAATCGACCAGGCCCTTGCGGACTGTCTCCTTCACGGTGAGGAGATCCTTGTCGAGGAGCTGGTGACGGGAAGGGAACTGACCGTGGGAGTGATCGGCGAGCAGGTGCTACCTCTGGTGGAGATCAAGCCGAACGAGGGATTTTACGACTACACCAACAAGTATACCAAGGGAGCCACGGAGTATCTGGTGCCAGCACCTCTCTCTCCTTCGGAGACAGAAGCCGTGCAGGGAGTGGCGCTCGCTGCGGTGCGCGCTCTCGGGCTGAGCGTCTACAGCCGGGTCGACGTCCTTCTCTCCCCCGCCGGCCCCACTGTTCTGGAAATCAACACCATCCCCGGGATGACGGAAACCAGTCTGCTTCCCAAAGCAGCGGCCGCGATGGGGCTCGATTTTACAGCCCTTTGCTGCAGAATAGCGGAACGATCACTCACTGCCCGAACCGCCAGCGCATGAAAATACGACGCAATACCGGAGGAAACAGACGCAAAGGAGTCGGCCCCGCGCGCCGTCAGCATCTCCTTGAGGTGAATGTGCGAACAGCCAGCATGAAACGTCAGCATCGTGGCAAGGCGAGCGGCTTTCTTTGGAAAGCATTCTTTATCGTGATCATGGTCGGCCTACTGGCGGCTGGAGCGAGGATCGCCTGCGGAAAATTCTTTTTCAAGAACCCCGAGTATGATCTCAAGCACCTCGTCACCCATCTTAATGGGGTTCTGACCCAGGAGGAATTGGTGAACATGACTGGCTTCACCCAGGGGAAGAACATCTTTGGATTCGACCTTGAGCAGGCAAACCAGAAACTGGCCGCCCTCCCCGAAGTCCGCTCCGTAAGCATCGAACGGACGTTGCCCGACACCATCGAGGTGGGGTTGGAGCCGCGTGAGCCAGTTTTCCTGTTTGTTGTCCCGGGAGAGAGTGAGGCGGCTGATGGTGAATCATTCATCCCCGGCAAGAGTTTCCTTTGCGACAAGGACGGCGTGATGATGCGTCCCGCCAGACTCGATGACAGATTTCTGGGGCTTCCAGTACTTCGAGGCGTTTCTCTGGGCAGTGCTGTCCCGGGCAAGAAACTGGAGAGTTCGTCACTCGCCACGGCCCTCCTGTTAAGGCAAGCGCTTTCTGAACTTCCCGAAGAGACGTTCCGTATCAGCTCGATCGATGTTTCCAAGCCCTATGCCGCCGTCGTGACCGATGCCTCGAATGCAAAATTCACATTTGGAACCCTTGGAGAGACCGGCATGCCGTCGCAGCTTGATCGTCTTCGCAAGCTGCTCGACCATTGCCAGGAAACCGGCCGCAAGATTCAGACCGCCAACCTCATGGTCAGCCGCAATACTCCCGTTACTTTTGTGCTTACGCCCGAACAAGGGTCTGACAAAATAGCACCCGTCGCCTCTTCCAAAAAAAACCCGAAGCACAACTAGCCCCCGGCAACCCACTTTTTCGCCATGGCCAACGAGCAAATCTTTGTGGGACTCGAGATCGGAACAACGAAGATCAGCGTCATCGTCGCCGAAGCCAGGGCCGATGATCAGATCAGCATTCTCGGAGTGGGGGAGACCCCGTCACGAGGGGTGCGCAAGGGGGAGATCGTCGATATGGAGACCGTTACCGAGTGCGTTCGCGAGGCGATCCTCGATGCCGAGGATAAGACGAATGTTGAAATCGGCAACGTCTGGGTCGCGATCACGGGATCCCATCTGGCAAGCTTCAATAACCGCGGCTCCTTGGCTCTTCGTGGCGAGAGGCAGATCGATCCCGGGGACCTGGAGGCCGTGGAGGTGAATGCAAAGGAGGTCGCCATTCCCACTCCCAATACCTTTCTCCATACCATTCTTCAGGCCTATCACGTTGACGGGAATCAGAATATCATCGATCCCCTCAAGTCGGAGGGAGCACTGCTGGAGGCTGATTTTCATATTGTTCACGGCATCAAAACGCGCATCCACAACACGCTCCGCTGCATCGAGTCGCTGAAGATCGGCATCGAGGATGTCGTGCTCAGTTCGCTCGCCAGCGCCCAGGTTGTTCTTTCCCAGGATCAGAAGAACTACGGGGCTCTTATGATCGATATCGGGGGTGGAACGACCGATTACCTGGTCTATATCGATGGAGCCATTCGCCATAGCGGCGTGCTGGCCCTGGGAGGTGACCACATCACCAATGACATTTCCGTGGGGCTGAGGCTGCCGATTGCCAGGGCTGAACTTCTCAAGATCGAGGAGGGTTCAGCATCCGACCCGGTGAGTTCCCAAGGTGGGATTATCTCGCTGAAGAACGACCCTAGATTCCTCGGTTGTGATGTAGATCGCACGTCCCTTGAAACGATCATTCACCTCCGAGTGAAGGAAATCTTCGAACTGATCCGCCGCGACATCGAGTCCTCTGGTGAGGGAATGATGGATCTCATCCGGGGAGTCATGATCACCGGTGGCTGCTCCAAGCTGAAGGGAATCGCCCAGGTCGCCGAGGAGGTCTTTGACATTCCGGTGGAACTCACGCGCGCCCGTAATGTCAGCGGCGCCACTCAGATTTTTGAGGACCCTCAATACTCCACCGCAATCGGACTGACCAAATACGCGAGGCTCGTGACCAAGAATATCGCGCCCGAGAGCATGCTCGACCGGTTCACCCAGGGGCTTGGAAGTCTCTTCAAGAAACGTTCCCGATGAGCACCTCACCATCCCGTCGTATCCTGGTCGGTATTGGCAATGCCGGAGTCACCGTGCTCGACCTGCTTTCCGTCGAGTGCCCGGGCATGACAGGACTTCTAGCCGTCAACAATGATCCCGATTCGCTGAACGCTTCCATTGTCCGTGACAAAATCGAGGTGCCCGAGGGAGATCCGGGGGAGGGTTTCCGCGTGATCGACGAGGAGTTCGGTCGGACAGTGGAGGGGGCCTCCGCGGTCATTCTTTGCGGTGGTCTCGGTGGGGAGACAGGTTCCTTCCTTCTTCCGGCCCTGGCCATTCGTGCCAAGTCGGCTGGATTGACCACGATGGCCTGTGTCGGCATGCCCTTCTCCTTCGAGGGAAAGCACAAGAGGGACCTTGCCGAGCGGGCCTTGGAAAAACTGCAAGAGATCTGTGATGCCGTTGTCGTGATCGGGAATGATCAACTCTCCGGCAGTTCTCCATCGATAGCCGCCGTGGGTGAGGCCTTCGTTCTCTCCGACCGGACACTGTTAGCGGCCCTTCTGGCACTCACAGGGATGCTCTCCACTTCGGGACCCGTGAAGATCACCCGCGCTGACATTCACAATGTACTTGGGAAACCCGGGGTACTCACCCATTTCGGATTTGGGAAGGCCGAGGGATCCAACCGTCTCCACGAGGGGCTGGAAAGAGCCCTGAAGAGTCCCCTCCTGATGCTGCCCGGCAAGGGATCAGCCCTCAAGGAGTCATCGATAATTCTTCTCCTGCTCCGGGGGGCCAAGGACATTTCCTTTGCAGAGGTTCAGGCTGTTGTCGGTAAAATTGAACAAATTGCCAGTGATAGCTGTCAAATAAAGGTAGGAGTCCGCGCGGATGGGCCCATAGGATCGGCCTTGGAGCTCTACCTCCTGGCCTCTTCCGGAGGGACCATCAAGAAGCCTCTCAAAAACAGTGAAAGCAACCAAACCGGCGAACCAAGTGGTG
>Ga0304729_1000106_pt1 | contig 54565 bp, 49 predicted proteins | sample C_131016_MF_Meta_FD_190475 | JGI IMG/M metagenome (GOLD analysis project Ga0304729, IMG submission 190475) | Freshwater microbial communities from Lake Croche, Canada to study carbon cycling - C_131016_MF_MetaG (v2) (version 2) | ecosystem: Environmental > Aquatic > Freshwater > Lake | place... | reverse complement strand
CCGCCAGGCTTCCGTTTGCAGATTCAATTCGCGAATCAAGGGCACGTGCTTTCTGTGCGCAAGCCAAGACATGAATTTTTGAACGCCTTCGTCAATGATCATTTCCGCATCCTGGACGGCGGCCTGGCGATGCGCTTGACCGCTTTGAATGATGTCCTTGAGGTCATCTACTGTGTACAAATAAACGTCATTTAACTTTTTGACTTCGGGCTCAATGTCTCTTGGAACGGCGAGATCGACCATGAACATGGGACGATTTTTTCTGGCGCAAAGTGCACTTTGCACTGCCCCCAAACCGATCAAGGGCAAGGTGCTGGCCGTGCAACTGATCACGATATCGAATTCGTGCAGCATTTTGGGCAGATCGGCCAATGCAATGCATCTTGCGCCATGCACAGCGGCCAAGTCTTCAGCACGTTGGGCAGATCGATTGGCAATGGTGATGGAGCGCGGCGATTTGGCTGCAAAATGCGCCACGCACAGTTCAATCATTTCGCCGGCACCCACAAACAAAATGCGGGTGTCTTTGATATTTTCGAAAATGCCACTGGCCAAGCGAACGCAAGCTGCCGCCATGCTGATGGAGTGCGCGCCGATTTCCGTGGTGGTTCGAACTTCTTTGGCCACTGCGAAAGATCGTTGGAAAAGTTGATTGAGTGTGGCACCCAAAGCCCCGGTATCGGTGGCCAACTTCACCGCATCTTTGAGTTGCCCCAATATTTGCGACTCACCCAAGACCATCGAGTCGAGGCCGCTGGCGACTCTGAAGGCGTGGCGTGCGGAGGCATCGCCTTCCAGTCGGTAAGTATGTGAAGCCAAAATATCGATTTGGGTTCGGCCTGTCTCTGCGAGCCAGGCCATGGTTTGAGGCAGGTGCGACTGATCGCCCGCGCAGTAAATTTCGGTTCTGTTGCAGGTCGACAGAATCGTCACTTCTTTGTGCGTTTCAAATTTTTGGCGCAAACCCTGCAAGGACTGCTCCAATTTTTCAGAAGCAAAAGCAAACCGCTCACGCAAATCAATCGGGGCGGTGCGGTGATTGAGACCCAAAGTCCAGACGGCCATTTAAACCACCCTTCTGAGATTGGCTGCAACCTGCGCCACCGGCCAAAGCGCTTCAATGCGTTTGTGTATGCCGTTTGCAGTAAGCCCGTATTGCTGCATCAGCAGCCCCGGGTCACCATGCTCAGTGAACTGGTCTTCAAAGCCCATGATCAGCACTTGCTTAGAAATTTTCATATCTTGCAAAGCCTCCAGTACCGCGGAGCCAGCGCCGCCCATGCGCGTCCCATCTTCCAGCGTCACCCATCGGTCATGCGATTGGGCAATCTCTCGCAGAGTTTGCAAATCAAGTGGCTTAGCCCAGCGCATGTTCACCACCGTTGCATTCAAGGACTCCGCCACTTGGCGGGCTTCGTAGAGCAAAGGACCAAAACACAAAATGGCCAGACCTTGTCCCTCCCGCACAACCTCGGCTTTCGCAAAGGGCAATGGGGTCAAGGTTTTTTGAACCTCAACCCCCGCGCCCGCGCCCCTGGGATAGCGAACGGTGACGGGATGGTCTTGTGCGTAGGCTGTACTCAACAACTGGCGACACTCGTTTTCGTCTGCGGGGCAGGCAACGCTCATATTTGGAATACAGCGGGTAAAAGCAATGTCAAACATGCCGGCATGCGTCGGCCCATCGGCGCCCACCAAACCCGCCCTGTCCAGCGCAAATACAACGGGTAAATTTTGCAAGGCCACATCGTGAATCAGTTGGTCATAGGCGCGCTGTAAAAATGTGGAATAAATGGCCACCACAGGTTTGAGGCCCTCGCACGCCAAACCTGCCGCAAAAGTGACGGCATGTTGCTCGGCAATCCCCACGTCGTGGTACCGATTTGGAAAGCGCTGGCTGAACTCCACCATGCCCGATCCTTCCCGCATGGCGGGGGTGATGCCCACCACGCGCGGATCTTTGGCCGCCATGTCACACAGCCATTGACCAAAGACCTGGGTGAAAGTAACTTTGCTGCTGGGCGCACTGACCACACCCAAAGAAGGATTGAATTTCGCCGGACCATGGTAAGTCACAGGGTCGATTTCGGCCTTTGCATAGCCCTGGCCTTTGCGGGTGACCACATGCAAAAACTGCGGACCTTTGGCCTTGGCAATTTTCTCCAGCGCGCTCACCAAACCCTCCACATCATGACCATCTAAAGGCCCTGTGTAGGTAAAGCCAAGCTTTTCGAAAATGGTATTGGATTGAATCAGGTTGTGGGTTTGTTGCTCAAAATGTCGGGCCAATGCAAACAAGGGCGGCGCTTTGCGCAGCACCTGCTCACCTATTTTTTTGGCCTGCGCATAAAACCGTCCTGACATCAACTCAGCCAAATACTGGTTCAAGGCACCAACCGGCGGGCTGATCGACATGTCGTTGTCATTCAAAATCACCAGCACATCACAAGGGCTTGCACCTGCATTGTTCAAAGCCTCATAAGCCATGCCGGCTGTCAAAGCACCATCACCAATGATCGCCACTGCTTTGCGCTGACTGCCCGTCAGTTGCGCTGCCACCGCCATGCCCAAGGCTGCAGAAATGCTGGTCGAGGAATGCGCGGTACCGAATGCGTCGTAGATACTTTCTTCGCGCCGAGGAAAGCCACTCAAGCCCCCTTGCTGACGCAAGCTGGCCATTTGCGCGTTTCGACCCGTTAAAATTTTGTGCGCATAGGTCTGATGGCCCACATCCCATATGAGTCGATCTTCGGGCGTGTTAAAAACATAGTGAAGCGCAATGGTTAATTCAACTGTCCCTAAATTCGAACTGAAATGTCCGCCCGTTTTTGAAACTGTTTCAATCAAACGCTCGCGCAGTTCAACAGCCAATGCTGGCAAACGCTCACGCGAGAGCTGTCTCAAGTGAGAAGGCGATTGAATCCGTTCCAGTAAGGCGTCCATGATTGACTTCACGCAATTGTTGACTTGACCTTAATTTAACGGGATTTACCAAAACGTCAAGTAAAATTGACACTTTCAGTGAAATATAAAATAGACAGTTGCCACAAACTATCGTTTACCCTTGATTTAAAGGATCCGCTTTCTTTGTCCACATTGTATAAAAGCTGATTTCAACGCATCATGGGCTCACACATCTCATTTGAAAGCCTTAATGATTGTTGAATCAGCCCCAAACAGCCGGATCACATCTCAGCCCAATTTGACAGTGTAAATTCAGATTGACAGTCCATCACCATTCGCGGATGATTCGAATCTGCGAATTCAGTAGACGAATAGAAATCAGTTATGGCAACTACGTTTCCTTTTGCAGCGATCGTCGGTCAAGACGAAATGACGCTGGCCATTCAAATTGTCGCCATTGACCCCTCCGTCGGCGGCGTGTTGGTCTTAGGTGACAGGGGCACAGGCAAATCAACAGCCGTCAGAGCTCTAGCGGACCTGCTGCCACCGATTCAGGTGGTCAAAGGCTGTCCTTATAAATGTGATCCCCAAAAACCCGCCCTCGCCTGCCCCGTGTGTCAGCCTGCGCTGAGTTTGCGTTCGGGTCAAACGCGTAAGTTACCCACGCAGCTCAGGCCAGTGAGTGTGGTGGACTTGCCCTTGGGCGCCACAGAAGACCGCATTGTGGGCGCGCTCGATTTAGAAAAAGCCCTCTCCCAAGGGATCAAAGAGTTTTCACCCGGCTTGTTGGCCCAGGCGCACCGTGGTTTTCTGTACATCGACGAGGTGAATTTGCTGGATGACCATTTGGTGGACCTGCTGATTGATGTGGCCGCTTCAGGCGAAAATTTAGTAGAGCGCGAAGGACTGAGTATTCGTCATCCTGCACGTTTTGTCTTGGTGGGCAGCGGCAACCCGGAAGAAGGTGAGCTTCGACCCCAATTGTTGGACCGCTTTGGTTTATCGGTCCATGTCAAAACGCCCCAAGACATCGCCTTGCGTGTCGAAGTCATCAAACGACGAGACGCATTTGACAAAGACCCTTCTGCCTACAAAGCCCAATGGCAAGGTGAGAGCGACAAACTTCAAAAGCGCATTGTCAAAGCCCGTAAGTTGCTGGCGTCGGTGGTGATGGACGATGACATGCTCATCCTGTGCGCCACGCTGTGTCAGCAACTGGGGACCGATGGCTTGCGCGCCGAGTTAACCCTGCTGAGGGCCACGCGCGCCTTGGCCGCCATGCAAGGCTGCAAAACTGTCAAAACCGAACACCTGACAGCCATTGCGCCTTTGGCATTGCGTCATCGATTGAGACGCAATCCGCTGGACGATACCGATTCGGGTCAACGCGTCCATCGGTGTCTCCAAGGTATTTTGGCTCCTTGAGTCTGTTGCATGGCAGATGATTTGAAAGGGCTTGAAACTTGGAACGATGCCATGACATCGTTGCAGCTGCTGCAAATTGATCCGCATGGTTTCGGCGGCGTTTGGTTGCGAGCCCCTTTTGGGCCTGTGCGCGAGCACTGGTTGCGGCAACTGTCCCAGACGGATGTGAATACCGTCAAATTGCCCGGCCATATCGACATTGAGCGTTTATTGGGGGGCATTGATTTGTCCCTGACGCTCCAATCCGGCCACCTGCAGATGCAGCCGGGTTTGCTTGAGCAAGCAGACCAAGGTTTGGTTTTGATCAGCATGGTGGAACGTTTTTCAGCGTCCTTGATCGCGCCCATGACCCAGGCCATGGACATGCAGTCGTTGCCGCCATTGAACATGGCGCCCCACGAACAGCCGCCAATTCGCACGCAGTTTGGCGTGGTGGCGCTGGATGAATCCATGAAAGAAGACCCCTCGATCAGCCAGGCACTTCAAGAGCGGCTGGGCTTGTGGTTTGACCTGGAAGACCTTGTACCGTCAGACATCATCGGGGTCTCGATGGACCTCAACCAGCACAATGCTCAAGCGGCTGACAGCGCCCGGATTGCCGCAGATGCTGTGGCCCGCATGAAACAAGCGCAGTCTGAGATTGCATGGACCGACGAGCAAGCGCTGGCCGTTTGCATGACAGCACAGGGATTGGGTATCGAGTCCCTGCGCATCCCCACCTTGGCGCTTCGCGTGGCCCGCTGCCATGCTGCTTTGCATTTGCGCAAGCAAGTGATTGACGAGGATTTGGCATTTGCAGCGCGTCGCGTGTTGGCACCCCGTGCCACCCAATTTCCGGCATCCCCAGAAAATGCGTCAGAAACGGAACCTGAAAACAATGCACATCCTGATGCAGAACCCGATCAGGCAAGCGATGAGCATCAAGCGGCCAAGCCCGCTGAGCCCCCTGCCCCGCCAGAACCCCATTGGGATGCACAAGAGTCTTCGTCACCGAAGGCATCTGAAGCAGACTCAGGCACGCAAGAAGAGGACACACCCAGCCCGCCCTCTTCTGAGAGTGTGCAAGAAATGATGATCGCAGCAGCCTTGGCCAGCTTGCCCCCCGACGTGTTGGACAGCTTGCTGACGAAACCCGGTCGCAAGCAAGGCAACAGCGCGGGAAGATCGGGACAATTGCGCACCGGCACGCAGCGCGGGAGACCTTTGCCCCCAAGACCTGGGCGGCCTGGCGGTAACGCACGTTTGCACATCATGGCCACCCTGCGCGCTGCAGCGCCTCAACAGCGCTTAAGGGCTGGCTCGGCAAAGGGCCGCGTTGCAATTCGATCCGAGGACTTTCATGTCCACCGCTACCAGCAACACAGCTCCAGTTGCCTCATCTTGGCACTGGACGCCTCAGGTTCAGCCGCGCTTGAACGCTTGGCCGAGGCCAAAGGGGCGGTGGAGCTTTTGCTGCAGCAGTCTTACGCCCGACGCGACAGTGTTTGCATTGTGGCCTTCAAAGGTGCGCAAGCGCAGTTGCTCCTTCCCCCGACGCGGTCATTGGTTCGAGCCAAGCGCACCATGACGGGTCTGCCCGGTGGCGGTGGAACGCCTCTGGCATTGGCCTTGAAAATGGCGTGCGAACAAGCCACCCAACTTCAACGCCAAGGGGTCACGCCCATTTTGGTCGTGCTCAGTGATGGACGCGCCAACGTGAACCTGCAAGGTTTGGGGGGGCGCCCACAAGCGCAAGCCGATGCACTGCAATGGGCGGCGCAATGGCGGCAAACGGGCCATCGCGCTTTGTGGATTGACACTTCATTTCAACCCGACGCCCAAGTGCAAAACATGGCTCAGATCATGGGCGCAAGTTACATGCCCATGCCGCAAGTTCAGGCGCAGCGCATGGCCGCTGCCATGGACAAGGTCAGACGACAAGCTGCATGATCCACTGAAGCTTACAAGCCAATGTCATCATTTTTTTGGCGAGCGCGCGCCAATGTCCTCTCGCGCTCTCGGGGTCCAAAACTCGATGCCAAGGCACCTTCAGATGCCAAGCCCTCAAGGTAAGACTTCTCAATTTCAGGCGCAGCTTTGACCAGGTCGCGCTCGGCAAATCGCAGGTGGAGCAAGGCCCTCAGACCAAACAGAATTCGCAACCAGCTGGGCAAGAAAACCCTGCGTTTGCGTTGAGCCATGGCTTGAACAATGACGCGTGCCGTTTCTTGCGCGGACGTTTCTTTGTTCAAAAATGATGGCATGGTCGATCGCAACCTGACAAAGCCAGGATGCAGCGCCCCCTCTGCCACCAGCGGTGTGCTGACCCAACCTGCGTACATCACACCCACCCCCACACCATGGGCTGCAAGTTCAATGCGAAGCACATTCCCCATCGCCTCCACTGCAGACTTGCTGGCCGCATAGGCGGACATCGCAGGGGGGTGGGCAAAAGCGGAAACAGAGGAATTGATCAGCACATAACCGCGCTGCTGCATCAAAGCGGGTAGCGCAGACCGAATCGTGTTGAAAACACCCAAAATATTGACCTCCACACAACGCTGCCACGCTTGCGGATCCACATACGCCACAGGCCCAAACGCAGCGACGCCCGCATTGGCAAAAACCACATCAATGCGGCGGAAAACGGACAGTGTTTGCGCAACCACTTCAAGCATCGCCGCAAGTTGTGTGACGTCCGCCACAAAGTGCAAGGTGTCTTGACCGCAACGCTCCGCCATCAGGGCCAGCGGTTGCGCATCGCAATCGACTAAAACAGGCATGCCGCCTTGCTTGACAACTTCAACCGCAGTCGCTGCGCCGATGCCTGAAGCAGCGCCGGTGATCAACACAATCAGCCCCTTGAGCGACATGGCGTGTGATGTGCTGGTGGTTTCGCGGGTCATCAAACGCCCTGACTCACAGGGTCTTGTTGACCATGAAATACACAATGGGCAAGGGAAGCACCGTGGCAATTGCACCTGAAATTTGCCAGATGCGGGACAGACGCCAATAGGCTTCACACACCGTGTCGGTGTTTTGCAGCAAGGCGCGCTGCTTGAACTGAATAGGCACCAGGATGAACAACCAAATCAAACCTGAAAAACTGAGCAAAGCATAGGACCATTGAATCCACGGATGCCCATCCACACCCCCGATGTTCTCGGCTAAGCCATGACCTGTCCAAACGACCCCCAGCGATCCCAGCAAAGTAAAAAGCCCGTCGGTGATCAGCACCATGCGATTGCTGAATTGAATGATGGCGTGGTTGCGCGTACGCTCAGCCAACAAAGCCCAGATGCCGCTCACAATCACGTTGCCCAAAAACAAACATGCACAGACCAAATGAATGACCTTCAGGCTACCCCCCATGATGCCCCCCCTTGCCTGAGGCGTCACCCGAGCCCTCGGTGTTTTCCATGGCTTGGCGTTGTTCTGCTTCGCGCTGTCTGCGTGTCGACTCGCGTGCACGACGCAGATCGCGAAACTGCCAGCTCACGAAGCAAATGCCAGCGCCCATCAAAACCACAACCTCGATAATTTTCAACATCACGCGGGGTTAACGATTGACTCGTTCGCGTTTCTCCAAACGACCAAATAAATCAACCATCCATTCCACCCGCTCGTCAAAACTTCGAGACGGTACCGTCCAGGCTGTGGGATGAATCGCAGGATCACGCTCTCTACTGACAATATCGACCAAATAATGGATGGCGGGCACCGGACTCAAGGGGACTGCCGGCAATGCAGGCGCCTTGAGCGCGACTGCGGTCGCTCGGGCAATCAAGGCCAATTTGCGCGCTGTTGAAACCACCGTTCGGTGGCTCACAGAGTTGAGCCCTTTTCGCTCTAACTGTTTGCCGATTTCGGCATAAACCAAGCGCGCGGCTTGAATGGCCGGGCGACAATCCCAAGGCAATTGAGCCAAACCAAATTCGCCACGGCGGTACAGTGCGTCTGCGCGCAACAACAAGCGCTGCGTGAAACCCGCAATGCGCGAATCAAAAACAGGATCGGCCAACCAAGCGTCCGCATCCATGCCAATTTCGCGGAACCATGCACGCGGAATGTACAAACGTCCCATGCGAGCGTCATCGCCAATGTCTCTGGCAATGTTGGTCAGTTGCATGGCCACACCCAACTCGCTTGCGCGTGCAATGGCCGTGTCGCTGCTCGCCCCCATGATGATGGCCATCATGGCGCCCACGGTACCCGCAACCCTGGCACCATAGGCCTCCACATCGGCCAAGGTCTCGTAACGGCGGCCTTGAGAATCCCACAAAAAACCGTCTAACAAGGCTTCAAGCAAGCCCATCGGAATGCCGTAGCGATGAACCACCACCGTCAAAGCGCGGTCTGCATCCTCGGCGCCTGGGCGTCCTGCATAGATGCCTGCTAAGCGCGACTTCAAATCCGCCATGGCCAAGACGGGGTCATCACCCTCGTCAATGGCGTCGTCGGCCAATCGGCAAAAAGCGTAAAGCGCAATGGCGGGCGGCCGCAAACGGCTCGGCAACAACCTGGAAGCTGCAAAAAAAGATTTTGAGCCTCCACGCATGAGTTCGGTGCAGGCCTCTAAGTCATAAGGCAAAGACACAGACGGCGAATTCAAAAGGGGATCAGACCATGGTTGTGACATCGGGAACCACCTGTTCAAGCATTTTTGCGGACATCAAGACACTGGGCACGCCTGCGCCTGGCTGGCTGCTGGCACCCACCATGAATAAACCTTCTACGTCTTGGCATCTGTTGTGCGGCCGGAACCATGCACTCTGAACCAAGATGGGCTCCAGCCCGAAACCTGCACCTTTGTAGGACCACAAGCGGTCTTGGAAATCTTGCGGCGTGGTGACTTTGGACGAGACCACATGCTGCTTCAAATCAGGCAGCACACTGTCTTGCAGCACCGTCGCAATGGCATCGCGGTATGGCTCGGTCATGGCTGGCCAATCGGTCTCGCTGCTCAGGTTGGGCACCACCGAGAGCACATAAAAACTGTCGCAGCCCTCTGGCGCCAAAGAGGGGTCGGTGGCGGTGGGGCGATACAGATACAAACTGAAATCTTTGGACAGCTTGTGGTTTTTGAAAATATCTTGCAGCAATCCCTTGTAGCGTGGGCCCAAGACCATCATGTGGTGCGGCACATCTTCGTACTTTCGGTTCGTACCGAAATACCAGACAAACAAGCCCGACGAATACTTGCCTTTGGCAATGCGTTTGTCGGTCCAATGCTTGCGGTGCTGTGGGTCAATGAGGTGACGGTAAGTCCATGAAGCATCGCCATTACTGACCACAATGTTGGCGGGCAAAAACTCACCATTGGCCAGCTCAACACCCTGGGCGCGTCCACCGTCAACCCGGATTCGGGTCACAGGTGCGTTGTAACGAATGGGCACATGGCGCTCATCGAGCAACTTCACCAGTTCTTTCACAATCGCACCCGTGCCGCCCATGGCAGAGTGCACGCCCCATCGGCGCTCCAAGGAATGGATGAGCGAATACACACAAGTGACGGAATAAGGATTGCCGCCAATGAGCAAGGGGTGAAAGCTCATGACGATGCGCAACTTGGGGTGCTTGATGTGCTGCGCCACCAAACTGTAAATGGAGCGCCAAGCTTGCATGCGCACTAAATTGGGCATGGCCTTGATGACGTCGCCAATGGTTTCGAAGGGCACCATGCCCAGCTCGACAAACCCCAACTGGAAACACTTCTCGGAAGCCACCATCAGGTTCTTGAAACCTTGCACATCCGCAGGGCTGAATTTGGCAATTTGCTCAAGCATCTGCGCATCGTTGTTGCTGTAGTCAAAGTGCGTGCCATCGTCAAACCGGATGCGGTAGAACGGCGACATCAAACGCAGATCGACGTGCTCTTTCATCTCTCGACCACACAGCGTGAACAGCTCGGCAATGAGGTGCGGCAAGGTGATGATGGTGGGGCCCGCGTCAAATGTAAAACCATCTTGCTTGTGCACATACGCGCGGCCACCCGGCGCATCGAGTTTTTCCAGCATTTGAACGCGGTACCCTTTGACGCTCAAACGAATGGCGGCAGCCAATCCACCAAAACCGGTGCCAATCACGATCGCCGTTGGTGCCCGGTGACCCAGTTCAGAAGTCGAACCTGCAAGATGGTTTTGACCACCGCCACCACCTGCACCGCCGTCAACCTTAATTGACTTGAAGAGATTTGTCATGTGAATCCAAGTGTGCAGGTAAAACCGAAGCCCTATGGGTATCAAAGGCTGCAGGTGTGTCTGAGTTTTGTGTCTTTCGAATAGCCCAGCGCCACAAGGCCGTGGTGTCCAGGGGCAATACCAGCATCAGGTGCTCCACAATGGCCAAGGCCAACAGGGTGCCCACCAACACGGCGCCCACCACTTGAGCAGGCGTTGTCATGGCTTGGTGGGCGAAATCCACCAACAACCACAAGCAGCCGCTGGCTGCAGCAACCGCAAAAGGAAAAAATGCATTCATACGGCGGCGCTTGAAGAAGCTTTCTAAGTAGGCCAAATGTGCAGGCAAGAATTCTTCACTCAAATTACGGACACCAAAGAACAGGTTCAATTTGGCACTGGTACGCATGATCCACAAGACCAAATAAGTGCCGGTACCCACTTGGTTGGGCGCATCCCAAGTGATGGCCACAATGGCCACGCCCACCATCAGAATCGCCAATTCGTGCCAAAGCACCGCATTAAAGGACGCCACAAATCGCGACAGGCCTGTTGTGCTTTGCAAGATGGCTGTTTTTTGCGGGCCTGTGATCCAACCTGTGAGAAAACTCAACTCGTTCCAACCCCAGGCCAACAAAGCGCAAGTGAAAGCGCAATAGGCACCCAAAACGCCTGTTTGCTGCGCTGTGTGGGACAAACCGACCAATGCACCCAGCCCCAGCGCAGAAGAGATGACCAAACTCAGGGTCACAGCCGTGCGCGACATGCGATTTAAAAGAAGCACGATGCCGGTGCTGAACCACCAGATGAAAATCGCAAATCCCAGCGCAATGAAGGTGTCGGTCATCCTTGGCTTTCAGGGTCTGAGCATTACCAAGCAGGCACCATGCGAATATCCGCTGGCAGCGCATGGTGCTTGACGGGCAAAAAGTACAAACGAACAAAGGTAAGGCCGCCCGAAATGGCCCAACGTGCACGCTGTAAATTCCCCACCCAGCCACCCTTGGCTTTGGCCGCATCCATTTGGGTTTGCACGTGAAACAAGTGGGACAAACCGTCTCTAAAAACAGGGTTGTCGATGTCCAAGCTGACCGGGAAAACTTGCTTGGTGATTTCATTGGTGATGCGGAACACTTCGTAATCGTATGAGGCCGACTCCAGCCCCATTTCCTGGTGCAACATCGGACGGCTGTGGTCTCGCACGAACATCGTGGCGTAAACGGCCAGCAAGAAAAAGCGGATCCAATACACGTTCCCGCCCTGCAGCAAATGCGGGTTGGCACGCATGATCAAGGCAAACGACTCACCGTGGCGAAACTCATCGTTGCACCAGCGCTCAAACCAACGAAAGATGGGGTGAAAGCGCTTGTCTGGATTTTTTTCCAATTGGCGAAAAATGGTGATGTAGCGGGCGTAGCCAATTTTTTCGGACAAATAAGTCGCATAAAAAATGTATTTGGGTTTGAAATAGGTGTAGGCCTTGGTCCGCTTCAAATCGCCTAAGTCAATGCCCAGACCAAAGTCTTTCAAGGACTGATTGATGAAACTCGCGTGTCGCGATTCATCACGCGCCATGTAGCGCATCAATTGCTTGATGTCTGGGTTTTCCACATTCTTGAAAATCTCGTTGTACAAAATGCAGCCCGAAAATTCAGACGTCAGCGATGAAATCAGAAAGTCCAAAAACTCTTGACGCATTTCTGGACTGACTTGGGAGAACCTTTCGGCGACTTCCTTGGCAAATTCTGCGTCGCGCTGAAAGTGATCGTGGTTGTTGTCACCCTCGTATTCCGCCATCATTTTGTCCCACTCCGCACGCACAGGTGACATGTCTAGCTTGTCCATGGCAGCAAAGTCTGTGGTGTAAAAGCGGGGGCTGAGCATGGTGCTGTCGAGCGCTTTTTGGGACGCTTTTTCAGCGCTGTCAATGGTTGCTGTGGCTTGCATAAAACGGGACTCCGGCTTTCTGAAATAATTTAAATTGCTTTTTTCACTCAGGCTGCATGGCTAAAAACCGTGCAAATTCAGCCACGTTGGTGGGGCCAAAAGACTCCAATTCCACCTTTTGCCCTGTGCTGGGATCAAACAAAGTGACGCGACCATCCACACGGGCAATCACGTCAAAGGGCCATTCTGAACCGATGCCACGGGAATACCTTTCGCGACTTAACGCGCGAAGAGCGCCTCGAACAAAGCCTTGCTCACCATGCAAAACCGTCAAGGTTTGACCGGTCACACCGTCTTGCACACGGACAGAGCCATCTTTTTGATCTTGGAAAACCAATGCGCGCTTGACCGTGGACGCTGCGGCCCTTTGATCTGGCCCATTACCAGTGATGCGAACCAAGCCAACGGATAGGAGCGAAAAAGCAAGGATTCCGGCTACGCAATACAAAATCCACTGAGGAAAGTGATCAGGAGCGGCTTTCGGCTGGACTGCTGGTACATGCAAGGAGCTCATGTCAAACTCACCTGCAGGTCATTTGCATGGGGGTTGGTGCTTTCATTTGTCCCAGCGGCATTCGCAGCCAGTCCCGTGTGGTGAGTCCATGCCTCTCTCAACTTGATCGACACCTCTTGAGCGTGAGGTATTGCGCGCAGTGTGGGCTCAGGTTTTTCAATTTTCCATGGCCTTACACTGGGCCATAAATGGACCCACGCAATGCGGTCTGATCCTTTCAATGCCAAAGTGATGTCACCAAAACCATCCTGCATCATCCGAACATCCGCCGATACCACTTGCTTGTAGGGCAAGTTAAAAGAAACCGTGAAAACGATGCCCAAACGCATCACAACCCGTTTGTTGGTCAAGGTGTAGACCGTCGTGCGAGAGGTCATATAAGCCATCATCCACACAGAACCCAGACCGATGAGGGCCAGTGGCGCAATCCATTTGATCGACAGCAGCACCGCCATGACACCGGCACCCTCTTCCAGTGCAGGCCAAGCGCAAGCACCCATGAGAACAGCAAAATAGACAACCAACTTTTTGATGTGAAAGGCCGAAGAGGCCAGCGCTGCGACATCGGGAGAGCCTTGCCAAACAATGAACTCACCAGAAGGCAACCTCTCAGGCAAGCCCAACTGGGGTTCAAACTCGTATTCATGGCCAAGGTTTTCGATCGGCATTTTCAATTCCTCTTCAACTTTTCATTCATCAGGCAAGCCGCGAACCCTTAAATCAGAGGCTCACCGCGTTGGGCATCGGCATACAAAGTTCCGCCGCCGTAGTAAGCACTGATTTTTTCCTCTTCCAGTTTGGTGACCTGATCTGGGCTTCGCAGGGCAGGCACGCCAGCGAAATGACGTGCATAGAGAGCATGCACTTCAACTTGGTTTCTGCGAATCAGGGAAAACGTGATGGGCAATAAAACTGTTCGACCGCCATCGATTTCGACTTCCAAATAACGGAACATCATTTCGGCCGAATCAATCCAAATGTCTTTGACCGTGCCACCTTGTTTGCCGTCGCCAGCCATCACGGGCAAGCCGCGTGGGTCGACATCTTGCGCAGCGACCGTGTAGTCGCTGGCGATTCGCAAGGGTTGAATCAGTGGCGCACCATGCGTTGTCCGCTCTGGGACGTCTTCGCGAAGGGTGTACGCGCCTGGACCCACGGCTGCGGTCATGGCGTCACCTCTTGGCTCAATCGGCGAGCCAGAACCGTGACCAGTTGCCACAGCGTTGTAGGCAGGTTCTTTGCGTGTCAGGTCAGGCACAGTAATACTTTTACCGCCTTCGAGCAAGAAAGTTTTAGGCTGTGGAATAGGGAACCCTTTGCCCACGGCGCGTCCACCGCTGCTCGTCTCCAAGGGGTAACCCTCGCGGTGACCTTCCGCGACCAGATACCAAATAAGGCCAGCAAAAAATATCCAAAATACGTAAAGCAGTATTTGGGCTATGTCGACATAACCAGTGATGTTGCCTACTGTTTGCATAATGACTTCTCCTTTGAACAACTAAATGCTTGACTCGGTCAAACCGAGGGATGAGGGGACAACGGGTGAGAGAGAGGTGCTGCGTTTGATCAATGGTCCCACAGCAATCAGGGTAAAAAACAACAAAAGCATTTCGACGTGGTAAACCATGCTGTAAGCCACTGAGGGATCCGTCAAACCGACCCCCAGCGATCCTTGGGATGCCAGGGTATTGACTGCGTCACGCAAGGCGCCGCCAAAAAACATGGCCAGGCCCGCAGCGGCCGCTTGCACAGCACCCCAAGCGCCTAAGGCCAAACCGACAAAGGCCGCTTCCAAGCGCATGGCCGTGAACAAGGTGCCAACCGCAAACAAACCACCGCCAAAACCAATTCCCAAAGCACCAAATCTGAACAACCAACCGGCATCCAAAGGTGCTGAAAAAATCACGGCTGAAAATGCTGGCAAACCTGCCAACGCACCATAGGCTGCCATGCGCATGGGGTCTTTGCCTTTTGCCAGTTGCAAGCCTGCAACGTAAAAACCCAACAGCCCACCGGCTGACAACATGGCCGTCAGTGCACTGGTGGCACCCACACTCAATTTCAGTATTTCACCGCCATAGGGCTCGAGCACAATGTCCTGCATGTTGAAAGCCATGGTGCCCAACGCAGTGGCCCACAAAAAGCGTTTCGCATTGGGTAATGCGATGAATTCAGCCCAAACCTCGTTGAATGGGCGGCGAATTTCGGTTTTCAAAGCCTTCACACGGTCAGGATTGCGCGGCTCTTGCTTCCAGAGTGCAGCACCGTTGAGCAGCAGCACCACCAGGGCCGTACCTTGCACGACTTGAACCAAAATTTCCGGTGTGAAAGTGGCCAATAAAAAGCTGTACATCAAACTGCCAAAGACAGCGCCCACCAAGAGCATGGTGTACATCAAGGCCACTACGCGAGGCCGGGTTTCTTCACTGGCCTGGTCAGTGGCCAGCGCCAAACCTGCGGTTTGGGAGGTTTGCAACCCAGCACCCACCAGCAAGAATGCGATGGCGGCAGCCCCTTGAGCAACCCAGTCAGGCACAGGAACCTGCCCGCCGCCTGACAAGACCAACAAGGCAAACGGCATCACCGCAAGTCCCAAGAACTGTATCAAGGTGCCGCCCCACATATAGGGCACACGACGCCATCCAAACGCAGAAACATGGATATCGGATTGATAGCCCGTGACTGCCCTGAACGGAGCCACCAACAACGGCAGGGCCAACATCATCGACACCAACCAGGCGGGCACGACCAGTTCAACGATCATCACCCGGTTCAAGGTGCCGATCATCAAAGCGGTCGTGATACCCATGGTGAACTTGAACAGGGACAAGCGCAACAAACGGGCCAAGGGCAAGCCAGGGCTGGAGACATCGGCAAACGGCAGCCAGCTCACTGGCATTTGTTTGGCAAACTTGGAAAACATTTGGGCTCTCATGAGCGGACCCACTCCATCGCTTTGGATGTGTAAAAACCACTGGATACTTTGTGCGAGCGGCTACATTGCCAGTCGTTCAATGATTCATGTGTCTTCATGAGTTTGGCAATGCGGTTTTCTGCCATGGGTTCCAGCCACGGAGCACGATCGCCACGGGGCAACAAACGACCCACTGAAATCATGAGTGCCAACAGGGGTGTACGAGGTGCAAACGTAAACACCATCGACTGGCTGGTGCGCTCAGACAACTGGGCCAGTGCACTCACGGCATCTTCCGTGTCATAGTGAATGATCGAGTCCATGGCCACCACATGGTCAAAGTGACCCAAACCTTTGTCGAGCATGTCGCCGCTGTGAAATTCAACCAAGTGCGCCACGTCAGCTGGAACCCTTTCCCGCGCCAAGTCGACCAAGGTGGGTGACAAATCAATGGCCACCACCTGTGCGCCCAGACGGGCGGCTTCTACAGCCAAAGCACCGGTACCGCAGCCGGCATCCAAAATGCGCTTGCCTTGGAGGTCTTGACCTAACCACGAGACCAAGGTTGACCGCATTTGATCGCGCCCTGCGCGCACGGTGGCGCGAATGCGGCCTACCGGTGCATCGGAGGTCAGTTTGGCCCATGCGGCCGCAGCCGTTCGGTCAAAGTAGTTTTCGATTTGGCTGCGGCGTTGCTCGTAAGTGATGTCAGTCATGATCAAAACCCTCAATCAAAACCCAAGAGATCGAAAATATCGCGGTCTTTCATGGGCACCGCGGAATAAGCCTCTCCGCCCAACCACATGCTCGCCGCCAAACGCATGTATTCCTTTTGTACAGCCTCCAACTCGGGCGAGTACTCCATCTCAAACAGCGTTGATTTTTTCAAACGGCTGCGGCGAATCACATCCAAGTCTGGAAAATGGGCGGCCAGCTTCAAACCAATGCGGTCGTTGTATTTGTCAATCTGATCTGTGGCAGCACTGCGGTTGGCAATCACGCCGCCCAAACGCACGTTGTAGTTTTTGGCTTTGGCGCCAATGGCTTGCACAATGCGATTCATCGCGAAGATCGAATCAAAATCATTGGCGGTCACAATCATCGCGCGATCGGCGTGTTGCAAGGGCGCAGCAAAACCACCGCACACCACATCCCCCAACACGTCAAAAATCACCACATCGGTGTCTTCCAGAAGGTGATGCTCTTTGAGCAATTTCACCGTCTGACCGACCACATAACCGCCGCACCCTGTGCCTGCGGGCGGTCCGCCGGCTTCCACACACATGACACCGTTGTAGCCTTCAAAAACGAAGTCTTCAACGCGCAATTCTTCGGCGTGAAAGTCCACGGTCTCCAGCACGTCAATGACTGTGGGCAGCATCTTCTTGGTCAGCGTGAAAGTGCTGTCATGCTTGGGGTCACAGCCAATTTGCAAAACGCGCTTGCCCATTTTGGAAAAGGCAGCCGACAAGTTAGACGAGGTGGTGCTCTTGCCAATGCCGCCCTTGCCGTAAATGGCAAAGACTTTGGCATTGCCAATTTTCACACTCGGGTCCAGCTGAACTTGCAAGCTGCCCTCTCCATCCAATTTTGGATTGCGTTTCACTGTGGGAAACGGTAAGGTTTCAACGTTCATGCGGGAGCTCCTTCATAGACGCCTTCAAGGCGATCTTCCAATTCTTCACTTGCATAGCGAAGGGCTTGCAAAGTCTCGGCATCGGGCTGCCAATAGTTGCGTTCAGACGCTTCGATCAAACGGTTGGCCACGCGGGCAGAGGCCGTCGGATTCAGTTTGGCCAGGCGATCACGCATGGCGGGGTCCAGCATGAAGGTCTCAGACAATTGCTTGTAAACCCATGGTTGCACTTGACCTGTGGTGGCGGACCAGCCCATGGTGTTGGTCACATGCGCCTCTATTTGCCGTACACCTTCGTAGCCATGCTCCAACATGCCTTCGAACCACTTCGGGTTGAGCATGCGGGTGCGAATTTCGATAGACACTTGTTCTTTCAACGAGCGAACACCCGCCTTGCCTTTGGTTTGATCGCCAATGTAGACGGGAGGTGTTTTGCCGCCTTTGGCCACCTTGACCGCTTGGGTGATACCGCCCAAGGTGTCAAAGTAGTTGTCCACGGTGGTGACGCCCAGCTCGACCGAATCTAGGTTTTGGTAGGTCAGCTGCACATCGGCCAACGCGGTTTGCAACAGCGCAGTTTGCTGCACAGCTCGTCCCGTGCGGCCGTAGGCAAAACCTTTGCGACGTTTGTAGGTTTCAGCCAGTTCGCCTTCATCGCTCCAGCGGCTGCTTTCCACCAGGTTATTGACGTTGGAGCCATATGCACCTTCGGCATTGCCATAGACCCGCAAAGAAGCGGTTTCCAAAGTGCAACCATGCTCTTGCTGATAGGCCAGCGCATGCTTTCGAATCCAGTTCATTTCCAGCGGCTCATCTGCCGATGCTGCCAGATAAGCGGCTTCGGCCAACAGCTTGATCTGCAAGGGCATGAGGTCGCGGAAGATGCCCGACAGCGTCATGATCACATCAATGCGTGGGCGACCCAATGCTTCCAAGGACATCAGGCTGGCACCAGCAATCCGGCCATAACTGTCAAAACGCGGCATGGCACCCATCAAGGCCAAGGCCTGCGCAATCGGCGCGCCTTCGTTCTTCAGGTTGTCGCTGCCCCACAGCACCATGGCAATGGATTCTGGCAAGGGGTGGCCATCCGCACAATGGCGGTCAATCAACAACTGGGCTTGGACTTTGCCATCCCGCACTGCCATGGCACTTGGGATTCTGAAGGGGTCAAACCCGTGGATGTTGCGGCCGGTTGGCAACACGGCCGAGGTTCGAAGAATATCGCCGCCCGGTGCAGGCCGAATGTAGCGAGCGTCCAAAGCGCGCAGCATGGCGGACACTTCGGTGTCCACGGCCAGATGGGCCCGGGGTTCCACCAACTCTCGCAAAACGTCCAAACTGGCATGATGGCGGGGCAAGCCGGCAGCCGTCAAAGCACGCTCTGGGGAATGTCCTTCGACCAAAGCTTCAACAGCAGCACGCTCCAGCTGCAGACCATGGTTGGCTTCGGCCATGGCCAGCAACATGTCAACCTGTTGAGCCGGACTGGGGGCACGACCTGCCACATGCAAGCCATGTGGAATCAGCGCGTATTCCAGCTCGAGCATTTGTTCAGCCAAGCGCATCATTTCCCGGTCCAACATGGCGCCCATGGCGTGGGCATCCCATGCAGGCTCTGCAGGCACCAAGTCAAGTTCCGCAGCTTGCGCTTGAATGGTATTTGCCAAGGCCGTACGCTCGCTGTCGTCACGCTCCGTTGCGCGCCAGCGCTCAAGCGAACTCTTGAGTTCATTCAAACCTTTGTACAAACCAGCTTGTGTGATGGGCGGGGTCAAGTAGCTGATCAAAGTCGCGCCCGATCGGCGCTTGGCAATGGCGCCTTCTGAAGGGTTGTTGGATGCGTACAGGTAAATATTGGGCAAATCGTCAATCAAGCGATCGGGCCAGCACGCGCCAGTCATGCCAGATTGTTTGCCCGGCATGAATTCCAGCGCCCCATGCGTGCCGAAGTGGAGCACCGCATGGGCTTTGAAATCTTCCCGCAGATACCGATAAAAGGCAGAGAAAGCATGTGTGGGTGCCAAGCCTTTTTCAAACAGCAAGCGCATCGGATCGCCTTCGTAACCAAACGAAGGCTGCACGCTGATCAGCACCTTGCCAAACTGTTTGCCCAGTACAAAGATGGAACTGCCGTTGCTCAACTGACGGCCAGGCGCAGGGCCCCACTGGGCTTCAATTTCTTTGAGCCAGCGCTCACGCTGAATGTGATCGTCAGCAGATATCAATGCATGCACATTGGCATCTGCGCCGTGTTGAGCCGCGTTGCCGAATAACAAAGCATCGCGTAAATCATCCACACTGGCAGGTACATCCACTTGGTAACCCTGCGCCTTCATGGCGGTGAGGGTATGCCATAAAGACTCAAAAACAGACAGAAAAGCAGCCGTGCCGATGTTGCCCGCGTTGGGCGGAAAGTTGAACAGCACAATGGCCACGTTGCGGTCTTGTCGCTCGCTGCGCTTCAAGGCCACCATCTTGCTGACCCGCGCCGCCAACATCAGGGCCCGCTCTGGACATGAATGCATGTCTTGCGCGTTGGTATTTTCACCAAAAGTACAAGCGTGGTGACAGCCTGTGCAGGTCACACCGGCCGCCCCTGGACGTCCGCCAAAAACCATGGGGCTGGTCGAGCCGTCGAGTTCAGGAATCGCCACCATGATGGTGCTCTCAACGGGCAGCAATCCACGCTCAGAACCGCCCCATTGGTCCAGGGTCTGAAATTCAACAGGGTGTGCCGCGACATAAGGCACGTCCAATCTGGCCAATACCTCTTCTGCGGCTTTGGCATCGTTGTAAGCCGGCCCACCGACGAGTGAAAAGCCACTGAGTGAGACCACCGCATCCACACAGACTTGGCCATTTTGAATGAAAAATTCATCAATCGCCGGGCGGGAGTCCAAGCCAGCGGCAAAGGCTGGAATCACCCGCAAACCTTTGGCCTCAAGCGCTGCAATCACACCATCGTAATGACCCGCATTGCCTGACAGCAAATAAGAACGCAACAACAAAATACCGACAGTGCCTTTGACCGGTAGACCTTGCGGCAAAGGCAAGGCATGGGCGTCTTCACTGAATCTGCCCTTCATACGGGGGTGGTACACGCCCACTTCCGGATAATCCACTGGCGCCGCCACCTTGATCTGGCCTCGCAGTGATTTGCGAGGACCCTCGGCGCCGCGGTCAATCAGGTGACGCACCATGTTCAAAATATTGTCGTCAGAGCCCCCCAGCCAATATTGCAGCGTGATGAAGTACGAGCGCACATCTTGCGCGGTGCCAGGAATGAAGCGCAGCAACTGGGGCAAGCGGCGCAACATTTTCATTTGTGCGGCGCCGCCAGTGGCGGGCTTGTCTTTGCTGCCGCCCCGTAATTTTTTCAGCAAGGCCATGGGGCCGCTGGCAGGTTTGCTCATGTCAAACTGACCTAAGCGCGTGAGTTGCGTCACTTCGGTGGCACTGGCCATGCAGACCATGGCATCGCAGGTCATCCGGCGCGCGCGCAGGTCGTCCAAGATGGGCAAAAAGTGATCTTCCAGGAACAGCATGCCGCACAACACAATGTCTGCTGTTGCAATGTCGGCCTTGCATTTGGCGATCAGCGCATCGTTGCCCGCGTATTCCGAGGCCGCATGCAAACGCCAAGTCAGACCTGGAAAGTCCCGCTTCCATTGGTCATTGGCACGATTGAACGAACTTGCAAAGTGCGTGTCCATGGTCACCACCACCATTTTGAGCGGCGTGGCATCACGAGAATTGAGCTTAGGACTGCGAGAAGTAAGCTTTAGATTCATACAGTGTCTCTGTGGTGATGACCGCGACGCCACGTTCCAACGCATAGCGTTCGGTGTTTCGACGTGCTTTGCCTCGGACGAAAAAGGGGATTTTTTTGAGTTCTTTTTCTGCGCCTGCATCCCAAGTGGATGCGGTGATGCTTTCTGACGCGACAGCGGCCTGATCTTCGTGTGTCAATGGCACGGCCTTGGCTGTATCTTGCAAGGTTTGGGCGTGCACACCACCGCCCAAGTGCGAGGGCGCTGCATCTTCGTGAAATTCGGCGTCGCCTCGGAACATGCCGATCAAATGCTCCTCAAGGCCCATCATGAGCGGATGCACCCAAGTGTCAAACAAGACGTTGGCGCCTTCAAATCCCATTTGAGGGGAGTACCTTGCAGGGAAATCCTGCACATGGACAGGAGCAGAAATGACGGCACATGGCACCCCCAAACGCTTGGCAATGTGGCGCTCCATTTGGGTGCCCAGCACCAGCTCAGGGTTCAACTCTGCAATGCGGGCTTCTATTTCCAAATAGTCATCACTGATCAAAGCCTCGACCCCATAAAGGGCGGCAGCTTCTCTGACCTCGCGTGCGAACTCCCGACTGTATGTACCGATACCGACCACGGTGAAGCCCATTTCTTGGGCTGCGACTCGCGCTGCCGCCACGGCATGCGTGGCGTCGCCGAATACGAACACCCGCTTGCCCGTCAAGTAGGTGGAATCCACCGATCGGGTGTACCAAGCGGCGCGAGACGTGGCACTTTGAAGGGCTGCGACAAGATCAAGCCCCGCCAACTGCGCCACTTCGCGCACAAAATCACAGGTGGCGGAATGACCAATAGGAATGGTTTTGGTGAAGGGCTGTTTGAAACTGCGCTGCAACCACTGCGCACTCAAGTTGGCAATTTCGGGGTACAGCACCACATTGAAATCCGCATCCGCTAAACGAGCGATGTCACCCGGCGTTGCTGTGAGTGGCGCGACCACATTGATGTCAATGCCGATGTGGGTCAGCAATTGGCGAATCTCAGTCACATCATCGCGGTGTCTGAAACCCAAGGCAGTGGGTCCCAAGATGTTGCAGCGAGGCTTGCGCGACTCAGACTTCTCAGCCGTGTCTTTTGGCAATGCCAAATTTCGAACCAATTGGTAAAAAGTCTCCGACGCGCCCCAGTTTTCTTTGCGCTGGTAGGAGGGCAACTCCAAGGCCACCACAGGAATAGGCAAGTTGAGTGCCTTGCACAAACCACCCGGATCGTCTTGAATCAGTTCAGCGGTGCAAGAAGACCCCACCAACATGGCCTGAGGCGAAAAACGCTCAAAGGCTTCACGCGCAGCTGTTTTGAAAAGCTCGGCCGTATCACCACCCAAATCACGCGCCTGGAACGTGGTGTAAGTCACTGGCGGACGCTTTTGCAAACGCTCGATCATGGTGAACAACAAGTCGGCATAGGTATCGCCCTGCGGCGCGTGCAACACGTAATGCACCCCTTCCATGGCCGTCGCAATCCGCATCGCACCCACATGCGGGGGGCCTTCATATGTCCAGAGCGTGAGTTGCATGGTGCTGGTTCCTTTATGCGGCCAGGCGCATGCGGCGCAGCAAAGGTCGGGTGAAGAGTTCAGCCAAATCACCCGCTTGGTCATAGCCTTGAATGGGTGTGAACACCAGCTCAATGGCCCATTTGGTGGTCATGCCTTCAGACTCCAAGGGGTTGGCCAAGCCCAACCCACAGACCACCATGTCAGGGTGAAAAGCGCGGCAGCGATCGAGTTGATTTTCGACATGCTGGCCTTCCGATAAAAATGTGCCCTCAGGCAGCATGGCCAACTCCATGGCCATGTGCTGACGGTGCAAATACGGCGTGCCAACTTCCAACAATTTCATGCCCATCTCGCGAGACAAAAACCGCGCCAACGGAATTTCAAGTTGAGAGTCAGGGAAGAAAAAGATGCTTTTACCTTCCAATTGCAACTTGGCTTTTGACAAGGCGGTCTTGGCTCTGGACAGGGGCCCCGCCACAGCGGCGTCAAATCGCTCTTTGGACACACCCAAGGCTGTGGCCGCAGACTGCAACCAAGCCGTCGTGCCCTCAATCCCTAGCGGGAAAGGCGCTGGCAACAAGCTGGCACCGCGCGCTTGCAATAAACGCGCTGTATCGCCTAAAAAGGGTTGCGCCAACAACAAGCGGGTGTTGGCGCCAATCGGCACTTCTTCTTGGGCGCGTCTTGGGGGAAAGAATCGAACGCGCTCAATGCCCATATGGTTCAAAATCCGCACAAATTGGTCTTCCACCACATCCGCTAAGGTGCCCACAATCATCAGCTCGGGTTCAGCGTCGTCGGATGCCGTGGGCATCACGGGCACCATCGATGCCAAACAGGCGTCCTCACCTTGGGTGAAGGTGGTTTCAATGCCACTGCCCGAATAATTGAGCACACGCACCGAGGGCGAATGTTGCACTGAGAGCCTGGAAGCAGCGCGTGACAAATCCAGCTTGATCACTTCAGATGGACACGAGCCCACCAAAAAGAGCAACTTGATTTCCGGCCGTCGCGACAAAAGTTGGTTGACCACACGGTCAAGTTCGTCGTTGGCATCGGCCAATCCGGCCAGGTCACGCTCATCAATGATGGCTGTGCCAAACCGGGGTTCAGCGAAAATCATGACCCCAGCCGCAGACTGAATGAGGTGGGCGCAGGTGCGTGATCCAACCACCAGAAAAAAGGCATCCTGAATTTTTCGATGCAGCCAGATGATGCCGGTCAAACCACAAAATACCTCGCGCTGACCTCGCTCAACCAGCGGACTGGCATCTGTGCAGCCTTTGCTGGCTTCTTTGTGGATAGAAATGACTTGGCTCATGCATGCACCTGAGCACAAGCATCGACCAGACCGTCTTGAGGCTTTTGCAATCGCGCCATCCGCAGTTTCCTGATGTACTGGGCGGCATTGATGCCGTAAGTGATGTAGGCCGTCAACGCCAGCAACAATTGATCCCCTGCTGACCAACTGCCCTCCCACCACACCCACAAATAAGCGGTGTGCAAAGCCATCACCAGCATGCTGACCATGTCTTCCCAAAAGAAGGCCTGCGCGAAAAGATAGGTGCCAAAAACAACCTTTTCCCAAATGCAGCCCGTGATCATGATGGCGTACAGCACCAAGGTCTTGATCACCACCGACGCCAAGGCCCATTCGGTGTACTGCCCCGTTTTCAAGCTGTTCAACACCAAACACAGACTGATCAGAAAAACCAAAAATTGAACCGGCGCCAACACACCCTGCACGAAAGTCCACCGAGTAGCGTCACGCCTGGCGCGCTGCGCTGGCGTATACAAAACTTGGGGCTGAGATTGCTGCATGTCGGGCCTTCATTGCAAATGAACTGAGCCCACTTTAAGGCCAAAAAAAGCATGTGTCAATAAAAATTGACAATATATATGTTATCTAGGGTTTACACTGGTGCGCATTTATTCAGCTTGTAAGAAACTCTGTTTGTCTGGTCAAAGTTGGGGGTCGCTGTGGCTCGGTTTAAATTTGAAAACTTGAACAATTCATTTAAAAAATACCCGGCTCTGGGGTCGCAAGACGCCAAGCTCAAACTCGAGTTTGGCTCCAGCCCTCGCCTGGTCGGTGGCACCAGCTTTGTCAAGCAAAACGCTCTTGGCGAAGACCAAGTGGAACTGCTGACACAAGCGGCCATTCACAGCATGGACGAAACGCGCCAGGTCTTGATGAAATGGCGTCGACAAGGCCAGCGCCTGGCGGACATATACATCCACGGCATCACCGAATCCGCGAGACTGATCGGCGAACTCTGGTGCAGTGACGAGCTGGATTTTGTCAACATCAATATCGCCTTTTCACGCCTGCATCGCGCACTGCACGAGTTCAGCGCAGAATTCTTAGCGGAGGGGCACGGGCAATCAAATGGCTTGAGCCTGCTGGTGATGACCGAGCCAGGCTCTCACCATGGGATGGGGGCTTTTATGTTGAGTGAATTCTTCCGCCAGGCCGGCTGGCGGGTCTCGCTCGTCGCTCCGCAGGACATCAGCGATTTCAAGAGAATGTTCCTGTCTGACTGGTTTGATGCTGTTGTACTGTCGATTTCATCAGACCGCCATATCAAAGCCGTCCCCCTGGCACTGAGCGAATTGCGAACAGAAAGCATCAACCCGCAACTGAAGATTTATGTGGGCGGCCCGATGGCTTGCCTAACGCCAGAGGCGCTCAATTGGACAGGCACGACATTGATGGATGGAGACGCGGCCCAGACGGTTGAAAGGGTCACCCAAGTCGCCCGTGCTTCAGCCCCCTCTGATGCGCAGGGTTCTCGCCCATTGAGAACCCTTCACAATGCTTGAGGCCTGGATTGGTGTCTAAAAAAATTGACAGCTCGCAGAGTCAACCGTGATATACTGCGAAAAATTCTAAATTAGAGAAGCAAATAAATAAACATGATGAACTTTGCCGATCTTGATGAGTCGAACTTCAACAAGTTGTTAGGCTTGGTTTCGGACGTAAGTTTGGTCATCAGTGACAAGGGTTTTGTCGAGGACGTGTCAACTGGACAAGACACCTTGGCGAACTTGGGTTGCCAACATTGGCTCGGCAAACGGTGGATAGACACCGTGACAACCGAAAGCAAAAGGAAAATTCAAGATTTGCTGGTTGTGAAACCTGAGTCTCAAAGCATCATTTGGCGTCATGTCAATCACCCTATGCCTTCTGGGGGTGAAACGGCCATCCAATACATCACGGTTGCGCTCAAAGGCAACAAACTTCTGGCCATTGGGCGCAACCTGAAGCGCCTTGCTGAACTTCAACGCCGACTGGTTGAAACTCAGCAATCGATGGAACGTGATTTTCTGCGGCTCAGGCACATTGAAGCACGTTACCGCGTCCTTTTCGAAACCTCCCCCGAAGCTGTGCTGGTGGTCGATACGCATTCATACCGTTTGATTGAAGCCAATGCGGGCGCCCAATCGGTTTTCAAAGATGCAGGCAAACGATTGGTGGGACGGGATTTCCGCGAATGCTTTAAGGCCGAAAGTCAAGGCGAGGTTCAATCTCTGCTCAAAACCGCCCTTGCAACCGGCCGAATTGAAATGTGTTCGGCCACCATCATGGGTTCCTCCTCGCCCATGACGGTATCTGCCAATGTATTCAGGCAAGAAGGTGGCGCGCAATTTTTGGTCCGATTGACCCAGCGCGAGGCCTCTGCCTCGACGCATCTGAAAATAGACGCTTCCGTGGTCTTGAGTGAGGCGATGGAGCATTTCCCCGACGGATGGCTGCTGACAGACCCTTCTGGCACCGTCAGAAGTGTGAATGAGGAAGGCATGGCGCTGCTCGGCTTAACGGCGCCGTCCCAAGTGGTGGGGCAATCTTTAGAACGGTGGTTGATCCGGGGCGCCGTGGACTGGGGCGTTCTCAACACCGCTTTGAAACAGCACAAGCCAATTCGAAACTTTGCCACAGAGGTGAGGACGCTCTCCGGCATGACGCTGCCAGTTGAAATTTCTGGCGCCTATTTGGCAAAGCCAGAGCCGCTTTTTGTGATGTTTGTCAGAGATTTAAATCGCCGCTCACAATCCGCGCAGACCTCTGCTGCAGTTCCCAACCCGTTTGCTGAATTATCGCAATTGGTAGGCCGCCGACCCATCAAAGACATTGTGGGCGATACCGTTGATACGATTGAGCGCATGTGCATCGAGGCAGCACTTGAGTTAACGCACAACAACCGCGCCTCTGCGGCGGAAATGCTGGGACTTTCGCGTCAAAGTCTGTATGTCAAGCTCCGCAGATTCGGCGTTATGTCAGAAAACGATTTCGACGCAGACGCCAGCGCCTGATCCAAGGGTTTTTTTTAAATTAAAGAATTTACTATAGTATTCATTTTTTCCCTTTAAAACCAAGGGTAATTGATAGTGGCGTGTTGGCCGAAAAATGTTGAGAATGCAATCCAATAGCGGATCGGTATGCTATTTTGCTGGATAAAAACCACCCCGATCACCCTTCACTATGATGGCACGCTAATTTTTCAGTAGGGATTTTGCATGACTAATTTGAACAGCTTGAACAGAATCAATGTTCAAGGATCGGCAAATGATGAATGCAAAGAGTTTCTGGAGGATGTGATCGGCAAGCAGCTCATTCCCAGGCTTTTGAACTCCCAACATTACAACGCACAACTGGCCTCACCAGAGGTTTCAGGGGCCGATGCAGCTGCGCTCCCCGAATTCGGTGACTTCACAGATGCCTGTCGGCAGGGTGATTCTTTGCGGGTGAGCCAAATTGTGGACTCGATGATCTTGCAAGGTTTTACGCAGGAGCAACTATTTTTGCAGTTGATTACCCCTGCAGCAAGGCACTTGGGTTCGCTTTGGGACAAGGATTTATGCAGCTTCGCGGAGGTCACTTGTGGCTTGGCGGTGATGCACCAAGTGGTCTACCACCTGGGCTATGAGTTTCGCGAAGGCCAACACGTCCAAGGTGAGAAAACCCATGTGATGATGTGTTGCGCGCCTGGCTCATCGCATTTTTTGGGTGCCACCATTGTGGGGGACTTGTTCAGAAGAGAGGGTGCAAGCGTGGTGATTGAGGTGTCATCCTCCCAGGAAGAACTCCTTCGCGCAGTGGCCAACGAATGGTTCGATGTGATTGGCATTTCGGTCGCCGTGGAAGCGCAATTGCTTGCATTGAAATCACTGGTGCAAGATCTTAAGGTGAGTTCAGGCAATCCCAATGTCAAGGTGATCTTGGGCGGGCCGATTTTCATGTTGGTGGATGCGACAGCGGATATGTTTGGCGCTGATGCGATTTCCAATAACGCGCAGGAAGTTGTCTCCTTACTCAGAAGTTTTGCCGCCAAATAGGCCTGTCATTTTCCTTCAAGCCCGTCTGGGCATTCTCCAAGGCAACATCAATTGCACTGGCCATGAAACCAACCTGGGAATGCTCAGGCTTTCATGAACTGCCGTCAGGTCCTCGCCTAGAAGCTTCGTTTTGAGCAATGAGCGCGCGTAAAAGGGTGTATCTTCCAGGGTGCTGACAATTTCAGGGGCTGTGCCGGACTCACTGCACATGGCGCGCTGGATCCGCCAAGCAGACGCCGGTAATTGGTGGCGTCCAGGCGCCTCAAACGGGGTATGACTTCCGTCGGGTGAAAATCTCTGCGACACCACACGGCTTGGCCCTTTTTTAGGTCTGACGTCGTACACCACAGAGGTGTCCCCATTGGTCATTTCGGCGCGGGCCCAGTCCCAATCCCAAAACCCTTGATCCACGGGTTCATCGCCTTCATTGGAGTCCATGTAGGCGTGACCACGCCAACTCAGACCCGGACTGTCCATTTCAACTTGAACGCGTGAGCAAGGTGCGATCGGACCCCATCGATGCAGACCCTCATTGTCCAAGGCCGTTACAAAATCACACAGTCCCTCAGGGCGAACCGTCACGCGGCCCCGGACCCGAAGGGGCCACGGGACATTGATCTCATCGATGTCGATCACCAACTCGTGACCGTTCCACTGCAAACTGCTCGGTCCGATTTGGAATTTTTTGGCACTGCGATGATTGTGCCGTCGTCCCCGCTCGGTCATGGTCCAACGCTTGCCGCCTTTGCCGTACAAAGCCACATTCAAGGCGCAGAAATTTTCTGGATCCGCCACACCCCCTTGAAGTCTTCTGGCCAAGGCGTAATAAGGCGAAAAAACACTCCCGACAAAAGCGATGATGGACAAACCATTTTCACCATCATCACTCAGCGCATCGACATACCACCAGAGATAACCACCCGGTGGGACTTGTTGGTCAAACCGAGGTCCTCCATCAGCGTCGCGGCCGCCAACCGCCCTGACATGGCCGCCATCGGCAGACCCGGTCCCGGGTGCACGCTGCCCCCCGCCTGGTACAGCCCCGGCACTTTGCTGCGTGCTGAGGGCCGGCGAAAGGCGGACATCCAACCGTGGGTCGCCTGCCCATACAGGGCCCCCCCGCTGCCGGGAAAGAGACGCGCAAAGTCCTCGGGCAAGGTTCTCACCACTTGATGAGGCGAGACTTCGATCTCCAAGCCACAACGACGCATCAGCGCCATACTGCTGGATTCGCATGCTTGTATCTCCGATGAATTGAATGAATGGGTATCGCCATCAGCAGGCGCGTTGACAAGGCACAAAATTCTTTCAGAATCAGTCCGATTCCGTCCGCTGTCATTGCGATCTTGTGCGCAAACATAAACTGTTCCCTGCGAAGGCAATTGGCGTTTGTGAAAAATATCTTCAAATTCGGCTCTGTAATCTTGGTTGAAAAACACGTTGTGCCTGACCAATGGAAACCCGCTGGTTTTGGCATGCATAGACAAAGTAAATGCTGAGAGTGACCTCTGCTGGGGTCGCACTGGCGCAAAACGAGGACGGATTGTTTGTCCGAGCATGCCGCCAGCCAATGCAGCCACATCCCCGTTAAAAATCACATGGTCTGCTTCGATCATTTCACCGGTTGAAAGCAGCACGCCGCTCACTCTGGCCTGCGAGGTCAGGATCTTCGAACACGTCACACCGTAGCGCGATTGCACACCGTGTTTTTGGCCCAAGTTGGCCAGGGCGGTTGCAACTTGAATCATGCCGCCAGAAACGGACCAAACACCGTCCAACTCCACTTGCGCCACCAACATCAAGGTGGCAGGCGCAGACCATGGCGATGAGCCGCAATAAGTGGCATAGCGACCAAACAGTTGCTGTAGGCGTGGGTCGTGAAAATGCCGGCCTAAACTGCGCCATAAACTGGCGAAAGGTCCCAAACCGCCCAATGTCAGTAAACCTTTTGGCCCCAAGTCGTTCATCATGCTGAACAAACTCGGACGCTCGCTACGGATGTAGGGCTTTTCCAAGGTGTCGTACAAGGCCCTCGTTTGCTGACAAAAACCCAAGAACCGACGGGCTTCTTGGGGGCTGCTGAATTGTGCAATGGCATCCGCCGTGCGCGCTGTATCAGACAACAAATCGAGTGTATGCGGACTGCTGTCCCAGGCGTGTCGGGCCAGTACACCGATGGGCTCCAGTTGCACAATCTCATCCAGTGATGTGCCGATATTTTCCAGCATTTGGTCTAGGACCCAGCGCATCGTAAACACTGTGGGGCCGGAATCCACGCCCATACCATCGACTTGCACTTGCCGAATTTTTCCACCGGGCTGATGGGCGCTCTCAATCAAGGTGACATCGAGCCCACGGTGCGCCAACACCAAGGCACTCACCAAACCGCCAATGCCAGCACCCACCACCACCACGCGAGGCGTTCGCATGGATTTATGCATAGTGCTTGCCCAACCATTGACCCTGCACCTTCAAGGGCACAAAACGCGCAAACATCGATTCAGAAAAATAACCATGTTGATGGGCCGCTTGAATAGCCTGGAGGTGCGAACCCGTTTGGGCATAAGCGTTCATTTCCTTCACACCGTCCCAAATGCTGAAAGTAGCTTGACGAAATAAGGGAGCTTCCCCTAAACCCACAGCCAACTGGCATCCGTCAACGCCTTCAAGTGCAGATTGTGAAGCCGGTGCATGCCGCCAAAAAGCGTGTGCTTTACTTAGATGAATGGACGCCCTTGTCAACGCGGCCACAGGCCCTTGCGCTGGCGGCTGTGTTGCAACTTGCAAAGAAACGCCATCCCAACTTCCGCGGCAAGACCATGTTTTAAGTGTCACGCAACAAAACTCATCCGAGCGACTTTGGTACGCGTTAACAAGTTCTGAATCAGCGATGAAGTTTTGCGCTGCCTGAAATGATTCAAACACTGCAAATACGCCTTGGCGAGAGGCGCTGGGACGCAGGTCAAAGCCACCCTCATAACCACTGCCCAATACTTTTGAAAACAGCAATCCTGGAATACCTCTCATGGCGCCAGGCCCCCTCACAATCCGCGACCACCCCCACAGTCTCGAGGCATTGGCAATATGGGCCAACAACACAACGGCAGTGTGGTCACTGTCACCTGCTTGTGGTGCAGTCATCATGTCTGAATCCTCACGAAAAAAGGCCTGCACCCAACCGATGCAGGCCTGTTGAGTTTCAGAGTTTAAGGCTTTGCTGAAACCTGCAGCTCGGGATAGTCTTTCGCCATCGCTGCGCCATAAAGCGGTTTGAAGGCGCCTTGGTGGCAGGTGCTGCAGTTGACTTTTTGCACATCACCCTTGGGTCCCAAACGATGGGGAGGGAATGTATCCGTAAGAGGCGTCATGTAGTCGTTGTTCAATTCGCGTGCCATCCGAATACCGTACCATGCCGTCACGCGTTGAGGCCTGGACTCCTCCCAAGATTGAAAGTTCCTTGTGTTGTGGCAATAAGAACAATTCACGCCCAAGGACTCTGACATGTGCACCATCAACGAATAAGTATGCTCAGCTTGCTTGGTCGATGCGCGGTTGGCATAGGCACCCACACCGGTCATGGCGGTGTTGCTGTTGACACGAATAGGTTGTGCGCCCATCAGGTAAGGCGTGAATGGATCTGATGGCAGCGAGGTCAGGCCTGCTGCTTTGGTGGCTATGTTCTGACCGGCTAAATCACCCAGCAAACTGTTGGCATACAGGCGGTCTTTGGGCGCAGTCCAAACTTGTGTCGGGATGTTGTTACCCCGATGGCATGTGTAGCAAGTCACACCGGTTTCAGCCACGTGCGGCTTCCAATCCTGATTGACTTTTTGCGTCATTTGGATCATCCGCCTGGCCACCACCTTGGTGTACTTCACATCTTCTGCAAAATTTTGAACATTATGGCAATAGGCGCAGCCCTGGTCGGGTGCTACCCACTGTGTGATGGCGGCCATTTGACGGTTGAATTGCCCCACACTCAAGTCACCTAAAACCTTCACATTTTGATAAACCTGACTGGCCTTGGGTCCATCAGCCGACGCAGCTTCAGCCGCGATTGGCGCCTGATTCAAAGCCGCCTGTTTCGCCAGGGTTCTAGGGTTATAGATTTGCTCCATGCCTGTTCCACGGAAACCCGTTTGAACAACTTCTATTGGCGGGCGTTCACAACCCGACAACAACACGGCAGTTGCCAAACTAAGCGCTAATTTAAAAATCATTTTCATGGCTTTACTCCCAGAATTGCAGGGTCAACCACCACAGGGCTGCCCAAGGGGTATGCAGGCACAACATGGTGTTTGACGGACCACAGGTACCAGTTATCCACCACAGTGCCTGTAAGCAAAATGCCAATACCGCCAACCAAGGGGCAAAGCACAGCGAACCACCAAGCCCAGCGGTGAATGGATTCCATCGTGGCATTGAAGCCCATGGTCCAACGCCAGAACAAGCCCGCACGCTCAGAAGCGGTGCCACGGTCCACAATTTGTTCAATCTCACGCTCTCCGCCATAACGAGTCACCGCCAAAATGGTGGCGCCGTGCATGGCAAACAAAAGAACGGATCCATACAAGAAGACGATCGACAACGCGTGGAACGGGTTGTAAAACAAATTACCATAACGCAACGAGATGGCCGATACCCAGTCCAGGTGCGGAAAGACACCAAACGGCACCGCCTCAGACCAACTGCCCATCATGATGGGGCGGAAAAACCCACACACCAGATACAACCAAATCGCTGCCGCATAGGCCCAAGCCACATGCGTTCCCAATCCCAATTGACGAGCGCGCCGATAGGTTCGTGCCCACCACAGCAAAATGGACATGGTCAACATGAAGCCCGTAATGAGCCACCATCCACCTTGTTGCAGGGGAGGGATACTCAAACCGTAAGCAGGTGCAGGGGGTTCTAACGCAAGCCAAAACAACTGACGAATAAACTGTATGGGGTTCCAGTCCACTGAGGCCAACATATTGAAACCAATGATGTTGAAAGCCGCCATGCCGAAGATCAAAGACGCCAAACCCAGCGTACCCAAATAAATGGGGCCAATTTGGGCATTGCCAAGTCGTCCAAACAGGTGCACCAAAAATGGTTTACCGATCCGCTTGAAGTCTCCACGCGGTAATTCGACGCCGTCGTGCAAAGGCCCTACAGGCTGCACGGAGGTGAAAAGATTTTGATACTGAGCCATTTCAATTCCTCTCTGTGAATCAAGTACGCCAGATGGGCATGTTGAGCCACCAGCTCCACCATTCAGGCCAAGCGCCTGTCCAAAAGGGTCCGCTGACCACAATACAGACGATGCCAAACCAAACACCCGCGAGTGCCAAGAACAAACCTAAACGGTGAATGCCCAAGGTGCCCACCGAGTAACCAATCAGATCTCTGAAAAAGGTGTCTTCATGTTCTGGTGATTTAACGGCCTGCCCTTTCCCAGGGTTGGTGGCTGAGAGCACCAAGCCCCCGTGCATCGACAGTGACAGCACCGTTGCAAAGAAAAAAGTGACGGCAATCATGTGCCACGGGTTGTAGTGAAAATGCAGATACTGATAAGCCGTGTTACTCACCCAATCCAAGTGGCTGTAGATGCCATAGGGAAAAGCATGCCCCCAAGCGCCCATCAAAACAGGACGGACCACTTGCAGACTGAAATAGGCCAAGATCGCCATACCGAATGCGAACGGCACATGCAAGCCCATGCCCAATTTGCGGCAAATTTCAACTTCGCGCAAAGCCCACGAAACAAACGAGCCCAGGGCACAGACGGTGATGAGTTGCCACAACCCCCCTTCCATCATGGGTGCGAAACGCAGCCCGTAGGCGATGTCAGGTGGGGCAATATTGATTTGCCAGACGTTCCAAGTAGGACCCATCGCTGCGCCCCACAAAATCATCATGGTGCCTGAAAGTGCAAAGAACAAGGTTGTGATTCCAAAGAACCCAACATAAAAAGGACCGACCCAGAAATCAAACAGGTCGCCTCCAAAAAGAGTACCGCCGCGGACGCGGTATTTGCGTTCAAAACTTAACATGGACATACTGGCATCCTCCGACCGAATGGCTGTTTTCGAGGTCTAGTGGGCTTAAAGAGAGCAAATTAAAAGGACAGACGTACCGTTCAAAAGAGCGCTGTACGTCTGCCTGAATAAAGACCAAGGGTCCTTACTTTTGCGGCAAAGCCGCATTTTGTGGCTGAATTCTCGCCGCTGCGGCTTTGGCCGTATCGGGATGCCAGCTGTTGATGTTGTACCGATCGCCACTGATTTGAATCAGATGAATCGATGTTGAAATAAAGGCAATCATGAGTCCGGTCAGAACAATTGCCTTGCGGGGATCTATTACACGCCACATGCGCCACATAGTAAATTCCTTTCTTAAATCACTTGAGAAATAACGGTATGCACGGAAGAACTCACGCCATCCAGCAGAGTCATCGATTTTTCTGCTCCAGGAAGCCAAATGCGCCAATCAATAAAGAACATTTGGCCCACTAAAGCAATTGCGATGAACAGCACGAAAAGCAATACAAAAATCATCCAATAACCTTCATAATGATCAATCGGGTCATGGGTTATTTTGCTGTCGTTCAAATTTGTCATACATACCTCCATTGAATGGTTCTTTTAGAACCAGGGACGCCAGATCCACACCAAGCTGTGGGCGAAGAAAGCTCCCACAGCCCACAACAGGTAGCCCTGTATGAAGTACTGGTGAAACTCTTGGGCTTCTTCGTCTGTCAGCCCTGAAGGGTTAGCTGCATCAGTCATAGTTTGTGCCTCTTTCTAAATGCCTTGCGGCAACTCCCTGAACCCTTGCGGGTACAGGACGGACTGTTGTGGCTTTGACACCGCAACAGGTGGACCCTCGGCCAGGCCGAAGGATTGACGGCTGAACAAAATCAAGTACACATCTTTCATGCATGTGCTCCTTCATTCGCTTGACCGAACAATTCTGTGAATCTTTCCGCTTCAACATGCGAGCGGCCGGTTTCCCGTGCATCTCGCTCTGCTTGATCGCGCATTCGCTTAGCGGCTGAAATTCGAACCAATACAGGTTGTTGTTCCAGCAAAGCTTCCAATCTGTCTTGTGCTTCTGGCTCCCAAGGCACGGTGGTGTTGGGCGCTGAGCGACCCAAGGTGCCTTCGATCTTGTCCATCTCAGTGCCCAAGGGCAGGATGTGGAACAGCGCATCGAACAGGCCGTTGCAAAACTCTTGGATGATGTACGTCGCCCCCGCGTAACCCATGAACGGCGTGCCTGTGTGGCGCCGAATAATGGGCAAGGGAAAACTGGCTGGAATGAAACTGGTTTTCATCATGCCGCCGCCGCCACACTCGGCCAAATAGATGCGTTCGTTGTAGCTGCCGTACAGAATGAGTGGTGTTTTTTCCGTGACCAATTTGCGCACTTCTGCGTTGTCTGTTTTGGCCCCTGCTATGCGTGAAATGGCAAAGTTACAAGGCAAACCCATCTCGTCTTCCAAGAAATGACGAATGCCGCGCGTATAGGTTTCGTTGGCCACCACGCCAAAGTTGGCCGTGCCAAAAAAATCTTGTGTCACAGAGCGCCACAAATCCCAGATCGGTTTGATGGTGCTGTGCTTTTCTCTCTCGATGAACGGCTCTGGATCCAGACCCAGCAATTGACCCAAAGAACGCAGGAATTTGGTGGTGCTGTGCAGACCAATGGGCGCTTGCAAATAAGGCCGCTCCAAGGCTTCGCACAGCATGCGGCCAAATTCGCGGTACATGCAAATGTTCACATCGGCTTCGACCAGGCGAGACACATCTGCAAGGTGTGAACCCAATGGAAAGACCATGTTCACGTCGGCGCCAATGCCTTGCACCAAACGGCGAATTTCAGCCAAATCACTGGGGCAGTTGAAGGTGCCGTAGCTGGGCCCAATGATGTTCACCCGAGGGCGCTCACCCTCTTTGCGCTCACGCTTGGGCACATGCTTGATGCCGTACTGCTGCCACAGCCAATACATGGCTCGGTTGGCGCATTGCCACTGGTCTTCGTCGATGGTGCGCGGCAAGAAGCGTTGCAGGTTGGTGCCCTCGGGCGTGACGCCGCCACCAATCATTTCCGCAATCGAGCCTGTCACCACCACCGAGGGCAGATCGGGGTTGAGCGTGGCGTGCGCGCGGCGCATGGCGCCCTCGGTGCCTTCCCGGCCCAATTGTTCTTCAGCCAGACCTGTGACCACAATCGGCAACTCATGGGGCGGCAGCGCATCGGTGTAATGCAGCACCGAAGTGACAGGCAAGTTCTCGCAACCCACAGGGCCGTCAATGACAACTTGCAGGCCTTTGATAGCGGTGAAGACATACACCGCTCCCCAATAGCCGCCTGCGCGATCGTGGTCAAGAACCAACATCAGATCATCGCCTCCGCTTTGCGTTTTTTGGCCAGTTTTTCAAGCTGTCTGCGTGTTTCAGCTTCAAACTCAGGGCGGTTCTGCGGCACACCCTGAGAGGCTTCCCACACGCCTGCTGCATGGCCGGTGCCGGTATCGCCAAAGAAGGCTTTCATTTCATCAAAGCGCGACTTGTTGGCAATCGCGCCATTGATCACTTGCGCCAAGGAACCCGCACCTGCTGGCCCCATCAAGGGACGGGCAGAAATCAGGTTGGTGAAATACAAGCTTGGTATGCCGAGCTCTTTGGCCGCTTGCACCACAGGCGTGGTGCCAATGGCCACATCAGGCTTCCACTCATGCATGGCCGCCAAGTCTTGTTCCAAGGAGGCGCGGTATTGCACATGTACACCGCGTGCTTGCAACCATTCACAGTCCGCAGCACTCCAAGGCGTTTTCGGACAGGCCGTGCCGACGTAGCGCAGATCAGCGCCACTCTCGACCAGCAGACGCGCCACCAACAACTCAGAGCCTTCATAGCCACTGAGCGTGATCCGGCCTTTGATGGGGGACTTCGCCAAGCCAGCTTTGATGGCGCCCAGCATGATGTTTTTGACCGTGTCAATCTGGGCTTGGGGCACATTGGCCGCGTTACCGATGGCTTGCAACCAAGCCTCTGTGCCGTCATGGCCGACTGGGGCTGAACCGACAATGGGACGCCCCGCCGCTTCAAATTCGCGGACGCTCGCGGTGTAGAACGGGTGGATCGCGGCAACCGCCGCACAATCGAGTGCCGCATACAGTTCGCGCCATTCGCGTGTAGGCACCACAGGGCCAGCGGCGAGGCCCATCGGCTCAAGCATGCGCCCAATGATCATGGGGTCTGCTGGGAACATTTCACCGATCATGGTGATGGTCGGTTTGTCAGAGCGGCCTGTGCGCGGTGCTTGAACAGGACCTGCCAAAATTTCTTCGCGCGCATATTTGAGCATCGCGCCAGCCAACACATCTTTGGCCTCTGCGTGCGTGGGCACCCCAAAGCCTGGCACATCAATACCAATGATGCGAACGCCATTGATCTCTTTGGGCAGCAACTGCAAGGGCACACCGCTGGCAGTGGGCACGCACAAATTGATGATCACGATGGCATCGAATTTTTCAGGGTCGGCCTGGTCGTACACAGACTCGCGAATGTCTTCAAACAATTTGCCGGTCACCAAGGACTCTGAGTTGAAAGGGACGTAGCCGACACTGCGCCGCGCACCATAGAAATGCGAGGTGAAGGTCAGGCCATACACGCAGCAAGCCGAACCCGACAAAATGGTGGCGGTGCGACGCATGCGAAGACCCACGCGCAATGAACCGAATGCAGGGCACATGCTCTGAGGCTGATCGTGTGGGCCTGCTTTAGGGTCGACTGGATAGTCCTTGGCATATTGCGCCAGCACCTCAGACTTGCCTGAGGCTTTGGCTGCGGCCAGCATTTTTTCACCCCCCGAGTGGCAACCCATGCCATCCCCCTCGATGGTGGTGCTCATGCCTGCAGGCGCTTGCGAGGCTGGGACGATGGGAATCGTTTTGCTCATGGTGTCAGACTTCGTCGTACACAACTTCGAGCGTGGGCTTGCTGGTGTCGGTCTTGCCGCACATGTCAAATTGGGTGGCTGGCTCCAGCACCACATCGCGACCCACAGCGGAAGCGGCAAACAAGCCCAACAGCTGGTCTTGTGTCATCGGGTTCGGACGGATGGGTACTGAGGTGGCCACGTTGGCAGCCAGTTCGGCAAACATCGGACCCCACACGGATTCGGGGCGGCCAATGATTTCATAGCTGGCGCTTTTTCTGCGGATGTCTTCATTGGCAGGAATGGTGGAGAGCACCGGAATCCCCACCTTCTCGGCAAAGTTGGCAGCCTCGCCTGTGCCGTCGTCGCGGTTGATCACCATGCCGGCCACACCCACATTGCCGCCCAATTTACGGAAATATTCAACCGCAGAGCACACGTTATTGGCCACATACAAGGACTGCAAATCGTTGCTGGCCACCACAATCACTTTTTGGCACATGTCGCGTGCTATGGGTAAACCAAAGCCGCCGCAGACCACGTCGCCCAAAAAGTCGAGCAGCACATAGTCAAAGCCCCACTCGTGAAAGCCCAGCTTTTCGAGCAATTCAAAACCGTGAATGATGCCGCGACCACCGCAACCGCGACCCACCTCGGGTCCGCCCAATTCCATGGCGTAAACACCATCGCGTTTGAAGCAGACGTCACCAATGGCAACCGCCTCACCTGCCAGTTTTTTCTTCGAAGAAGTTTCAATGATGGTGGGGCATGCACGGCCACCAAACAACAAACTGGTGGTGTCACTCTTTGGATCGCAACCAATCAGCAAAACCTTTTTGCCTTGTTGCGCCATCATGTAGCTGAGGTTGGCCAGCGTGAAGCTTTTGCCGATACCACCCTTGCCGTAAATGGCAATGATTTGAGTTTCTTTGGTCACGGCCTGCGTGCTGACGGCCTCTGTAGGCAAGGCAGCCTCCTGGCGCAGGCGTTCTACAAATTGGATGGTTTGTTCGGTTGATGTTGATTGTGTTTTCATGCGTGAGCGCTCCAGTCCAGAACCATCTTGAGACAAGAAATATCACCAAACGCAATCTCATAGGCGGCGTTGGCGGAGTGAAAGGCTTGCACATGTGTGACCAAGCCCTTGAGAGAAAGCTGACCGCTGTTCACCAATTGATTGACCGCCAACAAGTCGGATCTTTTCCATTCGGAGGAAACACGTATTCGCGCCTCTTTACTGAATGCAGGGGAATAAGAGAACTGCAGTCCGTGTTTGTATAAACCTGCCAACACCACTTCGCCACCCGGCCGAATTCGTTGGATCAAATAATTCAAGTTAAAGGTATCGCCATTCATGTGGTAGATGGCTTTGTAGTCTTTGCGCAGGTCGTCTTCTGGGCGAATAACTGCGTAGCCTTGCGCGCCCGAAGCCATCTCTTCTTGTGTCTCCCAAACAGTCGGGGCTTGACAACCTGCAGCGACCGTCAAACGGGCCAACAATCGGCCCATCACACCGTGACCAATGATCAGGTCAGGTGGCGTGAAGGGCTCCTGAACACCCCCACCAGACACAGCGTGATATGCAGTGGCAGCAAGTGCCAACAACACAGCATCAACACCCAGCGCATTGGATACTGGCAAAACATTTTGATCCGACACCACCAAATGGGATGCGGCACCACCGTACATACTTTTGACACCAGAGAAGCAGTTGGCACCTGGCACAAAAACCATTTCGCCTTCTTTGATTTTTGCCCCGCGAGGTGCCTTGATCACTTGGCCCACAGTCTCAAAACCGGGCACCAGTGGGTAACCGACGCCCGGAAAAGCCGACAAGCTGCCGTCCCATATCATCCGCTCCACATCGGTACTGATCCCACTGTAGCGGACAGCCAACTCCAATTGACCCACTTGCACTTGCGGCAACTCCAGCGCCTGCAAAGACAGCTGCTTGGGTCTACTGAAAACAATGGCGGTAGATTTCATGGGTGTATTTTTAAGCTTACAGATCAATGTGTCAAATTAAATTTACAGCTTTTGATCAAAACTAGGGCAAACACTTAGGCTTTCGGCCCACAAGAACTTGCGCATGAATCGGCATGTGGTTGGGCAACAGTTCGACACCCACAAAACCGGCCTTGCGCATCATCTGCATCAGCTCTTCAGGCGTTCTCAGTCGGCCCGCACCCATGGCGAGTAAGTAAAAATGGAAGTAAGCATCTGTTTGGGTCGGCCCATCCGCACTTTGGGAGCAGGTTTTTGCCATCGGCTCAGCCAAAAGAAAGATGCCGCCAACGGGCAAGGCATCGTGTATTTTTTGCAGCAGTTGCTGAACCACCTCATCAGGGTGGTCGTGGGCCACCCGCACCAAGGTGACCAGATCAGCCCCTTGAGGCAAGGGATCGTGCAAGAAATTACCAGGACACAGAGTCAAGCGATCAAGCAACCCCTTGCTTTGAAAATTCGCCTTCGCCAACGCAAGGACAGGGGGTAAATCAAATAATTGGAGTTTCAGATGCTTGGCATGCAGGGCCAGTTCGCTTGCAAATCGACCTTTGCCTGCGCCAACATCCATCACGCAACGATGTTCCTCAAAATAATAGGATTTGAGAATTTCTTGAACCACAAACTCTTGCGACGAAGCCATCAAATCGGAATAGCGGCTGAACTTTTCGTGGGCCACCCGCTCAGCCGCTTGCGCATCATGGGCATAGGGCCAATATTCGGCCATACCCCCTTGCCAAGCATTGTTTAAAAACGCCAAGGGGTCTTGCATATCGCGGTACAACAAGTGGTTGTGCTCGACCATGGCACCAATTCCAGGATGCATGGCCAAAGGCACACCCAAAGGACCCAAACCAAATTTTTGTTGGCTGCGAGGCTCTAGCAGTCCCAGAGAAACTGCAGAGACCAACAAACGCTGCAAGGCTTGCTCAGACAGCCTCGTTTGAAGGGCAATCTGCTGAAGGTCAAGGGGCTTTTGGTAAAGCATTTTGAACAGGTCCAAGCGAACGCATCCGAGCAAGACTTGCGAGTACACAAAACCAGACATCAAGTCAAAGATTTGCTGGGTTCGACGTTTTGTGACCCAGCGGGTCAGCGGGTTGCTCAACGACCACTGGTACAAGCGAGGACTGGCATAAATTCGCTCTAACCACTGCAGCAAACGGTCTTGCCAAGTGCTTATTTCCATCAGGGCATGGGGCACTCCAGCGGCTTCCATGGGCTTGTTCATAGAGTGATCTGCTGTTGTTGCTGGGATTGACTTTGTGCGGCGCCCGCATTTGCAGGCTTCGTGCTTTCAGCCCGCCTTCGGTAGTCTTCACACATGGATTTCGGCACCAAGCGCTGAGACTCCAACAAAACCAAATGCTTGAGCATGTCCTTGCAAGCGCAGTCTGGTATGGAGCTTCCTGCTTGTGCAATGAGCGAATCAAAATGCGCAATCGCGCCCTCCAAACCCAGGGCTTGGGCGGAGCTGGGGCGCTCGTTGAGTTTGTCTTGACCGACAGGTTTTCCCAACATCTCAATGTCGCCCAACACATCACGAATGTCATCGGCAACTTGGTAAGCCTCTCCCAAAAAAGCACCCAATGACACCCAAGGCTCGGGCGATTGGCCGCTGGCGATGGCGCCAGCAGATGTCGCAGATACAAACAAAGCACCGGTCTTGGATCGCTGGTACCTGGTCAAGTCTGCAGAGTTTTCGCACTCCCATGCCTGCCCTGCCACAATGCCTTGGGGCAAGCCCACGCCTTGCGAGAGGTTGTCCATCAAGGCAATCAGTCGATCGGGGTAAAGTCGTCCGGCTTTTAACAAAACCTGATAGGCCATGACAATCAACCCGTCGCCGGCCAACAGCGCCAAAGGCTCGCTGAAGGCTTTGTGAACCGTCGGCAAGCCCCTTCGAAAATCGGCATTGTCAAAAGCAGGCATGTCGTCATGCACCAGCGAAGCACAGTGCATCAATTCCAGTGCTACGGCTGCGGCGTCGGTCAACTCAGGGGCATCATCGCCACAGGCCGTGGCCACCGCCAAACACAGCTGAGGGCGAATTCGGGCACCCCCTGAAAAAACGGCGTAATGCATTGAAGATTGCAACAGGGGCGGCGCCCCTTTGCCGGCTGATGCCGCAAAGTGCGCGCTGAGCGCCTCTTCGGCCCGCTTCAATAGACTCATAACATCCCCTTGTTAAGGCATCTGCCATGATGAAATGAACAAATGTGGATGTCAATATAGCATTACAATAATTTATGTCAACATGAATTTACAGTGGTTTGCTTTTTCAGTCCTAGGGGAAACCATATGCACGGAACACTCAACACGTACTTACCCGCCGATGATGCACAGAGAATCTTGTTGCACAACGAAATTCACACCCGCCCTTCTGCAACCATCAGTCTGCCTTCGTTGATCACTTATGTTGCTGTATTGAATTCAAAAGTGAACCTGTCAGAAGAATTGGACCATCTCAAGCGCTTACCTCAAACGCAAGCATTGGCACTTGAGCTGATGGGTGGTAATTTTTTACAACTCGAGTGCCCTGGCTACAAGGTCATATGGGAGAGGCATTCTGAGTTCACCCGCTACACCATTGTTCAACCGCTGCCTGAACATGCGCAATGGGGCAGCGAATTACCAGAATTTGCCGAGCATGCAGCAACCGGCAGCGAATGGCTGAAAAACATGCCGGGAAAAACCATCACCGCCATTCATTTGGGCCTATTGAATGAAGGCATGGACGACTCCGACGCGTTTTACAAAGCCAAAAAATGGCTGGGCAACGGCACGCTCATTGGCGCCAAAATGGGCAGAACGTTTGACCATCATTCGCACTCGCACCTGATGACCAACTTGAAGATCGGGGCCGACGGTTTTGAACGGATTTTGGTGCTCGCCGCGCCAGATACTTCTGAAAATCGTGCGGGACGGATCGTGCAAAGACTGCTGGAGTTAGAAACCTACCGCATCATGTCTTTGCTCAGCTTGCCAGTGGCCAAAAAACTCGCTGCCAAACTGAGGGAAACGGAAGTGCAGCTGGTCGAAATTACCGAGCGGCTTGAAAAAAAGAAAGACAGTGACGATGTGTTACTCAACGAGTTGGCTAATTTGGCAACGCAAGTTGAAAGCTTGACTGCCGAGCACAGTTACCGTTTCTCTGCTGCGTTGGCCTACGATGCGATTGTGAGGGAACGCATTTCCGAAATGCGCGAACAGCCTTTGTCGGGCATGCAAACCGTTGGGGAATTCATGCAACGCCGTTTGGCACCGGCGATTGCCACGGTCAAAGTCACATCGGAAAGATTGGCCTCTTTGGCCCAACGCGTGGCCAGAGCCAGTGGACTGTTGCGAACCCGTGTGGAGATAGCCGCCGAAGCGCACAACCAACAGCTGCTGGAAAAGCTGACCCGCGGACAAGAGCTGCAACTCAGACTTCAAGCCACTGTTGAAGGCCTGTCTATTGCCGCTATCACTTACTATGTGGTCAGCTTGGTTTTGTTCGTTGGAAAGGCTCTGAAAGCCTTCGGGCTCCCAATCAATCCAGAAATGCTTGCAGGGTTTTGCACCCCGGTGGTCTTGTTCATTTCCTGGAAGACCATTCAACACATCCACGTTCGACTGAAAGATGTTTGAAACCGTTGGGGGTTTTATCAATCTGCACGTCGCAGCGTTGCATCTAAAAACGCAGCCACTCGCCGCACAGCGACTTCGGGTTGCTCCTCCTGGGGCAAGTGGCCTAACTTGGGCAGCAGGATGGTTTGAGAGTTCGCCAACACATTCGCATAGCTTTGTGCATTGCGACTGGGAATCATCTGATCTTGCTCACCCCAAATGAGCAAGGTAGGTGCCGTTATTTTTTGGAGACGCGGCACCGGATCTGTGTAGATGGTTTGGTTCGACCGCTCCAAAATCGCGGCGCGAACACCTGGCGCTCTGAGCATGTCGTAATAACGGTTCACCAGATTGTCATCCAGCGCGTTGACGTCAAAAAAAGCAGGCTCGATTGATTTTTTGACCAAATATTTAGGCAAAGAAAACTTGATCACGCCCATGATCGAAGGCATGGCATAAGGTTTGGTGCCGATGTCTTTGGCCTGCGGGAAGCCATCAGGCGCCATCAGGACCAGGGCCTTGACCCGTTCTGGCATGGAGGCGGCCAGACCCCAGGCCATTTTCCCCCCCATAGAGTGCCCAATGACTGAAAAGCTGGATAAGCCCAGCTTGTCGACAAAATGCGTCAAAGTGGCCAGATCGTTTTCCTCTGAATAATCATGAACGGGGCTCGGGCCGGTCATTCCAAAACCAGGCAAATCAAGCCTGATGACTCTGTAATGCGGCTCCAGCTGGGTAGACCAAGCGTCCCACGTTTGCAGGCTCGAAGCAAAACCATGCAACAGCAACAGCACTGGCGCGTCCCTGGGGCCTGTGTCTTTGTAATGAATCTGCAACCCGTCCACAAGCTGCTGTGAGGAAGCGCCATAACGCAACCTGAGTTCAGACAACTTCAAATCAGGTGCCCACAAACCGTAAAGCACACCTGCGGATAAAAACGCACTTGCCAACAAAACACCACCCCAATCCAGGAATTTACGCATACCATCACGGTCTTGCCAACATGATGAACCCATCATATTATGAAAGCCAAAGCGATTGTTTTTGAAGCCCCGAAATCTTTGCGGATTCGTGAACTCGAACTTGCCCCCATGGGCCCGCTCGATTTAGAGGTTGCGGTCTCTTTCAGTGGCATCAGCACCGGGACTGAGCGCTTGTTGTGGGAAGGCACCATGCCGCCCTTTCCCGGCTTGTCGTATCCCTTGGTGCCGGGGTATGAAACCGTTGGCGTCATCGCAGATCTAGGCGCAGAAGTGACGGGATTGCACAAGGGCGATCTGGTTTTTTTGCCGGGCTCATACGCTTTTCAAGGGGTTCAAAATTTATTTGGTGGCTCGGGCGCACGCTTGGTTGTGCCGCATGATCGCGCCGTCAAACTGGACCCCGCTTTGGGTAGCAAAGGCGTGTTACTGGCGCTGGCTGCAACAGCACACCATGTTTTCACTGTGGGTCGCGAAGGCGCAGCTTTGGCTTGTCCAGACTTGATCATTGGTCACGGCATCATGGGTCGGCTGTTGGCCCGCATGGTGGTGGCGGCTGGAAAGCCCGCGCCTGTGGTCTGGGAAACACAGCCCACTCGACACACTGGTGCCATGGGCTATGACGTGATACATCCCGACCAAGACACACGTAAAAATTACCGGTGCATCTGTGATGTCAGTGGTGATGCAGGCATTTTGAACCAAGTGATGCCCAAAATGGCGCCTGGAGGCGAAGTGATTTTGGCAGGCTTTTACAAACAAGATCTGTCTTTTGCCTATGCACCCGCCTTCATGCGCGAAGCCACCATCCGTGTGGCTGCGCAATGGAAAAAGCACGACCTGGATGCCGTTTCGGCGATGTTTCACGACGCAAGTCTGCCCCTCGACGGACTGATCACCCACATGGAAAAGGCGGTGCATGCACAGCAGGCCTATGAGACCGCTTTTGGCGATCCGCAATGCCTCAAGATGGTGATCGACTGGACGTAAGCGGGTCTTTAATCACTTTCGATCGGGCATCAGAAGACTGCAGGTCTGGCGCAATGAAGTCAGCTGGAACAGGGGGGCACATTTTCTCCCCATCCCAACGCTGGCCACACCAGCAGTAACCCTCTTCATTGATGAGACAAGTACCCGTACCGCAGCATCGAACATCATCTGTCATTGACTGCTCCCGCAATGTCAAGTCATGGTTAGTCAAGCAGCCGGACGCTGGAGATCAGCCCTTTTTGGCCCAGGCACTGCACCACGCTTTGGCTGCAACCTGCTTGCCAGCAAACAAGGGGCAAGCGCCTGCAGCAGAACCTGCTGCGCCTTGGTACAGGGCGCAATTTCCACAGGCTTGGCCTGCAGCAAATTTGGGTTGTTTGGTTTTATCCACCTTGCTCGCATCGGCTTTGAAGCCGAGCGCCGAGGCTTGGGGATCGGTTTCAGCAACCATGCTTTGGGCCTGTGCATTTGCAGCCAGCAAAGTTGCAGCTGAAGCCAAGGCAGTGTGCATCATGAAGACGCGACGCGTGCTTGATAAATTCGAACTCATGGTGTTTCCTCAGGTTAAAAAATACTGGTGCCCCGAGCCGGAATCGAACCGGCACGCCCGTTTTACCGAAGCGGCGGATTTTAAGTCCGCAGTGTCTACCAATTTCACCATCGGGGCCTGCGATTGCTCGCAATTTGATATCGCTCTAGTTTAACAGCCTGACACCATGGGACCACTGGCCAATCCATCGAGAAATCAAGCCCCTTAGCGCCCCTCACTGAGTGATGCGCTAACACCGACAAGTTCAAGATAGGCGTCTTCCAAGGTCACCGGTTGAACACTCACTGCGCTGACCTGTGTGCCTTCTAGTGCGTCAACAATCTCTCGCAGGCTCAGGTCATGAGGCAGCAAAAGACGCATCTGCCCCGAATGTTGGCGAACGTGCCAACCCAGATCCAAGGCCCGTTGCATGATGGCTTGGTTGTTTTCAGAGTGCACCTTGGCCACTGATTGGCCAGGTATGCGAGACAGCAATTCAGGCACGCGGCCCTCAGCCACGACCTTGCCGCTGCGCATCAGTGCAACACGGCTGCACAAGCGCTGGGCCTCGGCCAGATGGTGGCTGGTGAGCAAGATGGTTGTCCCGCTGTCACGCAAACCCTCAATGAGGCGCCAAAGTTCCATGCGCGCCTCTAAATCCACGGCTGCAGTGGGCTCGTCCAGCACCAGTAACTTGGGCCGGTGAATCAAGGACACGGCCAAGTGCAAGCGTTGTTGCCAACCTCCCGAGAGTTGGCCTACCCGGGTGCTTGCAAATTTTTCCAGCTCAAACCTGTGCATCAGTTCTGCCACCCGCTCTTTGCGTTCTTTTTCTGAAAGACCGTAGAGGCGGGCAAAAAAGTGCAGGTTTTCAGCGGGCAGCAAATCGGGGTACAGGGCGCTGTGCTGCGAGCACAAGCCTATCAGTCCACGCGCGTGATAACCAAGTTCGCTCAAGGGTTCACCCATCAGGCGCACCAGCCCTGCGTCGCAGGTCAGCAGCTTGCAAACGATGTTCAGAACCGTCGATTTGCCACACCCATTGGGGCCGAGCAGTCCCACCACCTCGCCGGGGTCCACCCGCAGACTGAAACCATCCAGGACATGGCGGTCAGCAAACCATTTGTGAACACCCTCGATTTGGAGAACTGCTGTCATTTGGATTTGTCCACGCCCAGCAAATGCCGATAAGACTGGATGCCTAAAGCCAGAGAAAAAACACAAAACACCAGCAGAAAAATCAATTCAAAGCGCAGTTCATTGAAGCCCATGCCATATGCTGCTACACCTTTGAAGGCCTGATTCATGTGCAGCATGGGGTTGATTTGCGCTATGGCTTGCATCCCTTGGGGCATGATTTCGAGTGGGAAAAACGTGCCTCCCAACACCAACAGCGGCACACCAATCGCCGACAAAGCCACCACCACTTCTTCGCTGCGCCGCGCAAACCGGGCGCCCAGAAAAAATCCCATGCCCACATAAGAAAACACAGACAGCAGCAATACCACGCCGCCCAAGAAAAGGCTGCCATGGTAACGAACGCCAATCCACAGGGCAATGCTGTAGAGCATGACCACTTGCATCAATGCCAGTAACAACTGTGCCATCACAACCCCCAAGAAGTAGGCTGCGGGGTGCAGGGGTGTGGTGAGTAAGCGGGGCAGCGTGCCGCGTTCGCGTTCGGCAGCGATCACCGCGACGGTGCCTCCCAAGCAGCTGAAGAAAAGCGCGGCACCGACCAAAATGCCAGCTGCTGCGGCATCCAAGCCTGCGCGCATGCTGTCGTTGTGCGCATAGACCAAACCAAACAACAGCATCATGGTCGACGGAAACACGGCCCAAAAAATCAGGCCGCGCTTTTGCCGCCATTGCTCCAGCAGCAGCCGGTGGGCAACGGCAAGTGTTTGTACCCACAAAAAATGGCGGGCGGGCATCACAAGCACCGCTTGAAACTAGCCGCATCTGGCAGCACCGTGTCCAAAGCTTTCGCGGACATCAGCACGCCGGGGATGCCTGCGCCTGGGTGGGTGCTGGCACCCACCATGAACAGGTTTTGGATATCTTCGCTTCGGTTGTGCGGTCTGAACCAAGCGCTTTGCATCATCAGCGGCTCCAGCCCAAAGGCTGCGCCTTGAAAAGACAGCAAATTGTCTTGAAAGTCTTGCGGGGTGGTCATGAACGAGACCGTCAGGTGCTCGCTCAAATTGGGCAAAACCGTTTCTTCCAGCGCTTGCGCAATGGCGGCGCGATAAGGCTCCGCATGCGCTGCCCAGTTGGTGCCGCTTTGCAGGTTGGGGACTGGGGCCAGAACATAAAAAGTATCGCACCCCGGCGGCGCCATGGCCGGATCAGTGGCTGTCGGTCGATGCAAGTAAAGGCTTAAATCGTCAGACAAATGGTGGTGTTTGAAGATATCTTTCATCAGCGCTTCATAACGCGGGCTGAGCAGCATCATGTGATGCGGAACGTCCTCAAAACGTTTGTTGGTGCCAAAGTACCAAACAAAAAGACCCATGGAATACTTGCCCTTTTCGACCTTGGCGTTGGTCCACACCTTGCGGTGTTTGGGGTCGATCAAGTGCTTGTAGGTCCAAGCGGCATCGGCATTGCACACCACCATGTCAGCCGCAATGGTTTCTCCGCTGGCCAGCGTGACGCCACAAGCGCGCCCATCGGTGACTTCGATGCGACGCACTTCAGAGCCCATGCGCAGACTGCCGCCCATGCCTTCGATCAGATTCACCAAGCCGCTCACCAAAACCCCTGTGCCGCCCATCGTCCAGTGCACGCCAAACCGTCTTTCCAGCGCATGGATGAGGGCATACACGCAGGTCACAGAAAACGGATTGCCGCCAATCAACAGCGACTGCAGGCTCAAGACTTGGCGCAATTTGGGGTGTTGGATGTGCGTGGCGACCATCGCGTGCAGACTTCGCCAACCTTTCATACGCACAATGGCCGGCACAGCCTTGAAGAGATCGCCCATGTTGTCAAAGGATTGGCAGCTCAGGGTGTCAAAGCACAGATCCAAACAAAGATCTGCCTCAGCCAAAAAGGCCGCGTATCCCGGCCCAGCCGTGGGATCGATGCGCAGGACCTCAGCGCGCATGCTCTCGGCGTCTCCGCTGTAATCAAAGTGGTCCCCGTCATCGAATCGAATTCGGTAAAAAGGGTCGAGTAAACGCAGCGTGACGTCATCGGCAAGTTGCCGTCCTGCCAAACGCCAAAGCTCTTCAAGCAAAAGTGGTGCCGTCACGATCGTCGGGCCAGCGTCAAAGGTGTGGCCGTCGACAGGGATCACGCGGGCTCTGCCGCCTGGCTCATTTAACTTCTCAAGCACCTGCACACGCCACCCTTTGGCGCACAGGCGCACGGCTGCGGCCAACCCACCAAAACCGCTGCCTATCACCAGTGCCATGGGGGCTGTGGCGTCGATGGAGGCTTTGGCATCTGACTTTCGCAGGGGCTGATCAGCGGTGCTGGCGTTCATCGGCATCAACTTGCTGTTTCAGCATTTCGTTTTGTTTGGAGGGCGGGCCCATGATAAAGCAAGTCACTCATGCGCTGTGGTGTCCTGTTGGCAGATCGGCCAGGCAGGCATCTGCGGTAGTATTTTGGTCGTGCGGTGGCATAGTGCATCGTTTCATGTCTCAAAATCTTGTTGTCTGTTCAAAAAAGGTAAATAAATGTCGGTTCCAACTACGATGAATTTTGTGGATCATGGCAAAGGCGGGCTGCCAGACGTTCTGGTCCCCAGCCATTGCGCTGTGCCGCACCCCGCGCCGGGTGAAGTGCTGGTGCGCGTGGCCTATGCAGGGGTCAATCGCCCCGATTGTGCGCAGCGCAGTGGGCGTTATCCGCCCCCCCCCGGCGCTTCTCCGATCATCGGCCTTGAAGTCTCCGGCGAGGTGGTGGCGTTGGGTGAAGGTGTCACGCAGTGGCACATCGGAGACCAGCTGTGCGCCTTGACCAACGGCGGCGCTTATGCCGAGTACGTGACCGTTCCGCAGGGCCAGGCGATTTCAATTCCAAAAGGCTTTTCGATGTTGCAAGCGGCAGCCTTGCCCGAAAACTATTTCACCGTCTGGGCCAATGTGTTTCAACGGGGCAAACTCCAAAAAGATGAACAGTTTTTGGTGCATGGCGGATCCTCAGGCATTGGTTTAACGGCGATTCAACTCGCGCACGCTTTTGGCGCCAAGGTGTTTTGCACGGTTGGCAATGAGGACAAAGCCCAGGCTTGCCGCGATGCGGGGGCTGACATCGCCATCAACTACAACACCCAAGATTTTGTCGAAATCGTCATGGCGAATACCCACAAGCAAGGGGTCAATATGGTGCTTGACATGGTGGGCGGAAGCTACATGCAGCGCAACTTGCAGGCCTTGGCAATGGACGGGCGCTTGGTGCAGATTGCCTTTTTGCAATCGTCAAAAGCAGAAGTGGATTGGGTCACCCTGATGACCAAACGTTTGACTTACACAGGCTCCACACTGCGCCCCCGATCGACCGCAGACAAAGCAAAAATGGCCATAGAGTTGAAACAGTGGGTCTGGCCTTTGCTCGAAGCTGGCACGGTCAAACCTGTGATTTACAAAGTGTTTGATTTGGCACAAGCCAACCAAGCCCACGCACTCATGGAGTCGTCCGTGCACATTGGCAAAATCATGCTGAAGGTGGCTGACTGACATTGACAGCGCAAACAAACAAGCCCTCCGAGGAGGGCTTGGCTGAATTCTAAAGAATGAGAACCGAGAATTAACCGCCCTTTTTGGAGCGCTTCCCAGGGTTTTTCTTGTTGCGGGTGGACACGCCTCGCTCCAAGCTCACACGTTGTCCGCGGCCATGTGTAGGCAAGGTCACGCCAGGCAGCGGCGTCATTGGCGGGGTAAATTTACGATCAGCTTCAGTCACAATCTTATTGCCCATCAGTGGCTCCAGTAAAAAGTTCAACCCCTGATTAGGCCACAGGAATGGTCCGATTCAGGATGGAGTGGCTTTAAATTTTTGTCAAGCCAATGCGGTTTGGGCTGCTGTCAGCTGAACACGCTGCCGTAATCTTTTCGCAAATCGTTTTTCTGTACTTTACCCGTGCCGCCCACCGGCAAGGACTCTAAAAAAACCACATCATCGGGCACCCACCACTTGGCGACTTGGGTGGCCAAGTAAGACAAAATTTCGGCCTTTTCAAGGGTCTGCCCCGGCTTGCGCACAATAAACAACAAAGGACGTTCATCCCATTTGGGGTGCTTGACACCAATGACCGCAGCCATGGCCACCGATGGATGGCCAACGGCCGCATTTTCGAGGTCGATGGAGCTGATCCACTCGCCGCCGGTCTTGATGACGTCTTTGGTTCGGTCTCGAATTTGCATCAAACCCTGCGCATCGATCGTGGCGATGTCGCCGGTTGGGAACCAGCCATCGATCAAGGGGGACTTTTCACCCTTGAAGTAGCTTTGGATGATCCACTGCCCCCGCACCATCAGCTCCCCTTGGGATGTGCCATCGCGTGGCAAAGTTTGCCCGTGATCGTCAACCACTTTGATCTGAACACCAAACACCGTTTTGCCTTGCTTGGCGACCAAAGCGTGCTGCGCTGGCGCAGGCAAGGCCAACTCGGTCGGGGTCATGCTGGTCATGGTGGCCACTGCCGTGGTCTCCGTCATGCCCCAGCCATGGCGGACTTGAACGCCATAGACATCCGAGAATTTGGCGATCAAAGCCGCCGGCATGGCAGAGCCCCCCACGGCTGTGTATTTCATGCTGGAGAACTTCAAGCCATTTTGCTCAAGGTGGCCAATCAAAGCCTGCCATATCGTGGGCACACCGGCACTGAGCGTGACTTTTTCAGCCTCGATCAATTCGTACAAACTGGCGCCGTCCAAACGCGGTCCTGGAAGCACCAGCTTGGCGCCGCCAATCGGTGCGGCATAGGGGATGCACCAGGCATTGATATGGAACATGGGCACCACCGGCAAAATCGTCTGCTCGGGTGAAATATCCAAAACGCCGGGCAAACAGCCTGTCAGGGCATTGAGCACAATCGCACGGTGCGAATACAAAGCCCCTTTGGGATTGCCCGTGGTCCCCGAGGTGTAGCACAGCGCGGCGCCGGTGCGCTCATCGAATTCAGGCCACTCAAATTGCGTGCTGTATGTCGAAATCAAATCTTCATAGGCTTGAACACGCACGCCGTCGATCGCAGGCAGGTTAAGCCCATCGGACAGACACACCCAATGCTTGACATGAGGGCAGTGTGCAGCAATGCCCTTGATCAAAGGCGCGAAGGTACTGTCAAACAACATGACGTCGTCAGCGGCATGGTTGATGATGTAAATCAATTGCTGCGGATGCAAACGCGGATTGCAGGTGTGCATGACCATGCCACTGCCTGATACGGCGTAATAGGCTTCCAGATGGCGGTGGTTGTTCCAGGCGATCGAGCCCACAGCACTGCCCTGCTTCAAGCCTAAGCCGGCCAGGGCATTGGCCAACTGACGGGCACGGCTGGCGCAAGCCGCATAGGTATAGCGAAACAAGGGGCCGTGGGTCTCGCGGGACACAATTTCGACGTCACCGAACTGCGCTGCACTGTGCTCCAGAATGCCTGAAATCATCAATGGGCGGTCCATCATCAAACCGGGTTGCAACATCACTTCTCCTGCTTATTGTTGAAAAGGTTCATTCCACTTTGGCGCCAGAACTTTTAACAATCATGGCGGCGTTGTCCCAATCGGCACGCAAAATTTGCTGAAACTCGTCGGGGCTGGCGGTTGTCATTTCAACGCCCAGGTTTTTGAATCGCTCTATCACGGCGGGATCTGCCAAGGCTTTTTGAACAGCATTGTTGATGCGATCTTGTTCGGCTTTGGGCATGGCTGCAGGACCAAGCAGGCCGATCCAGGAATCAAATTTGTAGCCGGGTAAGCCTGCCTCAGCCACGGTGGGCAACTCGGGCATGAAACGCGAGCGTTTAGCCCCTGTGTAGGCCAACAGTTTGATGCGGGGGTCTTGCCGGAAACCGACCAAGCCAATGGTGGCGGCTGTGACACCTTGCACACGGTCGGCCAAGACTTCATTGACAGCATCCCCTGTCGACTTGAGCGGGATGTGTTGCATCTCCAAACCAGCCTTGGACAAGAATGACGCCATGCCCAAGTGGGTGGCACTGCCATTGCCCGCGGACGCATAGTTGAGTTGTTTGGGCTTGGACTTGACTTGCTTGATGTAGTCGGCCAGTTGGCTCACCCCCATGCTGGCGGGCGCCGCAATCACATAGCCCGAATACCCCAGCAAAGACACGCCGGCAAAGTCCTTGATGGGGTCGTAAGGCAACTTGGCAAACAAATGGCCCGCCAGGGTATGGCTGGCCGCAGCCAGCACCAAGGTGTTGCCATCGGGCGCGGCTTTGGCCACTGCAGCCGTGCCGATGGTGCCTCCGGCGCCCGCTCTGTTTTCGATGATGACAGAAGCGCCCAGTATTTGGCCCAACTCATTGCTGAAGGTCCTGGCCACCGTGTCTTGCACGGCTCCTGGGCCAAATGGAACCACGATGCGGATCACACGCTGCGCCATGGCTGCGGGGATCAAACCCATTGCCATGACCAGAAAGACCAGTGAGGTTTTGAATTTCATGAGGAGTCCTTGAAAGTTCAGGAAGTGGCCAGCCAACGTTGCGTCAGGCGAACAAAATAACTGGCACCGACGGGAATGATCGCATCGTTGAAGTCAAATGAAGTGTTGTGGATGATGCAAGGACCGGGGCCGTGGTCGGGCATTCGGTGGTCACCAAAACCGTTGCCTATGAAGGCATAACAACCCGGTTTGGCTTTGAGCATATGGGCAAAGTCTTCAGCACCCAGCACCGCAGGGAAATGTTCGTTGACAGCCTCTGCGCCCACCACTTCACGCATGACTTCTGCAGCAAACCGAGCCTCCTTGGCATGGTTGACCACCGGAGGCGATGCACGCTTGAACTCCACCACCGCAGCACATCCATGGGCTTGCGCTGTGCCTTGCGACAGCTGACGCAGCCCCGCTTCAATCGCGTCGAGAGCAGTTTCTGAAAAAGTCCGCACCGTCCCCCCGACCCAGGCCTCATCGGGAATGACATTGGGCGCACCAGAGCCTTGGATTTGCGTCACCGCCAACAAGGCACGCTCCACGCTGTCGACCACCTTGGGCACCAGCGTTTGCAATTGCTGCCCCAAATTGATCACGGCAGCGACCGGGTCAACCCCCGTGTGCGGCATTGAGGCATGGGTCCCACGCCCCTTCATCACCACGCGCCAAGTGTTGCTTGACGCCATCAAAGCGCCATGATTGAGTGCAAAGTGTCCGACCTCTCCAATTGAAAAATT
>Ga0304729_1000105_pt1 | contig 54765 bp, 89 predicted proteins | sample C_131016_MF_Meta_FD_190475 | JGI IMG/M metagenome (GOLD analysis project Ga0304729, IMG submission 190475) | Freshwater microbial communities from Lake Croche, Canada to study carbon cycling - C_131016_MF_MetaG (v2) (version 2) | ecosystem: Environmental > Aquatic > Freshwater > Lake | place... | reverse complement strand
TACAATGGACATTCAGAACATTGAGCTTTGCTGGCAGTGTATCCGCAAGAGTAATCACTACCAGATACGCCATTTTTATTTTGATTAAATGAACACGACAAACAGGGACGAGCGAATGCGGTATAGTTATTTCGAATGATATTTCTTATCTGATTCGTTACTATACGATTAATCCAAGGTTCTATTGGGCGAGATTGATCCCATAGTTCCCATTTTTTATAGATGTGTAATTTAATGATCTGTTCGATATCTTCAAAATCGAACCAATTAATGGCTTTTAATTTCCATTTATTTTTGCGCTTTTTAATTACTTCATCAACAACAACATACATGTCCTCAAATTTCTTTTTATTTTCAGCCTTCATCTACGTCTTTAGGAGTCCTACTCGAACTACATTCTCTTAAAGATTGTTTTAAATAATCTTTTAATTCGGGAATTTTAAAATTTGGATCAATTTCTTGTTTGATTCTATCCTGAGAAGGGGGTACGCTTAGAATTTCCGCAACTGAAAATTTATTTTTGCTTTTTTGTATTTCGTATTCGAATTTAGCTGGTTTTCTAAAAGTCGTAGGGATGCCATCCTCATCGACTTCAGACGCTCTTTCGGTGGTGATGATATCGCGCTTTGGTCCGGAGATAAAATCTTGAGCAGTCATTAGTTTATTTCCACAGGAACAGCAGAATTTCGATAAAGAAGAGTTTTTGCATCCACATTGCGAACAGTAAACGTTATTCATACAGCTATTATATTAATGAACTGGATTTTTATCTAATCCTTTGAGTACTTTTATGATATATTTGAGAATTTCACTGCGCATGATGTCTTCTTCGCTGAATTCAAAACAATGAATGCCTTGTTTTTCGCTAGTTTCATTATTGAAAATGTCAAACATTTTACTAAAACCAGATTTATTGCCAATGTCTGATTGCATCGGATCTCCACAAATAAACATTTTAGTATTTTCACCAATACGAGTAATTAAAGTGGTTAATTCTTTAATGGAGAAATTTTGAGTTTCGTCGGCGATGATGATTTTATCTTTCCATGAAGCACCTCTTAGATAATTTACGGGAAGAGCTTCGATGACTCCCTGTTCTTCGAGAATTTTCGATTGATTAATAGGAATCAGCTCGTCAAGCTTGTCGTACAAAGGCATCATGAAAGGATTAAACTTTTCTCCAATAGTGCCGGGAAGGGCTCCTAGATTTCTTTCGCCAGATTCGGCGATTGTTCTAACATATTTAATTTCAAGGCCAGGATTTTTATTCAACATATGAAGAGCGCAGTAAACAGATAAGAAAGTTTTAGAGCTGCCTGCGCATCCACTAACGAATATTACTTTTGTATTTCTATCGAAAGCGATTTGCGCCAAACTCTTTTGTTTGTCGGTAAGCTTGAAATCCTTAATGTTTAATTTAAAATTACGAAATCTATTATTTTGTATATCATTTTGAATTTCAGATTCAAAAGATTCTTCTTTATTGGTTTTTCTGATTTTTTTTTTTTGTTTTGACATAGTCCATTTATTATTACACAATGATGTATGGTTTTCCACTGTTTAAGTATTCCTTATGCCGCAACTAGAAAAGAAGTGAGCTTGTGTGCATTTGTACAAAAAGTTTATAAGTTTTGTGGAGAAATGACCAAAAGAGGGCATACAGTTTATCATTATGGACATGAAGATTCGAACGTCAACTGCACTGAACACATAACAGTAACAAATGACGCGATTCTTAAGGATACATATGGAAATCTTGAATCTTGGAAGGCTACAGGCTTTAATCAAAATGTATGTGAGAATTCTTTTACAGTATTTAATGAAAACTGCACGATAGAAATCAATAAAAGACTAAAATCAAAAGAAGAATTCATACTTTGTTGGTTTGGTTTTGGTCATGAAGCGTGCGCAAAAAATTTCTATGATAAAGCTGTGGTAGTTGAACCTAGTATCGGATATGATTCTATGTTTGCTCCGATTAAAATGTTTGAAACTAAATCTCAAATGCATAAAATGCACGGAATCGCACAAAATGCAATCAATTTTGGCAAAGAATACGTTGTTTATCCGGGATTTGATCCAGATGATTTTCTTTTTAAAAAGGAAAAATCAGATACAGCGCTGTTTTTAGGAAGAGTTATTGAATCTAAAGGCGCTAAATTAGCTTATGATATATGTAATGAAGTGGGTCAAGATATAATATTCGCGGGCCCCAACATAATGAATCTTCCAGATACGAAATATTGTAAATTTATAGGTTTTGTCGAACCAAACAAAAGAAAACAATTATTAAGTGATGCAAAATTCTTATTTGCGCCTAGTTTATTTATTGAGCCTTGCAATTGGACGGCAATAGAAGCTCAATTCTCAGGCACTCCAGTCGTTTCTACTGATTTCGGAGGTTTTACAGAAACTGTTGACCAAGCTAAAACAGGCATCAGATGTATAGATCCGCAAACGATGCTTTATGCAGTCAAAAATATAAATAAAATGATAAATCCTGTTGATTGCTATAATCATGCGGTATCTAGATTCACATTAAAACAGCAATGCGACTATTATGAAATTTTATTCAATAAGCTAATCCCGTACAAGTAAAATCTACTTCTTTTGCGGTCACATTTATTAAATAATCTTTTATATTATAAAAATTACAATTAAAATTCACACATCTTTTCCAAAGATTAAAATCTTCAGCTCCCAAATTCGTATCGTCATAAACACCACAAAGATAAAAAATCCTTTTATTTAAAATAACTGAAGGATGACAAATTGGATTTTGATTTTTTTCTCTCACGCAATCATAAATTTCTTCATTAGTCTCCGCATATACGCCATAAAAATTGTTAGTTTTTCCTAATAAAACAATACCAGTTCCGCAAATATCAACATCAGGATTTTTGGTTAAAAAATCCATTTGTTTTTCTATTTTATTTAAATGCCATTCATCATCGCCATCTAATCGAGCAATATATTCAATAGAATCATCATTCATTATTTTAAAAATGCCTGTATTTAAAGCTGAAGAGATTCCATGATTTTTATTTTTCAAATAAATTAAATTGTCAAAACCTTTGATAAGATCATACAAACCATCACTCGAAGAGTCATCAACTAAATAAATAACGTATTCTTTTTTTAAATCTTTAAAATAAGTCTGATTAACAACGCTATCTAAAGCTCTAACTATTGTCGAAGCGTTATTTTTAACTGGAATGAGTATGGCTATTTTCATATTTTTCATATCCGAATTTTTGTTCATTTAAATCTTTATTAAAGAACTTCTTTTGGAGATTTTGTTTAGCAGTGTGTCTTTGAAAATTACAATAATCAACTTCTTTAGCAGTAACTTCATTATTTTTAGCTTTATCGACTGCATTAAAAGTTAACTGGTTAGCTTGTATCATTTTTCTATACTCTTCGGAGTTGATTATTAAAAACCACTTCTCTTGTGAAAATTGATTCTTTAAATAAGTAAGACAATCACTCCAAGCGTCATGACTTTTTGCGCTTTTTATTTTTTTAACTTCCAATATGCTTAAATAATCAAAAGCATATGCCTCATCTACTTTAAGATTAATCATTATTAATAATAAGATTTATTTTTTGTTTTACCATATCGAAAGTAATTTCTTTACTACATTCAAAATCCTTATTAGCTGGGCACCATTTCCAATCTGAAGGATCAAACGAGTATTTTGTATTATCAAAACAGCCATTGCATACGTTCGTGTTGGTTACTCGATACGGGGTATGAAATTCAAATTTTTCAGAAACAGAACCTGAAATAATAACAGTCTTTTTATTTAGAGCCCATGAAACCCAAGATAAACCGGAACTTAAACCGATAAAGAACTCAGCTTTATTAATAATATTTATTATGTTATCAAAACTTTCAGAACCGACGAAATAATCAACATTCTCTGGACAAAAGTTCATAAAATCTTGAACACCAAAATGTCTTTCTTTATCAACGCAGATAACTTTATATCCTAAAGAATGTAAATAATCCACTGTTCGCTTCCAACCTCCTTTATTATTCCAATATCTTGATTGAGAAGTAGATTGAGTGGCAATACATACATATTTATGATTAAGAAAACTAAAAGAAGAATTCGTCTTTAATTTAGTCCTAGCTTGTGGTTTTTCTACGTCTAGAATTGAACACGCCACATCTTGAAGACTTAAATTTGCCCAATGAGTTTTATCAAGAGTTCTATTTTCTTGTGAAAAGCAACCAATCTTGTATTCGCAGTAGTAGTTGTTATTATTTTTTGTAGAATAATCGTAAAAATTAATGTTTAGATACTGTTTTTGCAATAAATCTCTTTTTGCTGTGTAGAAATCTACTTTGCAATTATGTTTTTTCTGAAATTGATCAACAATAGGCATCCAAGCGATAATGTCTCCTAAGCTTGATGACTCATTTGATATTTTTACAGTTTTCCCTTTCAAATCCATGAAGAAAACTATTTCAGAATCATCTATTAAATTGGTAATTAGGATTTTCCAATCAACATAATATCTGATAAAACAAGATGTCCACATATTATTTGTAATACGGGATTGATGTTTAACCGATCCATCTTTTTGATCAATAAATTTAACATCATAATTGCAAACTTGATCTCCTATAATATCCACTCTAGGAGATGGGTTGTATGACACCAAAATATCATTAGTATCTAGAGAAAAATTTGTAATAAATCGTTTTTTGTTTTTATTTAAACTGTTTGAAATATGTTCTTGAAGATTTGTTCCAGAAATTATTGAAATATTATCATTACCACTGTATTTTTTATGAAAAATTTCTAAATTCGAAACGAAACATTTCATATCCCAAGCTAAAGCTTCTTTTACAGAAATTGGATTAAGTTCCCTAAAAGAAGGCATAACGAACAAATCCATACAGCTTAAAAACTTGTCAACATCAGATCTTTCTCCCCAGAATTTGCAATTTTTTTGATTTACATCTATCCCACATTCATTTAAAAAACAAAGATTTCCTACGAAATGAAATTGAACAGGTTTATCGAGAAACTGTTTAGCTAAATCGGCTGTGAATTTTTGATTTTTATTTGCACATATAAGCCCTACTTGCAAAACATGATAAAAATCAGGATTCAAACCCAAAGAAGAAAGAGTTTGATTTCTGTCTGGACGGATTTTCTTTTCTATTTGCATTTCTACAATTTTGTAATTGTATTTTAATTTTTTAGCAACTTCTTCGTGAAAGTCTGAGCAAAACCAGAATTCATCAGGGATATTCTTTTTATTTTTAACGTCAAAGACGGAGTCGTGTAATGTTTCACATATCTTGTAATTTCTTTTCGTATCGTAAAGAAACAATACAAATTTTTCACTCATTCCCTGAAGAGCAAACTGTTCTGAAAAATCATTAAGATGTATAAAGTCTGGTTGGTAATTATTTATTAAAGTAATTGCTTTATTTTCTTTTTCTTTAAAGATTTCTGAAGGTTCGTCATAATGCCCAATGTTAATAAAGTTTTCTTCGCCAACGAATTTAATGATCTCGTTTCTTTGAATGTTGTATTCTTCGCTGTAAAGATTCCATTCGATGACTTTTATCTGGGCTCCTTCTTTAGCTTTTTCTTTAATAAGCCATTCTAAATATTTAGGAGCACCGCCTGTGGAAAGGTGGCCAGTAATAAATAAGTATTTTGGATGTGCATGTATCAACTTTTCTGTTTTTATCTCAAAATGATTTTTATTAATTGCGTATATCATTCCAACAAGATCTCCGAATTTATCCATATTTACGTGAAAATTAATTTTTGTTAAAAATTGTAGAATTTCATCTCTTTTGTCGTTATGATATTCTAACGCGATTTTTTTAACATTTTTTTTGATATAAATTTCATTTTCAGGAGTGAATATAAATTCTTCAGCTCCTTCGCAATCTATTTTTAGAAAATCGATCACGGTTAATTTATTCAATTTAATAAATTGATCAAATGATATAGTCTTGATTTTTATGTTTTTGCTATTTTCATAATAAGAGTCTGATTGATCTCCTTTGGCTTCGATTATTTTAGCGCACGCAGAAAGATCGCCACCCTTTCCCACCTGTAAAAAGCTTTCTCCAGAATCTTTGGAAATAGCAAAAGGATTCACAATTAAATTTTTATGATTACTAAAATATTTATTAATAATAGCTAAACAACTAGGATTGGGTTCGCAACTATAGATTTCAGAACAACCTTTATCTAAAGAATATTTAATAAATGAGCCTTGATTACTTCCAATATCAACAACGATATCATTTTTTTCTACGTCAATATTATATTTATTGTATAAATTTTTATGAAAAACTTCGTAATAAGAATAAAATTCCACATCTTCCTGAAAACCAAAAGAAACAGGAAAAAAGTTATTCAATACCCAATTAAAAAAACATACTTGCTCTAAAATAATATGCGAATCTTGTTCAAAAATTATTTTAATTTTTTCTGTTATAAAATTTTTGTAATAAGAAAAATCCGTCCAATATTCGCAGCCACCTTCCAAACTCAAATCTTCTTGATAGATAATGAATCCAGTTGATGGATCAATAATTTTTATTTTAAAATTTTCTATTTTATTAGTGTCGCATGAATAAATGACTTTAGAAGCCTCTTTATCAATGGTTACAATATTTATTTTGCATTTTTCTTTCTTAATGTTCAAAAAAGTTAAAACTTGATCGACATTCGGATGGCATTCAAAAGAGGTTTTGTTTTCTAGACAATCAATTAAACGAGGTATTCCTTGAATAGTGCCCCACTCTCTAACTCCATATTTCATATTAGAAGCGCAGAAGATATCGCAAGGCCCTGAAACATATTTATATTTATAATCTTGACTGTTGTATCTAAATGGTGCGCGCAATTTATTGTTGATTGAAGATCCTAATTGAATAATAAAAGCGTCTGTAGTTCCGGCTAGATGAAGCAATCCAGAATCCATTGTTATAAAATAACTAGATTTATTGATTACATGCCAAGCTTGAGATAATGAAAGCTTATTAGTCAGATCTATTCCTTTAGCGACTCTTAGTTTTTGAACTTGCTTATTTATATTATAGAAGCCCTGCTCTGAAGAATCTTTACCAACCAGAACGACGCTTATTCCATTATTATTTAAATCGTCTATAATCTTCTGCCAGTTATCTAATGCATATGTCCTCGACGGCCATGTCGCGCATACGTGCAGGCATACATATTGATTAGGAAGATTATCGATCTGTTGATAAGGGTCGGCGATGAAATCATATTCCATTTCTCCTTCGGCTAACATAAATCCCAAATCAATAGCGTGAAACTGTCTAATGTCGATAGTATTATGTTTTTTTTCTACACCAAAATTATTTTTTCTGCCATCATAGAGAAATGTTTCAAATACTTCTTCAAAAGCAGTTGTTTTGTTTTTTAATTCAGAAAAGTCGATACATTCTTCGATGTATTTATTGTTTTTAAATATGTCTTTGTGATGAGTGGCGACTGTTAGTTTTTTACCATATGCATGATACAGTTTTCTCAACGTGGGTGTGCAAGCGATTGTATCCCCCAAAGAAGGAGAATGAATTTTTAGTAAAAGGCGATGATTCATTTCTTTAAATAAATTGTACTCCGAATCCGAGATTTTTCCATGATAAAAATACAAGTTATTAATGTCTTTTTTGCTAGGAATATAACAAAAAACCGATAACAGATATCCATTATCACTTACATTATCAAGCGCTTGGTTCATGCGTCTGATATTTGCAAGGGAAGATGTTTCGTTGCTTTCGTAAGGTATGTTAATTAATACTTGAGATAGATTGTTGGAGTATTTATTTTTCCAAAGAAGGCAGTTAATTACTGTTTCTTCATGAAACGGAGCATATTTAACTTGATCATTAAATATAAAATCCAAAAAACAAGTATTCTTCCATTCAGTTATAAAATCTGAGCATTTACTATTAAATACAAAAACACCAGTTTGGGCATAAGTTGATGTTCTTAAATTTAAATCAATATTTAAAGCTTTCAATAACTCAGCTTCCAAACAATTGTTCAAATTAAAATACCCATACATAAAAGGATCACCGCGTCCATTTAGCAACATATACTCAAAACACGCACGATTTAATAATGGATAATTAGTAATGTTTTGCGCGTGATTAAATATAGAATCGAGTTCTTTTTTAGCCAAACAATCACAGTCTATATAACAAAATGAATCATTAACACTTTTAGCGTAATTTTTAAGACTAAGTTCGGCGATAATAGACTTAAGAAATACCAAACATGATTTAACATCCAATTTTTTGTATGAAGAAGAAGATATGTAATCTTTAGTAGAGAAATATACTGGAATTACATTTTTGTACTTACTTTTGTAATGGAAATCTACAGTATAATAGATGATTACTGTGTTTGTATTGTTTTGAAGAGACTCGAACAACCTTTCGGCGTATTTAAGATAGTTTTTATCACTGTGAGTAACGAAGCGATTCATTATATATAGTAATCAAGTATTTTATCTTTTTTGGACAAGTATTCTATAGCTTTATATAATAATTTTTCATCATCATTAAATCGCCCAAGTCCTAAATTACAACTGTTGCATATATAGCCGCGAAACTCATCAGAGAAGTGACAATGATCTAATATCCAATCCGCAGTATACATTCCACAGATTGGGCAGTTTCCCGAAACAGGTGGGGCGTTTTGTGATTTTAATTTTTTTCGCAATATTGAAAGATGTTTTGTACATGTCTTGCATGTATTTTTTCTACCTGCATTACTAGTAGAGAAAAAAGGAAAATCTAGCACAAACTTTTGAGTTTTACAACTTCGACATATTTTTAAAGAATTAGTCATCTGTGGCGAAGGTGGGCGGCTATTTTTTTGATTTCACCTTTTAGGATTATAGCTTTTTTTCATTGATTTTCGAAAATAAGGGGGGGTCAGATTTTTGTGCTTTTTTTTCTGCTGAGTTGGGTAAACGGTTAGGTTGAATCAAATCAATAATAAGAGAAAGAAATAACAAAAGGATATATGAAAGAATAAAAGAAAGAATGAATGAATGAGAGAATGAAGAAACCTTCCCCCCCCGCTTTGTACAGGCTGTCAAGCTTTTTGTTTTTCAAAAAATGGGGGGGGATTCCAAGGTTGGCATGACCCTTGCTGCGCAGCAAGTCCCGTACCAAGTCTAGGCAAAAGATTCTTTCAAAGAAACCGTTCGAAAGTGTTGACGGCAGACAGGCTTTCACCCATACTGTCCGCGTCATGAAAAACAACTCCTCCGCCACCACCGCCACCACCACCACCGCCACCACCGCCGTGGAAAACAATACTTTTCCTGAACTTGTCAAAATTGAAACGACAATGTCCTATAACGAGTTCGTCGCTATTAGAGTGTCGTTGGACAACGACTTGAACCGTTTGAACGACATTCTATCGAAAGCGAAAACACTCAAGCAAAACGTCGAATTCTGGGAGGAAACCATCGCCAAGGTAAAAAATGGATTGTCAAAACTAGAGTCCTTCACCTTTGTGCGAAACTAGCGACTCCCGTGCCGAGGTTCACTCGGCACGGCTTTTGCTTGCCCTGAAACGGGCTTGCGTAAGTCCTTGAATACCAAGGACTTACAAATGGGGCCCCCCGCTTTTGTAACTCTTTGATACTCAACGACTTACGCAAGCACCCCCTCTTAGCAAGTCCCATGCCAACCGCCACTTGGCATGAAACGTGCTCCCCTAGCAAGTCCCGTACCAAGTCCAGGCAAAAGATTTTTGGAAAAAACCGTTCAGAAGTGTTGACGGCAGACAGGCTTTCCCGTACCTTCAGCGCATGGAAATTGAAATGACTATCGAACGGGACGGCAAGGATATCCAGATCACCGCAGAGGTTGAACTCTGTAGTTCCTGCCGTGGGGCGCGTGGAGCCTATGGCGAACAGCTAGAGCCCGACACCGAAGCGTCGGGCGAGGTTCTCGATGCGTGGGACGCCAGCCATGCTGGCGTCGACCTGACGCAGGCAGAAGAGGGCGAGGCGATCCGCCTCGCCTTCGAAGCGGCGGCGGACGCCGCCGAGGCCCGCGCCGAGGCCCGCGCCGAGGCGCAGGCCGACTGGGACTGAGCAACTCCCGTGCCAAGTACACCTTGGCACGGCTTTTGCTTGCCCTGAAACGGGCTTGCGTAACCCCTTGATATTCAAGGACTTACAAATGGGGCCCCCCGCTTTTGTAACTCCTTCGTAGTCAACGACTTACGTAAGCGCCCCGTCTTAGCAAGATGCATGCCAACCTTAACTTGGCACACTAGTTGCTCCCCAGCAAGATGCATGCCAACCTTAACTTGGCACGGTTCATGCTGCCCACGCCCACACTGGCAAAAAATACTTTGAAAAAACTGCCCGAAGCTATTGACGCCGCTCCCGTCTTCCTGTAGGTTCACGGCATGAAAAACACCTTATCGAACCAAGTGAAGCAGTTAGGCAATGAGATCATGAACGCGCCGAGCCAAGACTCGACGTTATTCGACCGGCTTTCGGGCTGGCTAGTTGGATACGTGTCGGAGAATCGCCAAATTGGCGATCTCCAAAAAATAAAAATTTTAGAAAAGGTCGCAGAATTGCAACAGTAAAGCACCTTCCATGCCAAGTGCACCTTGGCATGGTTTTTGCTTACCCTGAAACGGGCTTGTGTAACCCGTTGAATGCCAAGGACTTACAAAAGCGGGGGGCCCCATTTGTAACTCCTTGATACTCAACAACTTACGTGTTTTTTCGGCTATAGCATTTTTCATGCCAACTTCGACTTGGCATGAAACGTGCTCGCCTAGCAAGTCCCGTACCAAGTCCAGGCAAAAAATTCTTTCAAAAAAACCGTTCGAAAGTCTTGACGGTGGACAGTCTTTCACCCATACTGTCCGCGTCATGAAAAACAACGTTTCCGAAATCACCACCACCGCCACCACTTTCCCTTCCTTGCGCACTGGACAGAAAGTAAAAGTCGTCACAATTGGCGACGCCAAGCTTTTGAAAGGCGGCAGAGGTCTGCCCGTTAACCCATTGGCGGGCACAGTGACTAAGGAAGTGCAATATTCACAATTGCAAGTCTCCGGACCCGGAATGTTCGAAGCAAAAATGCGGGCAATGGGAAGTGAACCGGCGGGGGCTTCGCCTTGGTATGAGTGGACAAGCGAAGCGGGGATCGTGAAACATAAAACCTCAGGGGAACGCTACATCGCTTTCCTAACAACGGCATCCCCCATAGAAGTGAAATGGTTCGTTAACGGAAGAGCTCCCTCCCCTACAGAGATGCGCACGATTGAACGCTACAAAGGAGCCCCCAAGAGTGAACCCATCATGTTAACGTTAAAGCTCGAAAACGTGGAAAGTATAGAGCCCTGCGAGTGAAAACAGCAACTCCCGTGCCGAGGTTCACTCGGCACGGCTTTTGCTTGCCCTGAAACGGGCTTGCGTAACCCCTTGATATTCAAGGACTTACAAATGGGGCCCCCGCTTTTGTAACTCTTTGATACTGAACGACTTACGCAAGCGCCCCCTCTTAGCAAGTCCCATGCCAACCGCCACTTGGCATGAAACGTGCTCGCCTAGCAAGTCCCATGCCAACACTTATTTATTTATTTGCTATTTACAAAAAATCTATTTGTGATCTATTTGATCATAAGCAACTAACATGCCAAAAAAGAGATGAAAAAAAAATGAAAAAAAGTGTTGCTAGGTTGTTCGTCTGTGTCATGCTCTCGGCATGAACTCGATGCTTGACCCCCAGTCCGAAACGGCTCCCCTCGCCACCGTCACCACCGAGGAAGTCCAAGACTTCTACGGGTGCGACGCCGACGACGCTGCCGAGGATGGCCGCAACTTCGCCGAGGATTCCGTCGACGACTCCCATATGTACCCCGATGACGGGGACTACGATTCATCTAGCGACTTCTAACATCGCCCGCGTAACCCCTTAATATTCAAGGACTTACAAAAGCGGGGGGCCCCATTTGTAACTCCTTGATACTCAACAACTTACGTGTTTTTTCGGCTATAGCATTTTTCATGCCAACTTCGACTTGGCATATATATTGCTACACAGCATCTTTCGTGCCAACTATTTTCTTTTCTTTTCTTCAGTTTTTTCTTTCAATCAGTCAAAGAAAGCTTATTGTGTACATATGCAGATTGTATATATTGAAGTTGAAATTAAAATTGACGATATCGTGCGCGTGCCCTTGCTCGTGGACGCGGCATGGAGCGAAGGCTGTCCAGGAATTATAAGTGTTTTCATAGAAAACGAAAATGCTTTTAATAAAGACGAAATTGATTTGATTCTTAAACAAGCCGAAAAGCAAGAGGATTTTATAATAGATAAACTAATCGAAGCTTCGATTAAAATGCCCGCCTTTTCATGGGATCTATATTGATATATATTCATGAAATTTATTTTATTCTTTATCGCGTTCTGTAATATAGTAAAGGCCGCCAATCTAGATGCTGGATTTGTCGCAGCTATCCACGAGGCAGAAACTGGCGGACGCAATGGCGCGATCCTTGGGGACAACGGGCGTGCGCTTGGCCCTTTTCAAATCCACAAAAGCTACTGGCAAGATGCCGTGTCTTTTAACAAATCAATCGGCGGAAAATATAGTGACTGCGCCGAATACTCTTATTCTGTAAAAGTAGTTACAGCCTACTTAAACAGGTATGCCAAGGCGGCGGTTTTAGAAAAGGATTACAAGACACAAGCGAAAATCCACAATGGCGGGCCGAAAGGCGTTGATAAAGCGGCCACCAACGTGTACTGGCGCAAGGTGAAGCGGAGCCTGTGAACTGCGGGCGGCGCGCCGCCTCATCCCTCCCCAATCTCTATTTGCTATTTGCTATTTAATCTTTCAGCTTTCGAAAATGTATTTGACTATTTGGCAATAAACATTTAAGCATTGACAAAACACAACGAACCAACTAAGTTCTTCTCATGAACATTGACAATACTTTCCTCAAATATCTGAGCGTTGACGGCGTAATCCTCGTTCCGCTCTGGGACGTTTTGCAAAACGGCGATCCGATGGAAAAAGACAGTGATGAAGTGATGACGCTTTTTAGCATCGATTTGTTTGATAAAGATGGGAAAAAGATTTGACTTGGCTGCCAATTAAATTAAGGTCTTCACAGTTGTAACATCTTAATATTCAAAGGGTTACAACTGGGGCCCCCCGCCGTTGTAACCCATTAATATTCAACACGTTACAACAGCCAATAGAAATTAAGTTTTCGTTTGTCAAGCACTTTCTTCATGAAAAAAAACAAAAAAACTATTGCCACCGATCAATTTCCAGGCATACTTTGTCCATGAATTCAATGGTTGATCATCAATCCGATCTTCGCGACTTTATCACCCTCACGCCCGAAGAAGTCGAAGAAGCCAACGCTTGGTTTGACGCTCAACTCCGCGAACTCCGCGAACTTTCCGAACAATCCAGCGCCGCCAAGTAATGAAAATCCAAATCGAATTCTCAACCTACAACGCCAGCTTCGAAGACTTCCCTGTTAAGCAGACAGTAAAAATCATGGAACGCATCAAAGAAGAAGTTTTGAATGCAGTTCTTGACGACAGTATTTGTTTGGTTGACTATCCCATCGTCGATGTCAACGGAAACAAGATTGGCAAGTTCACCATCGAAAAAGATTAAAAAAATGAAAAGCCCCGAAATCAACAATTTTCTTGACAAAACCGCAGTCGCGAACTTTGGACGTTCACGAACTGCTTCGATGAAGCGGTGGATATGTGCGACTTGTGGTAAGTCCGCAAGCGAATTCAGCGATGAACTTAGCCGCAAAGAATACCTTATTAGCGGAATGTGTCAAGCTTGTCAAGACATTGTTTTTGCCGAACCCGAAGAGTAACGAGTTTCAGCTGTAACCCCTTGATACTCAAGGAGTTGCAACTGGGGCCCCCCGCTTGCGTAACCCGTTGATATTCAACGGCTTACGAAGGTTCGCAATAACTAGGTCGGCGATTGTCAAGCTTTTTCTTTGTTATGTTTTTCTTAAAAAATAATGGACAAGGTGCAAAGCTTTCGTTAGATTAACTGCAATGAAACTTCAATCTAATATTTTCGCCATACGTAAAATTCAAATTAAAAACGGCGTTCCGGTTACCCAGCTTGCCAGAAACGTTTTGCCCATGAGAATTTTAGTTCAATTAGCAATCTTAGAGGAAATGAAAATTTGTGTTGAAAACGACATGGGGTACGATGGTTCTTCCTCGTCTTCTATTTGTTTTACTTTGGAGAGTTCAAATTACGCCTTAAACTCTAATTCTGTCAATAAAGCTCTTCGATATTTAAAATCGCAAAAAATCCTCAATAAAATTGGCAAAGATTACTTTATCGCTTGACGGGTTAAAAAAATTAAGCTATTTTCTCTCACATGAAACCTACTTACACCGTTTTGATTACGACGCCGAACACGATTTGGGAAAAAATCTTCACCCACAATCGCGAAAGTCTTACAGCTTGTTTTGATTTGATTTGCGTTGCGGTCGCAAAGAACAGCTTTATCCGCGCCGAAATCATAAGTAGTCGTGATGGACAGGTCTACTTGTTTGAGAAATAATTTGACAATCGCCGACACTCTGCTATCTTCTACACATGAAACTGACTCTTGAAGAATTTAAGATACTGTGTGAAGCTTTGTCTGCCGCCAAAGCAGCTGTGGAAGTTTCCATTAATAAAGAAGATGGAACCTACATTAAAGATTTTAAGAAACAAGCTCTTGACAAGATCGAAAAAGCCAAAGATCTTATCGTTACGCTGTAAATTTTCAGGGATTGCGGCGGTCTTAATGTGACTGGTTAGTTTTCATCCCCTCGCCTTGTAACCGCGTAAAAGCAAGGCTAGCCCCTTCCGTTAGATAACGGGAGGGGTTTTTCTTTATAAACCGTTGATATTCAAGCACTTACAAATGGGGCCCCCCGCTTACGTAACCCCTTGATAATCAACGCTTTACGCAGGATGGCTAAAATTAGATTCACGCTTGTCAAGAAAATAAAAAAAATAAAAATCACGCTTTTGTTATTGACGCGATCAATCTTCTGTATATAGTAAGCGCATGAATGAAATTGAGATTTACGCCGCCGTCGCGGGCAACATCAAACAAGTGATTGCTCTTAACATTGACTTGCACAAAGACGATTTTCTTGCAGGTCTAAACAAAGGAATTTATGCTACCACCATTGGACATGGAAAAGCCAATGGAAAAGTAATCGAATTTCATCCCGTTCACGGCATTCGTGAGATTGGCACCGTTGTTTTGCAAGAAGCTTTGTACGACCTGGAAATTGATCAATTTGAATTGTGTGGTCAATAATAAACTGTTGACTTTCATTAAATCGCTGATACACTATCTGCACAATGAAGACTGAAAAATGGGTTGACGCCAACGGAACTACGGTGTATGAAAAGGGTCGCAAGAGTTCCAAGAAACGGGTCTTGCTTACGAAGGGCGAGCTTTTGGCAACAAAAATGTTAATTTCTGGCACAGTCTCCAAGAATGGCACTGTTTTTATTGCACCGTTCAAAAAAATTTGATTGGCAATGGAAATGCATTGACATTTGGTAAAAGTCTGATAATCTATTTTCAGTTGATCGTTAGACTCTAAAAGAGTTGAAAATCAACTTCAGCTGACCAAGAGAGTGCCAGTCAATAGATGCCGAGCATGGGGCGACTGGTAATGCAGCTTGGAAAATGGGGTCTGGACCTGCTGAACAAAAAATGAAAACCAGAGCAATTTTTCTTGGTTGACGAGGTTCTAGGCCAATCCAAGTTTATATAAAGCAGAGGAAATTGTTGGGACTCTGCCGTCAACCAAGTTTTTCAAATCGCAGACGTAAGCGCCTCAATATCAAAGACTTACAACTGCGGGGGGCCCCATTCGTAACTCGTTGATAATCAACGGTTTATGCGATTTTTATTTTTTTTCTTGACTTCCAGGTTGGCATGGTAACTGCTCCGCATTCTGCCACAAAATGAAAAAAACCTTTGCGTGACGCCTTGTCAACGCTTATCTTCGCTCCGTGAATACATTCATTCCCCGCAGCCAACGTTGGACGAATCAAGAGCGTGAGCAAAAAAAGCTTGACTCTCAAAACCGCCGCACCTTTGCAAAAATGGTGTGGGCCGAAAGCGAATCTTTCCGCCAACAAATTGAAAACGAGATTTCTGCAAAAAAGCTTGCGCGCATCGCAGCCTTGGAATAAATTCAGCACATGCAAAAAATGACTGTCAAACAAGCGGTGGAATTTGTAGGAGGGTTTTCCGCTCCGTCAAAGATGCCTTGCCAATCCTTTTCAATTCCGGCTTGGCTGTGCAAGACAGGAGGTAAGCTAAGGAAGGTAAAAGATAGCGTTTGCTCTAAATGCTACGCGTTGAAAGGCAATTACGGTTTTCCGAACGTAAAAAATGCAATGCAACGTCGTTTCGATAAGATCGGCGACGCCTCTTGGATTGCGGCAATGACGATTGCGATTGGAGGAACGGAAGCTTCCGGTTTTTTTCGATTTTTTGATTCCGGCGACGTTCAATCCGTTAAAATGTTAGAAGACATTGTACAAATTGCAAAAAATCTTCCACATATCGCTTTCTGGCTGCCAACGAAAGAGCTTTTAATCGTTTCGCAGTACGTAAAGAAAAACGGTGCATTCCCTGTCAATTTGACGGTGCGGCTTTCCGCTTTTATGTTAGAAGGCAAGGCACCGATTGCAATTGCTGAAAAGTATGGCGTTGTAGCTTCCGCAGTAAGCAAGGGAGAATTCACTTGCCCAAGCTCAAGCCAAGGAAATAAATGTTTGACTTGTCGCAACTGTTGGGATCGAAACGTAGCGGTCGTGACGTACAAACAGCATTGACAGGTGTAAACGCTAAGAAAGGCAAGGGAAATTTTCCCCCGCGCAAGTCGTTGAAACACAAGGACTTGCAAATGGGGCCCCTCTTTTTTGTAACCCCTTGAATATCAAGGACTTACACAGAAGGGGGCCCCCGTTCGTAACTCGTTGATAATCAACGGTTTATAATTTTATCATATATGTCGGCAATTATTTATTATTTAAATTGTATTATTTAAACCGCTATTATTTATTATTTATTTGTTTATTATTTACAATACAAGACGAATACATTATAAAAAAAAGCCAGAATAAAGACTTTGAGGTGTCCTTACTCTGGCTCTTCTAGTTTTCGAACCTGTGGCGGTAGCTAATCGCCACAGACTCCTAGATACTATTAATAAATAGCGAATTTATTAAAAACTAGATGTTCTATTCACACCGTCAATCATCTATTAACCTCAGAAGATAAGAGGGGATAACCGTTCGCTACTTTGAACGCTTTTCAGCAACCTCGCTTGGTTTATTCGCTACTTTGAATACACCAGCAGAAGAACATGAGTTTGTCGTTTATTCTTTTATACGGCAGAAAGGGGGTGTTCAACTTTTCCCACAGCACCGGGTTGTTCGTCAGTTGTGCACTACCGACATACAACCAAAATCTTATTTACATAAATACTTTATCACCGTTTCGCGACAAGTCAACCGAGAATCAAAAAATTCTTTCTGCCAAGCGTTGCAACTTCGTTTAAGGCTTCGGAATCCCATTCACCATTGAATTGGTAAGCCTGCCACCGAATCAACTTGGCAACAGCCTCCAACGTCGTATGCACCGGCTTGAACGAGGATAAACCAAATCCGAAAAGAATGCCGTCGTCCACCTTGCTCAGATCTCGGCTAAAATCCTTGGCGATTGCAAAAGCGGCTTGGAACTGTGAAAGTGTCATCGTTTAAAGACTATAAATGATAATCGATGCATCGTCAATTACTTTTTAATACTTTTTTTCTTGGCTGGCTTTTTTTTAGCTGATTCTTTTTTGGCTTGTGCGGCCAACTTATTCAAATATGCGGTTTTAGCTCGTAAAGCGACGCCGCGCAACTTGACGTGAGAACCAAATGAATTCGGATGCGCAAAGCCGCGACGAATCTCCCATTCGCGAAACTTCGAGTGCCAAAGATCACAAGCGTCAGGCGGAATCTCGTATCCGTGACCAGTATCGCCGCCAAGATGGCCAGCGTTCAATTTGTACTTACTTTTGAATTGAATGTTGTCGCTCATTTTTTATGTTTTTTGTTTTGACTAATTAACAACAAAAGAGAAATACTAATAATAACAAATAATTCCATTCATAAAAACTAATTATGCGACACACTGGGTATGTTTAGGGTTTATAACTTGTTCAAACTCAATACCACCACCAGTCAAGTCGCGAAGTAGTTCGCGAGAGATACTATCGAGAGTAAGCCTGCCAGTCAAGGCTTTATAAATATCTCGTTGAGTGTGATTCAAAAACTTTTCACGATCAACACCATAAACGGATTCGGTATAAAACTTAATAGTCGTTTTTGTCATAAAAGATTGATTAAACTGGGATCAAAGTTCTTTCTTCGCAGCAAAGCTTCTTCCACACTAGCTGTTCTCCGCAGAGTTTGCAATACCAAAATTGCTTACTTTTTTGAATCTTGTTGTGACGAACGGTGGAAAGATTATAAATTTTATCCTTGCACTTGCAAATATATTCATGTCCAGTTTTGACTACATAGCTGTGACACCTTACAGGCGAAAGGCCCAGCATAACCATAACGCGCCTCCATTCTTTGCCGTGAGGCATAATAAAAACCCCAAACATCTTAAAAGCAATAAGGTGGGCGGCTTCGTGTGCAGGTGTGCGCTTAATGAAGTCGCTAGGGTTGTCAAGTAAAATTTGTTTGTTAAAATTGATCGTATTGATTGAGTGGCGGGCCACTCCTGCGGTGCGACCGCGCAAGGTGTACGTGACGACAGGCAAATCAAAACACGCGCCAAAGTACTTTTCCGCAGTAAGATAAGTTTTTAAAATCTCATCTTCTATCTGTTTTTTTAGCGTTTCAAAATCCATACCTTTACAATAGACACTTGTACTACAAGCGCAAGGGATTTTTGTTGTTTGTTTTAAAAATAAAACTTGACTTTTGTAAACACCTGGAAATCAACGAGTTACAGCTAGGGCCCCTCTTTGTCGTAAGTTGCTGAATATCAAGGACTTGCAACGAAGGGGGGCCCCATTCGCAACTGCCTGCAAATCAACAACTTACAACTGTTTTGCCCAGCACGGCCCCCCGCCGACGTAAGTCGTTGAATATCAACGAGTTACACACGCTTATACCAGGTTCTGCAAAGCGTGTCAACAGAAGAAAGCAAAAAAAATTAACAAAAAATTCAGACTTGGCACGCTTCATGTTTTGCCGACCAGTCACAAAGAAAACGTGAAACAAATCGAAAAAACCGTTGCGCACTTTCAAGATATCAGGCATTCTCTTCTTGTCAGTTACAACAACAACGTCTGTTTGACTTCTGAAACTTATGGCTCGCAACGCTTCTCTCCGCGATATTCACGTTGGTCTCGAAATGGCTTGGCACGGCGGCACTATTGTCAAGCCTGCTATCGAATTCGTCGACGCCTTCCCTTACGAAATTGAACGCCAGCCTTTGCTGGTTGGAAATGACACCCCGCTTGAGGGTTGGGGATATTTCCGATGCACCGATGACGGCCAACCCGCTGGCGTTCCCGTTGCCGACACATACACCGCCATCACCAACCAGCGTTTTTGGGAAATTGTGAACAACAGCGTCGGTGGTAGCGGCGCAGTGATCGAATCGGCAGGTACTCTTTTCGACCGTTGCCGCCGTTTCGTCACGGTCAAGCTAGGAACGGAAGTCGACGAGTATAAAGTTGGTGAACGCTCTTTTAAGAATCGCTTTTCTCTTTTGGACAGCATCGACCAAAGCACCAACCTGTACGGCGTCAATTCATCAACGTGCGTCGTGTGTAGTAACACCTTTAACATCGTAATGGGTGACTATTCAGGCGAGTTCCGTTTCAAGATCCGCCATTCCAAAAACATGATCCCAAAGATCGAGAACATGGAAAAGGCGATTGACAACTTCGTCGGAGTCAATGCCCAATTCAAGAAGGCTTTGGAGATCGCAAATGAATTTCCGGTTCAAATCGCGGAAGCTCGCGCACTGTTTGCCGGTTGGGTTTCGGACGAAGAAAAGGGAATCAGCACGCGCACGCTGAACACCATCGGTCGTTTGACCGACTTGTTCGAAGATGGCGCTGGAAACGGTGGCGAAACTCTTCTCGACGCTTTTTCTGCCGTGACTGACTTTTACAGTCACGAAAGCACTGGCGGCGAGGAAAAGCTCGGTTTTCGCATGAAGCAAACCCTGTCCTCCGAATTCGGCGCAGGTTCCCGCAAGAAGCAAGATTTCTTTTCGCGCTTGTTCACTAGCAAGAAGGACGCAGATCCTGAGTTCGAACGGGGTAACTTCAATACGCTTGTGTCTCGTGGGCAGGTCGTGTTGAAGGCGGCGGACGAACTCAACATGTCAGCGAATTAAGTTTGACAATCGCGAATCTCCCCAAAAGGGAGGTTTTTTTTTGCCCGCTTTGCCGCCGCTTGGCATGCGACTTGCTGGGGGCAGGAATTGTGCCATCTGTGTAAGTGCCTGGAAATCAACGAGTTACGAACGGGGCCCCCCTTTTGTGTAACCCCTTGAATATCAACAACTTACATAAGAGAGGGGCCCCATTTGTAAGTCCTTCTTATTCAACAACTTACGTCAATTTTTTTTATCTTATATCTTTTATCTTATATCGTGTTATATCTTATATAATGTTATCTTGTATTATATCTGCTCTTATATCGTATTATACTGTATTTGGTAAAAAAAGAAAAACCCAGTTAAATCCAAAAAGAGGATTTAACTGGGATGTTATTATTTGTCGTTATATTAATTAACGGCGACCAAAACTAGTCTGGCCACTGCGAGCATAAACAATATTATTTGTCTTAACTTGACGAACTTGGCCAGAGTTAACGTCTTGGAATCGTACAGTCTTTTCCGTGGCTCCGAGGATTCGGGCGCAGTAAGTTGTGCGATTTTGGTTGTTATTTACTACGAGGGTCGTGAAACGACCGTTGGTCTTGTTTAGTGTTTGTGTAATAGTCATATTTGACTTTGTTTAATATATCTTTATTTCATGTATTTGTCAACATGTTTATAACAATGATTTGTATATTTGAGATAAGATATAGAAAGTGAATACAGAAGGTCGCGATTTTATGTAGTTACGCAACGGGTTGTTATGCTACCAAATTATTATAGAAACAATTCGCTACAATACCCTTATTTTACTTCTGTATAAGAAATTATTTACTGATCAACTCGTAACCAAACTGGCCAATTACCAGTGTGCTGTTCGTAAAAAGGATTGACATAAGAGCCGGTTGTGCCGAGTCTCGTGCAAAATCCCGATAGCTTTTGAGGAGCGACGGCTAATGTGCCCCTCATGTATGAAGGATACGGATATTTGCGAATATAGTCAAACTCTTCTTGAGAAACTTCAACCACGAACTGATTTCTGGGAGCAATTTTATCGCTGGGCGACATGCCGATGTACTTGTAAAGCATGTCGTGACTATAGATCGTTTTTGCGCCGATGTCAATAGGCTTTTCGCTGAACCCGAACATTTCCCACATGATCGCCAGCGATGTTTTTCAAGCTGCGATTAATTGGGGCGCTATTTTTACTATCCAAAGCTGCATTTTTTATTTGATCTAGTATATATAATACTTCACTTGAGAAAGTTTCTTCTTTAACTTCGTCGTTTGTCTCAAATGAGATATTAATATTCATACGCTATTTCTTAATTTAAAAAAAAGTGAGAAAACAGATAAAACACCGCGTAGATAAGAATAAAAATTCCTATTACCATAGGTAATGTTATTACGCCTATAACAAGCAACAACCCAAATAAATACGGATCAAAAAGTTTATTCATTGTTTACAGCATCTTTATGTTGCGTACAGTATATCAGAATCGCGCACCTTGTCAATACTTTCGGCGTAATTTATCTTTGGCGCAATTTGTTTTATTCTATTCTTTTATTAAAATATCATCTAGTCATTCAATAGTGTATATACATATACCCTTATTACGCAAAAACTCATTCATATTTGAGAATATTTGAAAAGTTGTGTAAATATATGTCTTTTATTCAAGAATTGGTAAAAAAACAGATTATAATTTGGTTTCCAGAAGCTAAGATTTTAGAAAATTATCGCCCAAAATGGTTAATTGGTTTAGAAATATATCTTTATTTGCTAGAATTTAATTTAGCTGTAGAAATAAATGGGTTACAACATTACATAAAAGCTGATAACTTTTTTAAAACAGAATCTCAATTTGAAATGCAGCTCATCAGAGACCATCTAAAAAAGAAAATCTTAGAAAATGAAAAAATAAAATTAATTTCAGTTAAACAGGGATCGACGATGTTTAAAGAATTGGCATTTAAAGTGAATTATATATTTAAAAATAAATATAGTGTAAATAAATTTCCCAATTACGAATTTCAATGTAACATATTGTAGTTCTTTATTCTGTATTGTCTCCTTTGATTAGTCGCAAATACGGCGGAACGGATCAACAGCTGCGTTTTACAGACAAAAGAGTTACTTCTTAATAGATTGATATTTTGGATTAAGATTTACATAAACCTTAAATATACTAGCTTATTTGTTGTTTCGAGTTTAATATTTCAACATCTGTAGTTAGCAATAAACATTGTCAAATACTTGCTAGAAAATAATAAACTAATTCGCAGCGCCCGACTTAAGTGTTGTTTGGCGCAATGATTAAAATTCAAAAATAACACTTTTTTTATAAAGCGATTTTCAAAAATGAAGTCGCTTATTTGTGTTCTATTTATTAAGCTTTTTCAGCATTCTTTCTTTATATGCGCAGTCTTCTTTTATCATCCTGTTCAATGTTTTAACCGCGTCTTCTCTTGTCTGGCATGTAAAACCATCTATTCCCCAACTGTTAGAACCGGGATAGCATTCGCTCGGCGCGATTTTAACTCCGGCTATTTCATATCCATTGTGTGATTTTATTTTGATGGCTTCGTAATGTTTATGTTTGCCGTCTTCGTAAGTTCTTTCGTATATTGCAAAATCTTTTTCGCGCATTATTTGTTTGAAATTAAATTTTAATGATGTGAATTCTTTTTCTAATTTTTTCATTCTATATTAAGGAAAATATTAATAAACAGGCCCAAAAACCGGTAAAAATAAACAAAGCGGCGCAAATTAAATTTCTTTATTTGAGTCTATTTCTTGTATGAAATCTTTCTTTATTTGATCTATATTATTCAGTGTAGTTCTGATACCAAACGCGGTACCGTTAATGAAAATAAAATAAGAAAATATAATCAAATTAACTACAAAACCATACCACAACAACGCATTATCTCCATACGGTTTAATGTTGCCCCGGTGAAGCATCAGAAAAAAGTAGAATCCAAATAGTAAATATGCATATTTATACATAATTATTTGCATTTTTTGCGTTTTATTCATTTGTCTGCGCCAGCATACAGCATTCGCACCGGTAGTCAATACAAAAAAACATCAAAAACAGGCCCAAATATGCATATTAATAATAAATAAAAAAAAATACACAAGTTATTGAAAACCCGTGTATTGTCAGTAGCAGTTGAAGATTTTTAAGATTTAAATAGTAAAAAGTGTGACACTAACCTTTTTCCCTTCTTTATTTTGTTCTTTCTATATCTTTTATGTTTATTCTATACTGTATATTGTATATATATATCTATGTATAAAATGTATATAGTAAAATACAGTGGTGGAGGCTCTTAAACCATCTAAATTAGACCCATAAAACATCAATAAACCCCAATAAAATCGATGTTTTTATAAATATTTACCATTTCACAATTTCACATCAAATATCACTACTTATTCAGCTCTTTTTTACCCTTTTTTTCTCATCTAAAATCAGCATGTTTTTTATACTGTTTTTTACTCAATTATCACCTGCTTTATTCATCTATATTATATACTATACACAGTGATATTTCAACAACTAAAAAGATCAGAACTAAACAATACAGCCGCCGAACCTGTGCCGTTGGCATGAAAAATCCCTAACGAAACAGCTTGGGCGACTGAGTTATTAGGGATTTAGCAATAATTGACCCTCTAAATTCATTCTCAAAATTTTAAAACGCATCCATCAAAATCCCGTCGATATACGACTCCACGTTCATCATGGGTATATACCACCAAACCACTGTCTTCCATTGATACGGCAACAATCTTTTGAGGAGGGTTTAATTCAACTCCGCTATAATTATAGCCAACAATAGTAGCCCCAATCAAATTAGAATGCGCGATAAAAGAAGTCGTTTTTTATACAGACTATTTTAAACTTTTCAGGAACAAAAGTACCATTGTTTTTTACGATATTATCCATGATGGCGATCATAAGATCATTATCTTTTGGATATTTATCTGCATATGTGTAATAGTTTCTGCCATCATCATTGTATGCATCATGGGTATAACAACCGTCTCCAAAATAACCATCACCGCCTTCAAAGGCTTGTTCAATCAATTCAAGCTGCGACCGAGAAAAGAACTTGTCTAGTCCATTGGAAATAGGCTCTTCTTGATCTATGAAGTCACCAAGATCCGACGCTTCTCCAAACCTGCCCAAAGCATCTAGCTTGGTTTTGTTGTTGTATAAAGTGCAACTCATGAACAAGCCGCCCAAAGCACAAACATTGCAGCTTTCAACTGTGCCATCCAGATACGCTTCACGCAAAGGCTTTTTGACAAAGTTAATTCCTTCTTTTGCTTTCTCAAGTGAAATATTATATTTAACGGCAACATCTGCTTCTTTGAGTTTTGCTCCCATGAGATAATGCGCCTCATTTAAAATATGAGAAAAATCATCAATATCAGAATTAAACTCAGCTTCAACAAACGCCCCGCTTGTGGCGACGTACCGATTTGCCTTGATTTGGGCGATAACGTCCTTGGCAATCAGCACACGCTTTTCAGCCTTGGTTGCCTTCTTGAATAGACTATTACGCTTCTCAATTTCTTTTTGGATATTGAGTTGAGCTTTTGACATGTTAGCAGTTTTATTTTTCATGTGATAAGAGGTTATCAGGTTTTATACCAAAGTCAATTGTTTTCTTCCTATTGATATTGTGCTGACAGCTTATGTTATTGTCGCCGCCGAGTCAATTGATTTTTTCAAATGTCGGCAAAGGTTTCAGCAACAAAAATAAAATCTTCATTTGCCATAGCAGCCCATTCGTCGTCTGAAATGTCTTCTGTGTTGCGAATTTCTACAGGGTCCATGTAGCGATTCCCTTTTCCATATAAACCAATAAGCGCAGCTTCGCCTCGGCCAAGGTTCGCGACAATATAAAGCTCACCAAAATCTGCACTTTTGTAAATTTGACCTACTTTCCGCTTCTCAGCTTTCTCAGCTTTTTGCAGATAGCCATCTTTGATAGCTTTTTCTAGATTGATTTTATATTCGGTGCCGTCGATGACGATGTTTTTGTCCATATTTAAAATAACTTTCTCAGGTTCTTTGGATTAACTGCTAACCAACCTTCAAATCTTTTATTGAACTGCTTAATAGGAGCGTATAAGCCATGATCATAATGTTTATCATCTTGAAACATCATGTATCTGAAAGTATGACCGGGCGTTTTAGTCTCTTGATAAAGAGTGCGAGATGCAGAATCAAATTGAAAAGGGATGACTTTTTCTCCGTTCTTTTCAAGAATAAGAAAGCCCTTTTTGAGCATTCGATTCACTTTCGCAGCCTTGCGAAGAGCGTTCTTCCAGCGAGCACGGTAAATATTCATGCGCTAGACTTTGATTACTTAATCGATTAAATTTGAGACATCTTTAGAAATGTTTTTAAAGAAAACGGCTTTATGCTTATCTAAAATCTTCCAGATTTCTTGTTCTGACAAAAAACGGCCCTGATTAAAATCTTGGTCGCTATAAGGTCCGATTCTGTTGTAAAGAATAATCCATTGATCTTTTTGAAATTGAACATTAATAATCAAAAGACCGAATCCTTCGCACCCTTGATTCCAAAAAACATCGCCAGAATTAAGCTTGCGCGACTGCATTAAGCCTAATTCAATTGCTTTTTCGATATCCAGAATGTATTCAACGCCTTTGTGAGAGATTTTCATAATTTGTGCGGTGATCTTAGTGAATGCGTGGCGAATGTCAAGTTTTAATCTTCAACAGTGATTGCATCGTCAATGTAAAAGAAAAGCCAATGACGGAACTCTTCAAATTTGAGCGCGATACCAACATCGCAATAACTAACAGGAATAATTTCAACCTCTTTTATTGTTTTTCCTACGATATCTGCGACTTTTACATCTGTTTCGAATTTATAATAACTCAACGCAAACTCACTTCCAACAGAGTTTAAAAGCATTTCGTCTAGTTTGGTAAATTCAGAACTAATGAACTTTTTACCAACAAAAGTTTTAGCGACGATGTCGTCGATTGATTGTTTAGTTGTCATATTAAATATATTTATAAAACTCTTCTGGCAAAACTACATTATCAAAAACACCAGTTTTAACTGCTTTGAAAAGAGGAGCGATATCTTTTGGTTCGTATAAAGCCAATCCGCAGCCAATTTTTGTTAGTAAAAATTCATATTCAGGGTGAGAGAACGCCGTCGCAAGGAAATCATTAACATGAAGCTGGATCTTGTCAAGGGGCAAGGTTTGAATTTTCTTGTCTTTTGTGGGGATGCCATAGGTCTGACCGTTCAGGCCATATTCTCCCATCTTTGCGCCCCAACGCAAGGCTAATTTTGCGGCTCCTGCACCATGCTTGCCGCCACAATTCGCTCCGTAAACAAAGATTTGATTTGGTTCTAAATGAGTAATGTTTTCTGGCGTATATTTCATATTAAATATATCTATTGAAACTCCAATTCAAAATCAATGTCAACCATTAAAATATTATTCCCTTCAGCATTGGTGACAATCATATAAGATAGATAAAAATCTCTATATCTGCCCCAGCTAGGATTAACATCAGTTATGGTTTTGCCCCAATAGTTTTCATGTACCCCTTGCTGCTTGGCAATCTTTTTGCCGACAATTTCTTTTCTGAGAACATTAGTGAGAGAAGATTTCATATCTTTAGGCAAAGCGTGAGGTTAGTATGCTCTAAATCTCTCCAGTGTCAACGAATTTTTGGAGAATCGGCAAGATTTCTGCGACTTGCTCTCTGCTAAGGTGCATGCGATTGTTGGCAATAATGTCTTGAAAACCAAATTTTTCTTTGATTTGATCGTCGGTAACGTCTCGCCAAGATGGATTACCGTATGTATGAATAAAGCCTTTTAATCCAATATTTTTGCTGCCCAGCCAAATGCAATCTTCCATTGCACTGCTACTTTTTTGAATATTGCATGCATCACCGTTCGCTTCGGTAAATTCGTAATATGCAAAACCTCTTGGGGTTTGTTTTTTTTTCATATAAAAATCATTTATTCCATTTAAAACTTACAACGCCATTAGTGTCAACTTCATAATACGCTGCGCCATGAGCAATTGCTTCTTTTTGGGCTGTCTTTTCCATTTCAACTGGAGTCAATTTAGTAGCCATCAAAATAATTGCAAGTATACCCATACCCACACCGATGCCTGCTCCAAAGGTGGCAAGTTCAGAATCTACTTTGTTGTACATATTTTAATCCTCGTAAATTTTGGACAATGCGTATTGATTCATTTTCTTTCGTGGAAAATACTTGATAAAGTCGCCGAGTTCTAATCCTTGACGTTTCAAAACACGATTAAAATCATCATATTCTCTGGCATCTGGTACTTCGTGGATTAAGACATGAGAACGAATGTTAATTTTAGATTGCCTAATTGCAGACTGATACTTGCCGGTATAGTAATTGATTGTAATATTCATGGCTCAATTGTTTTTGAAATTATTCTTTTTCTAGAGTAAATTTTTTTGCTGTTTATCTTTTTTGTAACTGGATTAAGATTGCCCCAAGAGCGTCTGATTTTGGGCTTGCTATTTTTCACAAGTTAATCGTTTTTGAGATTATTTTTTTTCAATTCTTCGCTGGAGAGTTGGCGTTTCAACACGATATGAACAAAAGGCTTGTTTTTGTCGGTGATGTTGCGATTGCCATTTTCTTCCAACAGAATATCAGTTGGGCCTTTGCGAGAGTACAACAAAATTGTTCGTTTAGCACTGAAATCTTCTGGCAGCGTTTCTGCTTTCACTTCGTACCAAATACCATCTTCTTTGCAATACTGGTGATAAGGTGCCACAATTCGCAGCACCTCGTCAAGGTTTTTACGCCAAATTGCGCGCATGCTTGGTTTCTTTTTCGGATTATGCACTGCCAATTTACGAGTTTTTGGATGAACGTAAAAAGTTTGAACAGATTGTTCTTCAATCACGCTCATGTGCTTATTGGTAGCTCCATACCAATAAATATGATCTTCATAATAACAAACTTTGCCATTTTCGACAAAAGTATTGAATTCGATTCGTCGCCTAAGCTGTTCCAAAGTCCTATAGATTTTAGGCACCCATTCGGCATGAACAAAGTCGCTGATAACGACATCGATATTACTGCTAACACGTGACAACAACCAGCGTTTACAACGTTTATAAGGAAAATCTTTTCCCCAATAGTTGTCGCGATCCCAATTATGATTTGGAAATTTCTCGCGGCTTGGCAAAGCATCTAACTTTTCTGCGTCTTTGTTAGAAAAATTCATGATAAATAGACTTCTTTATCTTTGATTCTGTCTTCTTTTTTAATGATACCGTATTTATCTGCTCCTGTGTTCCAGTCTTTATACAACTGTTCTTTAGAGGCTTTTACGGTATATTTTAACAGCTTGGGGCGAAATTCCCTGTAACAAAGCTTAACATAATCAAAACCGCCATCAATCGCAATGCTTCCACAATCGCAACTATGCATGTCATGTCTGGCGCGGCTGTAGGCGATGCTTCCGCACTCGACGCACTCGCAACAGGTAACTTCGGTAGTATCTTGCATAAAAAGAAGATATCAGACAGTTATTAGCTTGTCAACCGTTATTCCAAATCCATGATAAAATTAATGCTTTCGTACTTCACTGAGTATCGCCAAGTTTTTTCGCGCTCTTTGAATACTCTGCCGCAAACTTTTGCAACTCCATTTTTAGTAAAAATTTGCTGTCCAATAATGTACTGAGGAGGATAATCTACTAGGTATTTATTGTAGATTTCGTTATTATTTACTACTTTTGGTGCATTCATATTTTTTTATCCAATTTTTAATTACTGTTTGTTCGGCAGCTATTAATTGTTCTTTGTATTCTGTATAGCAATTGACACAGTAATAATAATAAGTACTATGTATTTGAATAGGATTTTGATACTTTAATGCAGTTATATCTTCTGAACAAAAATTACAAAATTTACTTTCAGCAATTATTTCATGACGAATGGGGTACTTCACTCGTCTTTAGGGACAGCTTCAACTAGCTGTAGCGTGTGTTTTACATACGAGCTTCCTGCGATGTTCGTATCTATGTTTTCTACTAGATCTTCAGGATAATATCCATCTGGAACTTCGACTACCGTGTCGAATAATGCGGTCCATGTTATTATGTATTTCATTTTTGCGAACTAATTTTAAATCTAAAATGCGTTTAGTGATAGTTTCAGCGCAGATGTATTCTGGGTAAACTACAGAAATGATAACTGAATCTCCTAGCATTTCTATGATTTTTCCGATATTTGTCGCGCCATCTTGTTCGAATTCAACTATATCACTAACATGTAAGTTCGCCATGCTTTATGTTACATGCGAAAAGCAGACACAGAAGTTACAATCAAGTTATACTTCGCGCCACTCGGTTCTCACCACTTCAATCGGCTCTACTTCAATAAAAGTCACAACATACGGCTCCGAACTTTTGAAATTGCGACGATATGCAATAAATTTAGGCTTACTGTATATTCCACCATGACGTTTCATTTCAGCACTGAAATGTTTGCCAGATGATTCTTGCAAATAAATTTGGTTAAATGTGTGATAATCATCATAATCACCTTCAAAATTATCCCACGTTATAGGTTTTAGAGTTTTTACAAACTCTTCTAGTTCTGGGCTGTCTTTGATAAATTCAAGCTTTGTCATATTAAATGTCAATCGTATTTCATGACTTCATACTTCCTGCCTATGATTTTTTTCTTATTTAGCTCGTCAGCTAAGTCGAAAGCTGGATCTGGAGCGTAAAAATATTCAATCACTTGAACATCTTTAGGATTGTCTTCGTGGATGCAAACAAGTGCGTAAGGTTTTGGGGGCATGTATTTCATGGACATATTCTACCACTATTTTAGAGAAAGTCAAGAGCGGTGTTCACTTAAAAGATACATATTTGAGTTCTTCCTTGCTTAACTTGCTCTTGATTGACTCAATAATCTTGTTACGTTCAATCTTTTTAGCTTCGGCCTTTTTCTTTTTGTCACGATCTTCTTGATCAAGCTTGATCTTGTTTTGTTTGATATGATTCAAAACCTCAGATTTCCAAATATCGTCATCGGTCCACAAAAATCGTGTGGGAAATCCATCAAAGAAGTCTCCATCAAATGAATGACATATAAAGCCACCATCAAGTCTAATAAAATCACCATCGTTTTCTGGATCAAAACAACCACCGAAGCCCGAGCGGGTCTGGGGCCGTTGCTCATGGTTCTGAAATGCAGACCATCTATATTTACGGTTTGAAATCTTTAGTAACGTTTTCCAAATATGGTCAACCCGTTTTCCAATTTCGTCCACGATATCATCGTATTCACGTTTTGTGATATTTTCATCATTCAACTTGTGTACCAGTTCTTTAGTAATAAACATTTTTATGATATGTTTAGTTTAAGGTGTATATCTGCAAATGTGCAGATCAATCGTGCTGTTTTCAAAAATTGATTCAATAATTGCATTAACAATGTGAAAATCGCCACCCGCTTGCATACATCCCATACCGTGTGGTAGACTAAGACTGGTCAATCCTTGTTCTGTGGCATGTTGTTTGATACGATCCAAACCGGTATAAATTGCTTCATAATTGGTATAACGCTTATCACGTCCATATCTAAATTGACTATAACAATTATAGACATATTTACCATCGTGAGCTTTGACCCAACTGAAATAACCCAATTTATTGATATTTCCCGCAGATGTTTTACAATCTGCTTCGTATGCCTCTGGATACTTTTCACGAATAAATCTTGCGATTCCACTGCCCATCGTATTTTGGCAATTCGCTTGGTGGATCATGCCTTGAGCTTCACACTCAAATATGCTTATGTCTTTTCTTATAATCATACTATGATGTTAACACCAATGAACGAATTGTCAAGAACTATTGATTTTTGTGCAACGGATGTACATTTATCAAAACAAATTGAGTTTCTCAACGAGACCATCAACGAATTTGTCATAATCCTCGTAAAAAGTAACAAAGTCGGGATATGCCCCCCCTCCAAGTTGTTTATTACTATATGTTTCTTGAACTAATTTTATTTGATATTTTACATCAAATTTACGCTTGTATTCGGGTTCGCAATATACCAAAATATTTTGCGGAGTTCCTCCGATATGAAGATTTCTTTCCAATGCACCCCCCAATTCAAATAGAGTGATTGGTCCCAGAGTTTCTTCTGCGAAATAAAAAACAAGAGTCTTGCTCAAATTCAAATACTTATGTTCCCAAGAAATTTGAATTTCGCTTTCACTTTGATTAGCAATGTTAAAGTTTTGGCGTCGTGGATTAAATACAATGATCCCAATTTTAACATTTTTAACAAAAATATGATAAAATAGATTCTTTTGCCAATCTTTAGCTCCTGTAATAGAACCTCCGAAAAAGACAGTATTCTCCTTGGGAGAAATTTCATAATCAAATGGTGCCTCTATATAATTCATATTCTTGGAGGAAGGAAACCCCTTCGGCTTTAGCCTAGGGGTCGTTGACTGTGTTAAGAGATTAGCACGGTTCTCGGAGAACGTCAAGAACAAAAATAAAAACGCCGCACATTGTGCGGCGTTGATTGCCAAACTTAATTCGTCTTTACTTTAGAATTCCCGGAATCAAGTTCTTCATCGTCTCTTTCATTGGTGCCATAAAATTCTCAGGCACCACAATGAAATTTGGCAAATTCGGAATCTGACCGTTCCACTTACTCAACGCCTGTGCGATACCACGCTTAATCTCAATATCAGCAACAGTAGTGCGAGCACTCATTGCCTTGAGTTGATTTTCGGCAGCGGCAGCTTCTTGTTCAGCAATATATACCTTATCAATAGAAGCCTGAATTTCGCGTGCATAATTCAAAGCACTTGCATATCCAACATATTCAATAGTAATACCAACCTTAGCAAATTCACCAACAACTTGCGTTTCAACCTTACTCATAATTTCAACCTTTTTAGACATACAATCTGACAATTTACGACTGCCAAATTCATTAGCAAGCAGAGTCTGAACACGCTGATGTACGACACGATCCATCACCGTAGCTAAAGATTGAGCGTATACAACACTAGGAAAATCCACATTATCATTCTGATTGATTAGATCACTAACACCAAAGAAGAACAAGTAAGTTGCACTATCTTCAATTTTAATGTGAGCGCCAATACTCACGCCAAAATCAACATTGATACTCTCCTTTGATTCAAGATAAAAGGCTTCGTCTTTGGTTGCGGTACCACGATTATCTTCTTTGGTCCAATGACGAACATATGGTTCACGGGTAACAACATACAGTACGGCACTGGGAATATACACATTCTGCGTCACTAGACCACGAAAACCGTTACCTCCCTTGGGAAGCAGCTGATGGGGAATTTGAATGCGCTTATCTGCAATCTTATTCTTGGCGAGGAAAGCGGCACTGTCAAAAGCACCTTGACCTTCCATAGTTTTGCCCTGTTGTGGCACAAGAAATGCAGTTTGATTTGCTTTGATTTGGACAAATTCTACTTCATCAATGGTGTTGTATGATGCGTATACATTTGAATTGCTAAAATAAAGACTAACACCAAGCGAGGCAATCATTGCTGCGGTTCCATTATCCTTGAAAATATTCATAATGGGTTTAAACCAAATAGCAAATATAATTCCAGCCAAAATAACAATTGGCAATCCGGTTCCGTTGAAGGATGCGCCGAACTTCGCAATAAAATATCCGGTATCGGAATCTTGAAGTTGTGCTACTGCGGTTTGACCACTAATCAGTGGTTGAGATGCGGTGAACGTGAAGTTGAGAGCCGTCCATAGACTCAGAACGATAATACTAAGAGTGATACGAAGTTTCATGTTTTTTTAATTTAAATTGTTTTTTACTGCTGTTTTTTTAGATGTAATAGATCAAGCCAGAAACCAATTAAAAGTTTGCTTAATGATGCTCATGGTGACTTCGTGATAAATCAACCATTTTGTCCATGTAATTAATGTAAATATAAAATCCGTAACGCTCCAAAAAATGCTGTGGTGAATAGTATAACCAATCATTGATGTTGCGATTGCGAAAAGAAAATAAATAAATCGTGCGAGCATGTTCATGTTTTTGTGTTTTTGTTTATTACTTCTTGTCACGGTTTTTGGAGAAAGTCAATCAAGAATCGCCCATAAAAGTATAAACTTCATTGGGCTTTAGAAGAGTCAACTTTGATTCCAAATTTTCAACATATCTGCCGTAATAACTGTTCTTGGCCAACATTGCCGCTTTTTCAAGCGATTCAGCAACCACAACAATTCCGCCTTGCCAACCCAAGTCCAGATAATAAGTATTTTTCATCATGTCATTACTATACTGCAGTTTTAGAGAAAGTCAAGCGTTCAAACTACCATAAAGATCAGTGATCCATTTGTTGGTGGTTTCCACGCTTTTCTTTTCTTTTTCAATATCTTCGGTGTGACACTTGATTGATTTTTTGTTGCTTTCCTCTAATGCTTTGACGTAATCGGAGTATTTCTCATTCTTCCATATGGTAATGTTGTTATTACAATATTCTTCATTGCAGTCAAATTTAATACTATCTTCCAGTTGTTGGATCATGAACTTTTTGAGTCCATCGTGTTTTGGCGTCGGAGGATTCCAGCTTTCCGCCTTTTGCAACATCGACTCGTATCGTTCGCGCAAGTTGGCGTATTTATTCATGTCTGCATGAGCTTCGTCAATCTCTTCTTTCCGAAGTGCTTCGAACTCAACTTTAGTAGGGATTTTATTATTTTTAGCTCTTTCCAAAGCATCCAAATGATATTTAATGTCTAGTTCGCGCAGCTTTGGCTTGTCGCGCATGTTATCATCACGCTGATGAAAGCAAGCACCAAATGCGAGAGCGCAAGTCAAGACGAAATCTTCAAATGATACGTCTTTATTTTCGTAAATATTTGATGTGTAACCTGTAGGCATAATTTATTTCTTAGATTTGACCGCCGAAATTAGCATAACTACCCAAACAAAAACCGCTGCGACTGCTGCTATATTTATTCTTGTTGAATATTTCATGACCGCTTGTTGACGCAGAAGGTGAATTCCCATATCAACCAACCGACTCTAACACCGGCACTCTTTTTGTCAACAGTGAAAAACGCGCCGAATGAAGGAAGTAGCGAAACGTCGATGAGTTCGTCGTCCACCGTATAATCCAAGTGAAAAATGTATTTCATAATTTAGTGTTTGTGTATGGCGTTGGTGCAGTTGCCTAAGTGAATGTATTGAAAGCTATTGTAGTTGTATGCTTTTAAATATTGGCATCCATTCAACACAACGATTGATGGATGATTTGGCATATAAATTTCAGTATAAATCATCCCCGTAACAATAATAATTATACAAAATACAATTAAGATTTCTGAGATTTTCATAATTTAGTGTTTGTACTTAAAATAAGACATAAAGCCAATAAAAGCTAACCAAATAATTAAAAATAAAAATAATTTCTTCGGAAATTGCCAATTTAGAGACAACACGATGCCGGATACGATTCCGACACACGATCCCGCGTGAAAGAACCAATATCCACCAATGTCCCAATACCAAATCGCCAACTGATGGAAATATTTGTCAATGTCCATATTTAATTGTTGATTTGTAGGTCTCAGATATAATTGATCTTCTGATAGACCATGATTATCTGCCACACGACTTTACAGAAAGTCAATTGGATTCGGTGTCCTTGACTTTTTTTATAAATTTCAATACAAAAGAATTCTCGGTATCAATATAATACCCATCTCCACGGTTGAGTCTGGTTTCAATTTCGGAAATTAAATGCTTTCCTGAAACATCATCTTCGGATTCAATGTACGCCTCTATCTTCCAGATTTTCATAAATTGTTCGGCTCAAACTCCTGCTTAAAAGCTAGATATTGACGATGTCTTTTTTCTTTTTCTACTTCAGATTCTTTGAGACGTTTATCAATATATTCGCGGCGTTCTTTTTCTGCGTTTTGCTCAATGAGTTTATCAGCAATGATCTTGGCCGCTGATGTGATCTCCTCATTTTCGTTAGTTAAAGATTCGTAATCCTCTTCTGTAAAATCCTCACCGTTAAAATTTGGACACTCTAAATTGAAGCCATTCTTGTAAATAAAAATTTCGGAATAACACCGACCGCTGGACTTTTCCTCTGCGTAAACTTCCGCCAACTGTTCAATCAAAAGATCCTTACGATCAATCGAATATTCCAAGAACTTGCTTGCGCTATTTGAACGATCTCGCTTGTAAGCGATTAATGTGTAGTAATCATGTTTCATGTTTCAAAAAAAGTCAAATTAATCTACTACTTTTCGCTTCATTTGACTAAAATAGTCATATTCATTCACAATACCAATCTGCCAAATTCCTGCATCTAGTGTAATCGGCTTGTGTTCTTGATGCTTGAGGGTGGACTTTTTCTTTAGATTAAGAATCCTTACGCCATCAATTTCAAGCAGTTCGCTGTCTTTTTCCATGAGTCCATGAAAATGGCCCGTTGTCTCCCCTTCGGCGAGAACAATTTTGTTTTTACTAATGACTTTGGTTTTGCCAGAGGGAAGGGAATCAATTCGTTGGAGTAAAATATCTCCCTGTTGGCAGTTTTTTTTAGCTACTTTGTTCATATTGGTTATTCTAATTTTATTTTTAAGTTAAAACTTCTGCGTTTACAAACATATTGTTATTACGCCATTTCAATGCTTCTTCAACAGTATTAATACTTGGATCAATGCCCTCCAAATGAAAGCACCCTACACTCGGATTAACCATCTTCAAATACTTACAGTTCTTTAGTTCGTCACTAAGATCTAGTGAGTATAGTTGGTAATCGCCGACATTGTCAAGGATTTTATGTGGCAAATCATTTAACAATCTTTCAATGCCGACTTTTCGCAGTAGCTCACGGCGAATTTCCACATTGATTTCTTTCATCACTGTTTCGGCAGAGATGTTCTCGGCGGATGTTAGTACATATTCTTTAGGCATTGATACACCATTCAATGCGTAAATTTCGTTCTCTCCATTGTAGGACAACGCAGGGCCATCTGAGCAATGCAGTCCATTACTGTTCTTTTTAATAACAGTAGGAGGTTGGCACACAATACACAGTTCGTCAAGAGGGAATACCATTCCGTATTTTTGGCAATTCTTAAATGCATTATATTCTTTTTCGTTTGTGAATGAAATGCCGATTTCATTCTTCATGAATTCGTAAAAGCTGAACCATCCCGCCCAAAATTGACAATCAAAATATGGATAAACAAAATCTTTATCTTGCGACCTCACTTGCGACATCACTTGCGACACCACTTGCGACTCCACTTGCGACCCCACTTGCGACCACACTTGCGACCACACTTGCGACCACACTTGCGACCCCACTTGCGACTCCACTTGCGACCTCACTTGCGACACCACTTGCGACCACACTTGCGACTCCACTTGCGACCACACTTGCGACTCCACTTGCGACCCCACTTGCGACCACACTTGCGACTCCACTTGCGACCACACTTGCGACCACACTTGCGACCTCACTTGCGACCACACTTGCGACCTCACTTGCGACTCCGAAAGATTTTTCAAACTCACTATTATACCCACAGCAATCCGACATTGCATCGGGCTGTCAAGAATCACAACAGGAGCGGGGTTTTCTTTCTTTAGAATGAGTTTTTGGAAGTTGCCAAAATCAATAATAGCGTCCTCAAGTGATCGGCGTTCTGTAGTAAGACCTTTCTGGGTCCACTCGGCGACATACTTGGGAAACTTGTTAAGATGTTCTTGTGTCAATTTGATGATCATGGTGTTTGAACCTTATCGGAAATTTTAAAGAAAGTCAAGAGGACTATTTCAGCTTGTCGTTGATGTATTTAATGATTTTAAATACGCTTGGAAAATTAATACGCTGTAAATACCAACAAAACATCATGAATACTCCACCCGGACCTGTAACGATGGATTGAAACAGAAATTGTTTAATGCTTTTTGGATTGGCCACCTCTGATTCGGTTAATACCCACACTCCAATCCACAACCAAAAAAATGACATAAACACGAACGAAAATAGTAAAAGCATATTATTTGTGTTTGATAAACCAATCTGGCATTTCAACGCCACGAAACCAGAAAAAGTCTTCGGCGAAAGAATAGTAAAAACTCATACCTGTCGCATGGTTTTCGGCTTTGATTACTGTCCTATTTTTGATTTCAATGGGAGTTCCCCGAAATTCCATGTTTGGATATTTATCCAATCTTTGTTGCGAAACGTGAATATTCATTACTTTTGCACAATTTTTGATTTTTGTGTAATATAGATTATGACTGAAATATTCTCTCAAATCAACTACAAAGACAACTCACTTCACGAATCTATTAAAAAAGAAGCCGATAAAAAGTTCGGCTCCGGCAACAGCTACGTGAAGAACCTCTGGATACACAAAGAATACAAAAAGCGCGGCGGCAAAGCGGCATACAAAGGAAAAAAACCCTCAAACAAAGAAATTAAAAACCAAGTAAAAGCAGAGATGTTAGATTTTAATGACAGTATTTTAGAAGATTTAGAAGAAGAGTAAAAATGGTGGGATATGTAGGTACTGCGCCTACCCAGCAGTAAATGCTTCTGATCTACAGTCAGAGCCGCGTCTTTAGCGGTATAATATCCCGGAAATGGCTGCTAGAGCTTGATTTGAACAAGCATCGTCAAAATTAACAGTTTTGTGAATTACCATTATTCTATCTAGCAGTAGATTGGTAATATGATATCTCCTTGAAGAGAAAAAATCAATAAAAATATAGACTCGAACCTAGAATTTGTTCATATTGAGTGTATAATAGATTGTAGGTTTGAATCATTTATGAAAAGTTTAGTAAATTGCCATCAGTGCAGCGCCCAATTCTTAAAACTCAACTATCGGATTAAATCCTCTGAGAGACACTATTGCTCAACAAAGTGCTCTTGTCAAGCCCGAATTAAGGAAAGGTGGAAAAATCACGAAAAGGAAATCAAGTCTTGCAAGGAATGCAGCGCCCAGATTAGTTATGGAAATAGAAGCGGCTACTGCCAAAGTTGTTTTGTGAGCCTTGGCTTGAAGCGTTGTTCTGAAGACACCAAAAAAGCCATCTCGGAAAAACGCAAAACTTACTTGAAGAACAATCCAGACAAGCACCCTTGGAAGCTGAAAACCAAATTTAAATCCGAGCCTTGCGAGAGCTTCAAGAAAATCCTTACTGACAACAACTATAAATTCCTAGAAGAATTTACCCCAACTGACAGCCACAGTTATTCAATTGACATAGTTTTCCCTGAAAAGATGATTGGGATTGAAATAAATGGTAATCAGCACTACGAAAGAAACGGCAAGTTAAAAAAATATTACCAAGAGCGCCACGACCATATCGAATCACATGGCTGGAAGTTGTATGAGGTTCATTATTCTTTGTGCTTTCACGCTGAGTCTGTCTTGAATTTAATCAAACAAGCGTACTCCTCAGAAAATAAAGTTGAATTTAATTACGAAGAATACGTGCAAAAGAAACTAAATAAACACAAAAAGCTTTGCTCAGATTGCGACGCCGAGTTCTTCCATCGCCGAAATATGAAATGCGAAAAGTGCATAAAACAAAAAGCAGCCCAATCTTCCTCTATAATTTATGAAAATCTAGCTGTTTCCCTCATGGTCTCTGAAGACCAAATCGTTTCTTTTAATCAAAAAATCAAGAAAGAATACTATAATTTATGCCAATGTGGCAATCGGAAGCTTAATGAATCCTTATTGTGTTTTTCTTGCAATAATCATTCCCCGAAAATGAAGACGAGAAGAGCCATACGTCCAAGTAAATCAGAATTGCATGATTTGATATGGAGCACTCCTAATGTTCAATTGGCTAAAAGATTTGGAGTCTCTGATGTCGCCATAGCTAAATGGTGCAAGCTTTACAAAATAAAAAAGCCTGATAGAGGCTTCTGGGCTAAATACGAAGCAAAGCAAATTTTAGATTATCAAATTTAAGATGGTGCCCCGACCCGAATTTGAATCGGGAACTACTCGGTAGAAACGAGTGATGATATCCAGTTTCACTATCGGGGCATTAATCTTTTTGACTCCTTCGAGCCTCTAACTCACCTATTATCCCTCTTTTCCCTGAAGAGTCAACAATTTTTTTCAAAAAAATCAAAAATTATGGAGATTAAATATTTCTGTTTTGAGATTTTTAATCTTGATTTCTGCGTCTCTGAGTTTATTCTTTAAGATTTGCTTTTCATGTTCATTGCAGAAATCTGACTGATTTAGTTGTTTATTATCTAGAAGATTAGAACCACATTTAAAAAAGTTTTTATAATATGGATCTTTTTGCCGATCTGCGCCACAACCGGGGCATTTTAAATTTGATTTCACAGCCCCTCCTTGGCTTTGGTCCATGCTTTGATATCGTTCTCACCGACGGCAAACGGATTGGACAACCGATCCCCCGCCTCCGTGAGCCGCTGGATGCGCTCCTGTTGCTCAAACGCGCCCTTGTATAGCTTCTGTATTGTTTCCTGTAAAAACTCGATCTGCCGTTCCTGTTGTTTGGAATCTGAGACAAGAAGTCCGATTTGGCTGTTGGCGGCGTTGAGTTCGCGCTCAAGTTGTTGGGCAAATAGAATATCTACAAATAGTCCATTTTTGTCGATATATAATGAATCTGTTTTAACTAAGCCTTTTGGAGAAACAGGCCATCCGCGATAGTTATCAGTCCTAGGTGTTTCGCTCATATTTAATTATTTTTTTAAAGAAAATTAATCACGAAACCAAGGAAACTTCCGATCCAGCGCAATACAGAAAATACAAATAACTGCCGTGACAATCGCAATAGTGCATACCACAGTTGCAAACGCATTGGGCCAAGTGAGGGTGTTATCAAACATAGATGTAGTTTACAGGAGTTTTAGCTAATGTTAAGCGGTTTTCTGCTAAGGATCACCGCAAACCTTGTGTTGATTTAGTAGCTAAGATCTTCGTGTCGCACCGTCACAGTCTTGCCATCAGTGTCGGTCACGATCACTTCGGCATACACATTCTGATTACGGTGAACGTCAATCAAATCCATTGCGTCATTCAACAACAAAACGGTATCACCGTGACGAAACAGACCGCGAATCTTCAAAAAATCCATTGGACCATCTGCACACAATACATCGGAAACTGCCGTCAAGCTTTGAATGTAGGCAGTGTCTTCCCATGCCATTTCCTTCCATGCGTTCACGTAATTAACCCACAACTGCTTGCGGGATATAGTGATGATGACCTTTTTAGCGGGTTCAGTGACAACGGTGTAATTCATATTAGGATGTAGAGATTATCAGAGTTTTACAGAAAGTCAAGCTCATTCGCTACGGATATGGTCAATGATGGCGTAGTTGATTTTATTGTAATTAAGAATATAAAGTCCACCTTTATACGAAGCCTCCCAAGCGTATCCCCAAGCATAGCCGCCACTCAAAGCGTTGATGATGGCTTCGTTTCCGCTCCAACCTCCGGTTGTGATTTTTAGTGCGGTATATGGTTTTTCTGGATAAAGTAATCCAAATGAATAATTCTTGATTAATTCCCAGCTTCCACAATGCTTATTATATGCTTTTTCAGCAAAAGCAAAAATAGCACCATCATAACCATTCGCCATAATATGATTTAAAGTATCATCTGTGGGATATCCATCAGTTTAAAGTGTTTCTTAATCACGAGAAACATTTTAACACTATAGACCTATATTGTCAATCTTTTTTTAATTGGTCAACATTGACATTTCTTACAAAGAAGCACTAATTTGTTATCTTTTTCCGTGAATTTGCCCACCATAATATGCGTGTTTGATCTACATTCATCGCAAATGTCCCATTCTGGTTCGTTAATTGGACGGAAATTACACAATTGTTCTTCCATCCAAACATCTGACCACGGTTCATTCATAATTTTTTGCGGAACGAACCCCCTATGGCTTTAACCTATGGGTTGTTGACTGATTAATTTTAATTTTTGTTGTCGGCTAAGTTGTTTGATTTGATATTCTCGTTTTAATGCGTCACGTTTATTATCAAAATGTTCACTATATACAAGTTTTACGGGGCGTCGTGAATGGGTATACTTTGATCCACCTTTCGAATCAAAAACAGGTTCAGTCATAAATAGAAAAAAATCCCACTAGAAGTAAGCCTTTGTCGTTTACCTAGGAACTTACAGGACGGGGCATGAAGCCCCTTGTCCTTCTAGCGAGAAATAAATAATTGCCCATTGTTGTCGCAGTGTAAGGGGACTTGAAACATTATCCCTTGGGCGCACTGTTTGTTTGCAGATCAGGTCGCTCAGTCGTCTAATGTACTGGATTAGTGACGGCTGCCCTCATTGCTGCAAAATATTATAAAGAAAAAAAATGGTAGGTGCAGATGGATTCGAACCATCGCTTGACAGATTTTAAATCCGTTGACTCTTCCGCTGGTCTATGCACCCACTAAATTTTCCAAAGAACACGCACAATCTACTGGAAACTGTGGCTCTCGTCAAGAGAGAAAAATGAAAAAGCCAAACCGCCAACTTGCTGCCATCACCTTCTCCTTCGCAAGCTGTTAAGGGTAGGAAAGGTCTAAAACGCCCAAACAGTTTGGCTAAAAACTAACATCCATAACTGATATCTTTAATACTATTATTAATAAGCTCTTTGCAATGTTTTTTCAAGCTAATTTTTACATTAGTCATTTCTGGAACGATAATATTTCTGATCCAGTTTCGGCGGCTGCCTTTAATCACATCATTTGTTTCGTCTTTAACGATGTATTTTTTTAGCTTGCCATTATCATATCTATCTACGAACTGAACAAGATCTTTCTTCTCTGTCAAAAGAAAAGGATGAATAATTTTAAAACTACTAAAATCTGAGATAAGATTCATCGGCTTATACTCAGGATGCCCCCTGAAGCAATTCATCAAATAAGATTCTTGGTAGTCATCAAGATGGTGGGCTGAAATAATAATCTTTGGATTTTCGGAATTACACTTTTCTTTAAAGAAATTCAATCTATCTTGGCGGCAATCATTTTCTGTTTTGCTGGAATGGGTATTTGGCTGTACCGTATTACTAAAATGGTAATAACCACGAAATAATTCATTAAAATTCTTTTGCATTTCATCATTTTGATCACGCAGATTATGATTAAAATGAATTGCTCTGACTGAATACCCTCTATTCACTAGATAAAAGAAAGCCGCAACACTATCTACACCCATTGAAACAGCCACATATACTGGCTGCTTTTTAGATGGGAGAATTTCGTTGATAAGACAAATCATAAACTTTAAGAAAGAAATGGTGCGCCCACCGGCTTGGGTTGACCGGAATGATCGATTATGAGTCGATTGTTATTTACCCCATTTTAACTATAGGCGCATTACATTGCCAAAAAATCTCACTACTCACTAACCCTATCAAACTGTTGATATCTTGTCTATAGCTTTCGCACCATTTAACGTGATACTGCGAAGACCGTTGATTGAAATAAAATTCTTACGCAAAAGAAAAAGCTCAAAGTCACGCTGAATCGCGGTCCTAGTCAACCCGGTTTTCGCCGCAAGCGCAGACAGTGTGCATTGACCTTCTCGCCGCAAGATGTTCAAGATCTGCCACTCAATACGATTAAGACCATAAGGCAAAATGCCCATGATGTCAAAGAAATTTTTCAAATCTTGCTTAGTGAAGATTTTAGTCTCAAATCGGGAGCAATAGATACCAACTTCCCTTGCTCGATGAATGCATGAACGAGCGTTACCGCGAGAAGTTTCCGCCAACTGATCCAACACGCCCTCTTCAAATTGAATATCGCCAAGATTATTCTTAAAAATACATGATAATTCTTCTGAGTTGTAATCTGCAAACTCAATTGTTGTGAGGCGATCTTTCAGTGGGATAAAAAGTTTGTCTGATTCGCTGGTACCGAAAATAAAATGATGCTTTTTAAAATCAAACACGTAAGTGTTATCTGCACCATTGAATTCGCAAATATGATCTTTTTCCGTATTTAAAATCGTGAGAAGAGCGTAAGTAAGATCTCTTGGCAGTGCATGAGCTTCATCAAAAAATACCACCACTTCTTTATCGTAAATATGAGTCAGAAAAACCTGCTCAAAAAAGTGCCTACTAGACTTGATGGTTGAGGTGTTGATCTCGATAAAACGCTTGTTAACTCCCAACGAATCTGTGATACACTTGCCGAATTCGCGAGCAAACGCTGTCTTGCCGTTACCTTTGGCACCAACAAAATTCAAAAAGGGAACTGTTCCTGTCTTTTTATAAGCTTCAACATAAAACTCAAGCTTGCTTTTAACGAACTTTTGTCCTACTAGGTCAGCGAATGGCATATTAAATGTTTTTAAAATTAAGAAAGAGGGAGGCTAAGGAGGTCTCAACCTCCCTCTGATTACGTTTTACTGAGACACAGTAAACTCGATTTTCTCCGCTTCGTCAAGCTGTTTCTGAATCTCTGGAGGCAGAGTGTCAGAATCTTGCTGGGACGATGACGCAATTACATATGAAGAATACTTGGCAAACCAAGTGCTCCCGACATGCACGACCGCGTTAGGATTGCTGCCGACCTTCGTTAGAAGGTCCGCGAGCGTGATTTCAATTGTGCTTTTAGCGCCCTTTGGGCGACCAATCTTTCCGTTATTGTTCATGCGGGTGTAGTTATATACTGAAATAAACAGGGTGTCAACGGGTTCTTTCGAAACTTTTTGAAAGAAAAATGGAGGATTGAAAAGAAAAAAGCCCCCAAATTTAAACACTGGTCTAAATGCGCTTGGGAGCTTACTGGATGTGATTAAATAATCAAGTTTTTATTCCAGCTTATTTATGCGCTATTGTTATTTACACTTGTTTTTTAATCATTAGAGAAATTATCATCATTTTGCTCTTCTTCGTCTTGGATGACGCTGTCTATTTCATCTGCATAATCTTCATAACAAAATGCACAAACTATCTTTTTACCGACTTTTTGGTAATCATCGTTTTCTGTGTCGATAAGTTCATCGCAGTATAAACATTTTTTCATTTTACTTTAAATAAGTACATATCATATCGTGGAATGTGAAAAATTAAATAGCATTATATCACAAACATACTAATCATTTGAGAGAGTAATAAGTGTATATTGTATTATGGACGATATAAAATTAAATTGGATAATTACGCAGCTAGATTCTTATCCTCAATACCAAGGATATAAAGATTGTGTATTTAATGTTCATTGGGATCTGCTGTCTTATTACTCAGGCGTTGGCGGAGATGCATATTACGGCAGAGTATACAGCGTCAGTGACGTTTCTTTAGCTTCTGGAGATTTTACTGCTTATTCTGATTTAAAAAATGATCAGGTATTAAATTGGGTTTGGGACGCGATGGGAACAGGTTCTAAATTGAATTTTGAAAATGCCGCCAAACAAAAAATAACCGATCAAATAAGCCCTCCTGTTGTCGTGCTTCCTTTGCCTTGGTGATTACAAACCAACTTCGTCAACGTCAGAGCTTTCGTCTATAGCTTCTGTGTAGAAGTCGAATAGTATCACCTTATTGCTGCATTTGTCAAGGTATCCTTCGTCTTTTAGATACTTAATAATACTGTTTCGGCAATCGTCGCTACGATGATCACACTTGATTGGATGCTCAACGCAAATCATCTTTGTGGTATGGCATGTTACCGAATGATTTCTAAATTGAACATTAAAAAGTATATCTTTAAATGTTCCATCGCCATTGAAAAATTTAGAGAGATTCATTTTTTTAAAAATTTAGAGTATAGAATTTTGCCTAAATTGGCGGCAAATTTTCTAGCTTTTTTTTCCGAAACATCAAAGAAATGAGCATGAAATATTTCTTCAATCAGCACATTCATTTTTCTGCGAGGTAAAAGACTAGGATCAATAATGATTTTAGGTTTATGCGATTTTGGATCGTCGCATAAACCCTCTGCATTTTCTTTTGGATCTATTTTGTGATTATAGATCGTATACTCTATGCCTTCGCAGTTTTTGAATTTCATGCTGCATTGTTAATAAGATCAGCTACACCTTTCGCTTTTTACTATCAACTGCAATCATTTTGTTATTTTTTAATTAAATTGACAGTTTTCTTTCTAAGCTCCACAACTTACTGCTGATAAAACTAATTACACGGGTTAAATGCCTAAAAGAAAAATGAATAAAACGATTATAATACTTGTAAAAGTATTTGTATCTAAAAGTGTTTTGGAACTTTTGGCGTTTTGTCATTTCTTCCTCCATCTTTATTACACTTTTTTTTCTTTCGGAGTTGTCTGTTGCTTCAAATTTTTTTAAAGAGACTTCTTTGATAACTCCATCTACGAAAGAGATTTTGTAATCGATCCAATAATCATATGGTTCCTCTTCTGAACAAACGTATCCACACATATCAATGGAAAAAGTGTGTTTATAGAATTCTTCCCATTGTCTTTGTGTTTCAAAATGTCCAAACTTATCAGAAAAAGATTTGCCTTTTGGATCGCCAGCAATCCATTGCCCTTCTGTTTTCTTTAGCCAAACGGTGCCATCATCTTTTACGACATAAAGATCAAGGGCACAATTTAAATCTTTAGTTTGGTAATACCTTGTGCCAGAAAATCCATTTGGATCTTCCGGCATTGGCAGATTATAATCGACCACGAAATCATCATACATTCCCATGATTTAGTTTCCTTTGTTTTTGTGATTTTGCACGTCGTAAAGAAAACTTTTAAACATGGCGAAATCTTCGATGTCGGCTTGATTCATTCCTTTTAGATCTGTTGCTTTTAGGTAATCAATCAAACTATCTACATAATACGATGGAATAATAACGCTTTTTCCATCAAACTTTAAATCATCTGATTGAACTGCGTATTTATCTTTGATGGTGATATCTTTTAACATTTTAGTATAATTGGTTGTAAGAGCTATTATGATAACTGTAGCGCAACGACATTCAAGACGTAAATGCGCTTAAAATTAAAAACAGAAGATCAAACGCATTCACAATCTATCTGTCCAGTTGATGTTGAATAATAAATACTATCAACGCCAAACTGCTTGATGGCTCCCATGCATCCTGCACATGGGCGACTACTGTTAAGCTTGCCAGTACCATCTACACGCAGAACGATCATGTCGTGACCTTTTAGATCTTCCTTGCCGCATTTCATTATTACGTCAAGTTCAGCGTGAATACCTACGTTGATTCGACTGTATTTAGGTCTGCTGCCGACATAAGGATATTCTTTGGTTTTGGGGTGAGTACGATTCTTGTTCCAACCGATTTTGATAATCTTATTCTTTTTAACCAGAATAGCAATGTGAGCGGCGCGAACGCCGCTTTGACGATGAACAGGACAAAAGGCGTGAGCAATCTCTACAGCCTTAAGCAAAATCTTATTCTTCACAATTTTTCTTTGAGCACGAATGACGCGGCAGACTTTATATCGTTACCTTCGAAATTGCAATAGAAAATTTGTTTTTTATTTTTTGTGTATTGAGCTGCTTTAGGCCCAGAGCAGTATTGAGTATCACCAAACTGAGTGTGGAATCGTTCGGCGATCTTGTCAAGAGAAGCTTTCGAGACTACTAGATCTTTAACGAATTTAGCTTGTTGGTAAGTCATGAGGGCTATATTATAAGCTAATTTAAGATTTGTCAATTACAGAATCGAAAAAGTCTTTGTTTAAAGAATCTTTGTATACTTTTATTTGTTTTTTATCTAGCTTTCGCGCAAGTTTATTGAATATCTTTTTACCTATACCTTGGCGTCTATATTTTATGTAAACATAAAGCATAATACAGTATTTAGTGGGATTTTTATAAAGTAAACCCCACGCAATTATTCTACCATTCCTAAAGCAAACTGATATTTTTGCTTTTTTTGATTTGTAATATTTTCTAAAATTTATCCACAAGCAACCATAACATCCGTAAGAACAACGATAAAGTTGTTTGTGGTATTTTTCGGGAACTCTTTTGCGAGAAATCGTGCGAAACTTTAATTTATTAAATAACTTTTCCATATTTAGTCCTACCAAATACGGACGTTTCTAAATCGGCATCGAATTGACCAATTTCAATATCGCAGCCGCCGATATCGGTGATTATTGTTCCTTTCTTGAGTTTTTTGAATTCCTGCTGAGTATATAAACGAATATTCCTTTTTTTATCAACGGGCCAAGTATCAGCAGTTATTTCTATCTGTTCTTTTGTTAGTTTTTTATACATTTAAGATTTAAGTTTGTCCATGCATTCGTTTAGTGCTGAGAAATCTTCGTGCCACTCACAAGGGAACACTTCTGAATAATGCATAGCTACTTCATAGCGTTCCCCCTGTGGAATTACATATATTTCTTCGGTGATTTCATTGTAAGCTTCAAAGTATACTATTTGTCCGAAATTGACTTGCGTATGAGTGCGAGTTATTACTACGTATTTAAGGCATTGAGATTTTTTTTGTAAACTCATGTTATTCAGATTCTACGAATTTTTGCTCTGGGTTGTAAACGAAATATGGACCATCGAATCGATAGGATAGTTTAATTTTTAACATGTGTAGTTTTATATATTTTCCCATCTACGGAGTAATAAGCTTTAAATGTATTATTAGTGATAGAGTATAAGATATAGTCATTATTAACTTGTAAAATCTTGCAATTAGGTGGTAAATTATTTATCGCTTCTTCGAAATTATATCGCAAAAGCATTGAACATCCACACAAAAATAAAAACAGCAAATAAACGAGTTTACTTCTTGGGTTTGACATGGCTGCTTATCTTTTCTGGATTCCCAAAATGATTAAATAAATAATCAAAAAGCATATCCTCACCCTTTTCATTTAAATCGAGGTGAAAACAAATGCGAGTAAATATCAAATGCTCTTTGGATTGTAAATCTGAAATTTCTTTTTCGGCCTTTTTAATAAAACCTAGTTGTTCTGTGGTGAATTCCATAAAAGCTGGTTTTAAGGACTAAACCAGTAAACCATTATTTTTAGAATTGTTTATGTTTTCTGCCGTTCCAATTTTCTCCCCACTTTGGTTGTTCGGCGCACAGTTGATGGGTGATCACTGTTGGTAAATGAACCCGATGTTCTCTTGCCCACTGTTGAGCGAACATAACGTCATCGTGACTGGCATCGCCTAAGCTGTATGGATATTGTTTGTGATTGCTTGCGTGCCATAATTGAAAGAATCCGAGTGGACAATAACCAATAAGAGGATCTACATAACGCGCTCCAATCGGTTCTGCTTGTCCAGATTCAATCAGGCAACCATGTTTACTCTGAGGAAGGTGGCGATGCATTCCATGATACTTATGGAGATTTTTTCTACCAACTATATTGATGCGGTCTGCACCATAAATATGATCTGTGTCTAGATGCGTGTGATTAAAAAGAATTCTTCGGAAATTATCGGGGGCGACAATATCGGCATCTAAATGAAGTCGCCAACCGTAATATTGAAAACGATTGAATCCAGCATTAATAGCCGCGCCTTTGTTGAATGCACGATCATTCTTTTTAAAAAGATCTGTTTGAACACAGATTGCGCCGTGTTTTTGAGCTACTTGTTGTGTTTTTTTATCATCGTGACTTGTAACTACAATAAAAGTATCAAAGTGTGAATGATTGGATGAGAGAGTTTCGTCTAAAAAATCGTCAAAACCTACACAGGTTGTTACTGCTTCTAAACGAAGCGAATCTTGTTCGTAAATTGTTTTTGTAATGGATGGTGTTTTGTAATACATTTTTATTATTTAATTGTTGTTAGTTATCTTCACTATAATATAATTAAAATGGCACTATCGTCAATGTTTTTCTCGGTGAACTTTCTCTTGTTATTTTTAATTATTCTTCAGTGGCGAATGTCTACCTAAAAATTCACAATCTAGTAAATACTGATTGTATTCTTCATCTGAAATGGATTCGTTGTTTTTTAATCTTTTTTCGGATTCGGTCACTCTTGCTCTGGTTAATCCAGCAGTTCGTAATGCATTTAATGCTGCTTTATTTAAAGCGTCTATTCGTTCTTGCATTTTGTCGCTTTTATGATTATTCATAATCTTGGAGGAAGGAAACCCCTTCGGCTTTAGCCAAGGGGAGGAATTCCGACCATTCACACATAATGGCACCATCACCCTTGATTGTCAATGTTTTTCGTGCGAAACTTTCTCTTGTTCTAGTCTATCTATTTCTGAGCTTAGTATTTCTACGATTTTGACTAAAGATTGAATTGATTTGTGTATATTGTCGGTATATTTGTTTGGCGATGACTATTTTGCATTAAAAGATACATTCTCTATTTCTCGTCTCAATTCGGCATTCATATTTTTTTAGCAAACTGTTTTGATGTCATAATTTATCTTTTTTCTTTTCTAGGTTTATGAATACGCATGGTCACGCCATTTAATCCTGAGATTAACTCTACACCTTCTCCGCTTGGCAAGTCAAGCTTTAAACTGTCAATATAATCCCAAGCTTCTTTGTATTTCTTTTTATTATGTAAATTTATTTTTTTGCTTTGAGCGGGAGTAAAAAGATGATCAATATACTTGACAAAATTAACAATCTCTGGCAATGGCTCTTCGCTTGCCTTCAATGGGTCTCGAAAATCTACACCAGAATAATCAAAATAGCCATCATTTCTTTTAACTGCCAAATACTGCCGAAATACGCCTTGGATTTCATAAGCAATTTTAGCGTCACCAATCTCATCGCTATTAAATCCGTAACTTGCGCCGGGGCTATCTTGTTTGGCTTTTAAACAAACATCATTAATATAATTGTCCCATCCGCACAAGAATTGTTCCCATTCTGGGGAAGCATTTGCAACTTTTCCAATATTTTCTTCATATGCACGAATTTTACCACCAATTCCCCAGCCATATTTAGAGGAATCTGCTAACTGATATCCTTTATTATAATAATCTTTTAATTGCATATATCAAGGAATGACTCCTTTATTCTCCAATTCGGCCAAGACTTGTTCGTTTTCTTCAATCAGTTCTGGCATTGTTGGAAGAATTGGGTTGTCTTTGTGTTCTTGTTTAAACTCAAAAAATCCCTGATATACTCTGTTTTGATCGGCGTGATTTCTGGAGCATACGTCAAATAATTCCCATTTTGAAATGCCCTGTTGTTGAAAGTAATTGCCGAGCAATCTGGCTGCGGTTTTTACTTCTTCTGGGATTTCCAAATCGTTCGTTATCATATTTATCCTTGAATATACCTTATTCCATCTTGAAATTTTCTTTTTTATAAAAATCTACTTTTTTGTTTAAAATATTTTTTATTTACAGGTAAATATTCTATACTGGGCTGCTTGACGCTGTAAACATAACGACAATAGTTGTCAATAGAATTATTTTTTTCAACGGTAGAGAACCATTTGATGCGAGTTTTTGTATTTTTAATCATATTATTGGGGCAACATTTTAATATGATTGTATTTTACATCCACATTGATACTAAACACTAATAGTCCCAATGTCAAGCGTAAACAGGTGTATGTATGTTTGGCGGCAAATGCTTCACTATCATAGATTCTCGCTGGAAATTGAAATCGCATTCCAACAAATACTCCACCACCATTTCTACAATGCCATTGTGGATATATACTTAAATATTTTGTGTTCATATAAACTACCAAGTTGCAATAAATGTTGCCGTCAAAATACCAGAATCAAGACAACCTTCGTCTGGTTCACCAAAATGTTCTAACAAATCTGGAATTGCGTCTTTCATAAAATCGCTTACTAAATGAGAAAACTTCCCATTATCGTGCTTTAACTCCCAATCTGTTATGGTAAATGGGGTTCCATTTCTAATTGTTTTACATTCACACAATTCCATCCAAACGTCACGCTTTAACTCTTCGTCCCAAATTCCGTTGTCAATAAAATATTTTTCTACACTGCCCCAGTCGTAGTATTCTAGTGTTTTTTTAGTTGGTTTATTCATGCTGCTTCATATTATTTGTATTCATTTTTGATATTTCCGGTGTTTGGATCAACAATGCCTAATATAATCGCGTTATTTAGAGAAACCTGTCCGCAATCGTTGCACTGCACTTGCACCATCGGAAATACACTGGGATAGATCGGCAGACCAAATTTATACGACGATAATTCTACAATTGCAATAGAATATGTTTTTTTATCAGCACTGCAACAAACTGGAGGTTTCCAACCACACTGAGTCAATCTTTTGGAAATTTTTTGACGATCAAAATATTCTAACTTGGATTTTGGATCTTCAATAGATACTTCTTCATTGTTGCCGAATAGATTTTCAAAAGGCCAAAACATATTAATTTAATCTTCTATTAAATGAGCATTTTTCTCTAGGATATCAGATACCATATTAACGCATTCTTCTGCGGTAAAGTGGGTTTTCCAATCACATTCTTCTGCGATTTGGTTCACCTCTTGCATGTAGAGTTTGTATAATTCTTGTTTATTGATTTTCATTTTCAAATTTCAATACATCGCCTCTTAATCCGCACCATTGGCACCAAAGATGGCGTTTCTTCATCAGTTTACCACAAGATATTGCAGTGTCAACAATTTCGTGCGGCATTGCTTCTACAGTATAATGCAGATTAAATTTGTGCATTATCTTCATTACGTGTCTGTAAAAATACCTGCACCAGATATTTAAAAACATCCAATACAATAGACCATAATAGTATTTACGGAGATAATGGTTTAGGGTTTTTTTCTCGGGCAATGAGCAGTTTTCTTGTGATGTTTCCATATTATTCCTTCCATTTGTCAATAGTTCTAAGAAACGCTTCTGCACGTTGTAGAGCGGAGGCATTGATGACTTTCATTTGTCGGTCAGCCGGAAAAGCTTCAGGCGTTGCACCCATATAATAATATCGGTTAATTCCAACAGAGGCGAATAAATAATTTACATATTTAATATCCTCATCACCTTTCAACATCTCCACCACCTCACGCATCTCATTCAAATCATTGCAATAATCAGGTATAACTTCAGATTCTTTGCTGTCAACATCTGATTCTGGATGTATTCCTACCCATACTTGAGACGGTCCATCAATATACGGATCAGTTCCAATCGGTTGATAATCTAGTTCTCTGATGTTCTTCCACCCACAAAATTCAGCAATAATTTTATTGATTTCGTCTTTATGCATAACTTGGTCCTAAAGCTCCGTTTTTGATATAAGGATTATATACTTCTGTTTTTACTTCTACTCGTTTTTGGTGTTTGCAACTATATTTAGACATTATGCATCCTAGGGTTTTGTGAAAGTTTCAAAACTTCTTTAGCCTGCTTGATGACGGCCTTGTATTCGCTATAATATTCTAGGTCGGATGTCTCCGTAGTAGATATCCAATTAAGATTCAAAGCAAGTGACTCGTACAGAGCTTCTTCTAGCTTTGTAATGTATTCTTTATCGGTCATAGAAAAGAATCTACTATCACTGAATCTTCTACTTCAACATCTATTATTTCTTTTTTAAGTCCCTGAATATTCATAAAACTAGATCCAATCCCTTTTTCTTTAAACCATCGTTGATTTCTTCAGTGGTTTTGGTGTGTTTAGCCTTTAAAAACATAATTGAGCATTGAAAATTCCACCATTCAATACCAATTGACACACTATATGTTGAGGTTCCGAGATCGTCAATACTAGACAGAACGCCTTTGTGCCAACGAAGAATATATAATGATGGAATAGGATACACCTTCTCCCAAGTCATGTGTTTATATGCATAGCCAGAAAGACTATATTCATTGTTAAACTTTGGAGAACCATCTCTGCACCTCCACATTACTTTACCAAGCGATAACGATGGAGAAAGCTTACCACGACTATTAAATAGCTTAAATTTCATGTATTTTTTGCATGGGTTGTTTGTTGAAAATCACTATTTGGATCTTGCCATTGAAGACTTGAAATTCCCCGTTTATTAGCTACGAATTCAACAACGCCAACATATTTTTTCTCTCTGTATAAATTAAATAGCATTGGCAATTCTGAATAAGTCACGCATTCGGCATCGCCACCGGGATAAAAATAATCGTTAATATTGATGAACAAACCTATGCATTTTTTATTATCGTAATTGGTTGCTGTGGACAAAAACAATACACCTTCGTCAATCAAATATGCCGCCATGCTTTCTTCATCTGGTACTTCTTTGCCATCAATACTATGGTAATAAGTTCTGTCGCTCATAAATTATTTGATTAAAATCATCAATGCCCAAACAATCCATGCCACTAATGTACAAACTGATGCGCCAATAAAAACAAGAAATGTTCCAAATCCAGAAAGCCATCCGTTATCATTGCGTTCTAAAAAAGCACTAAAACATACTGCCATGAACGACATTACCGTAAAACCAACAGGTAATATCCAATTATGGATATGAATTGTAAGCGTCATAATCGTCTAGTTGTCAAACCAAAACACAATACGAGCATCATACCCAAGCTCCTCAAATCGTTTCATGCTAGCCAAGATGGCCTGATACGATGGTTCAATATTCATGTTGGGTGGTTCATATGCCCAACTTTCTTTTGAGATATTATTGTGATTAACTAATTCTTGGTGGTTATTTACCCGCGATGTGTGCCATACATTTTCCATCTCCAAATACGTGTTGAAAATACTCTCAAACTCATTGGTAGTCAACCAACTGTGACTGTGCCAATCAGGATTAGTTACACAAACAGGTTTTCCATCTCTATCGTTGATGAATATGCTGCTTCCATCGTTAACCCACTGTTCGGCTCGTTTCATTTTTACATAGTTGTCGCCAGCTTCTTCACAAATATACATACGATCATCATTAACTGCGTAATACGCAGCATCATCTGGCATTCCACGGGGCGCAACTGCAACTGACAATTCATCATAATTACGAATATCCGCCATCAAAGCAAATAATCCGTAATTGCGACCGCCATTGATTCGTCCACCATGACTCAGCCAGTTGTGTTTAGACCCGTCAGATCGAATCTTTCGGTTCTTGTATTCAATGTAAATGTGGATGTCGCATCCCATAATTTTTTAGTAGTAGTAGTAGTAGTAGTAGTTACTGTGATGACTATGACACACGATGTGAGATGTGTCAATTGGATTTTTTCGTTGTTTCTTTTATCCACGGAGCAAGTAGTATGTCAACTTGTTTTTTAAA
>Ga0304729_1000104_pt1 | contig 54766 bp, 47 predicted proteins | sample C_131016_MF_Meta_FD_190475 | JGI IMG/M metagenome (GOLD analysis project Ga0304729, IMG submission 190475) | Freshwater microbial communities from Lake Croche, Canada to study carbon cycling - C_131016_MF_MetaG (v2) (version 2) | ecosystem: Environmental > Aquatic > Freshwater > Lake | place... | reverse complement strand
CCATTAGAAGAGCGCAGGATGGGCGAAAGGATTATGCGTGAAATCCGTCCTGATCCTGATTATTCAGACGACTTACCGATTACCGATTTTTTAAATGAAATGGAGCGGCGCCTCTTACAGGCAGCCAAAAAATTACAATTGGGAGGAGCAAATAATCAAGGTAGTGCAGCTTATAACTATGAAATTTTCCTAGTTAAAGATCCCTCAATCAATGCATTTGCACTGCCCGGTGGATTTATTGGTTTTCATTCGGGACTAATCGTGGCGGCGGAAAGTGAGTCTGAGGTGGCATCGGTGATGGGTCATGAAACAGGACATGTGTTACAGCGGCATTTAGCACGACAAATGGATAAGCAGGCCACTAATACGATGATTACTATCGCAGGGGCCTTGTTAGGTGCATTAGCAGCGGCAAAAAATCCGGCAGCGGCACAAGGATTAATTACTGGGGGACAAGCCTTGGCAATTAATAATCAATTATCGTATTCACGTGACGCCGAGCGCGAAGCTGATCGCATTGGATTCGAAATCTTGCAAGGTAGCGGTTACGATGTGAATGCGATGCCATTGTTTTTCCAACGTTTGCAAAAAGCAACTGGCATTATGGATAAAGGTGTTCCAGAATATGTGCGTACCCATCCTTTAACTACGGATCGTATTGCTGACATGCAAGATCGGGCGAGGGTTGTACCCCCGCGCAATGTACCGCCTGCGATCGAATTTTATTTAATTAAAGCGCGCGCCCGGGTCGAGCAACAAAGTAGTTCCAGCGGATTATATGATTTACGTTTAATTTTTGATGGCTTAAGCAAACAATCTCAACCAGAAAAACAGCTAGAGGGTTATTACGGTTTAGCTTTAGTTGCGCAACGCCAAGGCAAAATTGATCAAGCTGAAGGTTTTTTACAGAAGGCACGAACTATTACCCAAACTATCATTGCGCCTGGTTCGCCGATTCAACGTCAAAGTATTTCCCTAGACGTTACTACTGCTGAGTTAGCATTAGCCAAAGGAAAATTAGCAGAGTCTTTGCAGATTGCCCAAGCCAGTGTGAAAGCATTTCCACAGTCGTATGCGGCGCCTGTAGCTATGATTAATGCAGAATTAAAGTTAGGGCGTAATGCTGATGCCATTGCTTGGCTGAAAAACCGCACTAAGTTACAACCTGCTGAGCCTTTGTGGTGGTCTTTATTGGCCACGGCCTATCGGCAAGACAATAAGCTTGCGTTACACCATTTTGCTTTGGCCGAAAAATTTGCTTTAGAAGGCGCCTTGCCATATGCAATTGATCAATTAAAAATCGCTCGCTCCATTGGCGGTAGCGATTTCTATCAAGCCTCTACTATTGATGCGCGCATTCGTGATTATCAGCGGATGTTTCGCGAACAACAGCAAGAAGATGGTAGGCAAGTGCGCCAACCAAGTTAAGGCAACGACTTAGTGCAGGCCGTGGTGTTTGGTGGGAAGAGGAAAATTTTCTTCAGTCGAACGGCTTGCATGTAAATGGGCAATGCGCCAACCTTGGCTATCTTGCAAAATAACTAAAGTAATATTCAAGAAAAATTCAGCTTCCATTTGGTCAGGCTCAAAGTGTACGGCTTCAGTAGTGTCGTAAATGGCAGTGCCTAAAGTAGCATGCGAGATGCAGTAAATAGGCTCAAGAAATAGAGCTCTAGTCGCTAGTAAGCGCTCTAATCCCTTGCGAATTTCAGTATGACCACTCAAGCGTTGTCCCTCGGGTAAAACACAAGTAATGTTGTCATCATCTAGCCAAAGATCAAGCGCATTTTGCACATTCCGGTGGGCCAATGCATCCCGCCAGGCATCGACTAATTCGTCAGAATTTTGAAAGAGGCGAGCAAGATGAGGCATGTCAATTTCCTAAAAATTCAAAGTAGTAAAAACCTGCGCTGCAGTAATTTCTTTTAAGCAGGCTAAGGTGCCAAGCGGACAGGTGCGCTGGTAGCAAGGACTGCAGGGCAATTGCAACCAAATGACCCGCGCTTTACTCGATTCCGGAGGAGTATGACGTGGGTCACTTGAACCAAAAATAGCAACTTGGGGAATTTGTAAGGCAGCAGCAATATGCATTAAGCCTGAATCATTGCTGACCATGGCTTTGCAATTCGCAATTGTGGCGAGCGCTTGACTTAGGCTAGTAGTACCACACCAATTATGTAAACGAGCAGTATTCATGCCCAGCTTTTCTGTTTGGATTTGAATTAATTGGCCTATTTCAGTATCGGTGATGCTGCCTAAAATGATGATGTCCACGTGCGCATCATGCTGCAAAATCAGTGCAGCAAGTTCGGCATAGCGCTCACTTGGCCAGCGCTTGGCAGGGCCAAACTCTGCGCCAGGCGCAAAGACATAAAGCGCTGCAGGATCAATTTTTTCACTGCTTAAGCGTATCTGAATTTCAGTTTGATCCAGAGGGGGAATACGCAATTGTGCAGGCTTGCTAGTGATCAAATTGTCGATGGGCGAATCTAACGTTGGCAGCAATTGTAATAATTTAGCGTAGTGCTTGATCATCGGCTCGCGCGCGGTTTTCGGTGGATTTGCTAAAGCCCGATTAATTAGTCCGAAGCGCATTTCTCCGCGGTATCCAATCCTTACAGGTATTTTTGCTAACCAAGGGATGAGGGCTCCTTTTAAACTGTTGGGCAAGACAAAACAACTGGTGTAATTCACTACACGCAATTGTTTGGCTATTTGCACACGAGTACGCCACTGCAGTTGGCCATGCTGCAACGGTACTTCAATCAGTTGATTGACTTCGGTACAGGCGCGGTAAATTGGTGCAACCCAGGGCGTCGTGAGTACATCAATGATGCAATTGGGAAGCGCCTGCTTCAGCATTGCAATTAAAGGCTGACTCATCACTGCATCGCCAATCCAATTTGGGGCGATGATCAGGATGCGCTGACCCGATTTAGTGGCCGTGGGGCGCTGTTCCGGGAATGAGGCGATATTCAGTTCCACAATAAGGACACTTCGCTTGACCAGTATCGACAATATCGAGAAAGACGCGCGGATGTAAATTCCAGCTGGGGCTTTGGCCAGGCGGGCAATGCAAAGGCAGATCTTTGCCATCAATCATGATGGGCTTAGCGTTGTTCGTGATGTCAGCAGTCGCTTGCATAGTCATTACTTCACAGCGGTTAGCCATGATTTATAGCGCTCATTTTTGCCATAGACGGTGGAGAAAAATATATCCTGAATTTGCTTGGTGATTGGCCCTTTTAAGCCATCGCCAATCATACGATCATCAAGCTCGCGAATGGGTGTTACTTCTGCAGCCGTACCTGTAAAAAAAGCTTCATCAGCGGTATACACTTCATCCCGGGTCAAGCGCTTTTCTTTGACTTTAAAACCCAGGTCTTGGGCAATTTCGATAATTGAATCGCGTGTGATGCCGTCCAGGCATGAAGCAAGATCAGGGGTATACACAATGCCGTTACGCACCATAAAGAAATTTTCACCTGAACCTTCTGAAACGTATCCCTCGGTATCAAGTAAGAGCGCTTCATCATAGCCATTGGCAGCAACCTCTTGGTGTGCCAAAATGGAGTTAATGTAATAGCCGGATGCTTTCGCACGAACTAAGGAAGAATTTACAAAATGCCGCGTGAAAGAGGAGGTCTTCACCCGAATTCCCTTATTCAAGCCATCCTCACCGAGGTAAGCACCCCATTCCCAAGCAGCAATCGAGGTATGAATGGTGTTGCCAGTGGGTGAAACACCTAATTTTTCTGAGCCAATAAAAATAATCGGTCGAATGTAACAAGCTGATAATTTATTGTCCTTAACAACATCGATAATGGCTTGGGTAATTTGCTCTTCGTTGTATGGAATTGCCATCTGGAAAATTTTGGTGCCATTGAAGAGGCGCTTGACATGTTCTTTAAGGCGGAAAATCGCTGGCCCAGATTCGGTCTTATAAGCCCGAATACCTTCAAATACCCCCATACCGTAATGTAAGGAATGGGTAAGCACATGAATATTGGCATCACGCCAAGGAACCATCTTCCCATCAAACCAAATAAAGCCATCGCGGTCAGACATCGACATGTTTTTACCCTTTGTAGCAGATTAAGGAAAAGCCCTTTAAAACCTATGAGCCAAGCTGGCTAGGCATCTAAAGCACTTATTGTAGAGCAGGTCACCTATTTATTGAGTTCTCCAGCAAAGAAGGTGGTGGGAGGGGTCGGTTTTCATTAAAATAGACTCCATTTCCTTCACTTTCATCTGCCTCCTATGCCTGCAGCCCTTTTTAATGTTATGCGCCTTACCGAGCTTGTGGCAGCAGGCCAATTACAAGGTAAGCGGGTACTCATTCGCGCTGATTTAAACGTGCCACAAGATGAGACCGGAAAAATTACGGAAGATACCCGAATTAGGGCTTCGATGCCAGCAATTCAAATGTGCCTCACTGCTGGAGCCGCAGTAATGGTTACCTCGCATTTAGGTCGACCTACAGAAGGTCAATTTAAGCCAGAAGATAGTTTGGCTCCAGTGGCTCACCGCATAGCTGAATTATTGAATCGCAAAGTTGCCCTCATTAGTGACTGGGTTGATGGTGGTTTTGAAGTGAGACCAGGAGAAGTGGTGTTACTAGAAAATTGTCGTCTGAATGTGGGTGAAAAGAAAAATAGCGAAGTATTGGCAAAAAAGATTGCCGCTCTATGCGATGTCTACGTTAATGATGCATTTGGTACCGCACATCGCGCTGAGGCTACCACCTATGGGGTAGCCCAATTTGCACCCATCGCATGTGCAGGCCCTTTAATGGCCGCCGAACTAGACGCCCTAAGCCGCGCACTTGCTAATCCTAAGCGGCCATTAGTGGCGATTGTGGCTGGCTCAAAAGTTTCTTCTAAGCTAACGATCTTAAAATCGCTAGCTAGCAAAGTGGATGAATTAATTGTTGGCGGCGGTATCGCTAACACGTTTATGTTGGCAAAAGGTTTACCCATTGGCAAATCATTAGCCGAGCCTGATTTAGTGCAAGAAGCACTCGACATCATGGAGCTGATGGAAAAACGCGGTGCACATGTGCCTATTCCTGAGGATGTTGTAGTCGCCAATGAGCTATCGCCATTAGCTAGAGCTAATCGCGTAGCGGCTACCGAAGTTGCAGCCGACGATATGATTCTTGATATCGGTCCAAAAGCAGCTGCGAAATTATCTATCATGTTGGCTAATGCTGGGACAATTGTATGGAATGGTCCTTTAGGCGTATTTGAAATCGATCAATTTGGTGGCGGCACTAAAATGTTAGCTGCGGCAATTGCGCATTCGCCTGCGTTCTCCATCGCTGGCGGCGGTGATACCTTAGCAGCCATTGCAAAATATGGCATTGAAAAACAAGTCGACTATATTTCTACTGGCGGTGGCGCTTTCCTTGAATTTCTTGAGGGGAAAACGCTGCCAGCCTTTGCAGTATTGGTTGAACGAGCCAAAACAAGTAATCACAAATAACCCTAAAGGACAGCATGTTAAGAGCTACCAAAATTATTGCCACCCTCGGCCCAGCTTCAGAAAAGCCAGAGGTTTTGCGCGACATGATTCGTGCAGGACTCGACGTTGTGCGGCTTAATTTTTCTCACGGTACGGTTGCCGATCATTTGGCGCGGCATAATTTAGTCCGTACGATTTCTGCTGAAATTGGCCGTGAAGTTGGCATCATGGCTGATTTACAGGGTCCCAAAATTCGGGTTGGTAAATTTGCGAATGGCAAAGTGCAACTCAAAGAGGGCGCATCATTTATTTTGGACGTCGCTTGCGAATTAGGTAATGAAGAGCGCGTTGGGCTTGATTACAAAAATTTACCGCAAGATGTCAAAGCCGGTGATCGACTATTGTTAAATGATGGCCTAATTGTTTTGCGTGTATCGAGTGTGAAAGGAAATGAGATTCATACTTTAGTTGAGCTCGGTGGCCCGCTTTCGAATAACAAAGGAATTAATCGCGCTGGCGGAGGCTTAACTGCGCCGGCCCTAACTGAAAAAGATATTCAAGATTTAGACGCAGCGATTGCGATGGGTGTCGATTTCATCGCGATTAGCTTTCCTAAAGATGGCGCCGACATGGTAATTGCCCGCAAGTTGGCTGATGCAGCTAGCGTCAAGCATGGTGTTGGCAAAGTGAAGTTAATTGCTAAAGTTGAGCGGGCGGAGGCTATTGTGCCCGAGGCGTTGGCAAGCATTATTCAAGAGAGCGATGGCATTATGGTGGCCCGCGGTGATTTAGCGATTGAAGTCGGTAACCCAGCTGTACCAGCGCTACAAAAACGGATGATTCGTTTAGCTCGCGAGGCTGATAAATTTACGATTACAGCAACCCAAATGATGGAGTCGATGATCAGTGCACCCGTTCCGACGCGTGCAGAGGTTAGCGATGTTGCAAATGCTGTTCTCGATGGAACTGATGCGGTCATGCTCTCGGCTGAGTCCGCTACGGGTCAATACCCGGTTAAAACCATTGAGCAAATGGCAGAAATTTGTATCGAAGCTGAAAAATCAGAATCGGTACGTTTAGATACTGACTTTTTGGATCAAACCTTTACGCGGATTGACCAATCTATTGCCCTAGGCGCTTTATTTACAGCCCATCATTTAAATGCAGCCGCAATCGCTGCGTTAACTGAGTCAGGATCAACCCCGATTTGGATGAGTCGCCATAATATTCACGTGCCCATCTTTGCACTGACCTCTAAAGTATCAACTCAAAGAGCTTTAAGTACCTATCGTAATGTGACGCCGATTAGTATTGAGGTCAGCAAAGATCGTGAAACAGCATTGCGCCAAGTTGAAGAGCGTTTAAAAGAGAGCGGGGCAGTCAAGTCTGGCGATACTATCGTTTTAACCATTGGTGAGCCAATGGGCGAACCTGGTGGTAGTAATACATTAAAAATTGTTAGAGTGAAATGAGTAAACTCCATTCGCTGTTTTTATTTTTTCTTTAGAGGATTGCTATGCCCTTGGTATCAATGCGTCAATTATTAGATCATGCTGCTGAAAACAATTACGGCCTACCTGCATTTAATGTCAATAATTTGGAGCAGGTACAGGCCATTATGAGCGCGGCAGACGAGGTTGGCTCACCGGTCATCATGCAGGCCTCAGCAGGCGCTAGAAAATATGCGGGCGAAGCTTTTTTACGGCATTTAATCTCCGCAGCAGTTGAATCCTATCCCCATATTCCAATCGTGATGCATCAAGATCATGGCCAAAGTCCTGCAGTATGTATTGCGGCGATTGAAAGTGGGTTTACAAGTGTGATGATGGATGGCTCACTCGAAGCTGACGGCAAGTCAGTTGCCAGTTATGAGTACAACATTGCTGTCTCTCAAGAAGTAGTTAAGCTTTCACATGCGCTTGGGGTCACTGTAGAGGCGGAACTGGGGGTGTTAGGTTCCTTGGAGACCATGAAGGGCGATAAAGAAGATGGTCATGGCGCTGATGGCACGATGACCCGCGAACAGTTACTTACCGATGTTGAGCAAGCCGCAGACTTTGTTAAAGCAACCCAATGCGATGCTTTAGCCATTGCGATTGGCACTAGTCATGGCGCCTATAAGTTCACCAAAAAACCCACTGGTGATATTTTGGCGATCGATCGTATCCGCGAAATTCATGCACGAATTCCGAATACCCATTTAGTGATGCATGGCTCATCGAGTGTGCCGCAAGAATTATTAGCAATCATCCGTGAATTTGGCGGGGAGATGAAAGAAACTTATGGTGTGCCAGTTGAAGAAATTCAAATTGGTATTAAAAATGGCGTACGCAAAATCAATATTGATACCGATATTCGTTTGGCGATGACAGCTGCCATTCGCCGTTATTTATTTGAAAACCCTGGTAAGTTTGATCCACGGGATTATTTAAAGCCTGCCCGTGAAGCTGCCAAGCTGATTTGTATTGCTCGTTATACCGAGTTTGGTTCCGCAGGGCAGGCCAGCAAGATTAAACCTATTTCCTTGGAAAAAATGGCCTCGCGCTATCGTGCCGGTGAGTTAGCGCAGATCGTTAAATAAAATGGCCGCTCTCTATACAAGTTCGATTCAGTCTTTACCTTTATTGTCTAAAGGCAAAGTGCGTGATGTCTATGCCATTGGCGACGATAAGTTACTCATGATCACGACCGATCGCTTATCGGCTTTTGATGTCATCATGGGTAAACCGATTCCTGAAAAGGGAATTGTGCTGAATAAAATGGCCAATTTTTGGTTTCAAAAGCTTGCTCATCTAATTCCAAATCATTTAACAGGTATTAATCCTGAATCGGTTGTTAGTGCAAATGAGGTAGAGCAGGTCAGAGGTAGGGCGGTTGTTGCAAAGCGCCTACAACCTATCTTGGTCGAAGCCGTAGTACGTGGCTATATAGCTGGTAGTGGCTGGAAAGAATATCAGGCGAGCGGCACTGTCTGCGGCATTACTTTGCCGGCAGGGTTACAGAATGCACAGAAATTACCAGCACCCATTTTTACTCCTGCAGCAAAAGCAGCTGCAGGGCACCATGATGAAAATATTACCTTCGCTGAAATGGTCAAACGCATTGGTGCCCCGCTGGCAGAGCAAATTCGCGCAGTTAGTATTCAGCTATACAAAGAGGCTGCTGCTTTTGCTGCGGAACGGGGCATAATCATTGCTGATACGAAATTCGAATTTGGCCTAGATAAAAATAATCAACTCGTTTTAATGGATGAAATTTTAACTGCGGATTCATCACGGTTTTGGCCTGCAGAAACATATCAGGTTGGTATGAATCCACCTTCTTACGATAAACAATTTATTCGTGATTGGCTCGAAGCCATTTTAATTGATGGTAAGCCATGGACCAAGCAGGCTCCTGCTCCCGACTTACCCGATGAAGTCATTAATCGAACCGCAGAAAAATACCGAGAAGTATTAGCACGCTTAACCCAAACTGAATTAACGTAAGCTGAATGAATGAAGGCACCCGCAAGGAAATTACATGAGCACTAAAAAACCACTGATTGGTATTGTGATGGGCTCGGATTCTGATTGGAGCACCATGGAAGCGGCTGCGCAAATTTTGGAACAATTCGCTGTGCCCTTTGAGTCGCAAGTACTTTCTGCTCACCGCATGCCAGATGCGCTATTTAGCTATGCAGAGCAAGCGCAAGCGCGTGGTTTACGTGCCATTATTGCTGGCGCAGGAGGCGCTGCGCATTTACCGGGGATGTTGGCAGCCAAAACGCAGGTCCCCATCTGCGGAGTTCCAGTACCCAGTAAATATTTACGCGGTGAAGATTCTTTATATTCCATTGTGCAAATGCCCAAAGGTATCCCAGTGGCTACGTTTGCTATTGGCGAAGCAGGTGCCGCTAACGCAGCTTTATATGTGATTGCGACGCTGGCTTTGGATGACCCTGAATTAAGTCAAAAATTAGCTGTTTTTCGTACTGCTCAAACAGCGAAAGCAAGCGCGATGACATTACCGCGGAGCACTTAAGCATGGTGAGGCAAGATAGTGAAGCAAGATAGTGAGACAAGATGCTTGAGCATTTAACGCCGATATTACCCGGCGCGTATTTGGGTATGTTGGGCGGCGGGCAACTAGGTCGCATGTTTACTCAGGCAGCGCAAGCAATGGGCTATAAAGTCTGTATTCTTGATCCAGATCCACTCAGTCCTGCCGGTGCTATTGCAGAAAAACATTTACAAGCGAACTTTACAGATAGTGCGGCCTTAAAAGAAATGGCAGATATCTGTAAGGCAGTCAGTACTGAATTTGAAAATGTACCAGCCCAAACTTTAGATGCGTTAGAGGCACTGGGTGTATATGTGGCGCCTCGCAGTGACAGTGTTTCTATTGCACAAAACCGCATTGCTGAGAAAACTTTCTTAAGTACCTGGAAATCTGCAGTCAATATTGGTCCTGTACCTTATTGCGTAATTGAAAATCAAGCCGCAATCGATGCGCTAGATGAAACTCTATTACCAGGAATTTTAAAATTAGCACGATTAGGTTATGACGGCAAAGGGCAGATCACCGTTCATTCGCCAGTCGAACTCAAGCAAGCTTGGCATGATTTTGGGCGCGTTCCCTGCGTACTTGAAAAGCGCATGGATTTAGCCTTTGAGGTATCTGCTTTGGTTGCTCGTGGTTACGATGATGCGGTAGTGGTCTACCCGATTGCCCAAAATATTCATCGTAATGGCATTTTGCATACCAGTACCGTACCAGCACCTTCACTTAATCCCGATCAAGAAAAACGTGTGCTTCAGGCAGCGAAGAACTTAATTCGCCATCTAAATTATGTGGGTATTTTATGTATTGAATTTTTTGTACTGAAGAGCGGCGAAATTTTTGCAAACGAAATCGCTCCCCGGCCTCATAATTCTGGGCACTACACCATGGATGCAAGTGTTACCAGTCAATTTCAACAACAGGTGCGTGCGATGGCACGCTTGCCCTTAGGTGATACCCGCTTACTAACGCCGGTTTCGATGCTAAATTTATTAGGCGAATTATGGTTTACGATGGGCTCAGAAAACACCGTACCGCAAGAGCCAGACTGGGCTAGTGCTTTAAGTCACGATAGCGCAAAATTACACTTATATGGCAAGTCCATTCCATTGCCTGGACGAAAAATGGGCCATATCAACTGTCTTGGAACTAGTCCCGCAGAGGCGCGTCAAATTGCTGTGGCTGTTGCCAGCGATTTAGGTATTGAGCCTTGATTGCAGAGGCAGTAAGACGCTTAAAGAATGGCGATGTAGTAGCCTTTCCGACCGAAACAGTTTATGGTCTGGGTGCAGATGCAACCAATGATCTCGCAATTCAAAAAATTTACGCTGCCAAGGGCCGCCCCAGTCATCATCCCTTAATTGTGCATCTTGCTGCGCCAATGACATTGCTTGCCAATGCAAAAACGACGACAGATGCACTTGCCGATGCGTGGCTGCAAATAATCAGCCCTTGGGTGCGCGATCTGCCGCCAGCAGCGCTGCAACTGATTCTTGCTTTTTGGCCCGGACCATTAACTTTAGTCTTAAAAAAAGATAAGCATGTCTTAGATACGATTACCGGGGGACAATCTACCGTTGCTCTTCGTTCGCCCAGCCACCCATTAGCTCAGGAGTTATTAACAGCCTTTGGTGAGGCGTTAGTGGCCCCCTCGGCCAATCGTTTTGGTAAAGTCTCGCCTACCCGAGCTGCCGATGTGTACGCAGAGTTTGGCAATGAAAGTGAAATCTTGGTTCTAGATGGTGGCGATTGTGAGTTTGGTATTGAATCTACCATTGTTGATTTGACCGGTAGTGACGGAATACGTCTATTAAGGCCAGGCATGATTACGCCATCATCAATCTATGCCAAAACGGGCCTACACATAGATACCTTTACGCCCTCAGAGCATGAAGCTGTGAGTCCGCGCGTATCAGGTAGTTTTAAGGCGCATTACGCACCCAATACCCCTTTACAGCTTTATCAAACTGATAAATTGAAGACCAGTCTCAATGAGCTTGATGCACAAATCGCAAAACAAAATCACCTTCGTAAATTACGTATAGGGTTAGGCGTTTGGGAGTCAACTACTGGCTTAGCAACTGCGCCACCCAATATCGCTCTAAGCAGTATTCAACTCGAAATAGTTACCTTGCCAAGCGATCATGTGGGTTTTGCCAATAGCCTCTATCGCACCTTGCGTGATTTAGACCTGCAGAACTACGATATTATTTTATTGCCGGAGCCGCCAGCTGGGGAGGTTTGGGACGGCGCTCGTGATCGACTTCAGCGCGCTGCTTTTGGGTCTGGACCATCCTCAGCCAGCCAGGCTAGTAATTGATCATGAGCTTCTTGACCGAGATAAGCATTGCGATGATTAATAAAAGAACTGACGGCGTATAGTTTGCCTGATTTACTCAACACATAACCTGCAATCGCTTTGACATCAACTAAGCTCCCAGTTTTAACGCGAATTTCTGGTCGAATTTTCAAATGTAGCCAGCCCCGTATTTTATTTAACAGGCGATTTCTCATCGTGCCATCATTACCTGCCATTGGTAAACTTTTATAAAATAATTCACCGTTGGGCAAAGTTCGTGCGGCTATAAGTAAATCGTTCATATGCGTTGCGGATATGGATTCAATGCGCGATAAGCCAGAGCCATTTTCCAATACCAATTCAGGGAATTGCAGTCCTTGGCGCTGCAGCCACCCTTGAATGACTTTTTCAGAGTTCAATACAGTGGCTGGTTTACCCAGTTGATCCAATGCCAGAGTTAGAAAAACTTGTCGCGCCATGACATTGTTTGAATATTTATTGATATCAAACATCGCATCAACGAGGCTACTACCTTCATATTGCACCATGGGCTTAAATCCACTTGGTACAAGCCCAGATTTCCCTTGTGGCGGTTTAAGCCATTCACCACCAGCCAATTGCCAGGCCGCAGTAAAGCCGAGAGTAAGAAATGTATTGGGATCAAAAGCGACGACGTTATATTGCGCTCTCTGACAGTCCTTAGGAAATGAGCCTGAAAAAGTTGCTTGCCACTCCGTGGGGTTAGTCGCCGATTTTGCAGGCGGTGATTCGGGGCTAATTTCAAAATTCAAATCTTTGCGCCAATCCTCGCAAGGTCCGGCCTGAAGATTTAGCTGATTAATAATCTTGAGGTGCGCCAATTCAGGGGAATAACTTATTTCTGAAGTTTGTTCTGCCTTATTTGCACTTAGTTGAAACGAGAGGGTGCGAAAGGCATAGAGCAATGGGTCGGGCTGAACGTTATAGGAGCGTAGCGCTTCACCATCGATTAAATTACTAGCAAGTAAATCTTGATCATAGGCACTGCGGTCAAAAATTAAATTACCATCTATTTTTTGGATTCCTAAAGCCCGTAAATTTTTAATTAACTTTGCCAACGATTCGGGAGCGAGCTTAGGGTCACCCGTGCCCTGCAAATATAAATCCCCTTTCAAAATACCATTACGAATAAAGCCATCGGTATAAACCAATGTTTGCCAGCGATAATTTGGTCCAAGCACATCAAGTGCTGTTAATGTTGTCAAAATTTTCATGGTTGAGGCAGGATTCATGCCGATATCCCCGCGCCAATTGACTAACTGTTGTATCACCTGCGGTGATTTAGTATTTTGTTTCTGATTTGCAGGGATTTCGCTGACGGCAATACTGATGGCGCTTGATGGTAGCTGATTTTTTTCTAAAGCTAGCAATACCGCTTTAGGAATAAATTGAATAGACTCTTGTTTAACATTTGAGGGAATCGGAGTCTTCTCGGCAGCCCAGGAATTGTTGCATAGCAAAATAATTACAGTAAGCAGAAACACTAGGAAAAATAGAGGTAAATTACCCCAGTGCCTTAACAGCTGTTTTGGAGGAGAGCAGAGGGCGTGGTTTATTGGCACAAGCAGGGAAAAAATAAAAAAAATGAGCAAATTTACCGTATTCGGGCAAATTATTTGATAGCATAAACCTCAGCGGCACAGGCATAGAGAATTCTAGGCAAAAAGATCAGGCTGGTAGGCCTGCATATAGTGATTTCGTTTTATATTCGAGGAGATAGCATGACTAAATCAGATTTAATTGATGCAATAGCAGAAGGCGCCGATCTTAGTAAAGCAAAAGCAGATGAGGCATTAAATATCGCCTTAGAAACGATTAAGAAGGCCATTATGAAAGGCGATGCTGTTCAACTGGTAGGTTTTGGCGGGTTTTCAGCAGGCTCACGTGCCGCACGCATGGGTCGTAATCCAAAAACCGGTGAAGCAATTAAAATCGCCGCCTCTAAAACAATAAAATTTGCAGCAGGTAAGGCCTTTAAGGATGCAGTCAATAAGCGTTAATTAATTTAAGGCGCCATGTAAGTAAAAGCGGCCTTTTTAAAGGCCGCTTTTCTTAACTACTCTCGGCTTAACTACTCTCGGCTACGGTTATGCCAATAGATTCGATGAGCCTATTTTTCTGCTGAAGAAGTAGCTGAAGTTTTTGGCTTATATCCGGTGCACCTAATTGCAGTTCATGCTCTAGCTGAGCGCAAGCCTCAACAAAAGTAGGTTCGTTTATCAACAAAGCTCCCCCTTTAATTTTATGCAAGTAATGGGCTAATTCTGTATGGCCTAGCGATTCTTTATCAAGCCTGCATAGACAATCTTGCTGTACTTTCAGCACTTCAGCCAAAATCAATAACTCAGTTGGCGAATGATGACCATCTTTAACTCCAAGCGGAAAAAAAGCTTTTATTGGTTTTAACTCCTGCGCAACGATATTTTTTTCAGATTGAAAATAAGCCGCTAATTGACTTTCTAGGGTATGGATACTAATGGGTTTAATGAGAACAGCATTCATGCCAGCGGATAAAAAACGCTGGCGCGCTTCAAGGGCATAGATATCAGCGGTAACACCAATAATAATAAGATCTTGATAGCCCTGTTGACGCAATAAGTATGCAAGCTCCTCACCCTTCATGCCTGGCATAGAGTGATCAGTAAAAACTAAATCAAAATGGGTTTTTTGAAAATGAGTAAGCGCACTTTTTCCATTGGCACAAACCGTAACTTGAATGCCAAGGGCATGTAGCTGCAAAGAGAGAATTTCACGGCTAGCAGGATGATCTTCAACTAATAAGGCATGAATAGTTTGGCCCATTGAATTTGTAAAACAGCGTGCATTAGGTAGCTCGACAGCAGAATAGTTGTAATTATGGGCAGATTGCGTGGTGCGGGGAAAAACACTTGAAAAATAAATTGCGCTACCCAATTTTGGTGCGCTATCGAAATGGAGATGACCCCCCATGGTGGCAATGAGTTTTTTCGAAATAGCCAAGCCCAAACCACTGCCGTAGTCGATGTCGTTATTAAGGGCGCCATTGGCTTTTAAAACCTGTTCAAAGGGTTGTAGCGCACGGTTAATTTCTGCATCAGTCATGCCAATGCCAGTATCAACCACCCTAAATTCAATTAACTGCCCAGCATGGTCGTCGGCTAGGACAGTAACGGAAAAATAAATACGGCCTTCTTCGGTAAATTTAATTGCATTACTGAGCAAATTGTGGAGAATTTGCCTTAAGCGCATGGCATCAACCAGCAAAACTTCTGCAATACTTGAATCTAAGCAAGTGATTAATTGTAAGCCCCGTTTGCTGGCCAAAGTAGAAAAGGTAGCATCAATTTCGGTAATCATATTTTTTAGGCAATGCGGTAGCGGGTTGAGAACGAGTTTGCCTGCCTCAATCTTCGATAAGTCAAGCACTTGATTTAACATCCCAAGTAAGCCTTCAGCTGAACGATGGGCATTTTTTAATAATGACTTTTCACTTGCAGGAAAACGCGCACTTTTCAAGAGTAATTCTTGTACCCCCAATATGGCGTTCATCGGTGTTCTAATTTCATGGCTTAGGGTAGCGAGAAACGCCGATTTAGCCGCGTTAGCATGCTCTGCCAATTTTTTTTGCTTAACTAAATTTTGTACCATGCCTACCTGACCACGATGCAGTTGTTTAAGGCTCCAAATCCAGTATGCAAGTGCAAGGCTAATTAAAACTAAGGTGAAGCTAAGGATAAATACCGTCTGATCGATAAATAATGGCGTATCTGAAGGTAAGTCTGAAGGACTATGAATAGTTTTTGCCAAGATGCTGTCAAAAGGACTAGCAGAATGATGTAATAACCAAGCGTATGGTGGGTCAATAATAAAATCGACCTTACCTTGGGAGATGTCTTTCAAACCATCATCATCGCCTTTGCGCCAAACAGCTAAATATTGTTGTTGTGTATGTTGCTGCAATTGGCTAAGGAGTTGATGATACGTTCCAGCAGATTCTTTGCCATCTCCTGGGTGTAAATGAATCGCATTTTTTTCATGAATACTAAAATGCACAATAGGCTTTAATTTAAGCCACTGCAATTCCTCAGCATTAAAGGGCTCATGGGCTAGTGCACTAGTGAAGGTACTGAGCACTAGAAAAACGATAGATGCATACCCAGCACAGTTAGCGGTTAAATCGCCCAGCCTTAGATGCCCTGTAAATGCCTTAAATTTCATTAGCCTTCAATAATGTTGTTATTACGACAAAATAAAATAAGATCGGCAATATTATTAATACCTAGCTTGTCATATAGGCGCGCCTTATAAGTTGCAACGGTTTTACTGCTGATATGCAATATTTCCGAAATATGTTGATTACTACTACCCCGTCCTAAATACTTCATGATTTGTAATTCACGATCTGAAATTAGTTTGAGTTTTTCACTATCAGTGAGTGCGCTATTACCATTTCTGCCGTGGGAAAAGAACGTGTAGTTTTGTGATACAGCGATGCAGGCTGAAATAATAATATCGGCATTCGCAGTTTTATTCACAAAACCATGTGCACCTAATGAGCGAACACGCCCACCGTAGACACTTTCATCGAGACTAGATAAAACTAGAATGCGAATTTCGGGATACATTAAGCCAATGCGCCGAATAACATCAAAACCATCGGTCTTTGGCATATCTAAATCTAAAATAATAATATTCGGATTTGTTTGTTTAATCAGTTGCATGCACTCTTCCCCATTTTGGGCTTGTGCAGCAACTTCAAACAGCAGTTTTTCATGCACAATACTTTTCAATGCCATCAACATTGCTGGATGGTCATCGACTAACATCACACTTTTTCTCATAGCTTGTCTCCGTTGTGAGTTTTATTGGGGCTTTACTGAAAAGATGGCTTTTGCCAGGCGACTATCGTTGATTTGTAATAATTGATGACGGCTTACGGGCGGCATCATTAAGCCGCCATAGCAATAAGTAGCTGCAAGCGTTTGGGCTGCAGTGAGGTCGCTCACTAAAGATATGCCCCCGACATAGATCGCGCCATGATGTTTTTTACAAACTGTAGCAAGATCAACAATAGATTGGTGCTCGAGCTGATTTGCGCGTAATTGCTGGGCTGAAAGATGAACGCCGTCAAAGCGCATCTCATCAAGATGCGCTATTTCTTGTGCTGATCCTGAAAAATATAGTAAATGCAGCATTAAGCCGATTCTGCGTAGGCGCGCTAAGCCAGCCTGATAGTCATGCCAAAAAGGGGTAGAAGGTAGATTCATGATGCCCAGCGCAACTAAACCGACCGGTAAACGGGAATTTAAAACTAGATCGCTAATTGCATCTACTTGAGTTGGCTGGCAGAGTGTTTTAGCTGCGATGGGCAGAATAGTCGGAATGGGTTTGCTAAAGCTTTGCCAATATTGAATAGCATCAAGACCATCCATAAACAGCCGGAGAACTTGAGAGTCCTCAGCATGGAGTAGGGGGTTAAAAAGTACCCCACCAAGCTTGCTGCCTGATGAGTTAAAAATTGGCTCATAGCTAATCGACTGTCTTTTTGACCAGAGCGCATCAGCTTCAAGATTAACTGGGCAGTTCCCCCCGGCCCTCAGAGTGGGGCCACTAGTATCGTGAACCTCTTGAAAGGGCTTATTCTTCCAGCTTTGAACTAGCGTATACAGCCGGGATTTTGGGATCATCAGCGTTCTCCAATCGGTAACTGTCCAGTCTATTTAGGTCAGCGCGGGTTGATAAGCAGGCAAGACGGATTTTTATGTAGGAATTGACCTACAAACAGTCTTTTTAGGCAGCACCCCTTGAAAAAACCAGAAAGGGAGCTATATAATCAGCACTCTCTACAAATGAGTGCTAAAGCAGTAATTTCACCGCTAATCTGGTGGAATTCAGGTGTTGCTGCTTTTATTTAGTTGTAGAGCAATTATAACTCCATGATGTATATAGGGTTTTTATTTAGTTAACACTTACTAACTTAGGAGAAGGAATGAATCTGCGTCCTTTACATGATCGAGTGATCATCAAGCGTTTAGATCAAGAAACCAAAACTGCATCAGGAATTGTGATTCCAGATGCAGCCGCTGAAAAACCAGACCAAGGAGAAATTTTGGCTGTTGGAGCCGGTAAGCGCGACGATAGCGGCAAATTAAACCCACCCGACGTCAAAGTTGGCGACCGAGTTTTGTTCGGTAAATATGCTGGTCAAACCGTCAAAGTTGACGGCGATGAGCTTCTCGTGATGCGCGAAGAAGACATCATGGCAGTTGTCCAAAAGTAATCGAGCTTTTACGAAAGGAATTTAATCATGGCAGCAAAAGACGTAGTTTTTGGCGATAGCGCGCGGACCAAAATGGTCGAAGGCGTGAATATTCTCGCAAATGCAGTAAAAGTGACGTTAGGACCTAAAGGTCGCAATGTCGTTATTGAGCGTTCGTTTGGTGGCCCAACCATCACTAAAGACGGTGTAACCGTAGCGAAAGAAGTCGAATTAAAAGACAAGCTACAAAATATGGGCGCACAAATGGTCAAAGAAGTTGCTTCTAAAACCGCGGATATCGCTGGTGATGGCACAACAACAGCAACTGTTTTGGCTCAATCGATTGTGCGTGAAGGCATGAAATATGTAGTTTCTGGCCATAACCCAATGGATTTAAAGCGCGGCATTGATAAGGCAGTAAGCGCCGCTTTGATCGAATTGAAAAAAATTAGTAAGCCTTGCACCACAACCAAAGAAATTGCTCAAGTAGGCTCAATTTCAGCAAATAGTGACCATAGCATTGGTCAGCGCATTGCTGAAGCAATGGAAAAAGTGGGTAAAGAAGGTGTTATTACGGTTGAAGACGGCAAATCACTCGAAGACGAATTGGAAGTCGTTGAGGGCATGCAATTTGATCGTGGTTATCTTTCACCTTACTTTATTAATCAACCAGAAAAGCAAGTGGCAATTTTAGAAACCCCTTACATTCTGTTGTTTGATAAAAAAATCAGCAACATCCGTGATTTGCTCCCAGTACTCGAGCAAGTGGCGAAGTCTGGTCGTCCGCTGATGATTATTGCTGAAGATGTTGAAGGCGAAGCCTTAGCAACATTAGTCGTTAATAACATACGTGGCATTTTGAAGACTTGTGCTGTGAAGGCGCCAGGTTTTGGCGATCGTCGCAAAGCCATGCTCGAAGATATCGCCATTTTGACTGGTGGCCAAGTGATTGCTGAAGAAGTAGGTTTAACTTTAGAGAAAACTACACTTGAGCATTTAGGTCAAGCCAAGCGGGTTGAAATTGGCAAAGAAAACACCATCATTATTGATGGCGCAGGCGATTCCAAGGCCATCGAAGCACGCGTCAAAAATATCCGCGTACAAATCGATGAAGCAACCAGCGATTACGATCGTGAAAAATTGCAAGAGCGCGTAGCTAAATTGGCTGGCGGTGTTGCAGTAATTCGTGTTGGTGCTGCTACTGAAGTAGAAATGAAAGAGAAAAAAGCCCGCGTTGATGACGCCTTGCATGCAACCCGTGCAGCCGTTGAAGAAGGTATTGTGCCTGGCGGTGGTGTAGCCTTGATTCGCGCTATGCAAGGTATTAAAGGTCTGAAAGGCGATAACGCTGATCAAGATGCTGGTATCAGTATTGTCTTGCGTGCAATGCAGGAGCCATTACGCATTATTGTTTCGAATGCTGGCGACGAAGCTAGTGTTGTAGTTAATGCGGTTGAAGCTAGCAAAGGCAATAATGGTTATAACGCTGCTACTGGCGAATATGGCGATTTAGTTGCTCAGGGCGTGATTGATCCAACTAAGGTAACAAAAACGGCATTAGTTAATGCTGCTTCAGTTGCTGCGCTTTTATTAACGACAGATTGTGCGATTTGTGATTCACCTAAAGATGAATCTGGCGGCGGTATGCCAGGTGGCGATATGGGTGGTATGGGCGGCATGGGTGGAATGGGCGGCATGATGTAATTAATGTCCCGTTCAGCTATAGAACCGCAATAAGAAAACGCCTGATTCAAAAGATCGGGCGTTTTTCATTGGCGGCATCACAACGTAGTACTATTTGACTGTAATGTTGATGATTATTCAATTATTAAAATATTTCAAACCATGAAACCAATAATAAAAATTGATGTTGTTTCCGATGTCGCTTGTCCCTGGTGTGCGGTTGGCTACGGCGAGCTTAATAAAGCGATTAAGGCAATGGCCGAACAAGCTGACTTTGAAATTCAATTTCAGCCATTTGAGCTCAATCCAAATATGCCCGAGGGTGGTCAAGATGCAATTGAGCACTTAACGCAAAAATATGGGCTTTCTACCGAGCAAGTACAAGTCAATCAAGCACGTATTCGAGCCCGCGCTGCTGAAGTCGGTTTTAATTTTCACCCTGCCGGCAGAAAAAGAATTTACAACACCTTTAACGCTCACCGCCTTTTATATTGGGCAGCTAAAGAATGTGGTTTGCCCGCCCAAGCAGCGCTTAAGAAAGAATTATTAAATACCTATTTTTGTTTAGCTGTCAGTATGGACGATTTAGATAATGTGCTTGCTGCAGTGGACCGCGCAGGATTAGATCAAGTACGTGCTAAGGCAGTATTAGAGGGTGATGAATTTAGCGAAGAAGTGCGAGGACAAATACAGAATTTCCAAAATTTAGGAATTCATGGAGTGCCGGCGTTTATTGTAAATGATCAACACCTGATTGAGGGCGCACAATCATCTACAGTATTAGTGAATAGCTTTAAGCAACTACTTGAAGCTTAAAAAAACTTCTTATTGGAAGCCGGTACTTGAATTAAACTTTGTATTTGAATGCAGACAAAATTGTGCTGCTTTTGCAATACTCGTAGCATCAACTTGAAAGAACTCACGTAGAGCAGCACGCGTATCGCTACGCCCAAATCCATCTGTACCTAAGGTAAAGTAGTTGCGCTCGTTGGGGATATAGGCACGAATACTTTCTGGCACTGCCCGCACATAATCAGTTGCAGCAATAATAGGACCTGCTGAATTCGCTAGTAGTGAGGTAATAAAGGCAGCTTGACCTTCACTTACTACGCCATCTTCACTATCGATAGCCCTATTGCCATCTGCAAAAGCGGCAAGCAATTTTTGTTGGCCATTACGTGCAAGTTCGCTCCAGCTAGTTATGCTAAAGATATCTGCCTCAATACCGATTTGTTTCAATAATTCCGCAGCTTTAGTGACTTCGAGCAAGATTGCCCCAGAGCCAAGTAAAGTCACTCTTTGTTTAGCATTGGGGGATGCTTTTTGATAGTGATACCCTCCCGCCAGAATATCTTTTTCTTTACCAGGCAACAAGTTGGTTTGCGCATAGTTTTCATTCATGAGCGTAATGTAATAAAAGACATCACGTTGATCAGTTAACATTTCCCGCATTCCGGCATCGATAATGACAGCCAGTTCCCCAGCAAAAGCCGGATCATAGGCTTTGCAATTAGGAATGGTGGCAGCAACTAAATGACTACTACCATCTTGATGTTGCAAGCCTTCCCCACCCAAAGTAGTGCGCCCCGAAGTTGCACCCAATAAGAAACCGCGTGCACGTTGATCGGCTGCTGCCCAGATAGCATCCCCGACCCGCTGAAAACCAAAAATAGAGTAATAAATATAAAAAGGTAGCATGGCAAAACCATGATTAGCATAGCTAGTTGCAGCCGCAGTCCAGCTGGCAATAGCTCCCGCTTCACTAATACCTTCTTCTAAAATTTGCCCATTTAAGGCTTCGCGATAACTTAATACGGAGCCAATATCCTCAGGCTCATAGCATTGTCCAACACTAGAATAAATACCTACCTGTTTAAATAAATTGGCCATACCAAATGTGCGTGCTTCATCAGCCACAATGGGCACAATTCGCGCGCCGAGCTCTGGGGTCTTCAGTAAATTACCCAAGAGCCGCACAAAAGCCATGGTTGTTGACATTGATTTATCGTCTGGAGCAAGGGCAAAGCCAGCATAAGATTCAAGCGGCGGAATGGATAGGCGCTCGCAGTCGATAATCCGTTTGGGTAAATAGCCACCTAACTCAGCACGTCGTTGCTGCAGATACTGCATTTCTTTACTATCCTCGCTTGGCCGATAAAAATCTAAATTGATTGCTTGGTCATCACTGAGTGGTAAGTTAAAGCGATTACGAAACCCAATTAACGCTTCTTCATCAAATTTTTTCTGACTATGCGTGGTCATTTTTCCTTGACCAGCATGCCCCATCCCATAGCCTTTTTTTGTATGCGCCAAAATCACTGTGGGTTGACCCGTATGCTTTGCGGCAGCTTCATAGGCTGCATAGATTTTGACAATATCATGACCGCCGCGTTTTAATCGATCAATTTGTTCATCCGTCATACCTTGCGCTAACTCAGCAAGTTCGGGGCTTTGTCCGAAAAAATTTTCTCGATTAAAGCGCCCATCCTTAGCTGCAAAAGTTTGCATTTGACCATCAACCGTATTAGAGAGTGCACGTACTAAAGCGCCGGTATGATCACGCGCAAATAAGCCATCCCAATCACTGCCCCACACTAATTTAATAACATTCCATCCTGCACCACGAAATAATTTTTCTAATTCGTCAATAATGCGGCCATTACTTCTTACGGGGCCATCCAAGCGTTGTAGATTGCAGTTCACTACCCACGTTAAATTATCTAATTTTTCACGTGAGGCCAAGGTGAGGGCGCTCATACTCTCGGGCTCATCCATTTCGCCGTCACCAAAAACACCCCATACTCTGCGCTGCGAGCAGTCGAGTAAATTGCGATGGCTTAAGTAGCGCATAAAACGGGCTTGATAAATTGAACTGATGGGGCCAATTCCCATTGAACCAGTAGGAAACTGCCAAAAATTGGGCATGAGCCACGGGTGGGGATAACTTGATAAGCCTTGTACCCCAATTTCTGCGGCTGTAATTTCTTGACGGTAATGCGCTAGATCTTGTTCGGTTAAACGGCCCTCAAGATAGGCGCGGGCGTAGACGCCAGGCGCACTATGAGGCTGAAAAAATACTAAATCGCCGTTGTGCTCGGATGTGCGGCCATGATAGAAGTGATTAAAGCCCACTTCAAATAAATCAGCAGCACTTGCATAGCTGGCAATGTGTCCGCCTAGTTCGCCGTAAGCTGTATTCGCTTTTGCGACCATTGCTAGCGCATTCCAACGCATCAAGGAAGCAATTTTTTCTTCGATTGCCAGATCGCCAGGAAACACCCCTTGCTTGGCTACCGTAATCGTATTTACTAGGGGTGTAACTAATTCAGGAGACCACCCAATTTGTTGTTGATGGGCGGTGCGGATTAGCATATCGAGTAAATGCTTACCTCGCTCTTCGCCATTTGCAGTAATGGAATTAATAAACGCTTCTGCCCACTCGGCAGTTTCGGCTGGATCGATATCGTGCGGGTTTTGCATAGGCATTAATATACAAAGAGTGCGCTGAAATAGGATTGCAAATTATGGTCAAATACCATTAAATTAAGCATAAAATGCTAAATAAACCACTTTTATAGAACTTTATGCAACTAGATGCCATTGATTTAAGAATCTTACAAGAACTTCAAAATGACAGTTCACTTAGCAATGTAGCCTTGGCTAAGCGCGTGCATTTATCACCATCACCATGTTTATTGCGTGTGCGTGCGCTAGAGGCAAATCAAGTAATTCAACGCTATGTGGCCCTAGCTAACCCCAAGGCCCTGGGACTTGATCTAAATGTATTTATTTCGATCAGCTTAAAAGAGCAGTCAAAAACTGCCCTCGCTGAATTTGAACAGCGTATTACCGAGCAACATGCAGTAATGGAGTGCTATTTAATGACTGGCGATTGCGATTATTTAATTCGGGTTGCTGTATCCAATATTGGCGACTTAGAAAAATTTATTCTGGAGCAATTAACACCCATTGCGGGAATAGAAAAAATTCGTTCTAGCTTTGCATTAAAGCAAGTTTCCTATAAAACTGCTTTGCCTTTACCCTAATAAAAAAATTTTATTTATCGACTTATTTTTTAAATATCGATTCCATTTCGCGTCGTATTCGAATCGCTTCATTACTGATATCAAAATTGACATCGTTCCAGCATACGGGTTTGCCAGCTGCCACAGCATTCTTGAGTGGCAGACGGTGAGCTAACCCAATGGGTAAGCCGCCCATTGCTAAAGAATCAGTAGCGGGCATTAATTTACCGTAGACGGTAAAACCACCTTCTCCATCCAGCATTTCTCCAGCCTTCAAATCACGCTTGGCCGTAGCTACAACATCACCGTTAAAGGCGGTAGTTTCGCCCGTTGCTTCTCTGCGCAAAGCTACACTCGCAACCGAGATGCCAAGCTCTAGACCAATTAAGTGATAAGGCTTATACATCGCCGCATACCAGCCACTGGCATCAGTTTTAAGGCCATATTGCAAGAAACAGTTACGGACATATTCGTTCGGTGCTTCAAAGACAATATAAACGCCCCAACGCAAATCTCGAAAGACAGGGCGACCATCACGCTCAACAGAAGAGACTACCTCAACAGTGCCTTTAAAGGGCAAGATGCCACCATCAGCTTCCGGTCTTAAGATGGTGGGCAAATCATCTACCCCACAGGGCGGAAATAACAGGCCATTTTTGGGTGGTTGTAAACCACAGGCATTCGATACGGCAGCCATTTCAAGTGCAGATTTGGTGCCATCTAAAAAAGAATTAAACATTTGTGCATTAAAGTCACCGCTACCAACTTGCTCTGGGGTAAATCCGTAGTGCCCCCATACTGTGTCTGGAGTAGCCTGGTGATAGATCGGTAAATATTTTGTACCCTTGCCTGCACAAACCACATCCATACCAATCGTCTCAGCCCAATCAACTAATTCAGCAATGAGGGATGGCTGATCTCCTGATGCCATTGAATAAATAATGCCAGCCTCGGCAGCTTTTTTAGCGAGATAGGGGCCCGCTAGCACATCGGCCTCTACATTTACCATGATGATATCTTTACCATGTTCACAGCATTTCAGGGCATGGTGAATGCCTGCCGCTGGACTGCCAGTAGCATCAATAATGACCTCAATCTGTTGATTGGCGATCATGCCGTCGGCATCATCAGTAATAAATGTTTTGCCAGTTTGATACGCATTCTCAAAAGAAGATGCGTTGTATTGTTCAGCATTCCAACCAACACGGGCTAAAGAATCGCGCGCCCGTTGAGGCGCTAAGTCGGCAATACCTAATAAATGAATTCCGGGGGTTCTGGGTACTTGGGCTAAATACATCGAGCCAAATTTGCCCGCACCAATAATGCCTACTCGCACGGGTTTACCTTCCGCCGCACGTTGTTTGAGTTGTTGAATTAGGGACATAACAAACCTTTCAATAAGAGTGCTGCTATTTTCACATTTTTTAGTTGGCGTAGGTTCATCAATTGCACTCTTAGTTGAGGTTGGTCGTCGGGTCAGCTTAGGGCTTTCCCTGATAGCGATTAATTACAGTCCGGACTTTTAACCCTCTAACGGATTAATTGATTACACTTTCAGTTATTGTTAAAAAAAATCGACGAGGTCAAAAATGCATTTATCTCCAGAACAACTAGCCCAGTTTGATAAAGAAGGGTATTTATTCTTTCCTAGCTTATTTAGCCCTAGTGAAGTGAAAACCCTGACTGATGCCGTACCTGAACTTTATAGTCGAAAAGAAGCTTATAACGTCCGTGAAAAAGGTAGTGAATCTGTGCGGACTAATTTTGCCGCTCATTTAATTAGCAAGCCATTTGCTAAATTGGGCAAGCACCCCAGAATGATTCAACCGATTGAAGATTTGTTGGGTGAAAAGTTATACATGCATCAATTTAAAATTAACGGCAAGATGGCTTTTGATGGCGATGTTTGGCAGTGGCATCAAGATTATGGTACTTGGTTAAACGACGATATGATGCCAACCGCGCGGGCGATGAATGTGGCGATTTTTTTAGATGATGTCAATGCCTTTAATGGTCCCCTGATGTTTATTCCGGAAAGTCATAAGCGGGGTGTAATTGCTGCCAAACATGATTTGACTACAACTAGTTATCCATTATGGACGGTGGACAATGATTTAATTTCACAATTAGTGGCTCGTGCAGGCGGCAAAAATGGCGGCATTATTAGTCCTACTGGGCCCGCGGGATCAATGATTTTATTTCATAGTTGTTTAGTTCACGCATCCACAAGTAATTTGTCGCCGTGGAATCGGGTCAGTGTGTATTTAAGTTTATGTGCCGTGTCAAATCATATCCGTCGGCATAAACGTCCTGAATATATTGCCCATCGTAATTTTGAGCCTATCGTGTGTTTGCCGGATGATTGCTTATTAACCGATTATCCAATCGACGTGCCATGGGAGCATGGGGTACCAGCAAGCGCGTTAGAGACTTCGCTTGAGACTATTGCTTAAAGGAAGATTTCGTTGAATAAGCCTGAAAAACAAGCGCAAAACTATCGCTTGCATCTTGAAAAAACCGTTAAACCGTTACCGATTGTGGACTACAGCTTTGCAAGCGATAACGCGCTAGAGTTGATGAAGGCCAAATCATTACCAAGCACAATTCAAAATACGAAGATTCAGACTGAGTTTGATTTAGCGCAGGCCTGGAGTGGCTTCGCGAAGAAATTGTTAGGTCAACGTAAATCGGCCGAATCTGACATTGCGTGTTGGGATGGCCATTATGACCAATTAGGTCGAGTGATGCTGGAATTAATGCGCATGAGTAGAGATAAGCCTGAAATGCTTAGCCAGGAGGAGGTTTATGAAATGATTCCAGATTTAGAGGAAATCACTTTCATTAGTAAGCCGGGACGGATTGAGGACAAAATGTTTTGTCGTATTTGGTTTTCGTTAATTCGGCACCCAGCATTTCTTGAGCTTGAAATTCATGAAAAAGAAGTAGTCGCATTTCAATATTGGCAAAACCTATTTACTTTAGCGTTGGGTAAAACGAATAGCGAACTACTGAAGCAAAACGCTTAGATTGCGGGTTAACCGCTCCATATGAGTAAAAAATGAAAATATTAATTGTTGGCGCGGGCGGCATTGGCGGTTATTTTGGCGCAAAACTGATTCAGGCAGGGGCAGATATTACCTATCTTCTGCGCCCTAAACGTCATGCGCATCTTCAGGCAAATGGCTTAGCGATTGAAAGTCCGCGAGGCAATTTTCTTATTCATCCGCAAGCGATTACTGTCGATCAATTAACGCCTATCTATGATTTGGTTATTTTGGCGCCAAAAGCATTTGATTTAGCGAACTGCTTAAATGACCTTGAAAAAGTTGGCCCCAAAGCCCTATTTTTACCTTTTTTAAACGGGCTTACGCATCTCGACGCCTTGGATCAGCAATTTGGTAGAGCCCGTGTCATGGGGGGTGTTGCCCATATTGCTGCAATGATTACGGCAGAAGGTGCGGTCAAGCAATTAAGCGATTTACATATTCTGACGGTTGGGCATCGGACGCCGGAGCAAGAGGCAATAGCGAGGGCATTTTTTGCCCTCTGTCAAAAAGCCGACTTCGATCATTTTTATAGCGAGAAGATTGAGCAAGCTTTATGGGATAAATGGGTTTTCTTGGCCACTTTAGCGGGCATGACTACCCTATGCCAGGGTTCGGTTGGGCAAATAATTGCTACTCCATATGGTCAAGAGCTCTCGTTAGGGATGTATGCAGAATGTTGCGCAATAGCACAAGCAAATGGATTTTCGATTGGTGATCAAGCACGTAATAAAGCCACCGAGCTTTTAACGCAAGTGGGTTCCCCATTTACTGCATCGATGTTACGCGATTTGCTGTCTAAGCAGAAAACTGAGCACGAACATATTTTGGGTCAAATGATTCAAAAAGGGTTGAGCGTCAATATGTCATGCCCATTGGTAAAGATGGCCTATACCCATATGGCAGTTGCTGCACAGAAATTAAAAAGCGCCTATGAGGGCGCTTTTTAATTAAATAATACTGAAGCAATATCGCTATTTAGCCCCCATAAAGAAATTTCGGTAACCACAGCGTCATGCCTGGCCAGATATACATGAAGACCATGCACAAAATAACGATGAACATATAAGGCATCATGCCGGCAAAAATCTGATTGAGCGTTACACCTGGCGGTGATACCCCTTTTAGATAGAAGGCCGACATCGCTACCGGTGGCGATAGGAAAGCTGCTTGCAAGTTTACAAAGACCAAGGTACCCCATAACAAAGGATCGATTTGGAAGTGTGCCAAGAGTGGTAAGAAGATTGGAACAAAAATGACAATGATCTCAGTCCACTCTAAAGGCCAGCCAAGGAAGAAAATAATTGCTTGTGAAAGCAACATGAATTGAATAGGCGTCAGGTCTAGCATGAGCACCCATTTTTCAATGATCGATTGGCCGCCAAGGATTGTAAAAACAGCAGAGAACAAAGCTGATCCAACAAATAACCAACACACCATGGACGTTGTTTTGGCAGTGAGAAAGACGGCCTGCTTAGTACGATCAAAGTTTAAAGTGCCAGCTTGATATGCCAAAACAAAAGCACCAAACGCGCCCACTGCAGCCGATTCTGTTGCCGTAGTAATGCCCAATAAGATCACCGCTAAAACTAGAATGGTGAGCACGCCTAAAGGCAATACCGATTCAATCAGCAGCTTAAGAATTTCAAACTGTTCCTCATCGAGCTTAATATAGTAGTAGATCAAGAGTAAGAGCAGTAGCACCGAGCTTAAGCCAAAATACAGCTCAAAGTTTTCTGGCGGACCTGCAGCCGCTTCAGGTTCGGCCGCGCCTGCAGTTGGTGCATCGCCAGCAGCAGCATCAAGCGCAACTAATGGCGCATCAGCTTCTTCAACTTCTTTAGTTTTAATATTATCCGATGTGGCATCCAGAGAAACCAAACCTTCTTCAGCTGGCGCAGCTTTATCGGCAGTAGCAACTTTTGCAACTTGAGTAGCCACTGGGACATTTTGCGCATCGCGTTCGGCTTGCTGATGAATGATGACATACCACCAAACACCCCATAGAGTCACCGCAGCTAGAATAAATGGCGTTAAGACTGCCAGAACATTTTGGGCAATTTTGCCAAATGTAAGGCGTGCCCCCGCAGGTGCGTTGATAAGCTTTGCCGGTGAAAATAGCGCCTTAAAGGTAGCTATAAACATATTGTGCGAATATTGTTCACGTAAAAAACGCAAAGGCGCAGGAATCGGCACTTGTTGTTTTTCAGGGGGTAATTTAGGCGCTACTTTAGGATTTATTAAGGCCCAGCCAATGATGTAAACCAAATATAAAAATGCGAGGAAGAAGCCTGGCACCATCGCAGCAGCATATAACTTCACTACGGATTGGCCGGCAACCGCCGCATACACAATAATCATTACTGAGGGAGGAATCAAAATACCGAGAGTACCGCCAGCAGTAATAACGCCCGCTGCTAAGCGGGTATCGTACCCGGCGTTGAGCATGGGTTTCATGGCGATCACGCCCATTAGTACGACAACTGCGCCAACTAGGCCGCTGGCAATACCCCAAAATGTACAAACAATTAAGGTCGCAACAGCAAGTGATGCGGGTACCCGACGAAAGGCGAGCTGAATGCTATAGAACATTTTGTCAACCAATGCCCCTCGTTCCATGACATAGCCCATTAAAACAAATAGGGGAATGGACAACAGCACATCGTTGGTCATACCGCCAAACGTTCTTTGCACCATCAGGGTAAATACTTTATTGGCAGTCCAACTTTGGGATGGGTCATAAAAAGCGGCAAAACCAAACATCATGCCGAGCCCCATCAAGGTAAACGCTGTAGGAAAGCCCAACATAATTACCACAATGATCAGGCCCAACATGCTCAGGCCAAGTATTGGATCACTCATGGTTTATCTCCTTAGTTTGGCCAATGCGTTGGTGTGCGGCTTCATCAATCGCTTTAGCATTTTTCATCCCCATTTGACGAGCCTCTTCATCAACGTGGGTTGAAGCTGCAAGTTGCTGTTCAATCACATCTATTTCTTCTGCATCTTTTAAGCGCGCTGGCCATTCACCTGTTTTGATACAAACAATACAGCGCAAAATTTCGACAAAACCCTGTAGGAGTACAAAAGCACCAGCAATCGGGATAATAGTTTTGAAGGGATACAGCGGCGGCCCATTAGCAATTTGGGTGGTGTGTTCGCCGATGCGCCAAGATTCTGCCGCATAGGTGTAACCCGCATAAACTAAGGCGGTAATACCAGGCAAGAAAAAGGTAACATACAGAATTAAGTCAAGAGTCGCTTGAGTACGAGGCTTCATTGAGCCGTATAGAAAGTCGCCACGTACGTGACCATTTTGCGCCAGGGTGTAGGCACCGCACATCATGAAGAGGGTGCCATAGGCCATTACGGACAACTCACCAATCCAGGCCGATGGAGAATTGAGGGCATAGCGTCGAACTACATCGGTACACACCATCAGCATTAATAGAATAATGAGCCAAGCAGCTGCCTTACCTACAAAGGTGCTGATCTCGTCTACTCTTAGCATGAACTTATTCATCCATTACCCCTAAAAAAACTACATTGAATCAATCTAACTAGGTATTGTTATAAAAAAACCGGACGGGAGGCCGTCCGGTTTTGCATCTAAATTAAATCATTTTAAATCATCAAAATTATGCTTTTGGCTGACCATCTTTGAAGTAATGATCGTAGGCAATCTTAAAGTCTACATCGGTTAAGAGCTGCCAACGCACTGCACGTTGAGCAAAGGCTTTTTGTGAATCAAGCACTTTCTTAAACATTGCATTCTCAGCTGCTTTTTTGGCAATAATTTTGTCCCAAGCATTTAACTGAGCAACCAAAATGGATTTTGGTGTAGCATAAAACTTCACCTTATCTTTGGTTTGCAACTCAACAAAGTCTTTTGAGTAACGATCGATTGCTTTCCAAGACATATCGGCTGAAGCAGCTTGGGTGGCGATCGCCAAAATTGCGCGTAGATCAGGCGCTAATGAATCATATTTCTTCTTATTGAAGATAATTTCAAATTGCTCTGAGCTTTGGTGAAAGCTTTGCAGCATGTTGATCTTAGAAACATCAGGGAAGCCCAAGATACGATCTGAAGAAGCATTATTAAATTCAGCAGCATCTAAAAGACCACGATCCATCGCGGGAATAATATCGCCGCCAGGTAAGGCCTGAACTGATGCACCCATATCGGTAAAGATTTCAATGGAGAGGCCAACAGTACGATACTTTAAGCCTTTCATATCTTCTGTTTTAGCAATTGGCTTTTTAAACCAGCCGAGTGGCTGAGTTGGCATTGGGCCATAAGGGAATGACACTACATCCAATTTCAAGCCAGAATAAATTTCGTTTAACAGTTGTTGGCCACCACCATATTGGTTCCATGACAAAACGGTATTGGCATCCATACCGAAAGCTGGGCCCGAACCCCATAATGCCAAGGCTGCACTTTTACCGTACCAATACGCCAACACACCGTGACCGCCATCTAATGTGCCGCTTGAAACAGCATCAAGTAGATCAAAGGCTTTGACAACTGAGCCAGCTGGTAGAACTTCAATTTTTAGACGCCCACCCGACATTGCATTCACTTTGGCAGCGTAGTCATTGGCATATTCATGAAAGATATCTTTCGTAGGCCAAGTAGACTGAAAGCGCAAAACAATAGGTTGAGCTTGTGCTTTCGAAATCATTGGGAATCCGAGAGCAGCAGCGCCTACGGAGCCAGCAGCAGCACCTTTTAAGAATTTACGACGTGGAACTTGATTTTTAATTTCAGACATTGAATTCTCCCAGATTTTATTTTTTTACTTCTTGTACATTCTTACAAGAGAGTAAGTATAAGACCTCTAGGGGGTTAAAAACCCTCGGGAAAACCCTCAAATACGCCCTAAATAGGGGATTTATTAGCCTTAATCGACTGCTTTGACCATGTCCTCTACGACCTTCTTGGCATCCCCGAAGACCATCATGGTTTTATCCATGTAGAAGAGCTCGTTGTCGAGGCCAGCATAGCCTGCCGCCATCGAGCGTTTATTGACAATAATGGTTTTAGCTTTAAATGCTTCCAAAATCGGCATACCAAAAATGGGGCTTCCTGGAGTACGGGCGGCTGGGTTAACCACGTCATTGGCACCCAAAATAAGCACCACATCGGCCTGACCAAAATCGCTATTGATATCTTCCATTTCAAAAACTTGATCGTAGGGAACTTCAGCTTCGGCTAACAACACATTCATATGGCCAGGCATCCGCCCAGCGACAGGATGAATAGCGTATTTAACCGTAACCCCATGATGGGTGAGTTTTTCAGTCAACTCTTTCAGCGCGTGTTGAGCACGGGCCACAGCTAGACCATAGCCCGGCACGATGATGACGGTATCAGCATTACTCATTAAAAAGGCAGCATCTTCTGGCGAGCCCGTTTTATAGTTTTTAGGGGCACCATCATCATCACCGCTTGCTGATACTTCGGCACCAAAGCCGCCGAGCAAGACCGCTAAGATTGAACGGTTCATTGCCTTACACATAATGTAAGACAGAATTGCGCCCGATGAACCAACACAAGCACCGGCAATGATCAGCACGGGATTATTTAGCGTAAAGCCAATGCCTGCAGCAGCCCAACCCGAATAACTATTCAGCATCGAAACCACAACTGGCATATCAGCGCCACCAATTGGAATGATGAGTGTTACACCCAACACTAAAGCAATGCCGCACATGATTAAGAAAGCGCTATGACTATCAAATAGATAGTAAGCAATACCGCCACCCAGCATTGATAGTGCTAAAACTAAATTAAGTAAGTGCTGACCACTAAAGGTGACAGGTTTACCGCTGACTTTGCCGGAAAGTTTGCCAAAGGCAACGATAGAGGCAGTAAAGGTAATTGCACCAATAAATGCACCAATAAATAATTCAATTTTTTGTGCGCCAGTATGTTCTTGACCCACATGCAAGACGGCAGCAATCGCAATTAAGACTGCTGATAAGCCGACAAACGAATGCATGAGTGCTACGAGCTCAGGCATTTTCGTCATTTGTACGCGTTTGGCTGCAATCGTACCAATGATGGCCCCACCAATAATTGCTGCGCCAATTAACCAAAAGACTGGCTTAAAGTCGGGCAAGAAAAAGGTAGTAACAACGGCCAAAAGCATGCCGATCATGCCGAAGGTATTTCCTTGACGTGAGGTCGTTGGCGATGAGAGTCCGCGCAGCGCAAGGATGAATAAAATGGAGGAAACGAGGTAAGAGAGGGCGGTGATATTTGACATGAATAGGCTCTTTATTCGCTCTTAGGGGTTTTTTTCTTAAACATCTCGAGCATGCGGCGCGTAACCATAAAGCCACCAAAGATATTAATTGATGCTAAAAAAACGGCTACCGCACCAATCAGGCTGGTAGTCGTGATTTCACTGCCATTGATGACCTCAGTTTGTAAGAGGGCGCCAACAATAATGATTCCAGAAATCGCATTGGTAACCGCCATCAGCGGCGTATGTAGGGCAGGTGTTACATTCCAGACGACGTGATAGCCAACAAAAATGGCTAAAACAAAAACAGTAATGTTTTGCACAGTGAGAAGGCTTTGGAAAGCAGCTAAATCCATGACGAATTCCTTGGAAAATTAATTAGTACGAATAACTTGGCCATCGCGACACATGAGACAAGCAGCGACGATATCGTCGTCGGCAGCTGCCGGAATGACTAATTGTGCTTCGGGAGAAACGATCAGTTTCATAAAATCGAGCACGTTACGCGCATACAGCGAAGACGCATCGGCAGCGACCATACTAGGTAAATTGGTATAGCCAATAATTTTGACTCCATGATTGACCACAATTTGATCGGCGCGAGTTAATGGGCAATTACCCGAACCATTCTCACCCCGGCCTGCAGCTAGATCAATCACCACTGAGCCCGGCTTCATATTGGCCACGGTATCACTGTGCAACAACACAGGCGGCTTACGCCCTGGAATTAGCGCGGTAGTGATCACGATATCAGCCTGTTGGGCGCGTTCGGCAACTTGTACTGCCTGTCGTTTCATCCACGACTCGGGCATCGGCCGCGCGTAACCGCCAACGCCTTTAGCAATTTCACGTTCTTCATCGGTTTCAAAAGGGACATCGACAAACTTGGCGCCAAGCGATTCAATTTGTTCTTTAGCTGCTGGGCGAACATCAGAAGCTTCAATGACTGCGCCTAAGCGTTTAGCAGTGGCGATGGCTTGCAGGCCAGCAACACCAGCACCGAGTATCAAAATACGGGCAGCTTTCACTGTGCCAGCAGCGGTCATCAGCATCGGCATAAAGCGTTGATACTCATTTGCCGCCACGAGCACGGCTTTATACCCAGCAATATTTGCTTGGGAGGACAGGACATCCATGCTTTGGGCACGAGTAGTGCGCGGCGCCGCTTCGAGTGCGAAGGCGGTAATACCTTGCGCTGCCATAGCAGCAATGCCAGCACTATCAAAGGGATCAAGCATGCCAATTAAAACTGAGCCTGACTTTAATTGCTTTAATTCATCCTCTTGGGGTGACCGCACTTTCAGCACAATTTCGGCGCCAAAGGCATCTGCAGCGCTGCCAATGGTGGCACCAACTGCTTCATAAGCAGAGTCGGGTTGGCTTGCGCCAATACCAGCACCACTTTGGATGACAACTTGATGTCCTTGAGCAGTCAATTTTTTGACGGTTTCTGGGGTAGCGGCAACCCGAGTTTCTCCAGGTCTAGTTTCCAGCGGCACTCCAATGCGCATGGCTTGTCTCCAAAAGCGAATATTTTAAAAAACTATTTTAAGTTAGTTGCCAATTGCTTGCTCTCGAGCCTTTTCCTTGGCCTCAGTGATGTCTGTAGAGCGGAATTGGGCGGGGTTTTACAATGGGCTTTTAAAACTTAATCTAAATTTTCGCATTTTTTTGATGATGCCAGCCAATTTTTCCGTAAATGCCGCCCTTAGCCAGCCTAAAAGCCAACAAAAAGTCGTGGTGGGGATGTCGGGCGGGGTTGATTCTTCGGTAGCTGCCTGGCTTCTCAAACAGCAGGGGTATGAGGTTGTGGGCCTCTTTATGAAAAACTGGGAAGACGATGACGATGACCAGTATTGCTCCAGTCGTCAAGATTGGCTGGATGTAGTTTCAGTGGCTGACCTCATTGGCATAGATGTTGAGGCAGTCAATTTTGCCGCTGAGTATCGTGAGCGGGTATTCGCGGATTTTCTGCGCGAATATGCTGCCGGCCGGACCCCTAACCCCGATGTGTTGTGTAACGCTGAAATTAAATTTAAGGCTTTTTTAGATCATGCGATGAGTCTTGGGGCAGATTTAATTGCCACTGGACATTACGCCCGCGTCCAAACGAGTAATGGGCAAGTGCAATTATTAAAAGCGCTAGATACGAGCAAAGACCAAAGTTATTTTTTACATCGCTTAACCCAAGCGCAATTAAGTCATGTTTTATTTCCCTTGGGTGAGATGCAGAAGTCGGCTGTGCGGACCATCGCCGCAGATATTGGCTTACCTAATGCAACCAAAAAAGATTCAACGGGAATTTGTTTTATTGGCGAACGCCCTTTTCGTGAGTTTTTAAATCGCTATTTACCACGCACGCCCGGTTTAATTTGCTCGACCGATGGCAAGGTCTTAGGCGAGCATATGGGCCTAGCATTTTTTACTTTGGGTCAACGCAAAGGCATTGGCATTGGCGGTAGTCAAGACGGCTCTGGAGATGCCTGGTATGTAGCCCGTAAAGATATGGCTAGTAATACCCTATACATTGCCCAAGGACACGACCATCCATGGCTGTTCAGTCGCGATTTAGTAGCGATGGAGGCCAGTTGGGTGGCCGGTAGTGCACCAAGCGGGTCAAATACCTTGGCGGCAAAAACCCGCTACCGCCAAGTTGACTCAGCTTGTAGTATGTTGACGACTGGGAATAAATTTGATTTGCACTTTACTGAAAATCAATGGGCAGTTACCCCTGGACAATCGGCTGTGCTTTATGCTGGCGAGGTGTGCTTAGGCGGGGGAATTATTACGGCGGCGATGTCTCAATAAACGATTGGCGTTGTGCCAATTTTGCATAAAGACGTGCGAGATTAGGGTATTGGGTTTGCCATTGCAATTGCGGAAAACGAAACTGTAAATAACCCAAGGCGCAGCCAACTGCAATATCAGCCAAACTAAATTGGTTACCACAACACCAGTTCGCGTCACCTAAACCCTTCGACATGCTTTGCAAAGCAGTTTGAATTTTAGCCATTTGCCGGGCAATCCAGGCTGCACTTTGCTCGGGGGCAGGTCGCCAAGTAGCTTCTAGGCGAGCCAAAATTCCCGCATCTAAAATACCGTCAGCTAACGCTTCCCAAGTTTTAACTGCTGCACGTTCACGTCCAGCCGCGGGAATTAATTTGCTCACTGGACTTAAAGTGTCAACATATTCAACAATGACGCGTGAATCAAACATCGCGCCACCATCTTCCAAAACTAGACAGGGTACTTTTCCAAGCGGGTTAATTTCGCTAATTGTCGTTTTCGCATCCCAGACGTTTTCAAGTACATGGTCGACTTCAATTTTCTTTTCAGCAAAAACAATGCGTACTTTGCGCACATAGGGGCTAGTGAGAGATCCAATAATTTTCATAGTGTGCAAGTATACCGATGCAGAAGAAGCGCGGGCAATCGTTGATCCTTAATTATTGAGCCATTTGTACAAACGCATTAAAATCAAGCTTTATTGACATCCTTTTAAAAAGGCCCATTGTGAGCCAGTCAAAATCATCCTTTTCTTCAGCGGCTGCAGCTGATTCGGCGCTTACCGCGCTCTCGCCGCTGGATGGTCGCTATGCCGGCAAGGTGGACGCTCTCCGCCCCTGGTTATCGGAAGCGGCTTTTATGCGCCAACGGGTGTTTGTTGAGATCCAGTGGCTCTTAGCGCTGACTTCCGCAGGTCTACCCGATGTGCCAAGCATCAGTAAAGCGGATAGTCATTTTTTACTAGCGTTGGCCCAAGACTTTGCGACTGCAGATGCAGCGCGCATCAAAGAAATTGAGGCGGTAACGAACCACGATGTAAAAGCGGTTGAATATTGGCTCAAAGAAAAAGTGGCTGGACGCCCTGCATTATTAAAGACCAGTGAATTTATTCACTTTGCTTGTACTTCAGAGGATATTAACAATACCGCTCATGGCCTCATGTTGCGAGGCGCTCGTGACGAAGTGCTATTACCTCAGTTGCGTTTAATTCAGCAAAATTTAGAGGCTCTCGCAATTGCTCATGCTAAGGTGCCGATGTTATCGCGTACCCATGGCCAGCCTGCATCGCCTACCACCCTGGGAAAAGAGTTAGCCAATATTGCCCAGCGTTTAGAGCGGGCCATTCAGGTGATTGCAGCAGTACCTTTATTTGGCAAAATGAATGGCGCAGTTGGAAATTACAACGCCCACATTGCTGCTTACCCCGAATTTGATTGGGAGCAATTGAGTCGGCAGGTGGTCGAAAAGCGTTTAGGATTGGTTTTCAACGCGTACACCACGCAAATAGAGCCGCACGATGGTATGGCTGAATTATTCGATGCGGTAGCACGCGCGAATACGATTTTGCTCGATATGGATCGGGATTTTTGGGCCTATATCTCCTTGGGTTATTTTAAGCAGCGCACCAAAGCGGGCGAAATTGGTTCGTCAACGATGCCCCATAAAGTTAACCCCATCGATTTTGAAAATTCCGAAGGTAACCTAGGAATTGCGAATGCCTTATTGCGCCACTTAGCTGAAAAGTTACCGATCTCTCGTTGGCAGCGCGATTTAACCGACTCCACCGTATTACGTAATTTAGGCCCCGCATTTGGACATAGTGTGTTGGCTTACGATAGCGCCTTACGCGGACTCGCTAAATTAGAAGTAAATTTAACTGCCATTGCTGCTGATTTAAATTCGTGTTGGGAGGTTTTAGCCGAGCCAGTGCAAACGGTTATGCGCCGCTATGGTATTGAAAATCCGTATGAGCAACTAAAGGAGCTCACCCGCGGCAAGGGCATTACGCAAGCTGATTTACAAAGCTTTATTCAAGGGCTAGCGATACCTGCCGAGGCTAAGACGCGCTTGCTAGCGATGACCCCCGCTTCATATCTAGGTTTAGCAGTTAGCTTAACTGAACGTTTGGGCAAGTGATAGCCAGTCAACTGCCTACGGGCGAAAAAAATTCAGCTCGAGTTCAGCGCCCATTTTTTTTATTTTTACTTTATCAGTTGGGCTGGCATTTACTCTTGCCCTTGGTCGGTTTACGTCTTTGGTGGCGCGGCAGAAAAGACCATGGTTATTGGCAACATCTAGATGAGCGGATTGGCTTTGTAGGAAAGTCATCCCAGTTTCGTCAAGCCATTTGGATTCATGCGGTATCTGTCGGCGAGACCCGTGCTGCTGAACCATTAATTCAGGCTTATTTAGCCCGTGGCGAAAAAATCTTACTTACCTGCATGACACCAAATGGCCGTCGCACAGGTCAAGTACTCTATGCATCAGCAATTACATCTGGACAGCTACAGCAGTGCTACTTGCCATACGATATTTGCTGGGCAGTGGCGCATTTTTTAAAACAAGCGCAACCCAAGTTTGGTCTATTTATAGAAACCGAGGCTTGGCCTACTTGTGTTTTTAGTTGTGCTGAAAAGGGCCTACCCCTATTTTTAATTAATGCGCGACTGTCAGATCGAAGTGCACGACGCATCAAATATTTTGGCCGCGCCGGCAAGGAACTATTTCAAGCATTTACTGGCATTTTGGCCCAAACAGAATTAGATGCAGAGCGCTATCGTGCACTAGGGGTGCAAAATTGCACAGTTTTTGGCAACCTTAAATTTGATGTTCCTATTAAGCCAGAATTGCTCCAATTGGGCGCGAGCTGGCAGGCAAATTTACGCGCATCAGGCCGTCTTGTGGTTTGTGCGGCTAGCACCCGCATGGGCGAGGAGCAGCTAATACTTGACGCTTGGCAGCAGGTTTTAAAAACGGCTCGTATTCAACCCCAGCCATTGTTATTTATCGTGCCACGCCACCCTGAACGTTTTGATGAAGTGGCAAAGGTAATTTTAACGAGCGGCTTTCGTTTGAGCCGGCGCAGTGAGGCGCAAGAGCAGCCCATGATATTTGACAATATAGATGTGTTTTTAGGCGATTCGATGGGGGAGATGTCAGCGTACTACAGCGCAGCCAACTTAGTGGTGATGGGCGGTAGTTTCATGCCATTTGGCGGTCAAAACTTCATCGAAGCTTGTGCAGTAGGTTGCCCAGTTATTGTGGGTGAACATACTTTCAATTTTCAGCAGGCTACGCTAGATGCAATTAGTATTGGTGCCGTAGTACGAGTTTCAACGCCGCAGCTAAGTCATACTTTAGTCGAGTTATTGTCGGTTGCTGAGCAACGAATGGCAATGGCGCTTGCGGCTAAAAAATATGCCAATTTACATCAGGGCGCTACTAATAAAATATTAAATGCGATCGATGCGCAATTAAAGCTTAAGTCGACAAATTCATCTTAGCAGGCCAATTACAAGCCTAAAGTAATTTTAGCTTAAAGCGCTGGACTTAAACCTTAGCGCCGTAGTTAGGATCATCTTTACTCGTCTCATCGGGCTTGCGTTCGCCCTTCACTAAGTCTTCACGTTTAACGCCTAGCCACATCGCCAGAGCGGCCGCGACAAACACCGAAGAATAAATACCGAACAAAATACCAATGGTGAGTGCGAGCGCAAAATAAAACAGACTGGGACCACCCAATAGCAACATCGCTAAAACCATCATCTCCGTACTGCCATGGGTAATAATGGTTCGACTCATGGTGCTAGTGATGGCGTTATCAATGATTTCACGGGTATTCATTTTGCGATATTTGCGGAAATTTTCACGGATACGGTCAAAGATCACGACCGATTCATTTACTGAATATCCCAATACAGCCAAAATTGCAGCTAATACTGACAACGAAAACTCCCACTGGAAAAACGCAAAGAAGCCCAAAATAATAATAATGTCATGCAAGTTTGCAATGATGCCGGCAACCGCAAATTTCCATTCAAAGCGAAAGGATAAATAAATCACAATACCGATCACCACAAAAATTAAGGCTTTCAGACCATCTAACGCAAGTTCACGGCCCACTTGCGGGCCAACGTACTCAACCCGTTGTAATTTAGCGCCAGTAGTATTGCTTTGTAGTGCTTCCATAACTGCATTACTTTGGATAGCAGAGGAGACAACCTTGCCAGCAGCATCTTTTTGCAGGGGGAGACGAATTAAGACGTCACGTGAACTGCCGAAATTTTGAATTTGGGTATCGGTGTAGCCTAGTTTAAAAATATCATTACGTATGGTATCGATGGGCGCAGTTTGGGGGTAACTAATTTCCATTACCGTGCCACCCGTAAATTCGACTGAGAGATGTAAGCCTCGCTGCCAAAGAAAAAAAACTGCTGCTAAAAACATCAACAGGGAGATGATATTTAGCGCCAAGGCATGACGCATAAATGGAATATCTTTACGGATACGAAAAAATTCCATGACCTATTTCTCCTGGGGACGCCAAACTTGACCAATCGCCAGTTTTTGCAATTTCTTTTCGCGGCCGTACCAGAGATTCACTAAACCCCGTGAGAAGAAAACCGCAGAAAACATGGAAGTCAGAATGCCTAAACAATGTACTATGGCGAAACCTTTGATTGGCCCAGAGCCAAAAGCCAATAGCGCAAGACCAGCAATTAAGGTAGTCACGTTCGAGTCAAGAATAGTGCCCCAGGCCTTATTAAAACCAGATGCAATGGCGGTGCTAGGTGGCACACCCTGGCGTAATTCTTCACGAATACGTTCGTTAATTAAGACGTTCGAGTCAATGGCCATACCCAGTGCCAGGGCCATGGCGGCAATACCAGGCAAAGTGAGGGTGGCTTGTAGCATCGAAAGAACGGCAATGAGCAAAAATAAATTAACCCCGAGAGCGATAACCGAGAATAGGCCAAACAGCAAATAGTAGACCATCATGAAAAAAGCGATTGCTGCAAAACCAACGAGCAGTGATTGAAAACCTTTTTCAATATTCTCTGCGCCTAAGCTTGGACCAATAGTGCGTTCTTCGATAATTTCCATTGGGGCAGCAAGCGAACCTGCCCGTAATAGCAGAGCTAAATCATTAGCACTCTCGGTAGTTGATTGGCCGGTGATTTGAAATTTTGAACCAAATTCGCTTTGAATGGTGGCAATTGTGAGCACTTCACCTTTACCTTTTTCAAATAAAATCATCCCCATTGGTTTGCCAATGTTATCGCGTGTAACTTCCTGCATTACACGTCCGCCGGCTGCATCAAGCGAAATATTCACTGCCGGACGTTGATTTTGATCAAAGCCTGCGCTGGCATCAGTAATGCTTTCGCCGCTAAAAATAACGGATTTTTTAAAAACCCCTAAACGATTTTCGCCAAAACGAAATACATCCATTCCTGCAGGTGCGGTTTGGCCAACTGAAATAATTGAGACGCTGGGATCGGCGAGACGTGATTCAAGGGTTGCAGTACGACCAATAATGTCTTTAGCTCGTGCGGTATCTTGCACACCAGGCAGTTGCACCACAATGCGATCGGCTCCCTGCTGTTGAATGACGGGCTCTTTTACAGCTAATTCGTTGACCCGTTTATTAAGGGTAATGATATTTTGTTTAACCGCATTGTCTTGCACTGCACTAAGGGCGGCTGGTTTGAAACGCCCAGTTAATTTGCTATCGGTTGCGGTTTTCTCTAACTGCCAATCGAGCTCACTTTGGCTGACATTCAGGAGGGCACGTGCTGCATCTGCTTCGGTCTCGCTGGCAAAATGAATAGCAATGCTGTCGGCATTCCGATCAAGGCCTTGCTGACGAATATTTTTGTCACGTAATTGGCTGCGAATGTCGTTGGCTAAGGCGACTATTTTTTTCTGTACAGCACCTTGCATATCGACTTGAAGTAAAAAATAAACTCCACCCCTTAAGTCAAGACCTAGTGGCATTGGTAAAGCATTCAGCGCATTAAGCCAATGCGGTGTATTTGAAAGCAAATTGAGTGCAACAGTGAAGCTGGGATCATTGGCATCAGGATTCAATTTTTGCTGGATTAAATCTCGAGCTTGCAATTGAATATCGGTATTTGCAAAACGGACTTTGACAGAGCCGACATTGCCAGTACGCTCAAAAAATAGACCCGTACTAGCTAAATTGCCACTGGCTAAAATTTTCTCAACCCGAGCTTGGGTTTCAAGATCAACCTTAAGTGTTGGCTTAGCTGCTGAGATTTGTACGGCTGGAGCCTCGCCAAAAAAATTTGGTAATGAGTAGAGTGCGCCAATACATAGCACTACTACTATGACGAGGTACTTCCAGAGCGGATAACGATTCATCTGAATGGTTAAATTAAACGGATTTCAAAGTACCTTTAGGCAAAACGGTAGTAACCGCACCTTTTTGCATTTGGACTTCATTACCGGCATTTAATTCTACTGATATGTATTGATCTTTAACGGCAGTAACTTTGCCCAGGAGGCCGCCTGCAGTCACGACTTCATCGCCAACCGCCAGTGCCTCTAACATGGCACGAGTTTCTTTTTGGCGCTTCATTTGAGGGCGAATCATGACAAAGTAGAGCACCGCAAACATTAAGATGAGAGGCAAAAAGCTCATTAAGCCACCGCCTTCAGTGCCAAAGCCAGGTATTTGCGCATACGCGTTGCTGATAAACATAGTAAAACCTCCATTTGGATTGAATAGCCGCAATTCTAAACTGTGCGGGGATGAAGCCCATTAATCTTGGCCAGGCTCAACTCCACGCTGACGTTGACTGTGGAATTCGTCACGATAAGCGCTAAAACGATCTTGCGCTAGGGCTGTGCGAATTTCCCCCATGAATTGTAGGTAATAAGCAAGGTTATGAATGGTATTGAGCTGGGCCCCGAGAATTTCATTTGCCTTTTGTAGGTGGTTTAAGTATGAGCGGGTAAAGTTTTGGCAGGTATAGCAACTGCAGGTAGGGTCAACCGGTCGTTCATCATCTTTATATCCTGCGTTACGCAGTTTGAGATCGCCAAAGCGGGTGAAGAGCCAACCATTACGAGCATTACGCGTTGGCATGACACAATCAAACATGTCAATCCCCAGCGTTACGCCAAGCATTAAGTCTTCAGGCGTACCAACACCCATGAGGTAGTGCGGTAATTGTTTTGGTAATTGGGGCGCGGTGTGCGTTAGAATCCGTTCAAACTCAGGCTTTGGTTCGCCAACTGAAAGACCACCAATCGCAATACCATCAAAGCCTTGCTCGCTGACCGCGGCCAGCGAGAGATCGCGTAAGCCTTCAAACATACCGCCTTGCACAATACCAAAAAGACCATTACCGGTATTTAGTGCACGAAACCGCGTGAGCGAACGTTCGCCCCAGCGCAAAGAAAGCGCTAGTGATTCACGCACTGTTTTCTCTGGAGTTGCTTTGCCTTGATTTTCATAAGGAGTGCACTCATCAAACTGCATGGCAATATCACTATTGAGCACCGCTTGAATCTCCATTGACACTTCCGGCGACATAAATAATTTGTCACCATTAATAGGCGAAGAAAAAGTCACGCCTGCTTCAGATATTTTTCTCAGAGCCCCTAGGCTAAATACTTGAAAACCACCCGAATCAGTCAAAATCGGTTTATTCCAGCCCATGAAGCGGTGCAGACCACCATGGCGTGCAATGACCTCAAGTCCAGGACGCAGCCAAAGATGAAAGGTATTGCCGAGCACAATTTGGGCTTTTACCTCACTCAAGTCTCGCGGGGTCATAGCCTTGACCGTGCCATAGGTACCTACTGGCATAAAAATCGGCGTTTCAACACTGCCATGGGGTAGATCAAGCTGACCTAAACGCGCGTGGCTTTGTGAATCTTCGGCTAAGACAGAGAATTGCATTGGCGACATGATGGTTAATTGAGTCAAATATTAGAGCGGTGGGTTAGCTTGCCGGTGCAGCAGCATAGCATCACCATAACTAAAAAACCGGTAGCGCTGCGCAATGGCATGTTGGTATGCTGCCTGAATCGGCTGCATACCAGTAAATGCACTGACCAGCATGAGTAGCGTGGATTTCGGTAGATGAAAGTTCGTGATCAGAGTATCAACCATCCTAAAGGTAAATCCGGGAGTAATAAAGAGTTTGGTTTCTCCGCTGCTAGCGCTACTAAGCGCATAACTTTCTAAGGCCCGTAAAGTGGTTGTACCTACTGCGATGACTCGCTTTCCCTGAAGCTGTGTATGCTTAATTTGGGTAATGATTTCAGGTGGAATGGAATAATATTCTGCGTGCATGATATGTTGCGCTAAATTTTCCTGTCTCACCGGTGTAAAAGTACCGGCACCGACATGGAGTGTGAGCGTATTAATTTGTACCCCTTTATCCCGGCATTGTTTTAGAAGCGCTTCATCAAAATGCAAACCTGCCGTAGGGGCAGCGACGGCGCCTGGATTTTTTGCAACCACAGTCTGATAGCGCTCAACATCTACCTCATCCGGTCGATGAGTGATGTAGGGAGGTAAAGGGGGTTCGCCAAATTGCGGGAGTAAATGGAAAACATCTGCGGGAAATTGAATTTCATAAAAGGGCGCAGCGTGTGCGTTCACGACTACTTCAATTGCATGAGATTCTGGCCTATCCATTAGGGGGTGCAAAATTAACCTTGCGCCAATTTGCGGATTTTTTGAAGCCCGAATCTGTACCAGTGCGGTATTTTCACCAGTGATGCGCTCGATTAGGAGTTCAATTTTGCCCCCACTAGGCTTATGGCCATAAATACGCGCTGGAATTACCCGCGTGTCATTCAGGATGAGGAGATCTCCTGGCTCGAGCAGCGTAATAAGATCGCGGAATTGTCGATCCTGTAGGCGAGTTAGACCATCAGGCGTAGTAATTACCTCAAGAAGCCGACTATCTGACCGTTCCGCAAGCGGAAACTGGGCAATTAGTTCGGGCGGTAGGTCGTAATTGAAATCAGCAAGGTGCATAGCGTTACCATCGGAGATTGGATTCTAACCATGACTAAGCTTACTCTGCCACCTAATCTGATAAAAATGGGCCTTGATAGCCCAATTGCACTAGCCTTGCACCTGCCAGCGCGCTATGAAGACGAGACTGAGTTGTGGTCTATAGCTGATGCGCTCGAGCAGGGTCGCTTTAGCCCAGTACAGACTCAAGGCACGGTGGTTGGCTGCCAAGTCGTTTATCGCCCACGGCGGCAGCTACTGGTAACCATTGAAGACGATACCGGTCGATTGCATCTGCGCTGGCTCAATTTTTATCCTAGCCAACAAAAGCAAATGGCAGTCGGGGCCCATTTACGCGTGCGGGGTGAAATTCGCGATGGTCATTTGGGGTCTGAAATGGTGCATCCTAATGTGAAAGCAATTGCGGCCGATGCTCCTTTACCGAAAAGCTTAACGCCCATCTATCCAGCATCTGCTGGAGTCAGTCAAACGGTGATTCGTAAGGCGGTAGCGCAAGCCTTAGTTCATCCGGCCATTCAATCCTTCTTAGCCGATTTATTACCAGCAGAATTCATGGCAGAGTTATTACCAGGTAACGATTGGTACTCATTGATGCAGGCCATTCATTACTTGCATCAACCACCTGCCGATGCAGATACGCAAGCATTACTAGAGCGTACACATCCTGCTTGGCGACGGGTTCAGTTTGAAGAATTACTGGCGCAACAAATTTCTTTAAAACGTGCGCATGCGTTGCGTCGGCAGCGACGTGCCCCGCAATTACTAACAGCGCCTAAGCTGGCAGGGAAGAAAACAAAAAATAAAACCCTAGAGCAACAGTTGCTGGATGTTTTGCCATTCGAATTGACACAGGCGCAACAGCGCGTTTGGACTGAAATTCAAACTGATTTAGCGCAAGCATTTCCGATGAATCGCTTATTACAAGGCGATGTTGGCAGCGGCAAAACCGTGGTTGCTGCCTTAGCCGCAGCGCGCGCCATCGATCAAGGTTTTCAGGCAACGGTAATGGCGCCGACAGAAATTTTGGCTGAGCAGCATTATTTAAAAATGCGTGAATGGTTTGCGCCCTTAGGAATAAAAATTGCGTGGTTAGCGGGTAGTCTCAAAGCCAAAGAAAAAAAATTAGCCCAAGCTGAAATTGAAAGTGGGGTAGCCCAATTAATTATTGGGACCCACGCCTTAATTCAAGATGCGGTACATTTTGCCAACTTAGGTTTAGCAGTGATTGATGAGCAACACCGTTTTGGCGTGCGTCAGCGGCTAGAAATTCAGCAGCGGGTAGGTTCGGAGACGGTCTATTGTCATCAGTTGATGATGTCTGCCACCCCAATTCCCCGCACCTTAGCGATGACATACTATGCTGATCTTGATGTCTCGATCATTGATGAATTACCCCCGGGCCGTAAGCCTATTACCACTAAGTTAATTAAATCGAGCCGTCGCTCTGAGGTCATCGCTGGCTTACAGGACTGGCTACAAAAAGGGCAGCAAGCCTATTGGGTTTGTCCTCTAATTGAAGAATCAGAGGTGTTGCAATTACAAACTGCGGAAGAAAGCTATGCGCAATTAACCATTGCTTTACCGCAATTTAAAATTGGCCTTGTGCATGGTCGGCTAAAGAGTGCGGAGAAGGCGGCGGTGATGGCTGCCTTTAAGGAAAATAAAATTCAGTTATTAGTTGCAACGACGGTGATAGAAGTCGGTGTTGATGTGCCAAATGCTGCGCTCATGGTGATTGAACATGCTGAGCGTTTCGGCTATGCCCAAATTCATCAATTACGGGGGCGAGTGGGACGGGGATCAGCCGATTCCGTTTGTCTATTAATGTATGCCGAACCCCTTTCGCTGGCCGCAAAGGAGCGCTTACAAACTTTACGCGAAGTAGCTGACGGCTTTGTCATTGCCGAACGCGATTTGTCTCTCCGCGGGCCTGGCGAGTTGTTGGGTGCCAAACAATCGGGTGATGGCATGTTACGCTTTGTTGATTTACAGCGTGATGCCTGGTTGGTAGAGTTAGCCCAACTAGCGGCAATACGTATTTTGCAGGAATATCCCAAGCTAGTTGACCAACAATTACAGCGCTGGCTTGGATCCCGCGCGGAATTTTTAAAAGCTTGATAATTACCCTATGACACTTACCGAACTCCGCTATATCGTTGCCGTAGCCCGTGAACGGCACTTTGGACGTGCTGCCGAAGCTTGCCATGTTTCTCAACCTACTCTTTCAGTGGCCATTAAAAAATTAGAAGAAGAATTGGGCTCACAAATTTTTGAACGCACTAGCGCTGAAGTTGCCTTAACTGCAAATGGGGCGCTAATTGTGCAACAAGCCCAACGCGTTTTAGAGGAAGCAAATGCCCTAAAACATTTAGCTAAGCACGGACAAGATCCTTTAGTGGGGCCAGTTCGCTTGGGGGCGATTTATACCATTGGCCCTTATTTACTCCCCAGTTTAGTGCGCGTAGCGCGAGAAACTCTGCCAAACACCCCTTTATTTTTGGAAGAAAATTTTACCGTGCGCTTGTTGGAAATGTTGCGTCAAGGTAATTTAGATTGCGCCGTTTTAGCCGATCCTTTTCCTAGTATGGGTTTAGATAGTATTGACCTTTATGATGAGCCTTTTTTAGTCGCGATACCGAAAAGCCATCCGTGGGCGCAATTAACTGAAATTAGTCACGCAGAATTAAGAGACCAAAATACCTTACTCTTGGGTGCGGGCCATTGTTTTCGTGACCATGTCCTTGGCGTTTGCCCTGAATTGAATCGCTTTGCTGGGAACTCAATGGATGGCGAGCAGCGGAATTTTGAAGGCTCCTCACTGGAGACAATTCGGCAAATGGTCGCTGGTGGTATTGGCATAACGGTTTTACCTCGCACTTCTGTGCCAGATCCTAAAACAAAAGATGGGCTGATTCGTTATTTACCGTTTGCTGCACCTATTCCCACTAGGCGAGTGAGTTTGGTGTGGCGCAAAAGCTATCCGCGGGTCGCGCTCATGAAGATCTTGGCGCAGACAATTCAAGCATGTCAATTACCTGGAGTGAAGGCAATCTAATTTTGTCCCGCTTGCAAGCCTATATTCAACTGATACGCTTGGATAAGCCGGTTGGAATTCTTTTGCTTTTATGGCCAACTTTATGGGCGCTATTTTTAGCTAGTGATGGCTGGCCCAAACTTGATATATTAGTTATTTTTGTATTGGGTACTGTGCTCATGCGTAGTGCAGGTTGTGCAGTTAATGATTTTGCCGATCGCGATTTTGATCGCCATGTAGAGCGCACCCGCGAACGCCCTTTAACCAGCGGCAAAGTGGGCACAAGGGAGGCATTATTGCTGGCTGCAGGTTTAGCACTCGCTGCCTTTATCTTAATTCAGCCCTTAAATCTACTGACTAAATCGTTATCTGTATGGGCTTTATTAATCGCCATAGTCTATCCCTTTACAAAACGGTTTTTTGCGATACCGCAAGCGGTACTGGGTATCGCTTTTGGCTTTGGAATTCCCATGGCGTTTGCAGCTGTACAACAGCAAGTGCCGCTTGAGGCGTGGATTTTATTACTCGGCAATATTTTTTGGGCAATTGCTTATGACACTGCTTATGCGATGGTTGATCGTGAGGATGATCTGCGTTTAGGTCTCCATACTTCAGCTATTACTTTTGGCCGTTTCGAAGTAAAGGCCATCGGCTTTAGTTACGCTGTCTTACTAATAACCCAACTGTGGGTTGCCTATTTAGCGCAGTTAAGTATTTATTTTTATCTGGGTTGGCTAGCTGCATTCGCTTGCGCAATCTATGAATTACGTTTAGTTTCTAGCCGCGATCGGAACAAGTGTTTTGCCGCGTTTCGGCACAATAATTGGCTGGGTGCCTGTTTATTTTTAGGAATTGTTGCCGGCTTATTGGCTTAATTCATCGCCCAATTCTTTACCTCTTTTAGCGGCCGCTTCTAGCGCCTTTTCTAAAATGGCTTGCCATTGTTGATTTTCTAAAACCGCGAGTGCGGCTGCGGTAGTGCCGCCTTTAGACGTTACCTTAGCGCGCAGAGTAGCAGGGGAGTCGCTTGACTGTTGTGCTAATGCAGTAGCACCAGACAGAGTGGCATAAGCCAATTGACGGGCAATTGCGCTGCTTAAGCCGAGTTTTTCTCCGCCAGCTTGGAGGGCTTCGAGAAATGCGAAGACATAGGCTGGCCCACTTCCGGATAAAGCCGTTACCGCATCCATTAGACCTTCTTCGCTCAGCCAGAGGCTTTGACCAACTGCATTACAAATGAGCCCAGCCCTTTCCCGCCCCTGCGTATCGACTGCAGAAGTAGCAAACAGTGCAGTAATACCTTGGCCAATTAAGGCCGGCGTATTGGGCATTGCCCGAATGCATAAGGCATGGTCTAACCAGCGCGACATTTCAACTAAACGAATGCCTGCAGCAATGCTGAGCACCAAAGCAGCACTGTGCTTTTTTAAGATAGGCCGCAAGCTTAGGGCGGCTATTTTGAAATCCTGAGGTTTAACTGCTAATACCAGAATATGATCTGCATTAGTTTCGAGCAAAACATCTGCAGCGCTCTCGAGTGTGGTGAGTTGAAAATCGGTGTGGAGTTTTTCACGCGTTGGCGCAAACGCATCAACCACTTGAATTTGCTGGGCTAGAAAACCATGCTGCAGCAGACCGCTTATAAGCGCACGCCCCATGTTACCGCCACCAATAAAAGTAATGCGCATATTGGGGTGCAGTGGTTTAGCCAAATTTATCATCAAGCTTTTATTCTAGCGCTAATTGCGCTGGCCAAAAATGGCAGTACCAATCCGAACCAAGTTACTTCCTTCGGCGACAGCGGCCTCTAAATCATCTGACATGCCCATCGAGAGGGTATCAAAATGGGCATAAGCAAGATTACCAAGGCGCGTAGCCGCTAACTCAGTAAAACATTGCCGTAATTGGGCGCAAGCTCTTGCCTGTATCACTGGATTAGCGCTTGGTGCTGGAATTGTCATCAGGCCGCGCAGGCAAATGGCTGGCAGTTGAGCTACCAGGTCACAAAGTTCTGCAACTGCATGTGGCGCTACACCGCCTTTAGTGGTTTCGCCACTCAGATTGACTTGTACACAGACTTGTAGGGGCTGCAATTGGGATTCAATTAATCTTTGCGCTGAAAGCCGCTGCGCAATCTTGGGCCGATCAATGCTATGCACCCAATCAAACAAGCTGGCCACCTCTTTAGTTTTATTGCTCTGTAGGGGGCCAATAAAATGCCATTCTAAATTTTGCCTAAGGTCGGCAAGGGCGATTATTTTTTCGCTTGCCTCTTGTGCATAATTTTCTCCAAAAGCGTGTTGCCCAGCAGCATAAGCCTCACGGATAAGGGCTGCAGGTACGGTCTTACTGACGGCCAGTAAGCGGATATCGCTTGGTAAGCGACCTGCCGTTTCCGCAGCTTCTCTGATGCGCTGATGGATAATCTCAAGCCGCTGCGCAATCGAACTCATTGACGGGGAGGATTTTTTGCCTGAATCAGTTGATCTAAAATTTCAACCCAATGCACCACTGGATTTGATTCTTGTTGTAAATGCGTAATGCAACCGACGTTAGCAGAAACAATGACTTTTGCCCCGCTATCTGCGCAAGCCGTATTGAGATTAACTAATTTTTGCTGACGTAATTGTGCTGATAACTCGGGCTGCAAAATTGAATAGGTGCCTGCTGAGCCGCAACACAGATGGCTATCTGCGCATAAAGCGACTTGCACACCCAGACTAGATAATAAGCATTCGATATTGAGGCGAATTTGCTGACCATGCTGAAGCGTGCAAGGCGGATGGTAGACCACCCCCGGTTTTTTATCACTACCAAGCAAGACTTCTAATTGCGGAGCAAAAGCTGGCAAAATTTCAGAGAGATCTTTGCATAATTTAGAAATAGTTTTGGCTTTATCGGCATATTGCGGATCGCCGCGTAACAAGTGACCGTAGTCACTAACCATGGCACCGCAGCCAGATGCAGTCATTACGATGGCTTCGATAGGTTTACCATTGAGGCTGGGTTCTTCCCCCATTACATAGGGCCACCAAGCATCAATATTGCGGCGCGCATCTGCTAAGCCACCTTCTTGATGATTCAGGTGATGCCGCAATGCCCCGCAACAGCCTGCTTTGGCAGCGCTAAGTAAGTTAACGCCAACGGCATCGAGCACCCGTGCCGTTGCGGAATTAATATTAGGCAACATTGCTGGTTGTACACAACCTTCTAAGATGAGCATGGTTCGCGCATGACGAAGTGGCTGGGTGAGAGGGCGAGCATGAGGATCAATTGGCTGAGATATACCCAGCTGATCAAGTGGATTTTTAAGGGCAGGAATTTTTCTTTTAAGCTCTAAGGGCATCAGCGGGCGAAAGATTCGCCCTAAATTGATTGCTGAATTAAAGAGCCAGGGTCGCGTCAGCACCTCACGCAATAACCAGCGTGTCATTCTCTCTTTAATAGGCCGCGGCGGAGTTTCAGCCTCCGCCCATTGGCGACCGATATCCAATAAATTACCGTATTGAACTCCACTTGGGCAGGTCGTTTCGCAACTCAGACAGGTAAGACATCGATCTAAATGCAAACGCGTTTTTTCCGTGGGCGCACTGCCTTCAGCCATCTGTTTAATGAGATAAATCCGTCCTCGCGGACTATCTAATTCATCACCTAATAGTTGATAGGTTGGGCAAGTCGCACCGCAAAATCCACAATGAACGCATTGGGCCAAAAGTTTGGCTGCTTCAATACCCGCAGTTGTATTTGCTAAATGAGGCGCTAATTCGGTATACATTTAGCAGGACCTAAGCCATGCGCCCAGTGGCAAAAATGCCTGCTGGATCGAAGGCATGTCGTAAGCGCTGTTGAACTGTTGCTAGGCCAGCAGTAAGTGGGTTTTCACTTAACAACGTAAAGCGTTGCGTATTTACGGCAGAGACCTTACTGACCTTAAATTGGGTTGCATGTCCACCCTGTGCCAAAGCTAATTTTTTAAGCGTCGCGAAACAATCTGGAGCGCTTGGGCCTCGCCACCAACGTTCTTGACCATGCCATTCGAGGACCAGCGAATTCAACTGACTTTCTGGAAACTGTAAAGGAGGACAAGCAGCAGGTAAGGCTAAGCGATAGAGTGCCTGTCCTGGATCCGTGATTTGGAAACACGGTAAATCTTGTTCACGCAGGTCTTGCCAAAATTGTGCTGCAACAGTTGGTGAAACTTCGCTCGCACCAATTGCAGCGGTGATCATGGCAGTGGCAGAGCTCACAGCGGCATGGGCTCCTGCTAAACGAACACTTAACTCACCTTCTAGCTGGTCATTACTCAAACCAATCCAGGCGCTCGCTGAAAGTGGTAGAGGCTGTCCAGCCCACTGATTTAGTAGTTTTAGTGCTTGTGCTTGAGAAAGCATGGCCCGTAAAGTCTGGCTTGCAGCCGGCTTTGGTAATACTTTTACCGAGGCTTCGAGCAATAAAGCCAATGTGCCTAGAGAGCCCGGTAGTAAACGAGAAATATCATAGCCCGCAACATTCTTCATTACTTTGCCGCCAAAGCTTAAGTCGTTGCCGCGCCCATCTAGCAAGCGAACGCCGAGAACAAAATCCCTTAAGTTGCCCGAGCTAATCCGAGCGGGCCCGGCTAGGCCGGCCGCTATGGCACCTCCGAAGGTAGCTGTGTCACCAAAGTGCGGGGGTTCAAACGCTAATACTTGATTGCGTTGTGCTAAAGCCATTTCAATTTCTTGCAAAGGAGTGCCAGCGCGGGCGGTAATCACTAACTCTTCAGGTTGGTAGTCAAGAATACCTTGATAAGTTGTTGTACTAAGTTTGGCAAAACTGTTCGGATTGCCATACCATTTTTTGGTCGCGCCACCCTCAATAGAAAGTGACGTTTGATTTTTTTTGGCAGCAAGTATTTGCTCACGAAATGCACTGACGCTATTATGCATAAGACTACTATCTGCAACTGCAGCTGACATTAAAAGCGCTCCAGCTCGGGGTGAGGCAACATTCCGCCGCTAATACGCATGCGTCCATATTCCGCACAACGATTTAGTGTCGGGATACCTTTATCAGGATTCAATAAGAGGTCAGGATCAAAGGCGGCTTTAACACCCCAAAACATCTCGCGCTCAGCTTCGCCAAATTGCACGCACATTGAATTAATTTTTTCGATACCAACACCATGTTCGCCGGTGATGGTTCCGCCTAACTCAACACAAGCCTCTAAAATATCAGTACCAAATTCTTCGGCGCGATGCCACTCCTCAATATCAGCGCCATTAAATAAAATCAGCGGGTGCATATTGCCATCGCCCGCATGAAAAACATTTAGACAGCCTAAGCGGTATTTCACTTCCATTGCTTTAATGCGGAGTAAGAGGGTAGCTATATGGCGGCGGGGAATTGTGCCATCCATGCAGTAATAGTCGGCAGCGATTCGGCCGGCAGCTGGAAAGGCATTTTTTCTACCACTCCAAAAGCGCAGACGTTCAGTTTCATTTTCTGAAACCTGAATACGACTTGCGCCAGCAATTTCTAGGACTGCAACCATGCGCGCAATTTCTTCGCTGACTTCTTCAGGAGTGCCGTCAGATTCACACAGCAAAATAGCTTCAGCATTAAGGTCGTATCCGGCATGAACAAATTCTTCAACTGCACGCGTAGTTGCTTTGTCCATCATTTCTAAGCCAGCCGGAATTATGCCCGCGGCGATAATGGCGGCTACGGCATTACCCCCTTTTTCGATATCGGCAAAGCTAGCCATAATGACTCTGGCGAGCTGCGGTTTGGGTATGAGTTTTACTGTGACCTCAGTCACAATTCCCAGCATCCCTTCGCTACCAATCAAGATAGCTAATAAATCAAGACCAGGCGCATCCGGTGCTAAGCCACCGAATTCGACTACCTCGCCATTCATTAAAACAACCCGTACGCGTAATATGTTTTGCAGTGTTAGGCCATACTTCAGGCAATGCACACCACCCGAATTTTCACTAACATTACCGCCAATCGAGCAGGCAATTTGTGAAGATGGATCGGGAGCGTAATATAAATTGAGATGGGCTACCGCCTCAGAAATTGCTAAATTACGTACGCCAGGTTGAACGGTGGCAGTACGAGAGAAGGGGTCGATAGCCAAGATTTTTTTTAACTTACTCAGAGAAAGAACCAAGCCTTGGGCAATTGGCATGGCCCCACCAGAAAGTCCGGTACCAGAGCCACGGGGTACGATTGGCACCTGTAATTGATGACAGACCTTGAGAATGGCAATGACTTGAGCTTCAGTTTGAGGCAAAGCCACCGCTAAAGGCATCCGGCGATAGGCTGCTAAGCCATCGCATTCATAGGGAATCGTATCTTCGGGGAGCCACAGTAGCTGATCTTCAGCTAGGATTGGCTTGAGCGCGGCCACTAACTCTGCTTGGCGCACGGTAATGGCCAGTTCTTCAGCAAGTGGATTAATCGCGTTCATCGGACTATTTTAGCCATTTACTTATAATCAGGTATGGGTAATCGACTTTCAAAAATAGCGACGCGCACAGGCGATGCAGGAACCACCGGATTAGGTGATGGCAGTAGGGTCGATAAAGACCACAACCGCATTTGCGCAATGGGCGACGTGGATGAATTGAACTCAGAAATTGGCGTCCTGATGACTGAGACACTGCCTCCAGCAATTGCTGCAGAAATGCTCTCTTTATTTTTACGGATCCAGCATGATTTATTCGATTTAGGAGGTGAGTTATGCATTCCCAATTACACCTTATTAAAAGCTGAGCAGGTTGAGCAACTCGATATATGGTTAAAACAGTACAACGCTAGCTTACCGCCGCTAACCGAATTTATTTTGCCTGGGGGAAC
>Ga0304729_1000103_pt1 | contig 55722 bp, 53 predicted proteins | sample C_131016_MF_Meta_FD_190475 | JGI IMG/M metagenome (GOLD analysis project Ga0304729, IMG submission 190475) | Freshwater microbial communities from Lake Croche, Canada to study carbon cycling - C_131016_MF_MetaG (v2) (version 2) | ecosystem: Environmental > Aquatic > Freshwater > Lake | place... | reverse complement strand
AAGAGAGTTTTGCTATAACCCGAAAAAGAGCTAAGGATCTTAGGTTGAAAGAATATTGAGATGTTCGATGCAGATTATTTAGGAAAAACGGTTACCAACCCAGTAGGCAACACTGGCAGACAGTGCGGTAACAAAACTTCCCCAGGCCATATCGATAAATGCCAGTCGTGTTGGAAAGTCTCTAATCACCGCCAGGTTAGTGAGGTCGTAAGTCATATAGCAGAATAGACCAAATAAAGCGCCATACTGCAGTGCATATATCAAAGACTGTTTTGATAGGGCTGGGATGATGACAAAGATAATAGCCCCTAATGCGTAGAGTAGGTAGAAGGCAAGACCCGCAATCAGTTTGGGTTCAGTAGCCATTAAATCACCCATTTCATCTCGATAAAGGCTTTTAGCTATCCCTAAGAGCCACACTAAATCGATTGCAAGCATGGTGATTAAAAATGAACAGTAGATGGCAAAATACTTGAGCAATTAAGTCCCCTTTATGAACTGTTATAGCCTAATAATAAGCATATTATGGAAAGTATAGATCAGTAGTTCAATTTAAAGGGAGTCAATATGTTTAAGCATTTATTGGTGCCAGTCGATGGCTCAGATGTCAGCAAAAAATCTTTGAAGAAAGTAGCTGAACTTGCAAAAGCTGATGGCGCTGCTGTGACTCTAGTGTATGTATCTGACTCTTTACCTCCAATGGTGTATTCCGATAGCACTATGGGTTATGGAGTGACCCAAAAGGATCACCAGAAGGCTTGTGAGGCTTATGCAAAAGATGTATTTAAAAAAGCGGTATCTGCACTTGGCACGAGCACTAAGGCAAAAACACTGCATATCTCCAATTCCAATTTATCTGAAGGTATTTTGGAGGGCGCTAAAAAATCAAAAGCTGATGTTATCGTGATGGCATCGCATAAGCGCACCGGTATCAAAGGTATTTTACTTGGTAGCGAAACACATGAAGTCATTGTCCACTCGAAGTTGCCAGTACTGGTTCTCGGCTGATAAGAGATTCAGGATTTCTTAAAGATATGGGGTCCATGGACCCCATTTTTGTTTCTAAGGAACCAGATCAATTCGGTTTGATAGGACTTCCCAGTAAAAGAATTTCTCTTGTTAGCTGACCGCTTTCATTATCTCGCATAGACCATAAATCTAGCTGAGTCTTCAATCCATAAGGATCAACATACACGCTATTTTTTCTCAATTCAAAATGAAGGTGCGGACCGGTTGATCTTCCAGTTGATCCCACATAACCAATCTCCAAACCACGACGGACTTCGTTACCTACCGCAAGCTCAACGTTAAAGTTACTCAAGTGGGCATAGTAGGTATGATAGTTGCCAGGGTGCTCCAAAATAATGAGATTACCAAAAGCACCGCTATAGCCAAGATGGGCAACTTTGCCATTGGCTACGCTAAAGATAGGCGTGCCGATTGGAGCGGCATAATCAATACCCATATGGGTACGATAGCGCTGCTTGGGTGGTTGTGCTTGGGCAGTGCTTGCATTGCTACTGGGGCGCTTACTGGAAGCACGGACGCTACCAACGCCTCGTGAAATACGGCGATAGCTCAGTGGATTAGTCCAGAAGGAACGCTCGAGAGATTCACCGCTACCCGTAAAAAATCCACCAGGGATATCGTTGCGTTCTACCCAGTAGGCACTTGCAAATACTTCTTTATTTACTGGGTCAATAATTTCAGTAGCCCAGATTTGAGCCCATCTCTCGCGATCACCGAAGTCCACAATTAAACGAACAATACTATTAGTATTTTCTAATGAGCTATTTTCTTCTGGATATATTTGCTTAATCAGAGAATTTAGCTCCCAAACTAATTCGACTGGCAGTAGGTCGCCTACCTTACGGGGGTCATATAAAACATCTCTCAATGGAATTCGTAATTCAGTGAGATTCTTGGATTCATTTCTTAAATAGTCTTGTTGAATTAAAAAGCCACCGAATGCAGATGGTGTAAATGTCCACACCTCAGTTTTATTATCTTGAATTGGGCCATTCATAATACTAAGAGAGTCAAAGCGATTACGACTACCAAATGCAGCTGCATAAGGAATGCAATCACCGCGCATGCGCTCAAAGAATGTTTTGGTCTGCGTTTTGAAAAACTCAGAAAACTGACGGTTATCGATGCCAACGCTAGCAGGCAAATTATCTTCGTTGAAGTTGCGTCGCAGACAGCCTTGAGCGATACGGTAGTCTAGATTGCTAGCGCTATCGAGATCTACTTCGCTAGGGTCTTTACGCTGAAAGAGTGCGGGATTGAGGCTATTACTTTTTGAAGCTCCTCTTGTCGCATTATCTTTAAAGCCAACAGGTTTCGTATTTTGAACAATCACCTTTTTACGGGCTTGGTTGGCTTGAGCGTTAGCTGTGGATATAAACCCAGGCAGCAAGCTAAGGCAGATAAATCCAATCAGAATGAATGCCCCTTGCGATAGCGAGCGACAAGTTGCTTTTTTGTTCACCACGTAATTATCTAATAATGTGGGATGGCACTCGGATAATTATGTTGTAGCGCAACAAATTCAATTTAACCTTGATCTGGTGCGACCTTTAGTACTGTAAATGCAGCTTTGAGTCGCTCCTCGTAATTTTTTTTCATAATTACTGCCTCCTCAGGACTCCAACTCCGAAAGCCCTCGCCTTTATTAATACCAGTTTTGCCATTTCTGACTAGATTGGTAATACACGCTGGTGGGGCTGTGATATTCGACAGGGAGGGGTATATCAGTTCTGCAGCTAGGGTCATGCCTTCCCATCCAGAAATTTCTTTTTGTGTCATTGGGCCAACGGCAGCATAACGAAAGCCAAAACTATATCTCACTGCGATATCGATATCTTCAGGGGTAGCAATTCCATCTTCCACTAAAGATAGGGCTTCGCGCATCAATGCATGTTGAATGCGATTAGCCAAAAATCCTGGGATATCTTTTTTTACCAGCACTGGTTTTTTTTCATGAGCTCGGTAAAGTTCGCAAACCTGATTAGCTAATGCTAGATCAGAGTGTTTTCCTAAAACAATTTCTACCAAGGGTACGATATGTGCTGGCATGAAATAGTGTGTATTAAACATGCGGTGGGCAGTCTTCAGATCGCCGGCGATATCACTGATCGGAAATCCTGAACTATTGCTCCCAATCGGAATATGGGGTGGCACACGCTGAGCAAGATCGGCGAAGATCTCTTTTTTAAGATCTAAGCGCTCAGAAACAGTTTCTATCACTAAGACGGTATCTTGCCAGTTATCCCATTCTGAAATACTGCCAGCAAGAAGACTTGCTCCCAGCCTTTGCCATTCAGGATTAATGGAGTTGGCGCATGCTTGAATTGCCTCAAAGCACTTTTCAGCCTTCTCTAGAGTGCGCCCAAGAATGATGGTATCTGTCCCATAGGCTAAAAATCCTGCTGCTATGCCTACACCCATAGTGCCACTTCCAATAATGATAACGTTGCTCATACTCTATCCACCAGTTAATTGCTCAATATCTTAATTATTCCCTATTCAGGCTGATGCCAGCCATTTAAATTGTCGATACAATCATTTTTTGAAATAAGGAGTCCAGATGCCGATTATTGAATCCATTCAAGTTGCTTCAGTAGCAGTGCCTTTAGATAAAGTCACTTCATTTTCTACTCGTACCGTTTCAGAGCGTCACTATTGCTTGGTTAAGGTCCGTGGCAAGGATGGTAATGAAGGAATTGGCTTTTGTTATGTTGGCAGCGCTGGCGGTGATATTGCCAAAATTGCTGTAGAGCAATTATTGGCGCCAATACTGATTGGGCAGAATAGCCATCGTAGTGAAGGCTTATGGATGGAGATGTATAGCGAATCTATCTTGCAGGGGCGTACTGGCGCCGTCATGCGTGGGATCTCTATTTTAGATACAGCGCTCTGGGATCTAAATGCCCGCTCTGTTGGCTTGCCTTTACATCAGTACCTTGGATCAGTAGTGGATGACCGGGTTCCCGCATATGCAAGTGGTGGCTATTACTTAGAGGGTAAAACTCCAGCTAAGCTTGGTCAGGAAATGGAGTCTTACGTTAAGCAAGGATTTAAAGCCGTCAAGATGAAAGTGGGGCGTTTATCCCCCGCCGAAGAAGAGGCCCGGGTGAAGGCTGTTCGTAAAGCCATTGGCGATGATATTTTGCTGACCTTAGATGCCAATAACGCATGGCGTGATTTACCAACTGCGCTGGAGTATGTGCGACGTTTTGAAGCCTATAACCCATACTGGATTGAAGAGCCTTTCTCACCAGATGCGATTGATTTACACGCAGCTCTTGCACGTCTAACCAAAATCAATGTTGCTACAGGTGAAATGGAAGCTGGACGCTGGCGTTTCAGGGAGTTAATTGATACAGGTGGGGCAAGGATCCTGCAATCAGATGCTGCTGTTTGTGGTGGTATTACGGAGTGGCGTAGGATCTCGGCATATGCAGATTTAAAGGGCGTCACTGTCTGCCCACATTGGATGCATGATTTGCATGCACCATTAGTTGCTGCTACGCCCAATGCCCGTTTTGTAGAGTTCTTCTTAGATGATCAGGTGCTTAATTTCCGCAGATTAATCAATAAGCAACTTACTTTTAAAAACGGTGATTTGATCTTACATAAAACACCGGGATTAGGATTTGAGTTTGATGAGGCTGCGGTTAAAAAATATGCTGGTAAAGCAGCATGGACAAAAATTAGCTAAGTTCTCAATAAATAAGGCCCGCAACGCGGGCCTTATTCTGAATGCCTGTACTGCTGATGGTATTGACTAGGAAAGCTTACGACTTAACTTTAAATGGGTCAATGTTTGCGTAATGAGCACTAAACCAAACCCAATAAAGCCAATCAGATCAGCCTCACTAGATGGGTAAGCTAAAGCAACCCCAGAGATAACCATGATGATGCGCTCAAAGATTTTGGTTTTTTCAATAAACCAGCCTTGTAGTCCACCGGCTAAACAGATAATGCCAATCACTGCAGTAAATGAGATCCAGCCAATCTGCATCCAATCTGCTTGTTCTAGGGCGCTACTCGATCCCATCAAGAGCAAGCTGACCCCAGATTTGTCTAAGACAAACATGAATGGCACCAAAATCGCTGGCGCAACATATTTCCAAGTTTGCAAAGTCGTCTTATAGGGGTTGCCCTTGCAAATTGCGGCAGCCGCAAATGGAGAGAGTGCTGTTGGAGGAGACACCTCTGAGAGAACAGCGTAGTAAAAGATAAACATATGTGCTGCAAAGGCGGGCACGCCTAAATTAATCAATGCCGGTGCTGCAATCACTGCGCAAATAATATATGACGCGGTTACTGGAACAGCGAGGCCCACAATCCAAACAATTAAAGCAGTGAAAATTGCGGTGAGTAATAGTGAGCCACCTGCATACTGAATCACAATGGAGCTGAATTTCAAACCAAGGCCAGTGAGAGTAACGGTGCCAACAATTAAGCCAGCGCCCGCACAGGTTGCAGCGATAGCCAAAACACCAGTGGATCCTGAAGCCAGGGCTTTAGTCAAGTTCGAGTTGTAGAGTCCCGAGAGAATTGGCTCCTTACCTTTAAACCATGCCCAAGGAATAATTGCAGTATCTTCACGCAACATGCTGGAAAAAGCAGATACCACCGTTGCCCAAAACACCGACATCACAGGTGAGAAGCCATACATCATGAATACCACAATAGAGATGAGGGAGAAGAAATGGAACCAGTATTTTTTTGTAAGTGACCAAGCACTTTCTGCTGTTTCGAAATGAATGTTCTTCATGCCGTATTTACGTACGTCGATTTCAACCATGACAAACAAGCCAAGGTAGAACAGAATGGTTGGAATAGTTGCCATCAGCAACACATCTAAATAAGAAATCTTGAGAAAGTCTGCAATTAGGAATGCAGCGGCACCCAAAACTGGTGGCGAGATGATGGCACCAAGACCTCCTGCTGCTAAAAGACCGCCAGCAGCATTCTTTTCATAGCCAACTTTTTCTAGCATGGGTGCGGCAACTGAACCTACGGTAACCGTGGTTGCGACACCCGAGCCAGATGGGCCGCCCATTAAGAATGAGGACAGCACAATAGTTCTGCCAACCCCTGAGGATTTACCACCCATTGCAGCAAAGGAAAAGTCGATAAAGAATTTACCAGCACCAGTAAATTGTAAGAAGGCACCAAAGATGGTGAAAAGAATAATCAGAGTTGCAGAGACATCGACTGCAGTGCCATAGATACCCTCGAGACTCATATACATATAACCTACTAGGCGATCAAGATCATAACCTTTGTGAGTCCATGGCGCAGGCAGGTAATTGCCAAAGAATGCGTAAAGCAAAAAAAGTACGGTAACAGTCACTAAGACCATGCCATTGGTTCTTCTAACGCTCTCTAGGATGAGTAGAATGAGAGCAATACCAACCATGACATCAGTAGAATTTGGAGCGGTATTTCTGTCCATAAATTCATCGCCGCCACTCAGAATGTAATAAGCGATAGCAACTGAGCCTATGGCAAACAAAACATCCCAAAACATCAACTTGTTTTTAAAGCGAGTGGCAATTGGAAAACTTAAGAACACTAAAAATAAAACTAAGGCAACGTGGATTACGCGTAATTGCTGTGTTGGAACAATGGAATATGCTGCATAAAGATGAAACAAAGACATGCCAACAGCAACTAAGGTAATGAACTTGGCTAATAGACCTTTGTAGTCATTAGAATCGCCTTCTTCTTGTTTAATAAAGGCATCTAATTTTTCTTGGGTTTCGTTGTCAATCACGTTTTGGTTCATATCCCAGCCTGTCTATATTTATATTTATGTGCTGCACTAAAACAGAAGGGGTGAGATTAACTCACCCCGATATGACTTAATTTACCTTGGCACCCTTTTCTTTAAAGTACTTTAATGCGCCTGGATGATAGGCAATCGGTGAAGCATTCGATTTTTGGTTCTCTAGCTTAATATTTCTGTACTCAGCATGTGAGCGGACCAGTTCGAGCTGATTATCAAAAATAGCTTTGACGATTTTGTATGCCTCTGCATCAGACATAGAAGCATTTACAACCAAAAGATTGGCAACTGCTGCAACATTGTTATCTTTTGCCATGCCGCTATAAGTTTGTTTGGTAATGATGTCCTTAAAGTAAAGGTTGCCATATTTTTTATTCATGGCAGGAACTTCAGCCGCAGTATCAATCATCACAATTTTCATGCCAGGACTATTGGCAAGATCAGTAACCGCCGCAGTTGGTAAACCACCCACCCAGAAGAAAGCATCAATCTTGCGATCTTTTACTGCATTGACAGATTCTGCAACACTCAAGCGCTCACGTTTTACATCTTTATCTTTATCCAGCCCTGCAGCCTCTAACAAGCGAAAAGCCATGACTTCAGTGGCACTTCCTGGCGCGCCTGTGCTGATGCGTTTACCTTTTAAATCCTTCATCGTTTTAATACCAGTTGATTCAACCGTGGCGACATGCATGAGGTTTGGATACAGTATGAGTAAATTGCGCAAATCTATTGGCTTGTCCTTAAATTTATCCTCACCAACTAATGCATCTTTAGCAGCATCAGCCATTGAGAAGCCAACGTAAGGTTTGCCAGTGCCAATCAGTTTTAAGTTATCAACTGAACCGCCTGTCACTTCAGCAGTTGCTGACATTCCTGGAACATGCTTAGATAAGACCGAGGCTAGGCCTCCACCCATTGGGTAGTAAACACCACCAGTGCCACCGGTTGCGATAGAAATATTCTGCGCTTGTGCGCTGGCCCACAAGAAGCTGAGGGAAAGCACAATGACTTTAAGTAGTTTCATTTTGTCTCCTGAATGTTGTAATGGATTGAATTAAAGGCCTGGCATGCTGAAATTAGCCGCTTTAAGCTCACTCAATAACTTAGCTTGTTGATCAGCAGTCAATTGCATGAGTGGCGGACGCACTCTTAACCATTCAGGATCTTTGCTGAAATGTGCAACAGCAGTTTTCATCCCAGCAATCATTTGGTACTTTGCAAAAATACTGCGCACGCGATCTAGGTCTGCTTGGCGTTCATCAGCATTGGATTCTCTCCAATGTGTCGCTACATCAGCAATCGCTTTTGGATTGACGTTTGCAGTCGCAGAAATACAGCCAACACCACCAGCACGTAAGGTGCGTAATAGGAATGTTTCACTACCAGCATATACGCGGAAGCCCGTGGAAGCTAAGAGCTTAATCACAGATTCTGTATATTCCCAATCACCAGAGCTATCTTTCATACCAATCACCGTTTTTGGATACTCTTTAATCAAGCGCTCTAGTAATGAAAGGCTTAAATTGATTTTGGTGACTGGGGGTATGTTGTAAATATAAATTTGTAATGCTGAGTTACCCATCCTTTGAATCACTTCAGAAAAGTAAGCAAACAGACCATCATCAGTAATATCTTTGTAGTAGAAGGGTGGCAACATCAATACGCCAGCACATTTATGGCTCAAGGCATGGGCAGTCATCCGATAAGTGCTCTCGACAGAAGTAGAGCCAGTGCCGGGCATCATATGTTCTGGGTTTAAACCGCCTTCAATCAGTGCGGTAAGCGTATTCATCTTTTGTGTGGCAGACATCGAGTTTGCTTCGGAGTTGGTTCCAAAGATCGCCTGACCAACGCCATTTGCCTCTAGCCATTTACATTGCTTGAGCAATTTTTGTGCATCTGGAGTGCTATCCGCTTTGAACGGCGTTAATACAGGAGATAACACTGCAGGTAGGGTGGATGGAATTAAAGAAATACTCATACTGACTCCGTTTTAATTAGGCACTTCTGATAGAAGTGGTTGTTGTGCAAAAAAAGCTTCTAAATTATCTACAGCTAAATTGGTCATGGCTATCCGTGTTTCTGTGGTGGCACTACCAATATGAGGTGTTAGTAAAACATTATCCAGGCTTAAGAAGGCTGGATTAGGATTTGGTTCGTTCTCAAAAACATCTAGAGCAGCGCCAGCAATTTTTTTATGTTGCAGTGCATATAAAAGAGCCTCTTCATCTACTACGCTGCCACGGGCAATATTGATTAAAAAAGCGGTAGGTCCCATAGCTCCTAGAACCTCCGCATTCACCATCTTGTCTGTATCAGGAGTGGCAGGACAGGCTAAAAAAAGAACATCGCTTTTCTGGGCTAAATCCTTAATGTTTTGATAGTAGGCATAGGGCACTTGTTTTGGGCCGGGCCCACTGTAGGCAATCTCAACCTTAAAAGGCTCGAGTCGTTTGGCTAAATCCTGGCCAATACGTCCCATTCCTACAATGCCAACAGACTTCCCAGCCAGAGTGGTTGCTAACTTAAAAGGGGCTTTTGACCAGGCACCACTTTTGACAAAGGCTTCAGACTCAGGAATACGCCGAAGCAGCCCCAGCATCATGCCAATAGCCAGCTCACAGACTGCATCATTGAGGACACCAGGGGTATTGGAGGCTTTGATACCTTGCTCTTTAAGATATGCCAGAGGGAGATTGTCATAACCAACGCCGCAGGTTGCAACCATGCGAATACTGGGTATTTGCTTGACTAGGGCCTCAGGTAGCTTGGTATTAGAACGCAGCAAGATGGCCTCAAAGTCACCAGTAGGCGCAGGAGCTTGTGGATCTGGATGGTGAGTGGGAGTAAAGCGGCGATCGATTTCTGCCTGCATTAATTCAGGGAAATGGCCTACCTGCAGCACCGAATTGACGGGGATCATGTCTCACTATGTTTTATGTTGAATAATGACCACCATTGTATGTGGATTTTTAGGTAAAAGTCTGCCCCTTTAGGAGAATGTGTGATGTTGTTTACCCCAGCTGAAACTAAGGTAGTGATCGTCGGCGGTGGCACGATGGGTGCGGACGTAGCTGCAGTCTGTGCTCGAGGCGGCTGCGCTGTCCAAGTGGTGGAGCTAACTACAGAGCGCCGGGCCCTATTGCCAGATTACTTTAGCAACACGATGACTGAGCTTGGCTATGAAAACCGCATTCATCTATTGAGTGTGGCAGGCTCGCTTGAAGAGGTTGATTGGTCTGATATTGATCTAGTGATTGAGTGTGTACCAGAGCGCTTAGATATCAAACAAGAATTATTTGCGAAGCTAGAAAAATATGCCAAGCCTGAAGCAGTATTAGCTAGTAATAGCACTAGCTTTCCAATTAGCGAAATTACGGAAGGCCTGAAAACCCGTGCACGTATGATCGGCTTACATTTTTTTATGCCGGCGCATTTAGTACCTTGTGTAGAAGTAGTCTATGGTGAAAAAACTTCACCTATGGTGGGCGAGAGTCTATCGAGATTGATGACGGCATGTGGGATGGTTCCAGTGATTGTTAAAAAAGATTTGCCTGGTTTCTTAGCCAATCGTTTACAGCATGCTTTATCACGTGAAGCTTTTTCCATGGTTGATGAAGGTGTTTGTAGTCTTGAAGATATTGATAAAGCGGTGCGCTTTGGTTTTGGCTTTCGCTACATTGCTGCTGGACCAGCAATGCAGCGGGATCATGCAGGACTAGAGATCCATGCAGCTGGTGGCGCTAAGATTTACCCTACTTTGAATAACTCACCTCATATTGCTAAGTGCGTAAGTGAGCGGGTAGCTAGTGGAAAATTCGGCATGAAAACAGGCGAAGGATTCTTTCCTTGGACTGCTGAAACTATCAAAGCAGAACGTAAGCGTTATCAAGATGCTTTACGTGCGGGATTGAAAATTATCCAAAAAGACTTGCCACAGATCAAATAAATACAATTATTTTGCCTTATCCTTAAGACATGAAGAAAATCATTCGTGTTTGGGATTTACCAATTCGCCTCTTTCACTGGCTTTTAGTACTCTGCATTATTGGCAGCCTAGTCAGCGTCAATCTTGGTGGTAATGCGATGGAGTGGCATGCCTACTTTGGATACAGCGTATTAACCTTGCTGATCTTCCGAGTGACTTGGGGTTTTGTAGGTTCCACGCACGCACGTTTTAGTTCATTCTTTCCTAATCGTAAAAAGATACTTGATTATCTTCAAGGTAAGGCGCCACGGGTCCTAGGGCATAACCCATTGGGGGCAATGTCTGTATTTGCACTACTTTTTGCTCTGAGTATTCAAGTACTCACTGGCTTGTTTGCAGATGACGAGATTGCCTTCCAGGGCCCCTTATCGAAATATGTATCGAACTCGTTTGTTTCAATACTTTCTGAGATTCACGAGAGCAATCAAGTAGTGATCTACACCTTAATTACCATCCATATTGCTGCCATCGTTTATTACAAGAAATTTAAAGGTGAAGATCTCATCACACCAATGATCAGTGGGGATAAAGAAATAAACCCAAGTGAGGAAGCAAGTTATTTGCCTTCTGACTTGGGTCGCGCATCGAAGGATGGGGGACTGCAGCGGGGTATAGCTTTAGTGCTCTTAAGCCTGATTGCGGTAGTAGTGGGCTACCTGATTACAAAGTAACTTCAATACTTTAAGAATTATTTCTTCTTAAAGTCATCATGACAATTCTTGCAACTTGCTCCTGCAGTACCAAAGGCTTTCTTGATACTTTCTAAATCGCCTGATTGAGCAGCTTTATTGAGATCAGCTACAGCTAATTGCATCTTTTCTGAAGCAGCTTTGAATTTAGCGCTATTTGACCAAATATCAGATTCGGCTTTACCACCTTCAGTACCAGGACCAAATGCTTGCCATGGCAAGGTAGACATCATAGCAACGATGGCGGCATTCTTCGCCACTTCATCTTTGTTGAAAGGTGCATCACCTTTGACAACAGCGTTAATTTTTCCGAACGAGTTTGCCATTACAGTAAATGCGCTCTGACGATACTTAATCGCATCTTCCGGTTTTTGGAATTGGGCAACAGCAAAGCCTGCGCTAATTGCCAGGACTATTGCAGTGCTTGCTAAAACAATCTTTTGTAATTTCATCAAATTTCTCCATCCGTCTAGTGGGCTTGCTTGGGAGCAGAATATCTCAGAATAAAACTTTTTGCTTAACCTAGAAAATCATCTTCAGTGGGGTCATCAGTAGATTGATGATTCCCAGGAAAAGGCTACTGAGGGGCTCCATCCAAAGGCTACCGATGATGCCGGTAAAAACGAGACCCAGAACAATAAAAAAGCCCCAGGGCTCCAATCTTCCAAGGGCAATAGATTCACGAGCTGGCAGCAGGCTAGCAAGAATGCGCCCACCATCCAAAGGGGGCAATGGGAAGAGATTAAATACCAAGAGCCCAATATTCCACATCAGACCTGCTTTGGCCATTGAGGTGAGGAAGGGTTCTTGAACACCAAAGCCTAATAAGAGGACCCAAAATATTGCCCAAATGATTGCCTGAATAAAATTAGATCCTGGACCAGCTAAGGCCACCCAAATGGAGTCGATTCTGGGGTTGCGTAAGCGCCCAAAGTTCACCGGTACCGGTTTGGCATATCCGACCAAAAAGGGCGATCCAGTCAATATCAGTACCAATGGAATCAAGATAGTGCCCACGGGATCGATATGCTTGGCGGGATTTAAGGTGACTCTACCCAGCATATAGGCAGTGTTGTCCCCGAATTTTCGGGCAGCGTAGCCATGGGCTGCCTCATGGATAGTGATAGCAAAAATCAGGGGAATCGCATTTATGGCGACAGCTTGGATAGAATAGTCAGTAATCATGGCAATATGATATCCATAGGAGCTAAAAGTGACTGACGATAAGAAACCAGACCCAAAAACCCCGGCTAAGCCAGTAGTTGCCAAGCCCCCAGCTAGGCCACCAGTACCCAAAGGCCCATCCGGCCCAGCAGGACGGCCTCAGGCTGGCTTTGGTGGCGGAAAAGGCATGATGCGTAAGGCCGGCCGCGGACGATAGTGGATAATTACCCCACTAATTAATGTACTTACAAAGGATTTAGCGTGAACGAATGGCATAAAGAATCTAAAGAAGAAATTAATAAAAAGATCATTACTTTGGTTGTCATGTTGGCCGCAGCTACCAGCCTGGCCATTTTGTTTGCTTTAGTTGCTGCTCATACTGGTTACGTATTCGGTTAACCAGTATTCATGACTAGCCATCGCCAACCTGCAGTATTTGCTGGCCATGGCAGTCCAATGTATGCCATTGAGCCCAACCGTTTTACGGCGGCATGGACTACTCTCGGTAAATCATTAAAGCGCCCAGATGCGATCTTAGTGATCTCAGCACATTGGGTAACTCGGGGTGTTTGGGTTACTGCAATGTCTAAACCTAAAACCATTCATGACTTTGGCGGCTTTTCGCAAGCGCTCTTTGAAATTCAGTATCCAGCTCCAGGTAGCCCTGCTCTAGCTGATCGCGTTCAAGAATTACTGAATGTTCCCATTGTCATGGAAGAGAATGAGTGGGGCATTGATCATGGTGCTTGGTCAGTCCTCAAATATATGTACCCTAATGCTGATGTGCCTGTTGTGCAATTAAGTCTAGATGGCTCAAAGTCAGCCCATGAGCATTACGAGTTGGCAAAGCAGTTACGCCCCTTGCGTGATGAAAATATTTTGATTCTGGCTAGTGGCAATGTGGTGCATAACTTGCGGACTATCCATTGGCAAGAGGGTGCTGAACCTTACTCTTGGGCAAAGGAGTTTAATGACTTCTTTGTTTCAGAGATGCGCGCCAATCATCACGGGACATTGATTGAGTGGGAAAAATATGGTGAGGCTGCGCATATGTCCATCCCGACAGCAGAGCATTACTGGCCTGCTCTGTACACTTTAGCTTTACAAGAAGAGGGTGAGCATGCGAAAGTCTACACAGACGGCATTGAGATGAGTTCCATCAGCATGCTTGGTTTTTCAATTCAATAATTACTGATTATGTGGCCATCCATTTTTGCAATTTTCTTCGGTGCAGGCTTTGGCGCTTTACTAAGAGCAGGGTTTAATTTCCTAGCTGCTGGTACGGTATCCATGATCCCCCTGGGTACGCTGCTTTCTAACTTGGTGGGTGGCTACCTGATTGGTATCGCCATTGCGTTTTTTGGAAATAATCCCAACCTCTCTCCCGAGTGGAAGTTGTTTGTGATTACGGGTTTTCTTGGTGGCTTGACTACCTTCTCCAGTTTTTCTGCTGAGGTCGTAACTCTCATGCAGCGTGGAGAATTTACTTGGGCATTAGGTACGGCCTTGCTTCACTTAATCGGCTCGTTAGCTTTAACCTTCTTAGGAATTCTCACTTATCAAGCCTTGAAGTAAAGATTCAATCAATTTACTCTGGCTTGATGTTGGCTGTTTTAACTACAGCACTCCACTTTGCAGATTCAGCTTTAACGAGTGCAGCAAAATCTGCTGGAGTACCACCACCAACTTCATTTCCTTGTGAGAGCATGAGCTCCCGCAATGCTGGGTCTTTCAAGGCCTCATTAGCTGCAGCATTTAATTGATCAATAATTGCCTTAGGCGTTCCTTTAGGCGCGATCAGTCCCTGCCAATTCAATACTTCAACCTTTGGATAGCCAATTTCAGAAAAACTCGGAATATTAGGCAGAAGCGGGGAACGTTTTTTACTAGTAATGGCAATGGCTCGGATTTTGTCAGCTTTGATGCTTGGCATAGCTGAATACATTTGGTCAAACATCATGGTGACGTTACCCGCCATCAGATCCGTTAATCCTGCAGAGCCACTTTTGTAGGGAACATGAATCATCTCAATATCTGCATTTTGCTCAAAGAGTTCGGCGGAGAGATGATGGCTACCACCAATTCCTCCGGATGAGAAAGTAAGCGTACCTGGTTTTGATTTAGCTGCCGCCACAATATCTTGCACAGTTTTATAGGGTGAGCTTGGGTTCACTACTAAAACCAATGGACCTTTTTCAATTAATACAATTGGAGTGATATCTGTTTCTGGGTCGTAACGCAAATTACCAAAGAGGGTTTTGTTTACTGCCATAGGCGCAAAGTTGCCCATACCAATAGTGTAGCCATCAGGTGCAGCTCGAGAAATAAACTCTGTACCAATATTGCCACCAGCACCAGGCTTGTTATCTACAATAATGGGCTGCTTTAGGATCACACTCATCTTCAGGGCGATCTGACGGCTGCGGGAGTCGGCTCCTCCACCTGCGCCATAGGGTACGATAAAGTTAATCGGTTTATTGGGGTAATTACTCTGCGCAAAAGAAGCTGGCGAGAGAAGCGCCCCAAGACTGAGTAAATAAATAAAAAGTTTTTGAATAAATCGCATACTCATACTCCAATCTAAATTAAATAAATCCTAAGACGCCGAAGGCTCCACCAATCGCAATAAGGTACAGCGGATGCCAACGTGTCAAGAGGGTAATAGTGATTGTGGCTATGGTCAAGATATAGGCGGCTAGACTATGGTTAATATGTAAAGCAATCTCCCATGCAGAAGAAAGTACTAAGCCAATCGCTAGTGCGGCCGCAGAATATTGAATCGTTTTTTTAATTAAGGGATTTTTCATTCCCATAATGAAACGCTGTAAGAAGTAAATCAGAATAGATGATGGCCAGGCTATTGCAAACGTAGCAAGCAAGGCACCAAGAACGCCATATATATGCCAACCGATCAGAGTGATGGTCATGAAGTTGGGCCCTGGCGCAGCCTGGGCTATTGCAAAGTAGTCAGAAAATGTCTGGACATCAATCCAATGCTCTTGATTAACGGCCAGGTTAAATAAGACGGGTAATAGGGCATTTACACCGCCAAAGGCAACGAGTGAAAAGGCCGAGAGTTTTAAGAAAAGGCTAAGCAGAATACTCATAGAGCCTGCGCCTTTTTTCTTGCCAAGAAGATGGCTACTGGGGCAACAAGCAGGACAACGTAGCCTAATCCAAGATGAAACACTGTGGCGGCAATGATGGTGAGGGCTACGACTAGAAACATCGCAGGGTAGCGGAGCTCATCGCGCATCATCTTAAAACCTGTTGAAGCGATTAACCCAACACCTACCGCTGAAATGCCACGAAGCAGTCCCTTAACGGAGTCTAGGTAACTGAAGTGCTCATATAAAAGGGCTAAGCATAAGACGATCGCAATGGGGCCTAAAGACAAACCAAGAGTTGCGGCTAATGCACCCCTCGCGCCACCAAATCGAGAGCCAATACAAACCGCTAGATTCATAATGTTGGGGCCTGGAACAATTTGGCAGATTCCTAAAATTGCGCTGAATTCCTCCGAAGTCAAAATTTTGTCACGCTCCACCAGGCTCCGTCGGGCCCAAGGTAGTACGCCCCCAAAACCAGACATTCCAATCTTGCTAAAAGTGATGAAGAGTTGCTTCGGTGTGAGTGTTTTCAAAATTACTGAAGCTTATTGAGGTTTGAATGGGTGCGGTGCTGGTTTCTTATCCAGCCAAGCTTCCAATGTTTCTGTAATACCTTTAGAGAAGGCGGCAAAAATGGGCTCAGCAATAAATCCTAAATGAGGTGTGACTAAAAGATTGGGCGTATTACGAAGCCGATCATTTTCGGGGAGTGGCTCAATATCAAATACATCAACAGCAGCTTGCCCAGGTCTGCCTATAGCGAGTGCTGTTTGTAGATCACTCATATTGATCAAGGCAGAGCGTGAAGTGTTCACTAAAATAGAATCTGGACGCATCAAGGCCAATTGATCTGCACTAATGAGCCCTTTAGTTCCAGGACCTGCCACGAGGTGCATAGTGACAATCTTGGAAGTTTTGAGTAGCTCTTCCATACTTACCGATTTAGCATTTTCGGCGGCGGCGCGTTCTGATGTCATACGTGGACTCCAGGTAACTACTTCCATACCAAATGCTGCGCCTACTCGAGCCACACGACTACCGATGGCACCAAGCCCCATAACACCCAAGCGCTCACCAGAGAGCATTGGCAGTACTGAGAGCTGATCACGCCAACCACCAGAAGCGATGAGTTTATTTTCCTCAATCAGACGCTTAGATGCCCCGAGGATTAAAGCCCAGGTAAGTTCTGCAGTGGTTTCTTTAGAAGGGCCACCAGGGGAGCATGCCATTGGGATATTGCGCGCTACTAATGCAGAGGCTTCAAGCGTGCCATTGCGCTCACCAGTGAACATCAAAAACTTCAGCTTTGGTAAACGCGCAATCATAGCCTCATTAAAAGGGGAGCGATCACGCACGATAGCAATTGCATCGGCATCTTTAACAGCTTCATACAGAGCTTCATCACGTAAAGGCTTGTGATGAAAAGTCAGATTTGCACCTTGCTCCAATTTTTCCCAGTTCGAAAATCGACGTAAAGCCTGTTCGTAATCTCCAAGGATGACAATGTTTGGTAATGAAGCCATATCAAATACTTTCTAGTGAATTAGTCTGGGGTGCAAAGACTCAGAATTTGCTTGAGATCAGAAGCTTGACCTAATTTCCAGAGTGCAGAAATGAGTTGGCCAGTCTTTTCTTTGCCAATTACTGGCTCAGCAAGGTTTGTGAACTTCTGCTCTAAATTGGCATCGGTCATTGGGTTTTCTACAGAGCCAATCGCATTCTTCACAAAGATATGAACTTCTTTGCCGTTCTTCAGGAAGGCTTTGACATCTACAGATGCCTCACTGATCGATGTATCTGTGGTCGCATTCACCTTGGCACGCAAGGCTACGACATCGGCGCGATTCACAATGTCATCGGCATATTCACCTTCACCAGCTTGCCCAAAGATCAAACCAACAGCACAACCGTGGTACACACTGAACTTGCCTTCTAGACCATCTTTAGGAGTCTTCTTGCCGGTGAGCTCTAAAACGAGTGGATGAGCGCGCAATTCAATCCGCTCAACATCTTCCGCCTTCACACCTTGGGAACGTAATTGCGCACAAGCATCAATTGCTGGATGAATCACAATTCCACAAGCAAAAGGTTTGTAAGTGTTTAATGAAATCTCAAAGGATTTACCTAAGGCGCGATCAATCTCTGACCAGTCACATTTCGTAGAAACAGTTTGCATATAACCACGGCCTGCTTCTAATGCTTTTGGGCTTGCAGTAAAGCCATGCTTGGCTAAGAGCGCTGAGAGTTGACCTGCGCGTGCAGCGCCACCTGGATGAAATGGTTTAGTCATAGTGCCAAACTGTTCGCGTATGCCAACTGGCTGTGAGGCTGCAATGCCAAGAGCCATAGTAGTTTTTTGAAGATCAAGACCCATCAGGCGAGAACATGCTGCTGCAGAACCCAGCATGCCAGTAGAACCAGTGATATGCCACCCACGATGGTAGTGATCTGGATACATGGCATTCCCAACACGGCATGCAACATCAATACCCAAGACAAGGGAGTCAATGATCTGACGACCACTCACATTGGTGTGCTCACCTAATGCCAAGATAGCTGAGGCTACTGGGCCTGCTGGATGAATCACAGTCTTGAGGTGGGTGTCATCAAAGTCAAAGGTATGCGAACTAATACCATTAATCAGTGCAGCACCACCCATGTCAACCTTATCCTTACGCCCTAAAATACTCGCTTGTGGAGCTGGCTGAAATTCTCGAATGGCTGCTAGCGAAGATTCAACACTCTCGTGGTTGGCGGCACCAATAGCACAGCCCAACCAGTTTAAGAAAGTACGATGTGCCTCATGATCTACTTCAGGAGTCCATCCTTGACTGGGATGTGAAGTAACAAACTCCGCCAGAATTTTAGTAACTGGTGGTGCATTGAGATCGGCTGCGGCGGCAATAGCGTGAGACATATGATTTCCTGTAAATGGTATGAAGTTGTTAGATGTAGATTTAATTAGTCAATTTCAATATGGCGATCTTTAGCTACTTTGGCCCAGCGCGCAATATCGTCTTTGATGTAGTTGCCAAATTGATTTGGTGTCATTGGCATTAAGGTCATAGCCTCGCTGGTCATTTTTTCAGAGAAGTCAGGTAAGGCCAGCACCTGATTGAGCTCTGTATTTAATTTTGCAACGATTACAGGTGGTAGATTAGCTGGGCCAACTACGCCATACCATTGCTGACCATCAAAACCGCCGTAACCTAACTCTTTAAAGGTAGGAATAGTGGGCGCTGCTGAACTCCGCTTTGCCCCAGTGATAGCAAGCCCACGTACTCGATTAGAGTTGATATAGGGTAGGGCAGCAAATAGGGTTGGGAACATCGCTTGAGTTTGACCTGCCAGCAAATCAGTATAAGCAGGCCCAACACCGCGATAAGGTACATGCACCATGAATATCCCCGCAGCTAATTTCAACTGCTCCATGCCAAGATGAGTGAGAGTGCCAGGGCCTGCTGAGCCGTAACTGAGTTTGGCGGGATTCTTTTTGGCGTAATCAATAAATTCTTTAAAGTTTTTAATTGGCAATTCTGGATTGATGATTAAAACATTCGGTGTAGCACCAATCATGCCAATGGGTGTGAAGTCCTTGATAGCGTCGTACGGGAGTTTACGAACTGCGGGGTTGGTGCCATGGGTGCCTACGTAGGCAATCATCAAGGTATAACCATCGGCTGGAGCTTTAGCGATTGCTTGGGATGCAATAGAGCCGCCCCCACCACCCATATTTTCGACTACGACTGTTTGGCCCAAGGAGCGAGAGAGTTTTTCTGCGACTGCTCGAGCAATATTATCTAGACCTCCACCAGCAGCAACAGGCGCTATGAGCTTAATGGGTTTAACCGGGTAGCTTGTAGCAGCACTTTGTGCTTGGGCCCCCAAGCTGATAGCTAGGATCGCATGCATGGCAAGCAAAGATAAAAAAATCGGCATTGGCCGATTGCTGGTTTTAGACATGTCTCAAGTCCAGATTATTGTGATGTATTAAGGTAATCTTACGTACTAAGTTTACTATTGATGACAAATCTATTTTGATAAAGGAAATATCATGATTTTGGAACACTGCGACATAGAAATTGACCCAGCCAAGCAGAAAGAGTTCGAAGAGGCTATTTTGCGGGGGGTTGATACAGTAATCTCAAAGGCTAAGGGCTTCAAGGGTTACAAGGTAAACCATAGTTTAGAAACGCCATCTCGCTATTTATTGCTTATCTATTGGGACACCTTGGAGAACCATACAGTCGATTTTCGGGGATCTACATCCTTTGCAGATTGGCGCGCAATTGTTGGGCCTTTCTTCGCCAAGCCTCCCTATGTAGAGCATATGACTTTGGTTGGTAAGTCGACTTAAATGATTTAGCCCGCTTTGAGTTTTTTCCTAATGGAGTGCTCAATTGGGATGGAATCCAGGGTGGGCTCAAGAGCCTCGCGCTCATCAAAGACAAAGCAACTGCCCTTGTAATGCGCAGAGCCTACTTCCTCAAAATATTTGAGGATGCCCCCTTCGAGTTGGTAGCTGTGCTGCATACCAATCTCACGCATATAGAGGCCTGATTTCTCACAACGAATTCCGCCAGTACAAAAGCTTACTAGTGTTTTATCTGCAAGCGCTTCTTTGTGCGCAGTGATTGCCTTTGGAAACTCTGTGAACTTTTCAATGTTGAAGTGCAGCGCATTTTCAAAAGTACCATATTCAACCTCAAAGGCATTACGTGTATCCACCATAACCACGGGGCGCCCCAGGTCATCCGTACCGCGATCAAGCCATTCTTGTAGCTTCTTGGGTTTAATGAAATTGGCACGACCTTCTTCCGGACGAATCGCGGGATGATTCATGCGAATGATTTCATTTTTGAGCTTGATCAACATCTTCTTAAACGGTTGATCCTCTGACCAGCTTTCTTTTGCTTTGAGAGGTGTGAAGCGGGGGTCTATATGTAACCAATCCAGAAAGCCACGTAACTCCATCTCTTTGCCGGCTAGAAATAGATTGATGCCTTCGCCAGTGAGTAAAATAGTGCCTTTAAGCCCTCGACTATTACATTCGTTCAGCATTTTGGTGCGCAAGTCCGCTAGACCATCAAGGCTCACAAACAAATAGGCGGCAATATTTAAAATTGACTTCATTTTTTCTCTCTTCAGGCTACCCCGTGATTATCGAGCAAATATGCCTTGGGGGTGGTAATCTTGGGAGTCTTATTTAAAGGAGGCAACCCATGCCGCAGCTAGCCAAAATGGCCAAAAGAATCCTATTCGTAGCCCTACTTGCCTTGGGTGGAAGTGGTTTTGTAATCGCCCAAACAGGTGGAGTGGGGACATGGCCCACGCAAAAACCGATTCGTTTGATTGCAGTGTTCCCACCCGGTGGATCGGTTGATCAAGTGGCTCGTGTTCTCGCACCAGTTTTGCAATCGGAATTAAAGCAAAATGTCATTGTTGAAAATATTGGCGGTGCATCTGGTGTTATTGGCACTTCAGCAATGACCAGAGCTGATGCCGATGGTTATACCTTTGCGGTGGTCTTTGATACCCATGGCGTGAATCCATCTCTTAAAGATAAGCTTCCCTATGACACGATTAAAGATATTGCACCCGTCATTCTGGTAGGCACTTCTCCGATGGTGTTGGTAGCAAGCAAGAACTCAGGTATCACCAGTTTTAAACAGCTTGCAGAAATGTCTAAGACGGGTAAGCAATTTAGCTACGGCTCCATTGGTATTGGTAGCTTAGGCCACTTAGCAATGGCGCGCCTTGCTAAGCAAGCGGGCTTTGATTGGAACCACATTCCATATCGAGGCGGTGGCCCCTTAATGCAAGATGCTCTTGGCGGACAGGTGCAATTGGCCATTGGCTCAGAGTTTTTGGTTAAGCCTCATATTGAGAGCGGTAGCTTAATTCCTTTAGTCATTACAACTACCAAAAGAGTTCCAGGCTTACCTAATGTGCCAACAGTTGCTGAAAGCGGCTTTCCTGGATTTAGTGCGCCAGCTTGGTGGGCAGTATTAGCCCCAGGTAAAACTCCACCAGCGATTGTGGATGCGATGAATAAGGCTTTGAATAAGGCTTTGAAAACTCCAGTAGTTGCCGAGAAATTTAAATCTCAGGGAATTGAAATTGTTGGCGGATCTTCAGAAACTGCACGTGACTTCATTGGCAAGCAAATTGGCATTTGGGGTAAGTTCGTGATTGAGAACAATATTAAAGAAACTAGCCAATAGAGAGTACTTATGTCTGAACGTTTAATTCCTTATCAGCCAATGGATTTAGCTGAGCCAGCCGAGCTGGTTGATGCTATTCGTAAAAGACGTGGTGGCCAGTTTATTAATTTGGATCGCATGCTCTTACACAGCGTACCCATCGCTGAGGGCTGGAATCACTTCATTGGTGAAATCCGCAATAACCTTTCTTTGGATTCCAAGTTACGTGAGCTAGCAATGTGTGGGGTAGCTGTGCTCAATGGTGCTGAGTATGAGTTCTTTCACCATGCCCCTCCTTTTAAGAAAGCTGGCGGTACTGAAGCGCAAGTACAAGGGTTGCGTTTGATCGGTCAAGCAAACTTTCCGAGAAATATTTTCACATCAGTTGAAAATGATGCGGCTGATTTAACCTTTCAGATGACTCGTAACATTAAAGTAGATTCTGAATTAATGAAGCGCTTGCAAAAAGAATTAGGAAGCACTGATACAGTAGAACTGGTGACGGTGATCGCTGCTTACAATATGGTGTCTCGTTTCTTGATTGCTCTGGACGTTAATCCAGAAGATCACCCTCCGGCTTGACGAGCTAATGATTCATTGGAGCGAAGGCGAGCACTCTTATTCTGCAAGGTGGCATTCAGAAAATGGCATTGCTCCCCATCAGAAGATTCAAATCGCTGACGACACTCTAACTGCTGATAATGCTTATCGCTTGGCTTGTGCAGGAACGGCAATGCTCTATAAGGGCGATTTTCAGAATGCTAGGCAGCTTTTACAGGCTTTAATTAGAAGGGTTGATAAGCCTTCCAAAAAATCAAGCAGGGTCGACAGGCTTGCAAAAGAGAAAACAAAAAGCCCCCTAGATACCTTTAATCTTCATCGCTTGGCTCAATCACAAAGAGCGCGCATTCTAGGGATGTTACTTATTCCAGTGAATGCAGACCATAGCATTTCATTAAGGCGGGCGCCGGATGTTATTCAAGCTTGTCTGGAGGCTTATGGAGAGCAGACTGAGCCTTACATTATCTCCTTAAGAGAATTACTTGGTGTTATCAGTGCACATGAGTGGCGCAAGAAGGGTGTGCCAGTTTTAGCAAGAGATGATGAAGAGATTCGCATTTATCCGCACTATGGCGTGTTCTCCCCGGTTCGCGGGGAATATATAGAATTAGTTCTCAAGGCACCTATGCCGATAGCCCTACAGAAAAATTCTATCGCCTTTGATATTGGGGCGGGTACGGGCGTCTTGTCGGTTGTCCTAGCGATGCGAGATGTACAAAAGATCATTGCAACCGATCAAGATGAGCGAGCTATTGTCTGCGCACAAGATAATATTGAGCGCTTAGGTTTGCAAGCCCACATTGAAATCTTGAAGACGAATCTATTCCCAGCAGAAAAAGCAGCACTGATCGTTTGTAATCCACCATGGTTACCAGCAAGACCAAGCTCCTCTCTTGAGCATGCTGTATATGATCACGAGAGCCAGATGTTAAAGGGCTTTCTAAGTAAGTTAAAAGATCATTTATTACCCGGTGGCGAAGGTTGGCTCATTCTTTCCGATCTGGCTGAGCATTTAGGGTTACGCTCTAGATTAGAGTTACTGAGTTTGATCGAGCATGCGGGGTTAAAGGTATTGGGGCGTTTGGATACTAAGCCTAATCATCCTAAGGCATTTAATAAAGAGGATCCCCTGTATGCAGCTCGCTCTGCTGAGATCACCTCCTTGTGGCGTCTAGTAATTTAAAAATGCTGTGTAGTGAAGGCGAGGTTGGATATTTTGTATATGCTCGCTAGTGATAACATTATTTACTTAAAAAATATTCATTTTCAATGAACGCACACACCCCATCTGAGACAGATCTAACAGTTCTATTGGATTACTACCAAAATGCGCGCTATGACGATGCTTATAGCTTAGGAACTTCTATAATAGAGCAGTACCCAAATCATCCATTAGCTTGGAAGGTTTTAGGCGCAGTGCTGATGACGGCGGGGAATATTCAAGAGGCATTACTTGCTAACGAAACAGCCTCTAGATTAGACCCTCAAGATGCGATAGCGCTTTATAACTTAAGTAATACGCTGAAAGCGCTTGGAAGACTAGATGATGCTGAAGTGGGCTATAGAAATTCCATTCTCCTAAAGCCGGATTTTGCTGAGGCTTATCTAAATTTAGGGGTACTCCTGCAAGAGTCAGGAAGATTTGAAGATGCAGAAGCTAACTATAGAAATGCGATAGCCTCTAATTCATCTTATGCTCAACTCCATAATAATTTAGGTAATGTACTGCGAGAGTTGGGGCGATTTGAGGATGCAGAGGTCTTCTATAAAAATGCCATCATACTAAATCCAGAATATGTCGAGGCCCATAGTAATTTAGGAATTGCTCTACAAAGATTAGGGAGATTACATGATTCAGAGGTTTGCTATAAAAAAGCAATTGCACTAAAGCCAGACTTTGCTCAGGCTCACTACAATCTTGGTGTTGCGCTACAAGAATCATCCAGATTTATTGAGGCTAAAGACAGTTATAGCAAAGCAATAACTCTTAGAGCCAACTATTATGAGGCCCACTACAACCAAGGCCTTGTTCTTCTGGCTTTAGGCGACGCAATGTCTGCCCTTCAAGAAGCTATTTACTTGATAGAACAAAAACCTACTACTGATGCTAAAGGTCTCTTTGTAGAGGCTCTTAAAAATATGAGCGTTACATCTTGGGATTTGTCACTATCAAATATGCTTATTACCGCGCTGCTGGAGCCTTGGGGTAGACCTTCCGACGTGACCCCTTTTGCGTGTCAACTACTGAAGTCAGATCCAGAGATTCAAAAAGTACTGTATGACTTAGCGAGTAATTTACCTCGAGATGCTGATGAAAATGCTTTCCCTGGGAACAATTTTCCATCTCTACCACTACTCAATGCAATTTTGACATCTGGGCCTATTGCTGATGTAGAGCTCGAGAAATATTTCACTAGTTTGCGTTACGAATTACTAAAAATTGCTATTACTAATTTGAATGACAAAAATAATACTGAGGATAGAGAGTCTTTTTATTGCGCCCTTGCTCAGCAATGCTTTATTAATGAATATGTTTATTATCAAACTCCGGAAGAGATTGATTTATCGATAGCTCTTCGTGACCGCTTGCTCAAAGCGCTAGAAGATCATGAGGAGGTTTCAGTCAGTTGGCTCCTTGCCATTGCTTGTTACTTTCCTCTGTATTCGCTTAAGCATTCTGAGGTACTACTTGGCAAATCTTATTCCGCGGGAGTAATGGCTGTTTTAAAACAGCAGATTCAAGAGCCCCTTGAAGAAATTCACTTAAGGCAGTCCATCCCATCATTAACAGATATAGATAACACCATTTCCTTAGCAGTTCAGGATCAGTATGAGCAAAACCCATACCCCAGATGGGTGCGTTTGCCTGAGATATTTACTGGCAAGTCTCTTAATTCTTACATTTCTAAAAAATACCCTTTATCAGATTACTACCCACAAGCAGATGATCAGAATCTTGAAGTTCTGATTGCAGGTTGTGGCACTGGCCAACATTCTATAGGTTGCGCGCAACTCATTAGAGAAGCCAAAATACTTGCAGTAGATTTAAGCATTGCAAGTCTTGCGTATGCCAAGAGAAAAACATTAGAAATGGGAATTGACTCAATAGAGTATGCGCAAGCTGATCTCCTGAAATTGGCTGCAATTGGAAGAAAATTTGACCTGATTGAATCAGTCGGTGTTTTACATCACATGGATAAGCCTTTTGAGGGCTGGGAAGCTCTCATTTCTATGCTCAAGCCAAACGGATTGATGAGACTTGGTTTTTATAGTGAGCTAGCCAGGCAGGATATTGTTCAGGTAAGAAGCATGATCAGTCAGAGCGGGATTGAATCTTCTGCGCAGGGTATTCGAAATTATCGCCATCATTTGCTTGAGTTAAATCAATCTCAAGAGCTTCAATACGCCTGGAAAGGGATTGATTTTTATAGCATGAGTGCATGTCGCGACTTGATTTTTCATGTGCAGGAACATCGAATGCAGTTAGACGAAATCGCTCAATTTTTAGATGCCCATCAATTGAAATTCTTGGGCTTTGATATTGAGAGGGGAATAATCGAGTCTTACAAGCTTCGTTTTCCGGACGATCCTTCTACATCAAATTTGAAGTACTGGCATATTTATGAGCAGGAAAATCCCCATACATTTACTGCGATGTATCAATTTTTAGTACAGAAAAAACCCTCAGCTATTATTTAATGAATTGATATATGGTCTGGAGGTAAATCTTCCTGATAGCGTTGATAAATTTTTGTATAAACCGCTTCAATATTTTTTGTAAACAGGGATGTATTAAATAGCTGAGTAGAGCTTCGATTTTGGGCTAGCTTCTCTTTAATGCTGGCGAGCTTATCAGGGTTATGGGCTAGTTCAATGGCCTGAGCTTCATAAGCAGACTGTGTGCTTGTGATCAGCTCCGGTAAGTCGATTGCAGTTAGAAGGCTCGCAGCTACGCGACTGGCAAAAGACTTTCCTATCAGAGTCAGCACGGGTAGCCCAGCCCATAGAGCATCGCTAGCAGTTGTACCAGCATTGTAGGGTGCCGTGTCTAAAAATAAATCACAGGCTTGGTAGCGAGCAAGATATTCATCGGTAGGCAGATGTGTACCAAAGATAATTCTTTGGCTCTCAATGCCCCTTGCTTCGGCTTCCTTGAGTAGATTTTTCTGTGCCCATTCATTTTCAGCATATAAGAAAAGGATGCTTCTATCAGTTGCCTTTAAGATGCGCATCCAGCTGTCAAAGGTAGCGGGTAGTATCTTGTAATTATTATTAAAACAGGCAAATACAAAGCTATCCTGAGGTATACCTAATTCTGCTCGAGTAAAAACTTTATCGGCTATTTTTCTATGGGAATCATTTGCTTGGTAGCTTGGTAGATAAGCAATTTTTTCTGAGTAGAGTTGTTTTGAGTCCTCTGGAACAATGATCTTGTCTGCAAATAGATAGTCTATGTACTGGGATCCCATCGTTCCTAAGTATCCAATGTAGCTCATTTGAACTGGAGCGGCGCGTAAAGCAAAAATGCCGGTGCGATTATCGCTTGTGAATCCCCCCAAATCAACTGCAATATCGATCTCTAACTTTCTCGCAAGTTTGACAATTTCTAGGTCTGACATACCGCTGACATCAATGAACTGATCAAAAGATTGACTGAGGCGTGCTCGCATTGGGCTTTTATCATCGAAGCCTAGTGAAAATGCAATAATTTCGAATTGATTTTTATCATGTAGCTCAAATAGTTCTGCAGTCAGTATTGATACGGGATGATGCCGAAAATCTGTTGAAAAATATCCAATACGAATTTTGTTATGCCTAGGAATTTTTGAAATTGCTCCTAAGGTAAAATCTGGTAGATATTGATCTTGAGAATAAATTTCAGCAGATTTTTTTTGTAATGACTCATCGTCAATTAAGGCAAGCATATGAAAGGGGTGTGAATTTTTCTTATTCGTTTGTATACCACTTTGAAGTTTTTTTATGTTCTCTGCCAAGTGATCCCAGTCACACATTTTCATTTTTAGGTGAACCACAGATCCTAATCCCCAGTTAGTGTTAGGATTGAGACTGAGCGCCTTTTCATAATGAGCTACTGCTGCCTCATACTGTTTGAGTTGCTCTAGTGCATTGCCTTTACTGGACCAAGCCTGCACAAAATTGGGATTGAGATTTATCGCCTTCTCATAATGATCTATCGCCTCGTCATAGTGCATTAGCTGATGTAAAGTACTGCCTTTATTGGACCAAGCTTCAGTAAAATTGGGCTGCAGACCCAGTGCCTTATCAAAGCAGTTAATCGCCGCTTCATAGCGCTTGAGCTGCTGAAGGGTATTGCCTTGATTGGACCACGCCTCAGCTAAATCAGGCTTCAAATTTAGCGCCTTTTCAAAGCAGTCAATTGCTGCTTCGTAGCGCTTAAGCTCATGCAGTGTGTTGCCTTTATTGGACCAAGCCTGCGCAAAATCAGGCTTGAGCTTTAGCGCTGTATTGAAGCAATTGATGGCTTCTTCATAGCGTTTCAACTCATGCTGTGTGCCGCCTTTATTTAGCCAAGCCTCAGCAAAATAGGGCTGATGATTTATTGCCGTGTCGAAGCAACTGATCGCCTCTTCATAGCGTTTAAGCTCATTTAGAGCGTTGCCCTTATTGGACCAAGCCTCAGCAAAATCGGGCTTAAGATTTAGTGCGCTATCAAAGCAACTGATCGCCTCTTCATAGCGCTCAAGCTCATGTAAGGTTTTGCCTTTATTGAACCAAGCTTCAGCAAAATTAGCATTAAGAGCAATCGCTTTCTCGAAATTAATTAGTGCTTGTTCGTGCAGTGCTAATTGAGATAATGCCTTCCCATAATTTAGCCAGGCATCTGGGTTATTAGATGCCAGCTCTACTGCTTTTTTATGATGAGGTATCGATTCTTTGTTCGCGCCGCAATCTACCATTGCTTTTGCGAGGTTATATTGAATTGATGCATCGTTTGGGTTAATGCGTGCAGCTCTAGTCAGTAGCTCAGAAGCCTCTTTGAACTTTCCCTGAGATGCTTTAATTAAGCCAAGAATATGCAAAGCTGGAAAATTCTTAGAATCTGCCTGCAATACTTTTTTGAGTATTGAATCAGCCCTATCAAAATTATTACTTTGAAAAGCTTGAAGGGCTTGTTGAAGCATAAAGTTTAATTGGTGGTTCATAGCTTAATTTTATCCTCTCTACTTTTAGGACTTCGCCAAAAATAGACAAACCCCTTAAGGCTATATTCCTTAAGGGGTTGGATGTTAATGCTACTAATAATGGTGGAGTCGGCGGGAATCGAACCCGCGTCCGCAAATCCTCCACAACAAGTTCTACATACTTAGTCATATCGTTTAATTTAATCAGTTAGGCACAGATTGACACGTTCCTGACTGACGATTCACTAAGTTTTCGAATCATTCCCCGTGACATGAAATGACCTTATCTCTTGTAAATGACCCTGATGTAGCTTGCGCTACCTGACCCAAGAGAGAATCAGTTCAGGGGCAACCGCAATTAAGCGGCTAGTGCGTAACGTTCGTCGTTAGCAGTTATTACATTCCCATTGATTTACGAGATAACGGGTCCTCGGTATGCCCTTGATGCTTTGTAATCCACGTCGAAACCATGTCGACCCCGGAGTTCATGCATAGGAATGCCTATTTTAAAGCCGCTAGCCTTAAATTGCCCAATATCTTTTAGAAGTGTTGTTATCCCCTATTGGGGAAGATGATTTGTAATAAATCAAGAGGGTTATGAATGATGTAATCTGCACCCCAGGCCTCAGGAGGCTCTTTACAGCCACAGTAGCCATATGCAGCAGCAACGGTCAGCATGCCTGCAGCTTTACCTGCAATGACATCCCGAATGTCATCACCTACGTAAATTGATTTTGTAGGATCGACATTAGCGATTCTGGCGGCATGCAGAATGGGTTCTGGATGTGGTTTTGGATGTGGCGTTGTGTCACCAGAAACTGTTGAGGCTGCTCTTTGGCGTAAGCCCATGAGTTCGGTTAGCGGATGGGTGAAGCGCTCACTTTTGTTGGTCACAATTCCCCAGGGAAGATTTGCTTGCTCTAATTGTTCGAGCAGATGATCCATGCCATCGAATAATTTACTGTGAACAAGGAGAGCCTTTTCATAGTTGCTCATGAACTCATCACGCAAGGTAATGTAATCAGCATGATCTGGAGCAATTCCAAATGCGCCTTCAAGAAGTCCACGTGCACCAGCAGATGCATAAGGTCGCAGAAATTGATAAGGCTTGGGAGATAGATTGCGATCTATCAGCAATCGATTGGTTGCGGCAACTAAATCGGGCGCTGTATCCGCTAAGGTGCCATCTAGATCAAAAAAGACCCCGTGATAAGGGCTTGATAGATTATTCACGCCCTTCATTGCTTACGAACGGCAATCATGTAGTTCACATCCACATCTTCACCAAGGCTATAAACCTGAGTGAGTGGGTTGTAACTGAGACCTTTAATGCCAATCATTTCTAAACCTGCAGTGCGAGTGAAGGCAATAAGTTCTGAAGGCTTGATGAATTTTGCGTATTCGTGAGTCCCCTTAGGGAGTAGTTTGAGTATGTATTCGGCCCCAATAATGGCAAATAAGTAGGACTTAGGATTACGATTCAGAGTACTAAAAAAGAGTGTGCCGCCTGGTTTACAAAGTTTGGCACAGGCACGAACTACTGAGGCAGGATCAGGCACATGTTCCAGCATTTCCATGCAAGTAACCACATCGTATTGTTCTGCTTGTTCATCAGCTAGCGCTTCTGCTGAGATAGAGCGATAAGTAAGCTTTGCACCCACCTCCAATGCATGGAGCTCAGCTACCTTGAGGGCTTTATCAGATAAATCAATGCCAGTAGTATCGGCACCCGATTGCGAGATAGATTCAGCCAAGATGCCTCCACCGCAGCCAATATCAACCACTTTCTTGCCATCGAAGTTCACAAAGGTTTTCATCCAGTTCAGGCGTAGCGGATTAATAGCATGCAAAGGCTTGAATTCGCTATTCGGATCCCACCAGCGATGGGCTAGGGCGCTAAATTTGGCGATTTCGGATTGGTCGACGTTCATGGTTTCTGGTCTGTCAGGAGGTTTAACAAAGGATTCTACGAATATAGCGGAAATAAAAAAGCCCGCAAGAAGCGGGCTTTTTTACAAGTAAGGTGAATTACTTAGCAGCTGTACCAACAACTTCGATATCGGTACGGCGGTTCTTAGCGCGGCCTTCTTCAGTTGCATTAGTTGCAACTGGATTGCTCTTGCCTTTTGATTCTGTGTAGATGCGGCTACCGTCAACACCTTTGCTTGTCAGATAAGCCTTCACTGACTGAGCACGACGCTGGCCGAGGGCCATATTGTATGCATCTGTACCAACGCTGTCAGTGTTACCAACAGCAATGATGACTTCTAACTTGATCTTGCTCAAATCACGAGCAATCTTGTCCAAAGTAGCTTTACCTTCTGGTTTCAAGTCAGCTTTATTGAAGTCATAAAGTGTGTCAGCTTGCAAAGTGATCTTGCTTTGGCTAACGCCAGAAGCAGCACCACCAGCAGCAGCTAACGCACCGTCACAACCTTTAGCAGCTGTAGCAGGTGTCCAAGCAGCATCACGCCAGCACAATGTGCCGTCGCCGTTTTTCCAGTTCAGGAGGCCGTCGCCGTTTTGCCAGTTATCGGATGCCATTGCTGCGGAAGCAGAAATGGTAATAACAGATGCGAGCAACAGTTTTAGGGTTTTGTTCATTTTTAGTCCTCAAAAATCTCTTTTAATTAAAGTCAAACTTAAATGTAATTCGCCCTACTTTGATGCAAAAGACTGCAAAGCGACACATCTCAATTTCGTACAAACTGTCAGAATCTTAGCATAGGGGCCACCCGTCATCAAAATGATATTATTTATAGATGGAACAAGCCGCTAAAGAAACACTACCAATATCCCTCGAAGACGAAATGCGAAGGTCCTATTTGGACTACGCAATGAGCGTGATCGTGGGCAGAGCCCTGCCAGACGTACGTGATGGCCTGAAACCGGTCCACCGCCGGGTCTTATTTGCAATGTATGAATTAAACAACGATTGGAACCGAGCTTACAAAAAATCTGCCCGTATAGTTGGCGATGTGATCGGTAAATATCATCCACACGGCGATTCTGCGGTGTATGACACCATCGTTCGGATGGCCCAGGATTTCTCTTTGCGCTATATGCTGGTTGACGGGCAGGGCAATTTTGGCTCTGTAGACGGCGATAATGCTGCTGCAATGCGGTATACCGAGATCCGGCTTCGCAAGATCGCCCATGAGCTTTTGGCCGATTTGGACAAGGAAACGGTCGATTTTGGGCCAAATTACGACGGTAGTGAGAAAGAACCCCTGATTCTGCCTGCCAAAGTGCCTAATTTGCTGATTAATGGCAGTTCTGGCATCGCTGTTGGCATGGCGACTAATATCCCCCCTCATAACCTGGATGAGGTCGTCACAGCCTGTTTATACGTCCTGCACAACCCTGAGTGCTCAATTGATGAATTGATTGAGATCATTCCAGCCCCGGATTTCCCAACTGCCGGGATTATTTACGGTGTTCAGGGTGTTCGTGAGGGCTATCGCACTGGTCGTGGCCGCGTTGTGATGCGCGCCAAGACTCACTTTGAAGATATCGATAAAGGCTCACGTCAAGCCATCATCGTTGATGAGTTGCCATATCAGGTAAATAAAAAGAATCTACTCGAGCGTATTGCTGAGTTAGTGAATGAGAAAAAAGTAGAAGGCATTTCTGATTTGCGTGATGAATCAGATAAATCCGGTATGCGCGTTGTGATTGAACTCAAGCGCGGTGAAGTGCCAGAAGTCGTTCTCAATAATTTGTATAAGAGCACGCAGCTACAAGACAACTTCGGTATGAATATGGTGGCCTTGGTTGATAACCAGCCACGCCTGCTCAACTTGAAGCAAATGCTGGAGTACTTCTTGCAGCATCGTCGTGAAGTAGTAACACGTCGTACCATTTTTGAATTACGTAAAGCACGCGAGCGTGGTCACGTCTTAGAAGGTTTAGCTGTTGCCTTAGCAAACATCGACGAATTTATTGCCATTATTAAAGCTGCTGCAAATCCTGTGATTGCGAAGCAGGAGTTAATGGTTAAAGCATGGGATTCATCGATGGTGCGCGAGATGTTAGCCCGCGCTGAGACTGATACACCCGGCGGTCGCAATGCTTATCGTCCTGAAGGCTTGTTGCCTGAGTACGGTATGCAGACCACTGGCCTATATCGCCTCTCTGATAGTCAAGCACAAGAAATTTTGCAGATGCGTTTACAACGCTTGACTGGCCTTGAGCAAGACAAGATTGTCAATGAGTACAAAGAAGTCATGTCAGAGATTTCTGACTTGTTAGATTTGTTAGCAAAGCCAGAGCGCGTTACTTCTGTGATTGAAAGCGAACTCAAAGAAGTTCAAGCAGAGTTTGGTAAAGCGGGTGGTGACAGCGGTCGTCGCTCCTTTATTGAAATGAATGCTACCGAACTCTTCACGGAAGATTTGATTACGCCGCAAGATATGGTGGTCACACTTTCACATACTGGTTATATGAAGAGTCAGCCGCTCAGCGAGTACCGCGCACAAAAACGTGGTGGGCGTGGCAAGCAGGCTACTGCTACTAAGGATGAAGATTGGATTGACACTTTATTCGTAGCCAATACGCATGACGCTATCCTTTGCTTCTCTGATCGTGGTCGTATGTATTGGTTGAAGGTATGGGAGGTACCGCAAGGTAGCCGTACTTCACGCGGTAAGCCGATCGTCAATATGTTCCCATTGATCGAGGGCGAAAAGATTACCGTGATTCTTCCAATCAAGGGCTATCAGGACGATCAGTATGTCTTCATGGCAACGAGTTTGGGCACTGTCAAGAAAACCCGTTTGTCTGATTTCTCTAACCCACGCAAGGCCGGCATTATTGCGGTCGACTTAAATGAGGGTGACTTCTTGGTTGGTGCAGCGATTACTGATGGTCAACACGATGTAATGCTCTTCTCTGATGCTGGTAAAGCGGTGCGCTTTGATGAGAACGATGTGCGTCCAATGGGTCGTACCGCTCGTGGTGTCCGTGGTATGAACTTAGGTGATGGCCATCAAGTGATCGCGATGCTTGTTGCTCCAGCAGAAGCTGAGGGTGTGCAAGCTGCAGTAGTGGATGCAAATGGTATTGCGATTCCAAGTAGCGTATTAACCGCTACTGAGAATGGTTATGGCAAGCGCACTCCCATTGCTGAATACACACGTCACGGTCGTGGCACTAAAGGCATGATTGCAATTCAGACATCTGAGCGGAACGGCAAAGTTGTTGCTGCTGCATTGGTATCGCCAGAAGATCAAATCATGTTAATTACCACTGGCGGTATTTTAGTGCGTACCCGCGTTTCTGAAATCCGCGAGATGGGCCGCGCAACTCAAGGCGTTACCTTAATCAATGTTGATGAAGGCACTCGTTTATCTGGCCTACAGCGGATTGCTGAAAGTGATTCCGATGATGAGAGTGATGGGGTAGAAGAGGGAGATGCATCTGCTGATCCAGCAACCGATTCCACTTCTGATACGGCAGGTGACGCGTAAGGCGTCACCACTAGATGAGCTAAGACTATGAGCTTTGACCACCGCATCTTCAATTTCGCTGCGGGGCCAGCCACTTTGCCTGAAGAGGTGCTCAAGCAGGCTGCTGATGAAATGCTTAATTGGCGTGGACTTGGCACAAGCGTGCTGGAGATTAGTCATCGCAGTAAAGAATTCATGGAAGTGTATGAAGAGGTAGTGCAGGATTTGCGCTCCTTGATGAACATTCCTAGCAACTATGAAATCTTGCTCTTGCAAGGTGGTGGCCTTGGTCAAAATGCAGCTATTCCAATGAACCTCATGCCTTTGGCTAAGAATGGTCCCAAGGCAGATTACATCGTTACTGGCATATGGTCAGAAAAATCCTATAAAGAAGCGCAGAAGTACGGCATAGCAAATCTAGCCGCATCATCTGCTGCGCAAAAGTTCAACACCATTCCCCCAAGAAATACTTGGAAGCTGTCAAGTGATGCTGCTTATGTTCTCTACTGCGCCAATGAGACGATTGGCGGTGTTGAGTTCCCGTTTGTACCAGATGTGGGCAAGGCCCCTTTGGTTGCAGATATTTCTAGTAACTTTCTCTCTAAAGAGATGGATGTCACTCAGTGTGCTGTCTGGTTTGGCGGTGTACAGAAAAATATTGGTCCATCGGGTGTCACCATTGTGATTGTTCGTAAAGACTTGCTGGGCCACAGTATGGGGATCACCCCATTGATTTGGGATTGGTCTGTCCAGGCGGGCACCCAATCCATGATTAATACGCCACCCACTTTCTCAATTTATATGGCTGGCTTAGGATTTAAGTGGCTTCTCAAGCAGGGTGGTGTTAAGGTTATCGAAAAGCGTAACCAAGAAAAAGCCGACTTACTCTATCAGTTCTTGGATCAAAGTAGCTTCTATGAGAATCGGGTTGAAAAACAATACCGCTCTCGTATGAATGTGACTTTCTTCTTAAAGGATGAGTCTTTGAATGCAGAGTTTTTGGCGCAATCAAATGCTGCAGGTTTAGTTGCTTTGCGTGGTCATAAAGCTGCGGGTGGTATGCGTGCAAGTATTTACAACGCAATGCCAATAGAAGGTGTTAAAGCTTTAATTGAATTTATGCGTGATTTTGAAAGGCGGGCTTAATGAGTACTGAAGAACAGCGCTTAGCTCCCCTGCGAGAAAAAATCGATGCATTGGATGCGGAGATTTTAGATTTACTAACGCAGCGTGCTAAAGCAGCGCAAGAAGTTGGACATGTTAAAGGTGGCTTCTCATCCCCAGTGTTTCGTCCTGAGCGTGAGCGTCAGGTTGTTGCTCGCTTGCAAGAAAGTAATACCGGACCTTTACTAGCAGATGGTATTGCAGCCATTTGGCGCGAGATCATGTCAGCTTGCAGAGCCTTGGAGGCTCGCCAAACCATTGCTTATCTTGGACCAGCAGGCACCTTCTCTGAGCAAGCTGCTCAAACCTATTTTGGCCACTCGATTGCTGGCTTACCTTGCGCAAGTCTTGATGAAGTCTTTAAATCGGTAGAGAAGGGCGCTGCGCAATTTGGTCTAGTGCCGGTTGAGAACTCTAGCGAAGGCGCGATTTCACGCACCTTAGATTTACTCTTAGACTCTTCAATGCGTATTAGCGGTGAAGTGGTGTTGCCGATTCATCATCATCTCTTAAGCAAGAGTGGAAACTTAGATGGTGTGACAACGGTTTGTGCTCATGCGCAAGCATTGGCACAGTGCCAGCAATGGTTAAGCCTGCATGCGCCACACTTGAAGCGCCAAGCAGTCAGCAGTAATGCTGAGGCTGCACGTTTAGCGTCAAATGATCCGTCTTTGGCTGCTATTGCCGGGGATCCGGCGCAAGAAGCTTATGGTTTGCAAGCAGTAGCTACACAAATTCAAGATGACCCCCATAACCGCACTCGCTTTGTTGTTGTAGGCGCTTATGAATGTCAGCCAACCGGTAAAGATCAAACCTCTCTGGTCTTATCGATTGATAACCAGCCAGGCGCTGTGCATCGCTTGCTTGCTCCTTTAGCAAAACATGGAGTGTCGATGAACCGCTTTGAGTCAAGACCTGCACGTAAGGGCACCTGGGAATATCACTTTTATATTGATATTGCTGGTCATGCGGAAGATGCCAAGGTCGTGAAAGCTTTAGAGGAATTAAAAACAATTGCAGCGTTCTATAAGAACCTGGGTTCTTATCCGCATTCCGCTTAAGTAGTCAGAAACTAAATTAGTTAGCCTGCGAATGACTTCCAAGATTGGTTTAAAACACATTCACGCTATTGCGCCATATGTTGGTGGTCGCCCCATCAGTCAAGTGGCACGCGAGTATGGCTTAGACGAAAGCAAGATTGTGAAACTGGCTTCTAATGAGAACCCATTGGGAATGCCAAAGTCGGCACTTGATGCGATGCTCAAAGCCGCTAGTGATTTAGGTCGTTACCCAGACTCCAATGGCTTTGAGTTAAAAAAAGTTTTGTCGGAGCGTTTGGGTGTTCCAAGCGATTGGATTACGCTAGGTAATGGCAGTAATGACATTCTTGAGTTAGCCGCACGCGCCGTTGCGCAAGCAGGTGATGAAGTGTTTTTTTCTAGACATGCATTTGCTGTGTACCCTCTGGCAACGCAAGCCTTAGGCGCTAAAGCAGTTGAAGTAGCTCCTACCAAGACTTATGGTCATGACCTGCCAGCAATTCTGGCTGCGATCAAAGCCGCTGGTGAAAAAGCGAAGCTAGTATTTGTCGCAAACCCCAATAATCCAACGGGCAGCTATCTCACTGCAAAAGCAATTGAAGATTTTCTGATAGCGTTGCCTACTCATGTAGTGGTGGTTTTAGATGAGGCGTATAACGAGTACCTGAATCCAGAGCAACGCTATGACGCGATTGCTTGGGTGAAACGTTTTCCCAATATGATTTTGTCCCGCAGTTTCTCAAAAGCATATGGCTTGGCTGGCTTACGGATTGGTTATGGTGTGGCACAACCTCATTTAACCGATTTACTAAATCGCATTCGTCAACCATTCAATGTGAATAGTCTGGCCCAAGCTGCAGCAATTGCAGCGTTCCAAGACACCGCATTTCTGAGAGAAGGTTTTGAGCTCAATCGCGCAGGTTACGCACAACTGACTAAAGCATTTGATCAATTAGGACTTCAGTATTTACCATCTGCCGGAAACTTTGTGTTGGTAAAGGTGGGCAATGATGATCAAGCAGGTGAACGTATTAATTTAGAACTGCTCAAACGCGGCATTATCGTTCGGCCTGTGGGTAACTATGGCCTGCCACAATGGCTGCGCATCTCCATTGGTTTACCAGAAGAGAATGCAGCATTCATTGATGCACTAAAAACGATCCTGGCGTAACAGTAAAAAGACAATCCCCAATGACAATTATTCATCCAAAAAGCAATTTCGGTACCGTCACCATTGTGGGTGTTGGCTTAATTGGCGCATCTTTAGGTTTAGCACTCAAACAAGCGGGCGTAGCAACTAAAGTGTTGGGTGTTGGTCGGAGTAAAGAAAATTTAGATCAAGCGCAAAAGATGGGCGCGATTGATGGGGTGGTAAATTTAGTGGAAGCAGCTAAGCAATCTGATGTGATTGTGCTGTGTATGCCAGTCGCACAAATGCGCGCAGCTTTTGAAGTGATTGAGCCGCACCTTGAACCCAGAACAATGATCACTGATGCAGGCAGTACTAAAGGTGATGTGATCTTGGCTGCAAAAGAGGTATTAGGTAAGAAGGCATGTCAGTTTGTGCCGGCCCATCCAATTGCTGGTAGTGCGCAGCATGGTGCCATTGCTGCAATAGTAGATTTATTCCAAGGTAAACAAACCATTGTTTGCCCATTGCAAGAAAACTCCCCCGAAGATATTGCCTTGATCATGGGCTTTTGGGAGTCTGTTGGTTCAGTAGTAAAAAAGATTAGCAGCGTGCAACATGATGCTATTTATGCCGCTGTATCCCATCTGCCACATCTTCTCTCTTATGCCTTAATGGCCAGTGTTGTGAACTCAGAAGATGCCGATCAAAAACTCGGTCATGTGGGTGCAGGGTTTAAAGACTTCACTCGCATTGCCGCTTCTAGCCCAGAAATGTGGCGCGATATTTGTTTAGGTAATCCTACTGCCATTTTGAAAGAATTAGATCAATACTTACTGATCGTGAATCACATGCGTAAATTAATTGCTGAAGGTAATGGCGCTGGTTTAGAAAAGTTATTTAATCAGGCAAGTAAAGCGCGTCAAGATTTGGATGGGGCTTGATGGCTCATTTGCCTAGTATTCAGATTGGATCATTCAAGCGAGCTCAGGGCTCGATTGTTTTGCCTGGTTCTAAAAGTATCTCTAATCGCGCACTTCTTTTAGCTGCGCTTTCCACAGGTACCACTACTTTAAAGAATCTACTTGATGCAGATGACACACAGGTCATGCGCAATGCTTTGCGTCAGCTTGGCTTATCGGTAACTGACCAGGCTAATAATGTTTGCGTAGTCGAAGGTTGCGGTGGCCGCTTTCCGGTGCGCAAAGCAGATTTATTTATGGGTAATGCAGGTACTGCCATTCGGCCTTTGACAGCGGCACTTGCAATGCAGGGTGGTGACTATCGCTTATCCGGTGTTGCTCGTATGCATGAGAGGCCGATTCGGGATTTAGTCGATGGTCTGCGTCAAGTGGGCGCCAAGATTGAGTACGAATTACAAGAAGGTTACCCCCCGATTCAGATTTCTGCGGCAGATATCAAAATCCAGGATGTCGTTAAAGTACGAGGCGATGTATCAAGTCAATTCTTAACAGCATTATTGATGGCTTTACCACTGGTTGCCGTGAAGCCTGTTCGGATTGAAGTTGTCGGTGAACTGATTTCACGTCCGTATATTAATATCACCCTCAAGCTGATGGCGCGTTTTGGTATCAATGTTTCCTGCCCTGATACGCAATCATTTGTGATTCCTGCTAAAACATCGGAAGTCGTTTACCAGAGTCCTGGTCAATTATTGGTTGAGGGTGACGCCTCTTCCGCTTCTTATTTTTTAGCCCTTGGTGCCATTGGCGGTGGCCCCATCCGCGTTCTTGGTGTTGGTAAAGACAGTATTCAGGGCGATGTGGTATTTGCGGATGCGCTTGCTTTAATGGGCGCCAATATTACCGCTGGTGAAGATTGGATTGAAGTAGCTGGCGTTAAAAATGCTAACGGCAAGCTCAATGGCATCACGATGGATTGCACTGAGATACCTGATGCAGCAATGACACTTGCAGTGGCCGCACTATTTGCCGATGGTCCAACCCGTTTAAATAATATTGCAAGCTGGCGCGTAAAAGAAACAGATCGTATGGCTGCCATGGCAACTGAATTAAGAAAAGTTGGTGCAACTGTCGAAGAAGGCGCCGACTATATTGTTATGAATCCACCGACACAAGCTGATTGGAAATCCCCAAGCGAGGGTATTGATACTTACGATGACCATCGGATGGCGATGTGTTTCTCACTCGCAGCTTTTGGTCCGAATGCTTTGATCATCAATGATCCTAATTGTGTTGCCAAAACTTTCCCAAGGTACTTTGCAGAATTTGCAAAAGTAGTTAACTAAGCTTATGAGTGCTTATCCTGTCATTGCAATCGATGGTCCTACTGCCTCAGGCAAAGGAACCATTGCTTCTTTAGTGGCAGAAAAGCTCGGCTTTCATTATTTGGATAGCGGCGCACTCTATCGCTTAGTTGCTCTTGCTAGCGAAAAACGAGGAATAGATGCTAAAAATGGCCCAGAACTAGGCATTTTAGTTCCTAAGCTATTGATTTTATTCAAAAATAGTCAAATTTCGCTGGACGGTGAGCTTGTTACAGAGGCGATTCGCACTGAAAGCATTGGCCTCAGAGCCTCGACTGTAGCGGTTAATCCTGAGGTTCGGTCTGCTTTAGTGGGCTTACAACGGGGCTTTCGGCAGCCTCCAGGCTTAGTTGCTGATGGCAGGGATATGGCCAGTGTGATATTCCCAGATGCAGTTTTGAAGGTTTTCTTGACCGCAACAGCGGCTGCCAGGGCTGAGCGTCGCTATAAGCAATTGATAGCTAAGGGAATTTCTGCTAAACTTCCCGACTTACTGCAAGACTTGCAGGAGCGCGATGCCAGAGACAGTAGTCGAGGTACCGCACCCTTGGTAGTTGCAGTTGGTGCAAAAGTACTTGAAACATCAGATTTATCGGTAGATCAAGTAGTTAAGACAGTTTTAGATTGGTATCAATCTGCAATTGTTTAGTTTTTTAGTAACGAGTTGTAAGAAGTAGTTTTGGTGTCTTAAGAAACTCCACAACGCGATCATTTCATTAGCGTGTTTCTTTGAGACTTTTTTAACCTAACCCGTCGGGCCTTCTGGCGGCACAAAGTGAATACACATGTCTGAATCATTTGCAGAATTATTTGAAGAATCATTAACCCGATCGAATATGAAGACCGGCCAAGTTATTTCGGCTGAAGTTCTTCGCATCGACCATAACTTCGTCGTTGTTAACGCTGGCTTAAAGTCTGAAGCGTTTATTCCTGTTGAAGAATTCCATAACGACGCTGGCGAGATTGAAGTCGCTCCTGGCGATTTCGTTTCTGTTGCTATCGACGCCCTTGAAAACGGCTATGGCGATACTATCCTTTCCCGTGATAAAGCAAAACGCTTGGCATCATGGATGAATTTGGAAAAAGCGCTTGAGCAAGCTGAGATCGTTACCGGTACTGTTACTGGTAAGGTTAAAGGTGGCTTGACTGTCATGGTCAATGGTATCCGTGCATTCTTGCCTGGATCACTCGTTGACACACGTCCAATAAAAGACACTAGTCCTTACGAAGGTAAGACTATGGAGTTCAAGGTTATCAAGCTTGACCGTAAGCGTAACAACGTAGTGTTGTCACGTCGTGCGGTGGTTGAAGCTAGCCAAGGTGAAGACCGTGCTAAGTTGATGGCTAACCTTAAAGAAGGCGCAGTAGTTACTGGCCTCGTTAAGAACATCACCGATTACGGCGCGTTCGTTGACCTCGGTGGTATCGATGGCCTCTTGCACATTACCGATTTGGCATGGCGTCGTGTACGTCATCCAAGCGAGATGTTGACTGTTGGTCAAGAAGTTACCGCTAAGATTTTGAAGTTTGATCAAGAAAAGAATCGTGTTTCACTCGGCGTGAAGCAGCTTGGTGATGATCCATGGGTAGGTATCGCACGTCGTTACCCACCAAACACCCGTTTATTCGGCAAAGTAACGAACTTGACTGATTACGGTGCGTTCGTTGAAATCGAGAGCGGTATCGAAGGTTTGGTACACGTTTCTGAGATGGATTGGACCAACAAGAACGTTGCTCCAAGTAAAGCTACTGCATTAGGAACCGAAGTTGAAGTGATGGTTCTGGATATTGATGAAGACAAGCGTCGTATTAGCTTGGGCATCAAGCAGTGCAAAGCAAATCCATGGGAAGAGTTCTCACGTGCTCAGCAAAAAGGCGACAAACTGACTGGCGCAATCAAGTCTATTACTGACTTTGGTGTGTTCATTGGTTTGCCTGGCGGTATCGATGGCTTAGTTCATCTCTCTGATATCTCTTGGAATGAACCAGGCGAAGAAGCTGTTAAGAAATACAAAAAAGGCGATGAAGTTGAAGCCACGGTATTGGCAATTGATGTTGAGAAAGAGCGTATCTCTCTTGGCATTAAGCAATTGTCTGGCGACCCATTCAATAACTACACATCCGTAAGCGACAAGGGTAGCCTTGTTACTGGTACTGTGAAAGCGGTTGATGCTAAGGGTGCAACGATTCACTTAGCTGATGAAGTTGAAGCTTACTTGCGCGCTTCCGAGATCTCAACGGATCGCGTTGAAGATGCACGTAATGTATTGAAAGAAGGCGATAGCGTAACGGCCATGATCATTAATATTGATCGCAAGTCACGCGTAATCAATCTTTCAATCAAAGCAAAAGACAGTTCTGATCAACAAGATGCAATGAGCAAGCTCCAGGGTGATGCGCAGTCTGGCACAACCAATTTGGGTGCTTTGTTAAAAGCAAAAATGGACAATCAGGGTTAAATCAACATCGCCGCTTTCCTTATGGGGGCGGCGATTTTTTTTGATAGATCATGACAGATCAAGAGCAACAAGCAATTACTCGCTCCGAACTAGTGGAGAGCCTCGCGGAACAATTTCCGCAGCTTCTGCCTAGGGACGTGGAGTTGGCAGTAAAAACTTTGTTAGATACCATGACTCATGCTTTGGCTGAGGGTAAGCGTATTGAGCTGCGCGGCGTTGGCAGTTTTGTACTTCATCATCGTCCTGCCCGCACTGGTCGCAATCCCAAGTCTGGCGATAAGGTTTTGATTCCAGAGAAACGCGTTCCGCATTTCAAGCCTGGCAAAGAGTTGCGTGAGCGAGTGGATTACAAGCCACTGAAACAGGCGGGCCCCAAAGAGGGTTCTGGTGCCTAACATTCAGGCTCATCCTCAGTGGTCCATTCGGGCCATTTTTTTATTTAATTTCTGGACGTCATGATTCAGATAGCGACATCTTGGCTATTACTTCTACCGGTCATGTTTGGGGTTGGCTGGTTGGCTTCACGATGGGATTTGCGTCTTGAAAATCGTATGGATGAGCGCGAACGTATACGTCAGCAGCGTTCAACTTTTAAAGGCTTAAGTCTTTTATTAAATGAGCAGCCTGATCAAGCGATTGAGGCGCTCGTCAAAATTGCGCAATTAGATCCAGAGACTATTGAGTTACATTTTTCATTAGGCAATTTATTCCGTCGCCGCGGTGAAACTGAACGTGCTATTAAGGTTCATCAGCACCTTGCTAATCGTGATGACTTAAAGCCGCGTGATCGTGATCATGCTGCCTATGAATTGGGACGTGACTTTCTGCGCGCAGGCCTATTAGATCGTGCTGAAGCTTCATTAAATCGTGTGGGTAAAGGTAAGTTTGCCGTTCCAGCAAAAGAAAGCTTGCTAGAGATGTATCAAGTTGAGCGCGATTGGAAAAAAGCCATTATTGCTGCGCATGAGCTCGCAACATTGCAAGGAAAGTCCCATCAAACTGAAATTGCCCAATTTCATTGTGAGTTAGGTCAAGAGGCATTGCGTCGCAAAGATCTACAGGAAGCTGAACAGTCAATTCAGCGCGCCTTACAGGCTGTTCCAAATCATTCTCGCGCCTTGATTTTGCAGGGTGATTATTTAATGGCGATGGAGCGTCCAGCGCAAGCAATCGAAGCTTGGGGTTTGGTAGCCGAATCACATCCGGCTTATATGCACTTATTAGCTGATCGTTGGATGATTGCGCATACCGCCATTAATCAGGTCGATCAGGGTTTAGATCGTCTTTGTGAGTTACTGAAGACCCAAGCGTCAGGTGAGTTATTGGATATCGTGCATAAGCAGCTGATGGCAATTCGTGGACCTCAAGCAGCCAATGTCATGCTCGCTGATGTGATGCAGCATTCACCTAGCTTAAGCGCTCTATCTAAGTTAGCTGAAACTCGCCTTGCATTAGAGGAGGGTAGTGCCAATTCTGAAAGGGTCTTGGAGTTGCAGTCGATTTTGAATCTTTTACGCCAGCGCACTACCAGCTTGGCTAGATATACTTGTGGTAATTGTGGTTTTAGGGCGCGTCGATTCTATTGGCAGTGCCCTGGTTGTAATCATTGGGAGGCATACTCCCCAAGACGAGCTGAGGGTGCTGCTCCTAGCGGCCCCTCAATGTAAAGAAGAGCGGAGATCAGTTGAAAGTCACCATCATTGGCAGCGGTTATGTAGGTTTGGTTACTGGCGCTTGCCTTGCCGAGCAAGGTAATACTGTTTTTTGCCTAGACTTAGATCCCAAGAAGATTGAGATTCTCAATTCTGGCGGCGTTCCTATTTACGAGCCAGGCTTAAAAGAAATGATTGAGCGTAATCGTGCGGCCGGTAGATTGCAGTTCTCCACCGATATTGCCGCATCCGTTGCTCATGGCGACATTCAATTTATTGCAGTAGGCACTCCTCCCGATGAAGATGGCTCTGCTGATTTGCAGTATGTTGTTTCTGCAGCTCGCAATATTGGTCGTCATGCAACAACCCCCAAGGTCATTGTTGATAAATCTACTGTGCCTGTAGGAACTGCAGATAAAGTGGCTGGCGCCATCAAAGAAGAACTAGAAAAAAGAAACCTGTCTGTGGACCTATGCTCAGTAGTTTCTAACCCAGAATTCTTAAAAGAAGGTGCTGCCGTAGAAGACTTCATGCGCCCAGATCGCATAGTGATTGGTACAGAAAATACTCCAGCTGGATTAAGAGCCAAAGAGCAGATGCGCAAACTTTATGCGCCTTTTAATCGTCATCATGAGCGCACTTATTACATGGATGTCAAAAGTGCAGAGCTGACAAAGTATGCAGCCAATGCCATGCTAGCAACGCGCATCTCTTTCATGAACGAATTAGCTAACTTAGCAGATTTAGTAGGCGCTGATATTGAAGCGGTACGACAAGGGATTGGTTCTGACTCACGCATTGGTTATGGATTTTTATATTCAGGAACTGGTTATGGTGGCTCTTGCTTCCCGAAGGATGTCTCTGCACTTTCTAAGACTGCTAAAGAACATGGTAGAGATTTAAAGATTTTGGATGCTGTAGAAGCGGTCAATGAGCAGCAGAAATACATTCTGATTGAGAAGATTGAGAAGCGCTTCGGTAAAGATTTATCTAAGATGAAGTTTGCACTTTGGGGTTTAGCATTTAAACCTAATACCGATGACATGCGTGAAGCACCAAGCCGCGTCATCATTGCAGAATTAGTGAAGCGTGGCGCTTCGCTTATTGCCTATGATCCAGTCGCGATGCCAGAAGCACAGCATTGTCTGGATTTAGATTTCAAGGGCAATCCAGAGGGGCGTAAGAAGGTGTCCATGGCAGATAACCCAATGGCTGCCTTAGATGCTTGTGATGCCCTAGTGATCGTGACCGAGTGGAAAGCCTTCCGCAGCCCAGACTTTGAGCAAGTGATGCAAAAACTGACTCACCCAATCATTTTTGATGGCCGTAACCTATATGAGCCAAGTGCTATGCAGGAATTAGGTATTGAGTACTATGGCATTGGGCGACATAATTAAGTAATTACAAAAATAGTCCTATGGAAAAAGCAAACCGAGACCAGTTTTCTAAAACACGCCTACTAGTGGTTGGTGATGTCATGCTCGATCGCTATTGGTTTGGTGATACCAATCGTATTTCACCTGAGGCCCCTGTGCCCGTGGTCCAGGTTGGTAAGATCGATGAGCGTTTAGGAGGCGCGGCTAACGTTGCTCGTAACGTAGCTGCATTAGGTGCTAACACAACGATTCTGGGTATTGTTGGTAATGATGAACCTGGTAAGCGTGTAGTGGAGTTGCTCAAGTCATCCGGTGTTGATAGCCAGCTAGAAATTGATACAAAGGTACCAACGATTGTGAAGTTGCGTGTGATTGCACGCCAGCAACAGTTGATCCGCCTTGACTTTGAAGAGACTCCAAGTGAAAAGGCTTTGGCCCATAAGTTAGAACGTTTTGAGAAGTTAGTTGGCGCTGCTGATGTGGTGATTCTGTCTGATTATGGCAAGGGTGCATTAGGTCAGGTAGCTCACATGATTGAGCAGGCTAGAGCACAGAAAAAAGCAATCTTAGTTGACCCTAAGGGCGAAAACTATGAAAAATATCGTGGTGCTACTGTCTTAACTCCGAACCGGAGTGAATTACGGCAGGTAGTTGGCAAGTGGATCAGTGAAGAGGATCTCACTAATAAGGCACAAGCTCTCAGAAAGTCATTAGACCTTCAGGCGCTATTGTTAACCCGCTCAGAAGAGGGAATGAGTTTATATACCGAAGCGGGCGTCAGCCATGTCAAAGCTCAGGCACGTGAGGTATTTGATGTTTCTGGTGCTGGCGATACTGTGATTGCTACCTTGGCAGTTGCTTTAGCAGCTCAGTGGCCATTAGAAAAAGCAATGGCTTTGGCAAATCGTGCCGGCGGCATTGTGGTTGGCAAGCTCGGCACTGCAACTGTTACTTCAGAGGAACTACAGTGACTATTATCGTAACTGGCGCTGCTGGCTTTATCGGCGCAAATATCGTTCAAGCGCTCAACGCGCGTGGTGAAAAAAATATCATTGCCGTAGATGATCTTCGCCCTGCAGATAAGTATCGCAATCTTGCTGATCTAGACATCATCGACTATCTTGATAAAGATGAATTTCTGGAGGCTTTTAGAAGTGGTAAGTTTGGCAAAGTAAAAGCAGTATTTCATGAGGGCGCATGCTCCGATACGATGGAGACTGACGGTATTTTCATGATGGCGAATAACTATCGTTACACCATGGATCTGCTGGATATTTGTACTGCGCAAAAAGTTCAGCTTCTTTACGCCTCATCAGCGGCTACCTATGGTGGCTCTGACATCTTTGTAGAAAGCCGTGAGCATGAGAAGCCGCTTAATATCTACGGCTACTCGAAGTTTCTGTTTGATCAAGTAATGCGTCAGCGTTTTGCTGAAAAAGCCAATACTACACAAGTAGTTGGTTTCCGCTACTTCAATGTGTATGGTCCACGTGAATCACATAAAGGCCGCATGGCGTCTGTAGCCTTTCATCAATATCACCAGTACAAGGCTAATGGCCATGTCAAACTCTTTGGTGAATATGGTGGTTATGGTCCGGGCGAGCAAAGCCGTGACTTTGTCTCAATTGAAGATGTAGTGAAAGTAAATCTCTTTTTCTTAGATCATCCAGAAATCAGCGGTATCTTTAATTTAGGCAGTGGCCGGGCACAACCATTTAATGATGTTGCGCATGCGGTGGCAAATGCAATGCGTAAGCTTGATAAAGCGAAACCGGCAAGCCTGCAAGAATTGGTAAAAGAAAAAGCCATTGAGTACATTCCATTTCCAGATGCACTCAGAGGTAAGTATCAGTGCTTTACTCAAGCAGACCTCACAAAACTTCGTGCTGCCGGCTATAAAGAACCCTTCTTGGATGTTGAGCAAGGTGTCACTCGCTATATCGGGTGGTTAGAGGCAAATTCTGGTTTCTTGGCTAATCCTCTTTAAATGAAGTAAGCCCGCTGTGAATAGGCCTCTGATAAGTTTTTTTCTTTGGGCCATGAGCTTTTCTGTTTTCTCACAAGTTATTGATATTCCTCATCAAGGTGAGGCTCCTACAAGAACCCTATTGGTTTCAGTGGCCAAGCCATATGCTGTAGTTTTACTTTTTCCAGGTGGCGGTGGTATGCCCGTCATTTTTGATAATGGCACTGTTAAAAGTAGACATACCTTCGTGCGCTCACTTGATCTATGGGCTCAATATGGAATTGATGCTGTCTTAGTAGATAGTCCCTATGACCTGGGAGATTTGAGAAGAGGGAATTTGCGAGGTCGTAAAGATCATCTGAGTAGGGTAAATGAAGTGATCAACTTTTATAAGGCTAAATTGAATCTCCCTATTTGGATCTTTGGCCATAGTATGGGGTCCTCTACCGCTACTTACTATGCAAATGAATTAGACCCAACAGGAAAACAAGTTGTTGGAATTATTATTGCTGGAACTATTAATTCAGCAAGTCTCAATAATGATGTGACAGTTCCTGTTCTGGGAATTCATCACCGGCATGATGATTGTGCCGGCACCCCCATGGTGGCAAGCTCAAGAATTATTGAAGACCGACCTAAAAAATATATTTCTAAATTAGAGATTATTGAGGGTGGCATCAGTGAAGGTGGTGTTTGTGAGTCCTTTGCTTATCATGGCTTTAATCAAACTGAGCCAGAATTTATAAAACGTGCCGCTCAATTCATTCTGAATCAGAAATAGAGCGCTCCATCAGAATTTACTGATTTACTTGTATGCTGAGTAATTGAGTCAACTGTCTCAACTTCTATTCGTTATAAATGGTCTATGCGCACTTTGTGTTTGTAGACTTTTTTATTTACTTTTGGAGAATCGATGATGAAACATTTCAATAAATTAATAAGAGCTGCCACTCTTTCTGCAACTTTAGTATTTGCGTCTTTTGGTGTTGCTGGATCTCCGATCAATGTGAATACTGCTACTCAGTCTGAGTTGGAGAGCATTAAAGGAATTGGGCCTTCTAAGGCAAAAACCATTATTACTGAGCGCTTAGATGGCGGCCATTTTCAAGATGCTCATGATTTACAGAAGAGGGTCAGAGGTATTGGCATGAAATCTGTTGAAAAGATGGTGGATAACGGCTTAACCATTGAGGCTCCCAGCTCCTTTCGGGAGCCCAACGGTAGAACTAAGAAAGAGGGTGGTGCCTCTAGTAGACGTAATTCTCGTGCTCAAACTGGTAATCGCCATCAGCCGGAGCATTCAGGAGCACACCGCAGAAATTAAGCCCTTCCGCGTGTAGGTTTGCTTATGGCTAAAATGGCTTCATGAGCAAACCTTCTTACCTCACTATTTCACAAACCGTAGGCAATACACCGTTAGTGCAATTACAGCGCATTCCGGGTCTCGAGAACTCGTCTCGTAATAATGTCATTTTAGGTAAGTTAGAGGGTAATAATCCAGCCGGGTCGGTGAAAGACCGACCTGCGCTGTCGATGATCATGCGCGCACAAGAGCGTGGTGAAATTAAACCTGGTGATACCCTCATTGAAGCAACCAGTGGTAACACCGGCATTGCTTTAGCTATGACAGCTGCAATGTTGGGCTACAAGATGGTCTTAGTAATGCCAGAGAATCAAAGTATCGAACGCCGTCAAAGTATGGCCGCCTATGGGGCTGAACTAATTCTGACTGCCGCTTCTGGCGGTATGGAATTTGCCCGAGACTACGCACTCCAGCTGCAACGAGAAGGACGCGGTAGATTATTAGATCAGTTTGCAAATCCTGATAATCCACGAGCGCATATTGAAACTACTGGGCCAGAGATTTGGCGGGATACCGATGGGCAAATTACCCATTTTATTTCTGCAATGGGTACTACGGGAACAATTACTGGCGTCTCGACTTATCTCAAGTCGATGAATCCCGCCATTCAGATTATTGGCGCACAGCCTGAAGAAGGTTCACAAATTCCAGGAATCCGTAAATGGGCTCCCGAATATCTGCCGAAGATTTACCAAGGCGATAGAGTTGATCGTATTGAATACGTTACGCAAGCAGATGCTGAAGAGATGGCACGCCGTATGGCAGCAGAGGAAGGTATCTTCTGCGGTATATCAGCTGGTGGTGGTTTAGTTGTAGCCCTGCGCATTGCCCGTCAGGTTGAGAATGCTACGATTGTATTTATCGTTTGTGATCGTGGCGATCGATATTTATCTACGGGCGTATTCCCAGCTTAATTTGCTTTCGGCTTTTTCTTTGCTCTAGATTTTTGATGCTTAGGCTTCTCACTGGAGCTTTTACTACTCTCTGCTTTGCTAGTGTTTGCTACTGGTAATACGCTTTGATTCTTATAACCTAGAGCCTCTGCAAACTCAGCAACGCTTTGTGCATAGAAGTAGCTCCGGTTGTATTGCACAATCGTGAGAAAGTTATTTAAGCCTACAAAGTATTGAACTTGGTCTGTGCCGTCCTTATCTGGGTAGGGTAGATCCACAATAAACGCCTTGCTGTTGGGCTCAACACCACCACTTTGTAGATCACCTTGTTGTTTGGTCAAGATTCCTTTTTCAATCAACTCTTCTACAGTGTGCTTTAGCTGTGGCTCCCCATCTGCCAACTCTTTAGCAGCGGGTATGGCATTGGCTTCCACAGGAAAAGAAATGGGCATGCCAGGCTGCCAGCCATGTTTTTTCATGAAGTTGCCAACGCTAGCAATCGCATCTTTCGGACTTTGCTTTAAATCGATCTTGCCATCGCCATCACCATCTACTGCAAAGCTACGAATGCTACTAGGCATGAACTGGGGAAGGCCAATCGCGCCAGCATAGGAGCTGTTTTGATTAAGGCAGGCACTAAAGCGTGCGCTATTGACGCCTTGTACATTACTCTTTGCTGGTAAGTTGCCGCCTGCTTCTGTCCAGCACAAGAGGATGAGCTCTTTGAGTTGATCCTTAAAAAGCTGCTCACGGGCGGGTTTATTAGGCGTCTCGGGGTAGCTAAAGGCTAAGGTAGATAAGACATCCTTTACCCGGAAATTACCGGTCTGGCGCCCATAAATAGTCTCAATTCCGATAATCGCAACAATGATCTCAGATGGAACCCCAGAAGCTTGCTCAACTTGGCTTAAAAAGGCCTGGTTTTCTTCCCAAAAGGCTTTTCCAGCCTTGAGCCGGATAGGCTCAATAAAGCGCTTGCGGTAGGCCAACCAATTTTTCTTAAAAGTACCCGATGGGGGTAATACCAATTTGCGTATTGAGGGAATCGTTTTAGCATCTAGAAAGCCTGATTCCAGTGTTTGCAGGGGGATTTCTTGTGCTTGGGAAACTTGACTGAGTAATTGATTGAGGTTTTGACTGACTCGCGCTTCTGTAGCCACATCGTCAGCTTGGTTTACGATGGATTGCTCGGGCTTTGTTGGTGGCGTTGGTGAGCTGGCGCAGGCAGCTAGAAGCAGGGCTAGCAGTAAGCAGGAGATGCGTAGATTCATGCGCGCTGCGGTAGATTTTTGAGAGATAAACACGTTTGCTGAGATTATAAAAATAAGAGTTTTGCTATTAAGGATTTAGAGTAATGACAACAGGATACATAACTCATCCAGACTTTCTGAAACATGAGATGGGAAGTCATCATCCAGAGTGCCCTGAGCGAATTCAGGCGATCAATGACCAATTGATTCGCAGCGGTGTAGATCGCTTCCTTCATCATTTAGATGCCCCCCTGGCAACTGAAGATCAATTGGAATTAGTACATAGCGCAGACCACGTTGCATTTGTCAAAGATAGCGCTCCAGAGAGCGGTTACTTCATGCTTGATGGTGACACTATTATGAACCCTCATACCTATAGAGCTTCATTGCGTGCAGCAGGCGCTGCAATAGCGGGTGTTGATGCGGTGATGAAGGGTGAAGTCGATAATGTTTTTTGCGCTGTAAGGCCCCCTGGGCATCATGCTGAGCCAACTCGCTCCATGGGTTTTTGTGTGTTCGATAATGTTGCAGTTGCAGCTCGCTATGCTCAGGAAGCTTATGGCATTGCGCGTGTCGCGATTATTGATTTCGATGTACATCATGGTAATGGGACTGAGGCTGCATTTTTCAACGACCCTAGCGTCATGATGTGTAGCTTTTTCCAGCACCCTTTCTATCCATACAGCGGATTAGATCCTTCAGATAATATGGTGAACGTACCCTTACCTGCATCTACTCGTGGTGATGTGGTGCGCTCAATTGTGGAAGAGCGCTGGTTGCCAGCCCTACGCAACTTCGAGCCTGAGCTCATTATTATTTCTGCTGGATTTGATGCGCATCGTGAAGACGATTTAGGTCAAATGGGTTTAGTGGAAGATGATTATGTGTGGATCACTAAGCGCCTCAAGGAAATTGCGAAAGATTATGCGCAAGGTCGTATCGTGAGCTGCCTAGAGGGTGGTTATAACCTCTCAGCCTTAGGTCGTAGCGTAGTTGCTCACGTCAAGGCGCTAGCGGACATTTAAGTCACCCTAATGAAATAAAAAACCGTTATTGAAAGCGTATGATGGCAAATATTTATGAACAAGGGCTAGATCGTAATCCAGCGAACTTCACCCCAATTACCCCGCTACTATTTTTAGAGCGTTCGGCAGCGATTTATCCTAACAAGACTGCCATTATTCATGGAAAGTTACGGCAAACTTGGCAGCAAACTGATGAGCGTTGCCGTCGTCTTGCCAGTGCTTTGCAAAAGCATGGCATTGGTTTAGGGGATACGGTTGCAGTGATGTTGCCAAATACGCCCCCTATGGTAGAGGCCCACTTTGGGATTCCAATGGCAGGCGCTGTATTGAATGCATTAAATACTCGCTTAGATCCAGAGTCCATTGCTTTCATGCTCAATCACGGAGAAGCCAAGGTCGTCATCGTTGATCCAGAATTTTCAGCAGTGATGAAAAAAGCATTAGAGATCGCGCAGAAAGAAAGTGGCCGTGACATTTTGGTCATCGATGTTGAAGAAAAAGAATTTGACGTAGCGGGCGAGAAGCTCGGGAAACTTACTTATGAAAAATTTCTCTCTGAGGGCGATCCAAACTTTGCGTGGCAAGTGCCTGCAGATGAATGGCAAGCAATTTGCTTGAACTACACCTCGGGTACTACCGGTAATCCTAAAGGTGTTGTCTACCACCATCGTGGCGCAGCAATGAATGCAGTATCCAATATATTAGATTGGGATATTAATAAGCATCCAGTGTATTTATGGACGCTGCCAATGTTTCATTGCAATGGCTGGTGTTTTCCATGGACTATCGCAGCACGTGCGGGTATTAATGTTTGCATGCGCCGTGTGGATGCACCGAATATTTTTGCTGCAATTAAGGAGCATGGAGTGACTCACTACTGTGCTGCACCGATTGTTCATAACCTTTTGGTCAATGCTCCAGATGAGTTAAAGGTGGGCGTACCTCCAGGCGTAAAGGGTTTGATTGCAGGAGCTGCACCACCAGCCTCTATCATTGAAGGTATGGAAAAACTGGGCTTTGATTTAACTCATGTCTATGGTTTAACTGAGACTTATGGTCCTGCCGCAATTTGCGTGAGACAAGGTGAGTGGAATGATTTAGATATCGGTGAGCGTGCTCGCTTGAATGCGCGTCAAGGCATGCGCTATCACCTGCAACAAGCAATTGATGTGCTTAATCCAGAAACTCTGCAACCAGTTCCCGCTGATGGTGAAACCATGGGCGAGATTATGTTCAAAGGCAATATCACCATGAAGGGTTACCTCAAGAATGAGAAAGCCACTCAAGAAGTATTTGAGGGTGGCTGGTTTCATTCAGGTGACTTGGCAGTGATGAATCCGGATGGCTACGTTAAGATTAAAGACCGTAGCAAGGACATCATCATCTCGGGCGGAGAAAATATTTCCTCTATTGAAGTAGAAGATGTTCTTTACCGCCACCCTGCAGTAATTGCAGCGGCAGTAGTTGCTAAACCTGATCCAAAGTGGGGTGAGACCCCATGTGCTTTCTTAGAAATCAAGCCTGGCATTGCGGTAACCCCGGCCGACATCATTGCCCACTGCAAAAAGTATTTGGCGGGATTTAAGGTCCCTAAGGCCATTGTCTTTGGGGAGTTGCCCAAGACTTCAACTGGAAAAATTCAGAAATTTGAACTGCGCAAGCAAGCTGGGTCTGCCACTGCTATTGATGTCTAGCCCTTAGGGCTTGGGGCGGATAAAATAAGAAGTTAAGCAAATAGTTGCGAATTATTATCAATATTGAGAATTCCAAATGAAGATCTTAGTGGCAGTAAAACGCGTCGTTGATTACAACGTTAAAATTCGAGTGAAGTCTGATGGTTCTGGTGTAGATCTTGCGAACGTCAAAATGAGTATGAATCCTTTTGATGAAATCGCGGTTGAAGAAGCTGTACGCTTAAAAGAAGCGGGTATTGCAACTGAAATAGTAGTTGTTAGTGCAGGCCTTACACAGTGCCAAGAAACATTACGTACCGCTTTAGCGATTGGCGCTGATCGCGCAATCTTAGTAGAGTCTGATGCTGAATTACAGCCACTCGCAGTCGCCAAGATTCTGAAGGCGCTCTCTGATAAAGAATCTGCTCAAATCATCATCCTTGGTAAGCAGGCGATTGATGACGATAGTAATCAAACGGGCCAAATGCTAGCTAGTCTCTTGGATATTCCACAAGCTACCTTTGCTTCTAAAGTGGTAGTGGCTGACGGCAAGGCTACCGTGACCCGCGAAGTCGACGGTGGTTTAGAAACCATTGCTCTGACCTTGCCAGCAGTCATTACCACTGACTTGCGTCTGAATGAACCCCGTTATGTCACTTTGCCCAATATCATGAAGGCCAAGAAAAAGACCATTGAGATCGTGAAGCCTGAGGATCTTGGTGTAGATGTTGCTCCACGTATTAAAACTCTGAAGGTCGAAGATCCACCAAAGCGCAGCGCTGGTGTCATGGTGGCTGATGTAGCAGCTTTGGTAGACAAACTTAAAAATGAAGCGAAGGTGATTTAAATGGCTATTCTCGCCTCCCTAGTGATTGCTGAACACGATAATCAATCCTTAAAAGCGGCAACCTTAAATGCGGTAGCAGCTGCCTTGCAATGCTCTGCCGATGTGGATGTGCTGGTTGCTGGCAATAGCACTGATACTGTTGTAACTGCTGTATCTCAAATTGCGGGTGTGCGCAAAGTGATTCAGGTCAATGCTCCCAATCTTGCTGATCAATTAGCTGAACCCTTAGCAGCACAGATTCTGTCGATTGCAAATCACTACAGCCATATTTTGGCCCCCGCAACTGCCAATGGTAAGAATGTGTTGCCACGTGTCGCTGCCAAGTTAGATGTTGCTCAGTTGTCTGATATTACTAAAGTTATCGGTGCTGACACTTTCGAGCGTCCTATTTACGCTGGTAATGCAATTGCTACTGTGCAAACCAGTGATCCAATTAAAGTAATCACGGTACGGACTACTGGTTTTGATCCTGTAGCTGCTACTGGTGGCTCTGCAGCGATTGAAAAACAAGCTGCCGTTGAAAGCAAATCCTCATCAGTCTTTGTAGGTCGTCAACTGACGAAGTCAGATCGTCCAGAACTGACTGCTGCTAAGATTATTGTTTCTGGCGGTCGTGGTTTAGGTTCTAGTGAAAAGTATCAGGAGCTCATCGCTCCATTGGCTGACAAGCTAGGCGCTGCTTTAGGTGCTTCGCGTGCTGCGGTGGATGCGGGCTACGTGCCCAATGATTATCAAGTGGGTCAAACTGGCAAGATTGTGGCTCCAGAGCTCTATATCGCGATTGGTATCTCTGGCGCTATTCAGCACTTGGCAGGCATGAAAGACTCCAAGGTGATCGTTGCTATCAATAAAGATCCAGAAGCTCCAATCTTTAGCGTTGCTGATTACGGTTTGGTGGCTGATCTCAATACTGCTGTACCAGAACTGACTAAAGCGCTTGGCTAAGCGTAAATACATTATTTGATTTAAATCAAGAGGAACGGTAATGCCATACGTAGCCCCAGTAAAAGACATGCTATTCGTAATGAATGAGTTGGCTGGGCTAGCCGATATTGTTGCTTATCCTTCTTATGCGCAAGCAGGCGCTGATGTTGATTTAGCTCCAGCCATTCTGGAAGAGTCTGCGAAATTCAATCAAGATGTTGTTGCGCCTCTTAATTGGCCTGGAGATCAAAATCCAAGCTCCTGGAAAGAGGGCGTTGTTACGACAAGTCCTGGTTTTAAAGAGGCATTTGCGCAATTTGCTGCTGCTGGTTGGCAGGGAGTAGTACATCCCGCTGAGTTTGGTGGCCAAGGCTTGCCAAAGTTAATTGCCGCCGCTTGTTTTGAAATGGTTCACTCAGCTAGTTTGTCCTTTGCTTTATGTCCTATGTTGACCGATGGCGCCATTGAAGCATTGTTAACTGCAGCTAGTCCAGAAATTCAAGCGCAATATGTCCCGAATATGATTTCAGGTGAGTGGACTGG
>Ga0304729_1000102_pt1 | contig 56322 bp, 73 predicted proteins | sample C_131016_MF_Meta_FD_190475 | JGI IMG/M metagenome (GOLD analysis project Ga0304729, IMG submission 190475) | Freshwater microbial communities from Lake Croche, Canada to study carbon cycling - C_131016_MF_MetaG (v2) (version 2) | ecosystem: Environmental > Aquatic > Freshwater > Lake | place... | reverse complement strand
GTATAATATTTTCGTGCGCGGTAACCCTATATAGTACCAAAAGTATGGTGATAAGGGGGGTGGGGGGGGCATACTCTACCCCAGATACCCCCCATCGCATCACGATGCGATCCAGAGTAGAGGTCGCCTGTCTGTCGCGTCGATGACAACGCTGTCATCTACCTTCTCGTGTGCGGTCATGCTCGGCTGAGTAGACCTCAGCCCAATGACAACGCTGTCATCCACCGCAGCACGAGCCGGTCGAGCGACCAGCGGATCATAGGTAGTCTGCCCATTTTGGGCATGCTTCCTATGGACAGAACGCCCTGCGGCCTGTACCCTTACAGGGTGGGCGGGAGGAAGGCAGACAGCCCAATGACAGCGCTGTCATATGGCCAAAGTATTTTCATTATGCCAGTTGACATAGCGGACGTTATGTCCGATAAAGATTGCACATTATCAGTTACCAGCCAGTAAGGATCCAGACCATGACCAAGCCAGTCCGCCGCAGCCAAGCCGAGATCATTGCCACCCTGCTATGCTGGGACATCAATGATGTTCGGGACATGATCTATCAGTCCACCGTGTATGTCACCACGCGGGTGTATTGCATCGGTGATGGATACTGCTGCGCCCCGCTTGCAGGGCGTAAGCCACCAGAGCCTGAGCGCTTTAACTGGAAGCTCTGCGGCGAGATCTACGGTCGCCCGATCTACGAAAGCACCAACATCGAAGATTAACCACCGGGCTGGCTTCGGCCAGCCCCACCAACCCCAGAAGGATCAGACCATGGAAGACCTAGACAACCTATTCCGCGAAGAGGAAGCCAGCCTTCTGGCCAAGGCCCGTGAAGAGATTGCCGCCATGGATGCGGCTTGGGCAGCGCTACCACAGGCAGAGCGTGACGCCATCATCGCGGCGCATGAGGCCAGCCTCTCTGATCTGCCAGAGGCGGATGAGTGGGAAGACGAAGACGAAGACGAAGACGAAGACGAAGACGAAGACGAAGAATACTAACCACCAACCCCAGAAGGATCCTATCCATGGATATGAACGAACAGCACCAGCGTCTGCTCAATGGCCCGCACGCCAACCGCCACATGGCGGTGGTCTGGCCAGAGGTGGCCGAGCACAGGCCAGCCTCGATCCGAATCGCTCGGATCATCCTTGAGGCCTTGGCGCTTGCCACAATTGTGGTAGCGACCATCATTGCCTATCGGGTGTTATAATGGATGTTATAACATACAAGGATGTGCTTGCCCGTAACAACCTGCGGCAGATGGACGTTGCATGGATATGCGATGTCCATGTGCGATCCGTCCGCCGATGGGGGCTGGGCCAGCATGAGATCCCACAGGCAGCAGCCCTGCTGCTGACCGCATACGACCAAGGGCTCATCACCCCAGTCTGGCTGGCGACCAACATAACTAAGCCGGTGCCCTAGGAGGCCCGTACAGCCCCATCAAGAGGCCCGCCGCTGTCTGACAGCGAGCGGGCTTTGTTTTGCCGTCAGCGGCCTCCGCAGAGGCCATAGCGTGGATGTTAGAATGGTATCTCGTCATCCAGAAGACTGCCGCTGTTCATCCGCCTAAGCGGGTCGCTGATCGTCTGACGCACGACAGTGATCGACGCGCCGGGGAACTCACGCTTGACCTTTTGTTCAAACACACGGGCGCTAATCAGCCTTGCCACCTCTTCCAGCGACCAGATGATAACCGCCCTGCCTTCACGCGCCACATGGTTTGCGTCGGCGTCAGAGCGAGCGAGCGCGAGGGTTTCGCCCCCCTCCAACGCTATTTCCCAGACCGCCGGATTAAGGACAGCCTGACCGCTTTCGGTCGCAGACCGATCCAGAGCCTGCCAAGCTTTAATCATCCGCTCGCAGGAAATCCTTACGTCCTCAAGGGATCCTGACCATATCGCATTATTGACCAAAAACCTTTGGCGGTCGAACTTTTCCCGTAATTCGGCAGACACCAATAGCCTAAGCCGATCAGCCCCCCACTTGCGTTCCATCTCGATAGCCACATGGTCCAGACCATCAATGTGGGCTTGGCCAGCAAGCACTGTGGCATGCGTCCTGCCCCACTCTGCCCTCGCTGGAACCCCATGTGTTGGCTTGGGTTCTGGCTTCTTGTACGTTGGTTTAGCCATAGATAGATCCTTTCTTATAGTCAAAATCGATTGAGATAATCGATACACGCCACAATGGCACTTAACTCATTGATACTAATCAGCATGTTTAAATACTGACGGGTAGATTACGTTACCAACTATTTTCGTTTTTGGCTTCTGGGGCGGCAGGTCATCAGATCGACCCCCCTGCCGTACCACATCGCCCCACTTGGCCACGATCTCATCGTACATCACCCAGCCCTCGGCTATGGTCTGATCAACATCAATCAGGATGGATCCCGTATGGGCCATTGATGTGCTGTGCCTAAGATCAACACCCTCAACCGGTCGATCCAACCAGTCGATGGTCTGGCCATTTTCAAGGCCATCATTCCGACCTCCTCCCAAGGCCGGGGGAGGGGCGACCAAAGGAGCCCTCCCCCCCTTTAGGGGGGGCTGTTCAACTTCCGCAACCTCCGCAAATGAAATCAATGACTTACGAGTATGACTTCCGCAACCTCCGCAAACAACCTCCGCTAATGATTTCAATGACTTAACTATGGTACCTCCGCAGACCTCCGCAGACTTCCGCAGACTTCCGCAGATCGATTTGATGCTAATCATGTGAGCTTCCTTTGTATCCGGGGCGCGACCATTCGGGCCAATTCTTGACCGCTAGACCCATCTTTTTGGTATGCGTATCGATAACCACCCGCTCAAGGATGCCGGTCCTGAGCCACTCATCCATGATGTTCTGGGCGACCTTGGCGGTGATCTTTTGGGTGCTGCTGGCATTGTAAACAAAGTATCGGCCATCTGATCGGGTCTGGGCTGCGGTGGACCAAGCCTCCCTAGCCTTGTACGCCTGATCGACCATGATCAGGATATCGGTCAGCTTCTTCTTGTTTGGCCATGCCTTGTTATCAGCCGTGGTCGGCGCAGCATCCGTTGTAGGCTCTGCGAATAGGCTGGTGGTGCCTTGCAGGTTAAGGGCGATGGATGACAGCCGGAAGGGCAGCGTCCAGCCGTCAGGGGCCGCTTTAATTTTTTGGGCGAATATGCTGCCGATCTCTTCGCCGGGTTCGCGGGATACCATGCCGACAAAGTCACCCGCGCCGGGGATGACGGTGGATCCGCGCATGTCACCGGTTTTGGCGGTATGGTGTACACCCATGACTGAAGTCTGGAATGTTTCTCTTAGGATATCGCAGGCCCTGACAAACAGGGTCATATCCTTTTGCAGGTTTTCGTCCGCGCCGGGTAGAACACGACTGACTGTGTCTACCACGATCAGGGCTGGGGTCTCGCCTGTAAGGGTGACCATACGCTGCACGGTTATAAGTAATCGGTCGATGTCCGATTCATTCATGAAATTGATTGTCTGGCGGACCAGATAAAACGGTGTCTCGGCTGTATCGACACCCGTGGCTTTTTCCCAAGCCTGTAAGCGGTATTTGAGATCCCCGACACCTTCTGCGGATATGTACAGGACTGGGCCGGTCTTGATGATCGGCTTGCCAAACCAATCAGCCTGCTTGGATGCGATGCTGAGGGCCATGCCAATGGTAAGGAATGACTTGCCACAGCCGGGAGGCCCAGCCACGATGTGCAGGCCATTCTCGATCAGCATGCCGTCGATCAGCCATGTTGGATCTGGCAGGTTATAAATCTGGTTGCGGTCAAGCAGTTCATAGCCCGCATAATCGGCAGGGTCGTCCTCAATTATCTCGCCAGTGTCTGGATCATAACGGGGCGCAGTGACCTCTATAGGGGCGTTATGGAGGGCCTGTAGCCCTGTTAAGCGCGATGGAGAGGGCTTGTTGGCCGCTTCACGCACCTTGGTATCCCACTGGCGCATAGCGATCTGCCATTTATTTTGGAATAGGCTGATGCCCCGATTTTCGCGCTCTAACAGGATATGGTTTGGGGTGCCGGGCTCACGGATGCGGGACTTGGCATTGTGTTCGTATTGGGCGAAAGCCTCACGCATCTGCTCGGTCTCGGCGGTCGCGCCAAGGGGTATGGGTGCGTCTCGATACAGATCGACCACCTTAGCCCAGATCAGGCGGGTCATGTAGTCTTCACGCCCATCTAGGATCTGCCCAGACAGGGATGTGGGATTGGACGGGGCTGGGTGGCTCTCTATGGGGCCGGTAAGGCCAGAGGATGCCCCTGCGCCATACTTGGCCACCAGCTCATCAATAGCAGCCAGCAGCCAATCTGGGGCCATGGCGATATCGACTTCCCAAGGAGCCAAGCCTTCGAGCCATGCGTAGTTTTTGCCGGATTCATGTTTGGAAGGCGCTAGGACCGCAAAGCCACCCTTGCCACGGATATCGACGCCAATGCAGGTTTTAAAGGTGGGTGGGGTCCAATGGGGCGGATATCGAAAGATCAGTTGCAGGCCGCCGCCGCCAGTACGCTGGGTCGGGGTCTCAATCTCCATATTGTTGTTATGGATAGCCAACTGACCGCGCCACCACTGCTCCGCCTCTGGGTGCGTGTGTGTGTCTAGGTCCAGCACAAACAGGCCAGAGCAATCGCCAGTGATCATGCCTAGGTTTATGTAGGACCGATATTTGCCATTAGGGCCAAACCATGAATCGAAGGTAGCCTGATCGACAAGATCGTTCTCATGCTCACGCCATTTGACCGCAGGGCGCTTCCACGGCTCGGTCTTGCTTGGCGGCATGGATGGCACGATCTGCCATTTCAGATCACGGTAATAGGCCGCATAGTCGGCTGTTGACGCAAAGGCGGGATCGAAGTCTTTCACAGATGCTCTTTTCTGAGCAACAAGAACGAATGTTGCGATGGGTTCGCCCATCATATATAAGTTCGTTGTTGGTCTCTTCTTGGTTGCCTTGGGCCGGTTTCTCGTCGTGGGGGGACCGGCCCCTCTTTATTTTTGCACCATGGCCGATCCATAGAGCGCTATCAAGGCAGCATCTGCCCGACCATCATGTTTTTTGAGGCCGAACTTGCCTGCACTTGCAGGGAGTAGCTGCATGGCGCGTTCACGGGCTCCATCCTTGCCACCCCGCACATCCATAGCCTTTTGCCAGCGCTGGGGAATCACAATGTGGGTTTGGATATCGTAAGCGGCCAAAATGCCTTCAATAATGCCAGACGATCGCCCAAACGAAAACACGCTGGTAACGCCTTGGCCGGGCATGGCATTGACCCGTTCGAGAAACGCAACTGAGGGCATGCCCTTAAGGTGCTCGGCAATGATATCCGATGTCAAAGCGGCGCTGACCTCATTTTTGTTTTTGCCGTTACGCACTACCGACACCACCGGCATGTCATGGACATCAACGGTCTTTGTGGTCGTATCGTAAAAGGCCAATGCGCCGGTCAGGCCGGGATCGATGCCAAGGATGATCATGCGTAACGCTTTCGGGTTTTGACGGTGGGTGGGTCATACATCACGCTGCGGTGATACGGGCAATAGCTGTGTCCGGTGGTCCTGTGGCCACAATACATGGTCTGGTCCTCGCCATCCACCGGATAGGCGCAATGATACTTGTGGCGCAAATCCATGATGTCGATCATGAGCGGCTCAACCCAGTCCTTGGATTTGGGCGGCAAGACAGGTGTGGATGTCTTAAAAGTCATAGGCACCACCGTTGGCCTAAACTGGCCAGAGTTCACAAGTTTGGTAACATTAACAGGTGCGGCAATTTTCTCAAACTTCCACAAGACCGGCTTAATGGGCACCTTTTTTGGTCTGGGCTTGGGGACGTATGCCGCGCCGCGAAGCTTGGCCGTCAAACCCTTACGATTGACCTTGCCGATCACAGAGTTGCGGCTGCGGCCCATACGGGCTGCAATGTCGCGGGCGCTCTCACCGGCACCCCAAGCCTTCTCAAGCAGGGCGTCTTCTTCAGCGGTCCAAAGTACATCTGGCTTTTTGAGGCTAGCGGGTTCATGGCGGCTCATGCGTCAATCCTTTCGACGGTCACATCCAGATCGGGCGCAAGGCATTTGGTGGCGTAATTAAAAAGCTGCCCAAGGGTATCGGGATCCAGATTGATCACGCACCAGACGGGGCTGTAGGTGGACCAGATGGTAAACTGATTGGTGATAGGGGAGTAGTCGGCGTAGATGTATTCGCCGAGATATGTTGACCGCAGGGCCATGATAATCTCCAGATAAAGTATGGGGGAGGTCTCCCTCCCCCTGATTGTTAATCCATAAGACCAAACTTAACGAGGACTGCCTCAAGGGCAGAGACGCGATCCTCAAGATCGGCCAGCTTTTGATCCTTTGCCTTTTTAGGCTTAGTGGCCTTGCTGACGACCCTGCCATATCCAAGGCGGATCCGATAGGCGCCAACGACATGGGCGCGGCGACCGGGGTATTCTGGGATGGCTTCTTCGCCGATTCGCGCATCATCCCAGCCAGCCTCATAGATGCAGCGGCCATCTTCTAAGGGGTCCGCAAAGCAATGCGCCTCAAGGCACTTATCGACTGCCCGAATTTGCAGGGCGGTCAGTTGTTTAAACTTGGGGTTTAGAGACGTAGCCATATTCATATTCCTTCTGATGATAAAACTAAGCTGCCTTGTTCCGCAAGGCTTCGGTTTCGAGTGCGGTTGCGTGGTCACGCAGCCACTTGATGTTGGTCTCAATGGTGTTGAGATCAGACAATACGCTGGCGTAATCGCCCTTGACCAGATCGGTCTGCACAAACCGCGCCCAGACGTTCAGGCTGTCGGACCAAAAGGTGGCCTCTTTGTGGTGGTGGTCGGTCATAATACTCTCCAGATAAAGGTGGGGTTGGTGGGGCCGAAGCCCCTATTTAAAGAAAACTTCCGGAAGGCCGCAAACGATATAGGGCGATTTGTTTTTGGCTTTGTAATCTCGGCCGCCAAGCGCAAGGCGCGTCCAAGCGCCGTCGATCAAACCGCAGACTACATTGCGGTTGTTACCCCAGCGGCACTTCGGGGAAAGATCGACATACTCAACGCCATACTGCGACCACTGGGCGCGAACGGTGTAGATGTTGCCGTAAACATTTTCGATAACATCGCCAATGGCGGGGATATTGGAAGCGGTCATGATACTCTCCAGATAAAGGATGGGGGCTACCCCGTGCCTGACAATGACACGGGGCGATATGTCCCGTCAAGCAGCAATTTTGCTGGGTGACCATTTATAATTTGGGTCCGCCTGCGGGTGGGTCTCGCCATACAGACGCAAGGCTTCGCGGCGAACATCACCGCTCACCACTTCGATCACAAAGGCCTTGATACCCTCGGCATCGGTGCCATAGCCGCTCTTGGCCGCACGGGTCTTGAGAACAGCGTGGCTGGGAAATCGGTAGGCGTATGGCAACTGGTCGAGCCAGATGGTCAGCCAACGAGGGTTACTGGTAACGTCCGCCCTCTTAGTGGCGCGGCGGATCGTGGTGCTGGTGCGGTTGGACATAATACTCTCCAGATAAGGGTGGTGGGGGCCGAAGCCCCCTTTGGTTAGCGAGCCCAGTCAGTACCGGCGGTACCCCAGATAAAGTCGGTGGTCTGGTATCGGCCATCCTGAGTGACGATAGCGATGATATCCTCGATTTCGGACTTTGTGGGGGCCTCCCACGTTGCCTCAAAGTCTGCGCTGATATCCTCAATTGCCCTGATGATCTGTGGGCTGGTTTCGAGGGCGTCGGACCTGCGGTAAAGGTGCTCATTATCAAACATGATATTCTCCAGATAAAGTGGGGGCCGAAGCCCCCTTGGGTTAAAAATTGTAATCGTGGAACTTGCGGCGACCGGCAAAGGCGTTGCCGCCGATTTCACGAACGCTGACGCCAGTCCGCTTCCACTTGCGGCGCTGATTGCCCTCTGCATCATTCCAGCAGCGCAGGGTGATCTTGATCACATGGCCGTCTGGGTTGGGCGCGTATTCATAGCGCTGATCGGCTTGGTTTTCGCAGTGGGCGGCGAAACCACCAACAACAAACTTAAGCTCATCTTTGTTCAGCAGGGTGGCGTGGTCGCAGCGCAGGGTGATCGTCTTGGCGGTCTTGCCAATGATCGTGTAGGCGTCGCTGTCGGTATAGACCGAGACGGACACGCCATCACCGATCTGAAGGGCGCTGATCGCATCGGCGGCAGCGTTGATGTGGGCGGTGTCCTTGCGGATCCATTCGTAACGATCAGACATGATATTCTCCAGATAAGGTTAGCGGGGGTCGCCCCGTGAAGTGATACATATATGAGGGCGTTTTGTCCGTCAATCACTTATTTTAATGGGGGGCCTATTTAAATAAGTGTTTTGGAGGGGGTCGAAGCCCCCGCCGGTTAGCTATCTTGGATGTTAAGGGCCTCATCCAATAAGGTGTTATACAGGGCGTCCAGCGCCGCGAAGCGCTCCCGATAGATTGCACGGTCCCGATCAAAGGCTTCCTGATTGCCAATATAGTCGCGGCCATTGGGCACCATGTGCTGCAATGTTTCCATCAGGGCTGCTACCGCACGGCGGGCATCTATGCGCTGTTCGATCAGTTCTTCGCGGCTGGTGCCGTTAATATTGACGATGGGTTTCATGATCTCGGTCATGGCCTAAGCCCTCCCCTTTAGATATTGGCAAATGTTTTCGTAAACCACCCAAGCCTGATTGACCCACTCGGCGGCGCTGTAGGTGTTGGTGTATGGGACGTAAATCGACACCGTCTCAAAGATGTTGCGGGCGGGCACCTCATAGACAAAATAGTGATAGCCTTCGCCCCTGACCAATTCGAGGGGGCAGCGGGCTTTGTCGATGGCCTTTTGGGCGCGGGCTAAGGTGGTCATGGTAGATCTCCCAAAAAGGAGGGGGCCGAAGCCCCCTTTGGTTAAGCGGCCAGTGAGGCCTTGAGGACGGTGCGGATGGTCAGGACGGCGATATCGTCCTTGCGATAGTCATCGGGGTTGATTCCAGCGGCCTTGAGGGCCTTCTCGTCCAGACCGCCCTTGCGGGTGGATAGGGACTGGATCGCGGCCCACTCGTCACCTGCGAGGGTTTCAGCACCACCGATCAGGCGGCTGACCTCGGTCTTGACGGTAGCCTCAAGCTCCTGAAGAGCCTTGATCTGGGCGCGGATGGCGACCAACTGGTCTACGGGGTGTGCGTTCGACATGATGTTCTCCAGATAAAATAATTGGCGGGGTCATCCCCTGACACAGTAGATAGCATAGGGCGAAACGCCCCGTCAACATTATTATTTTGGAAAAGTGAAAAAAGTTGTTGCGAAAATCAGGAGGCGTCCGCAGACCGAACCCGTAACTTATTTTATCAGGACACAGCATGACACCTTTTGAGGCTCACGGTATCGAGCACCTCTCCCCATCATCCTGCAACACATTCATCGGCTCACCTGCCATGTTCGTGCTGCAAAAGGTTTTGAAGCGGCCCACATCTGTGGGCGCTGCGGCGCACCGTGGCACCTCTGCCGAGACCGGGGTGGCCCACGGCCTGTTTAATCCTGCCGCGCCCGTCAGCGAGTGCGTGGAGGTCGCTATGGACCAGTTCTCACGCTTGACCGCTCTATCTGGCGATTCCCGTGCCGATAAAGAGCGCGATGCCCTGCCCGGCTTTGTGGCTCAGGCCCTGACTGAGCTGCGGCCATATGGTATCCCGACATCGGCTCAAGGCGGCATTTCGCACAGCTTTGAGGGTCTCGGCGTCCCCATGATTGGCTATTACGATTTCGAGTGGGCGCAGCATGGCAAGGGGATCTTGGTCGATCTAAAAACTACCCATGCCCTGCCATCTAAAATATCGATCAACCATGCCCGTCAAGTGGCGCTTTACAAGGCGGCAAGGGGTGGCGAGCTTTCGGCCCGCATTACCTACACGACCTCGAAAAAGGTCGCTACATATGAACTTGAAAACAGCGAAGAGCATCTGGCTGCTTTGGGTAAGATTGGCATGGCCATCCAAGCCTTCCTATCCGTGAGTGAAGATCCGAACGAATTGGCCAAGATGGTCATCCCAGATGTCGATTCGTTTTATTTTAATGACCCTATAACTCGCGCCGCTGCGTTTGAGGTCTGGGGTATCTAATCCCTCCTGTGTGATGACAGGGTCGAAGCCGGTTGTCGTCCTCCGGTGGATAATAGGGCGGCACTAATTCCCCACATGGGGCGTGGCAAGCGGTGGGCCAGATCACCGCATCGGAGAAACGAAAATGGCTTTAGGCGTAAACTATGAATCGGCTGTCGGTGGCGGCGATTTCCTCCCAGTGGTTAAGTATAATGCAAAGGCTGGCCGCTGGTCCCGTGTGGACCGCGACAATGGCTCAAGTGAAGAAATCGACATCACCCGTAATTTTAAGGCTGTGTTTGATTTTGAAAATATTGAAGTCGGCCATATTTCTTTTGTGGCTGGTCAGGCTCCAGACTTTTCCATGGTGCCATTTGGTGATCGGGTTCCCCCACCGCCAACTAGCAACCATAAGACTGGCGTTCGCTTGTTGATTAAGCTGTCGCCTGATTGCGGCGGCGATGTGCGCGAACTAGCCTCGGTCGCTAAGGCGTTTCTGGGCGGTATTGATCGCCTCCATGACGATTATGAGGCTGGCGCTAAGGCTAATGCCGGAAAGCTGCCTGTGGTCGTTATGTCTGACACCCTGCCGATCACCAGTGAGGGCAAGGGCCAGAAGTCCACAAACTATGCGCCCGTCTTTACAATCGAAAAGTGGGTTGCTCGTCCAGCCGATCTAGTGGCATCGCCACGCGGACCGTCTACAGCCAAGGCTGAGGCACCTGCGCGGGCTACACCGCCATCTACGGGCTCGACTAGGGCCTCGGCACCCTTTAGTAATGACGATGATGATTTTGGTTAAATAGGGTTGGGCGGGTTTCGGCCCGCCCAGTTCCTTTGGAGTACAGAATGCGTTTTCAAATTGTGATGAATATGCCGTCTTTTGGCGGCAATGGTGTTCACCAGATTATTGCTGAATACCCTGTCGATAGCCTCGAAGAATTTGTTGATGCCTTATCAAACAGGGACTTTATTTTGGTTGATGAGTTTTACAAGCACAACGAAACCAAGGATTATTACAAGGTCGATCCAATCGTCCTGAACCCGTTGTTTATCGGTAAGGTTAAGGTGTTTCGGTCTACCTAGTGGCCACGCCCTTGATCTTTTCGTAGGTTCTTAGACCGCCCATGCCCAGCATGCCAAACATCAGTTCCCAGAGGCTACTATCAAGCGATGGGGGTGCGGGCAGTGGGTAATGGGCTATGCCAGCCACCCAGACTGCAATAGGCGATAGGGTATACTGATACATCAGGGCGATGGCGCAGACCCAGCCAATGGCAGGACGCCACCCAGCCACAAATACACTTGAGTTTGCTGCCTCGGCTGCATTGACGGTGTTTTGCTGTTGGTCCCATGCCATGAGCGATTCACGCAGGGCTGCTTCCGCTTTGATCTTTTCGGCGGGATCTGGGACAAACTTGTCCACGATTTTAAGACCAGCCGCGATTGCGTCGCTGACACCAAAGCCCATTATCGATCCACCTTCTTGTCTAATTTATCAAATATCTTGCCAAGCATTTCGTTCATTTGCCTGACATCTTCGCGGTAATCATCCTTTGGGACATAGGTCTTTGGGATGTCTTCACGAAGCTTGGCCAGATCGGTTTTAAGCGCGGTCATGGCTGACCACATCTCTCTGGCAAACCAGCCAAGCGCCGATAAGGCGATGCCGCCAATAAGGTTCATGAGATCTTGAGGTGCCATGGGGGTGCTCATCGTTAGTTTCCTATGGCAAACCAGTTGATCTTTAATTGGGCGGCGTTTGCAGATGCGGCGACATATACGGTCGCGCTAGTGGTGGATGCTGTGCCCTGTTGAATGAGCCAGCTATCAGTTGTCGATGAATATGTGTTCACGACTGGGCTGCATACAAAAGTGAAGCATGCTGCCGGGAACACTAATGGAAATGTGATTACGGCAGACGCATCTACGGATGTGAGGGTCGTATATTGCCCCCATTGCAAGATCAAGCCATTGGTGAGCTTTACATATCCGGGGGTGGCTAGGGATGATGCTGCCACAGCAATATTGGCAAAAGCCGCCGCCGCTGTGGTTGCGCCCGTGCCGCCCTGAGCCACAGTAAGGGCTGTCGCTAGCGTAATGGCTGAAAATGATCCCGTGCTGGGCGTGGTGGCACCAATAGTCCCGTTAAGGGCTCCTCCGGTGCTTGTGAGGGTCGTGAAGGCCCCCGTGGACGGCGTGACAGTACCAACAGGCCCATTAAATGCCGAGGCCGTCAGTGCCCCTGTAAACGTCCCTATACCGGTAACGGTTAGGCTAGAAGATGATAAGGCTCCGGTAAATACGCCGGGTCCGGTGACACCCAGATTTCCGGTAAAAGCCAGAGCGGTGCCGTTGTAGGTAAGGTTTGCGGATCCGGTCAGAGCGCCCGATGAATTGAACTGAATCTGGGTATTATTACCACCGGCACCTGATGTTGCTGCGGTCGATGCAAAACTGACATTGGTGCCATCGCTGACCACAAGGGTGCGGACGCCTTGGGCGATCTGGATGCTAGTGCCAGCACCCGTTGGTGAGATTGTAATGCTAAATGCACCAGTGGTGTTGTTGTACATGGTCCACTGACCGCCAACGCCTGCCGGAAGCTGGTAAATTAGATTGGCCGATAGAACTGCCGCGCCCGTAAGGCTTGTACCAAATACTATGTTTGGCGGGCGGTATTGAGTGTAGATCAGTGTGATGGTTGATGCCGATAAGCCCGTGGGGTTGATAACCGTAGAGCCGCCCAAAGCCGTATCAATCGCCGTCATATCGGCGTTGACCGGCACATCCCATGTCCCGACATATGCACCACTCGCCGGAAGCTCTAGATATTTATTTGAGGTGAATGTGCTCATGGTGTCCTCAGATTGCCTGTTGGGCCATGTCTAGAGCCTTGACAATAGCTTTGTCAGGAACCTCCAGAAGCGGCTCGGTCACTTTGTTTGAAACTGACTTTGCCCGTTCAGCTTTTTTCATGAGCTTATTTACAAGAGCTTCATGTCTTCCGCTATCAATTCTTCCGCCAGATGCACGTTGAATGCGTCCGCCTGTGGCTGCATTGGATGTCGCCTGATCTTGAACAGCGATTCGGCCTTCAATTTGAGACTTTGCCCATGCCTTGACTTCGCCAACGGTCTTACCGGCAAGCCAGCTTGCATTGCCCTTGTTCATATAGTTTGCTGGCAAAACAGAAGCTGCCAACGCATTATCTGGCGCATTAAGGAATGACTTTGCCGTTTCGACATTAAGCAGGTGCGCCAGATAGATGTTGCCGGGCGTGGGTTCGATGCCAGCATCTTGAAGCTTTCCTGCGTTTGTTGATGTCAAATAAGGTAGCAAAACCTCATGCTGTATTTTGTCGCCCTCTGGGGTGCCGTGCAAAGCCTTTATTTGATCATCGCTCATCATGGCAGCTCTTTCAGGAAGGGCTGCTTTAAACGTATCAAGGAAGGTTGCGTCCACAAACTGGCCGGGACCAGTAGCGGTTGTGGATCCGCTTTTTTCTTTCCCAAGACCCTCATGCCCTTCAATGGCTGATACGACCTTTTGAATGGGCGCAGGTGTTTCTTGATTGTCTTCTGGCAATATGGGGGATGCGGCGCTAAGGGCCTGCCCGCCATATATTGGGGCTCGTGCCAACCTTGCGGCCTTACCGGTGGCGCCACCAGCCAAGCCAGCGCCGTAATGGATCGCACCGGCTAATTTGGGCGAACTTGCTATAAACGGCAGCACAGCAAGGCTTGGGTCAACCGCAGCGGCTACTGGGCTAGATAAAAATGCGTTTAAAAGATTTCTAGTGCCCCAGTCTTGGGTTGCCTGACCCGCTAGCATTGCTGGCAAATTGGGATTGCCAACCACTATTCGCGGCTTTCTTCCCGTTAGTTTGTCTGTAATTTTTTCTAATAAACTTGGGCTTTTGGCGCTAAGTTCATCAAATAAGTTTTTACCGCCTTCAGTTGGAACATTTTTCAAAGCCCTGCGAACATCAGACGTTGCGCTAGCTTTGCCGTTAGGATTTGCCCCCACGGTTCTCATAATGTCATTAACGTGAGACATTTTCATTTTTGCTGTTTCGGACAAATCTTGATATCCGGGGAAAGCATCTTCTAGAGCAGGAAGAAATCCTTGTTTATAAACATCCATCAAAACATTTTTGGTGGTATTATTAGGCATGGATGATGCCATTTCACCCACGCCATTGCGTAGGCTATCTAGGCCCATAACGCCCTTAAGTTCTTCTGGTGCATTTGGGTGTAGGCTAGCGGCTTCAGTTGCCCGCACAGAGGCTTCCAAACGATCAAGGGCATCATGAGCTTCAGGGTGCAGTTCAAGACCTCTACCAGCCAGCCCTTGAGCATTTTTCCATCCTTGGCCCATAGACGGAAGATTTCTTGGTGCAGAACTTAATCCTTCAGCCTGACGCAGCCCAGCCGGATCAATTTTTTTTCTAGCGGCAGCAATAGCATCATAAACTGGTTGATAAGATGGGTTTGTCCCAGAAAGAGCCAGCTTATCAGCCTGCTGGCCAAGATATGATGCTCTACTATAATCAGCGCCAGCCTTTCTCATAGCTGTCTGAACTTCAGATGCAGGCGCTCCAAAATAATGACTTAAGTATGCACGGCCTTGAGAGCTGAACGGGCTTGCACCAGCAGCGGCTGCTTCTTTAAGGTATACTGGCGCAACACCTGAAGGAACTGAATGCAGCGCACGAACCAAAGATCCACCGGCACCCGTAATTGTCTTTCCGGCCCTGATTGCCAGTTCTGTTGGGTCAATAATCTTTCTAGTGACATTAGCGGCCTTGGCTACGCCCTCTAAGGCGGCGGCAGTCTTTGCCATACCTGCGCCCTTGGCCAGCTTTGCGCCAACGCTAGCAGCACCCTCAGCCGGTATAAGCGGCGTAGCAATATCGGTCAGGGTCGAGAATGGTCGTTCGGCCAAGGCCCTGCGAACACCGCTTGTGTCGCCTTTAAGCAATGGCGCGTATGTCTTGATATATGGCGCTTCAAATGTTTTGGCGGTCGCTTCTTCTTTTTGTTTTTTGGCAGCATCCTGCACAAAACCCATAGCCCCAGAAAGCTGCGAGGCCATGCCCTTCCCTACAGCGCTTAAGGCGGCCAAGGTTTCTTGGGGATGCGTCAAGGCGGTGCCTATGCCGCGAATATTCTCACCGACATCAGGCAGCAGATGCTGGGCAGCAAGGCCGGGCACCTGACCCCATTCTGGAGCTGGCCCTTCAGGAGCGGCAGCGGCTATTTGTGCTGCATTACGGCGAGGCGCATTTGGGTTTCTTGGGATGGTAGGTGTTGAGCCAGCACTAGATGGACCCAAAGACTGAGCCATCCTAAGCAATTCTGGGTCTTCGCCAAACTTATGGCCAGATGGTGACGCTAAGGATTGCGCCAAAGTGTTAAGCTCTTCATCAGAGCTGCCATATCCCGCCATGTTACCTACCTATGAAATAACGATGGAAGCCGGGGCCATAGGCATCATCAAGGGCCTTAATAGCCGTTTTATAAGCAGCGCTATCTGGTGCAGCATTATTGAATATATGTACTGCTTTTTCATATTGAGAATGACCTTGTGGATCTTTGCTCAATAGAAATTGCTTAAGGGCCTCACGTTCACGCTGATATGTCTGCGCGGTATCTTGAGTAAATGCAGCAGTCATATCGCTGACTTTTAACTGCCCCTCAAGGCTCGTGCCCTTATGTGTGTCATATTGATCGGCATAATGATTTAAGTCATCATTTTTTTGATTTGCCAAATATGTATCAGCCAAGATGCTAGCACCGGCAGTTCTGTCGGTTGCGGTTCCGGGCGACATGCCCAAGGCCGTTTCAAGGCCCTGAACGGTTCTATCACCTTGAGCATTTTGTTTTGCAAAGCCCATGCCGCCCCGCATTTTTGTAATAATATCAGTGCTAGCTACGCCTTGAGGGTCAATAAGATATGCTGCACCGCCCGGTATCTTTCTCATGACATCGTTATATGGTGCAACAATGGACCGCAGCCATGGCGTTGATGCGCCGGGGGCCAGCAATCCACCGCTACCAGAAAGGAATGCTGTGCCATAAGTGTTTGCATCACGCCGCCCTGATGCGGCATCTTGTGAGCCGGTTTTTATATTAGAATAAGCGGCGGTTTCTTGTGCTTTTAGCTCTGGTGGTAATCCACTAAAAACCGCAAATGCATGCGGAGATGATCTTGCACCTTCTGCCCCTAATTGACCGGGATAGAATGGTTGTGTTGGCGCATTTGAGGGGGCAGCACCCGTAGCAGTTCCCGAATACGGAAGTGCGGCATTGCTGATCATTGTTTCAGAAGAGCCAATGTCGATAGGGTTGCCTTCGCCATCCCTAAACACATTTGGAGCATCACCGGGACGATGGGGAATAAGACCCTTCTTAGCCATGTCAATAAAGTCAAAGCGGCTTTGTAGCCTTGTCGCACCAGCAGTTGCTAGTTCGCCAGAGGTCTGGGCCTCAGTCTTGGCCTTATCAATCTCAAACTGACGCATGCCCTGATAGGACTTGGCCCCTGCGCCAATACCGGCTGCAAGCTTGCTGCCCAGATCGGTCGTGCCGGTGGATCCAAATGCCCCAATACCCGAAAGGATTGGAATTAGAATGTCTGGATTGGTTAGGGCCTCTTTGGCCATACCACCAATTTTGCCGCCGATATCGCCAACCTTAGATGACAAGACAGATTTGGCCGTGTCCAAATAGGATGGTGCGGTTGGGATCTTGTCATATTGGTTCAACATCATCGGCTTGCCGACAAACGGATTGACCGCAATATCTGCCATCGGTGTTGTCTCATCCGTACCGACCGGCGCGGATGTAAGGGCGGATATTGTCGCTGGATCTGTTGGTGCCGGTGATAGACCGCCCGCTGTAGGTGCGGGTCGAGCACGGCGCACTGCTGGCCGACCAGCAGCAAGGCCTTGCGCGGGTGGCGTGGGGGCTGGCGCAGGAGTGCCAGTGTCGATTTTCAAACCCTGAGACGGCTGCGGGGCAGTAGACGTAGGTGCTACATATTGAGGGCCGCCGGGTCTTGCATATGGGGAGATTCCCTCAATTGGATTTGTTGGCGGCGCAGTGTACCCACCAAATAAATTAGTTAAAAGGTTTTGCTGTTGTCTATCAACTTCTTTAGAAGCCCTATTATTAAAAGCATTATTGCGCGCTTCAATCATACTATTTTTTCTATTTTCTTCATCGTTCTGCCCTAAAAATGTACCAAGCCAAGACCGCCCGAACGGTACATAGGTGCTTCCCCCGTCTTCATACCCCTGACGCCCAGCCACGCCACCACCAGCAAAGTGACCGCGCTCTGCCGCCGCATGGGTGGCTTGCTTATAATTGACAGTCTTATAACCACCGGCCAGACCCACAGCTTCTGGGTGATGATGTTCAACCTCTTGGGCAAGAAGGCCCATATGGGTCGTAGGATCACCCTTCATCCGATAGCTATAAACATGCTGACCATCATAGGTCTTGCCGACCAGCTTGATATCTTCCTTTAGGCGCTCATCAGAGAACATGGCGAGGAATGCTGGAATTGCAGCGGCGATTGTGGACATGATGCCGGGCGCAGCAGCAGCGACCACAGGGGCCGTTGTTAGGGCTGCACCGGCGGCTTCTGGGGCCAAGGCAGCAGCAGTCGTTCCAACAGCCGTAGCGCCAAGCCCAGCAGCCTCACCAGCACCGGCAGCAAGGCCAGCGCCTGTACCAGCAGCACCAAGGGCCGTAGAGCCGCCTGTGATCGCTTCAGTGGCGCCAGCAAGGCCAGCCTCACCCAATGGAGCGCCCGCAGCCGTTAGACCTGCGCCGCCCGCATTTAAGGCTCCAATATTTGCAGCGCTTAAACCGGTGGGCGCACCAATGCCAGCGGCTTTGCCAATCCCCTGTGCGGCGAGGGCAGTCTTGCCTATGCTTTTGGACGTGCCTTGGGCCTCTTCCATGGGCGATTGACCCATGGGCGCAGGCTGTGCTCCAGCCAGACCGGGGTGCTTTTGAATGCCCCCCTGACCGACAGGGCCATTCTGATGATTAAAATCACTATTGGCATACATATCTTTTTGGTTTGCAGCTATGTCCGCAAAGCCACCATCAGCAAAACCAATGAGATGCTTACCCCAATCCACAAAATTTTTGGCCGTGTCTCCGACAACATGCATTCCTTTGTCGAAAATATTAGGTTGGTGTGCTGGGGGCGCACCGGGGGCAGGGGGAGTATTGGGGGTGGGGGCAGCAACAACTCCTGCATCACCAGCATCTGGCGTAGGCGCAGCGGGCACTTCAGTGGGAGGCGCAACGCCGCCATCTGGGCCCTTCCATTTCTTATAGATATCGCGGACCTTATCAGCGCCTTGGGCCGCATTAACACCCATGTCACCGTACTTATTGATAACATCTTCGGTGGATGGGCCTTCAGCGGGGCCTTCGGTAGCTTTCAACTGTTGGCTAGGTTGGATTGCATGCGGAGTATAGCCATACATATGGCCAGCCGTAGGATTGCCTGACAATCCGCCAGCAACAGGCCCATACATGGCCTTGGCTTGGTCAAGGATCCGCTGCATCATGGCGGCATCAAAACCGCCGGGGGCACCACCGGCAGCAAAGCCCTGACCGGCATTGCTGTAATCAACAGGTCCACCTTGGCTGGATGGGATCACGCCGCCAGTGGCAAAGTGACCACGCTTGGCAGCATGATCAGTCGCCTCGGCATAATCCACGGACTTATAGCCATCGCGATCATTAGAGACCGCATGCGGGTGATGCTGCTCAACTTCTTGAGCCATCAGGCCGATCTGGGTCTGCGGGTGGCCCTTAAAATTATAGCTATAGATCGGCTGGCCATCAAAAGTCTTACCGACTTCTTTGATGTTTTCCTTCAGCCGCATGTCAGACTTGGATCTGCTGGTCGTAGTCGTGCCGTATAGCGGGCCAAGCGCTGCGGCTTGGTTTGCCATAAAGTCGGCAACTTGGAACGGATAACCCTGTTCCTGCATGAACTGATTGCGTAGGGCATCCAGACCGGCTTGTTCGGTGGTCTGTTGAACCTGACCGGCGGCAAGCTGGGCCTGAGCACCGGCAAGACCGGCATCTTGAGCGCCCTGACCTGTCTCAGCGATCTGACGGGCCATGCCCGTATCCATGCCATAGATATCCTTGCCAAGGCCCTGATACTGCTGTGAGGCTGCTAGAGCCGCAGCACGGTTAGCTTGATCAGCAGATAGGGTTTGCCCCTGTTGCTGCTGTGCAACACCCATAGCGGTGTTGTAGCCACTGCTAAGGATGTCAGAATAGATTTTAGCATTTGCCATTTGCTGTTGTTGGTTAAGGTTTGCCGCTGCAATCCCTGCGCGGTCACCACCAAAAGCACCCTGCGAAATGGCGTTGCCAAGCTGGCCAGCCATAGCCTGCTGGTTATTTTGATTCAAAAGGGCCGATGTAGCGCCTAAGCTGTAATTCAAATATGGGTTAAGGTATTTATTAACATCCAAGCCACCGGCATTTACATCTTGACCGCTTTTTGCAGCATAGTCAGTAGCGTTGCCATAATAAGGAGTAACGTCACCCCTTGTATTATGAAGAATATCTGTAGCCTCTGCATAATATGGCTGTGCAGCAGTGGCATACTGATTTGCACCGGCAATACCAGCATTTTGACTTGCTGTGAGGGGCGCAACAAAGTCAGTAACATTATTTGAATAGCGTTGATAAGGCGTGGATGCAGCCGCAGACGCCCTGTCCCAAGTCGCGTTATATCGCGCCAAAACCTCTGGAGGAATGGTGACGGTCGAAGTTGAGGATTTATTGCCGCTCATCTAGTACCTCATTCCCCAAGGCTTCTTTGGGTTTTGGAGTGTAAACCCAATAAGCACCGGTCTGTTTACCAAACTGACGCTCATACATGCGTATTTTGGCCTCTGTCCGAATATCCGATAATACGCCTATAAGCAATGGAAGCCCAAGATCATCCGCAGTCTTTTGACTAAATTCGCACAATCTTCTGGCTCTTCCGCCCTTTGCATTACGATAATCAGGATGAATGAAGATTGCCTTCTCTTCAATTGTTAAATCATCTGAATACCATTTAGCGCCAATGCGAAGAAGAACGGCACCTTCAATCATTTTACCGGGGACACCAATGACGCCGACAAGGCCTCGATCAAGGTTCACGGCTGGCCAAATGTCCTGAAGAAGCTTCTCAGGGTTTGGGTTTGTAATGCCAGCTTCTTCGCAGCCCATAAGGGCAAGATCCATAATCTCATGCACATCGCTTGGAATAGCCAAACGAATTTGAAGGTCATCGCTTTTATCAGTCATATTTAATCCTTCTTTGGCCATGCAAGATAGTGTATACTTTGTTTATGGAAAACATACATCATGATGAGCTAATTCGCATTCTTTCTTACGATAAAGGCACCGGCGTGTTTTATTGGAAAGAGCCTAGACCTAAAATAAGAGTAGGGATGAAGGCTGGAAGTGTGCATCACAGGGGGTATATCAATATTGAAATTTACGGGAAGCATTATGCCGCCCATAGGCTTGCTTGGTTTTATGAAACTAAATTTTGGCCTGCCGACCAAATAGACCATATTGATAGAGATAAAACTAATAATAGAATTGAAAATCTTAGACAAGCCACAAATAGTCAGAATAGAGCCAATAGTTCTAATTCCAATAAAAATGGCTTTAAAGGGGTCAGCTTTAAGCATTGGCTTAAGAAAAATCCATACCAAGCGCAAATAACCTTTCAAAAAAAAGTTATTTATCTTGGCTGCTTTGCAACGCCGGAAGAGGCCCATAGGGCTTATTCTATTAAGGCTAAAGAGCTGCATGGGGAATTTTCTCGACCCTAATCTTTTTTTGGGGGCGGTAGAGCCTTAAGTGTTTTGATAGTTTTGTTTCGCATGCGTTTAACAAATTCATCTAATACACGGTGTCCCATATCGAGATCACCGCCGCCCGCATCCATAACCTGCTTTGGCGATAAAACATATTCACCCCCGGCAGCAACAATCGGCACCGTATTGGTCGGGCCACCACGGGCCTTAGTTGAATACGGGGTGCTATTATCCCCATATGGGGATGCAGATGCATTTGCCCCATATAAGCCGCCATTATCCCCATATGGGTTGCCCGTTGGCACTGTAGCCTTGCCACCAGCAGCTTTAGTTGGCGCATAAGGTGTCCCAGAAGGGTCATAGGGGGTGTCTGACGGTCCTTGGTCATACAGGCTGTCCTTGCCCGCGTATGGCTCTCCAGAGGCTCCGTAGGGCGTTCCACCAAACATCCGGCGCATCTGCTTGAACCCAGCCATAGTATTGCCCTCACCCATAGCGCTGATGATGTCGGCTGGGATCACATAGGATCCGCTTGCCACATGCATGGGCAGGTGATCGGTGCGACCGGCCACAGGGCTATGGATCGGGCCCTCATGGATGTGGTCTGTTGCGGGCTCTGGTGCGCCCCATGCGTGTTCGCTGAGACTGCCACCATCAGCCTTACTCACCGACCGAGCCGTGCTCAGTGCAGCCGCAATGGCCTGATCGCGTGGGTGACCCGCCGAGATCATTTCGGATATGTTCTTGCTGATGGTCTTTTGGGACTTACCCTTGGATAGCGGCATGGTCTTTCCCTTATGACGCGGTGTTAGAGATCAGGGCGACGATCATATTGAGGCACCGCCAGCAAAAGTGAAGGTTACAGTTGTTGCTGATGCTGAAGCCCAAATAGTGCCACCAGCCGGAACAATAAAAATTACGTTTGATGTAAATGTCGTATTGGCGGCAATAGCGCTAGAATAAAATATAGCATTGCCTGCGCCCGCTGTACCGCCACTTGGTACAATAAAAATAGAAAAGGTGGCAGCGGCACCAGCCGTGTTACATACGCATATTGTGTTTATATGTGCGGCGACCTTGCTGTTGGCAGTATACAGCTTGCTAGCGCTTGTGGTTGCCGCAGATTGGGATAGCTGGGCTGTCGGGATGTTATTATATAGCGTCTGCAAAAACCCAGCCACGGCGTTAATTGCGACCACGTTATTTTTCTGTGTAGTGAGCAGATCACTTGCTGATGCGGTCATTAGTATTTCCCGTCTGATTGAACTCTGTATCGCATATTACCTATGCGCCAAAAGCTTCCAACATCACTACTAGATAACTGAATGGCCAGCAATCGTGCCCTAATGCGTGGGTTCACCCATGTGGTGTTTTGGTTTAGCGCGAAGGGTCCATATGCCGTAGGCGTTTGCCCCGCAAAATCGGCAGCATAAAAGGTCAGATTAATGGTCGCATTTTGACTACCATTAAAATAGCCCCACTTCATGTCCGGCCAAACCTCATCCACAAAAGACTTTTCATCGGCTTCATTTGTAGCAAAATAGCCCGTTCTGAAGCTTGTAATCATTGCCTGATCATCAGCATCGGTCGAGGATTCATGCTGGTAAATATATCGGGTGTTTGGATCCGCACCGATAGGTGGGCCCAAAACAGACTGATCAATCCAAGCCGAGCGGCTGACATTAGTATTTAAGCCATTACTAGCCGTGCCATTAACGCCATAATCCCATTGGTTCATATTGACGTTATATTTGACATAGGCATTGATTTCGCCGCCAGAACTCATGGTTGGATACCACCATGTGATCTCACCAAACCGCGAATTAACAGCGACCCTGATCTTATTAAGGTTATCTTGATCTAGGTCTTGGAAGATTATGTCCCAAGCAGGGCATGGCACAGGCGTCACGCCAGACCCAGACAGGGCGAAGAAAGATGACGCACCCATCCAAAAGACTGTGCCATTAATGGCTGCTGCGGCCTTACGGGCTATCAGGCCGCACCCCGTGCCGATCTCATTGATGGAGTAGATATAAGGAGGGCCAATATACTGCATCGACCAGACGCCAAGGTCAGTCCAAATCAGGCCCTGTTGAGGCCCCTGAATGCAGCCGACAATTTTAGAGCCACGCGGGATCCTGAAAGACCCCGCCTGATTAATTACAGTTCCAATCCAAGAATAAAAATTATTGACATCGCACCAGCGAAGCAACAGCGGATCTGGAATGCCGGTAAAGCTGCTTCCCCATGCCACTATCTGCCTTTGAGGCATGGCCACAAAGATGCCATCATTAACTGGCGGCGCTTCTGGGATAATGGTTGCCCAGCTAGTGCCAAGCGGGCTCCACTGATAGATGGGCTGAAAGTCATTATCAGTTATAGGGCATGCCAAAAGGATTTCGCCCCAATTGTCTAGGGTCCAATCCGTTGCTGTAATTGCTGTTCCAAGAGATGGGGTAACGCCAGTGCCCGTACCAAAGCCACCAGAGCCATATGCGCCAGAACCAAAGCCCGATCCAGATGGAAGAGCACCAACACCAAAATTGTATGTATATCTAGCGAGACCGCCGTTTATAGATACAGTTGTGCCTGAACTTGCTGTTGCATTGGCATTTATGGTAAAAGTATTTGCAGTTGGAACAGTTGTTACAATGTAATTGCCATAAAGGGTGATGCCAGCAATTGTGGTTGTGACAAGAATTGGGTATGTGCTTCCTGCTGTATATCCATGATTATTTAAGGTTACAGTGATTACACTTGATGCGTTTGTAGTAGTAAATGAGGCTACAGCACCACCATTAGTGACCGCTGATGTGGCCAAAACGGGCTCACCCAGAATATCAGTTACATATATTTTATACTCGTTTGCCCCAAAGGTTCCCGTTGGATAAAGACCAAACAGTATTAACCCGCCAACGCTAATGTGGGTTTGAATATAGACGGCATCATAATCTGTAATTCCTGCGGTAGTGGCATCTGTAATAGTTACATAGCTGCTGCCAACAGTGGTTGTTGCTGAAACTGCAACATTGTCAGTGGTTTCTTGTGGGGTAATTGTTATCTGATTACCATCAGTAATTACGCTTAACCTAGACGTTGTAAGGCTTACGGGATCCAAGGCAGTCCCAATAGCAAGATGATTTTTTGAGTTGGTATCTGCCCAAGCCAAAAGAGCGCGGGCAATCCCAGAGGTTTGGGTTGAAATAAATTTCGCCCACCCACCAAGCTTTTGAACCAAGCCAATGCCATTGCGGTCGTAGATAAAGCGCACAAGTTGTGTCTGCGAAATGCCAGCCTCGTTTAGGGCTGGGGTCTCGTTTTGGTCAACGCCGGGCTTAAGCTTTAGGGACGCATGGGGCATGGGCTATTACCTTGTTGGCGTGGCCACGGGCGATGCAGACTTGGAAGACCATGCCGAAGCTTCAAACTTCTTACGATATTCTTCCTGCAATGCGCCATGCATTAGGGCCTGATACTGGCCCTCATAGCTTTGGGCCATATTTGGATCATCGCTCATGCGGCCAAAATTGCGCTGATAGGCGCTGATATAAACCATGCTGGCCATGATAAAGAGATCTTGCAGGTATGTGCTGATAAAGGTCGTGGTGATGCCCGCATAGGCCGTGGTGGCGGCTTGAGCCAAGGATGGTGTGCGGGTGGTGCCGGTCAGAACGACTGGGTATGCGGCATCTGGGTATGGCCCAACAACGATATTGTTATAGGTGGTGCCGCCAGTTGCCGCATCGCCGCCATACATAGCGAAATAGACCGGTGTGCCGGTGGACGCAGAATTATTATAAACATTCTGCAAAAATTCTTTTGTGGTTGGGATCAGCGGAACAATGCTTGTTCCAGATGTGACGCTGACCGTTTGAATAGTGACAAAGTCATTGGCCGATACTTGAAGCAGATTGCTGCTTGGGGTCAGGGCATAGGATGTATTGCTGGTTTCGGCTGGTAGAAGATCCAGATCGCGCTGAATCCTAAGCTCGGCATAGTTTATCATCTGCGGAATAATGGCGTTAAAGGCGTCATCTACGCCAACAACAATATTATTTACAGTATTAGTGTTCACGATAGCCAAGGTGGCAATCTGCGTAACATACGCATTGTATGTCAGGGGCATTGTATTGGCAGTAGACATTAGACGCGCCCCTCACTGAAGCCTTATTGGCTAATACCAAACATTGGCATTAATTTCTATACCATCCCCTAGAACATTAAGAAGAACGATGCCGTTGCCGTGGAGTTGTAAGTTATGATGATTGCACCTTGAGCAGCATCGCCGCCAACATTGCTAAGTGCTGATCCTGCTGATCCGCCGCCCGCGCCGCCCGCGCCATAAAGGCCGCCAGCGCCGCCAGCGCCGCCATTTGTGCTAGTTGCTGCACCGCCACCGCCGCCACCGCCGCCACCGCCCGGTCCCGCTGTACCGCCAGCGGTTACAGTATATTGTGTACCTGCGCCACCAGCAGCGCCCGCACCGGCAGTAATGGCCGATCCGTTTGTGCCGCCGCCACCACCACCGCCGCCACCTGCCGTGCCTGCCGTTCCCGCCGTGGGAACAGTGGCACTGCCTGTACCGCCAGCGCCGCCAGCGGCCCCAGCAAACGTAAGACCACCCGCGCCGCCATTACTATTGGCTGCGGCTGTAGCGGCATTGCCCGCGCCGCCAACACCACCACCGCCCCCGCCGCCAGAGCTAGCTAATGCAGCGGCATTTGCGCCAACCGTGCCTGTGCCCAAAGAGCTTCCCGCAGATCCGCCACCACCGCCGCCAAACACTCCGGTGCTCGTACCGCCAGCGCCTCCAGCATTTGTTGTGGTTCCAACGGCATTGGTTAGGCTGCCACCTGCGCCGAAATTTCCGTTTGAGCTTCCTTGCTTACCGCCATTGCCGCGAACACCATTTGGGGCCGCTGTGGTTGGGTTTGTGTTAGCCGATGTTAGTGTTGAGGTATTCCAGTTAAGCCATGTGTCTCCGCCAGCAGTACCGTTTGCGCCACCGACTGTTGTGCCGCCTGTACCAGCAGCACCAATGGAAATAAATACAGAAGCACCGGGCGTAAGGGTTAAGTTTGGCGTTGCGGAATAGCCGCCGCCGCCACCGCCGCCACCGCTATTAGCGCCACCGCCTGTATTTCCTCGCGCCCCCCCGCCGCCCCCACCAACACAAATTACGGTGTTGTTGGTTGGGTCAAAATCACTTGGAACAGTAAAGCTTGTGCCGCTAGTTATGACTAATGTTACGCTAGCCATCAGACAGCCTCACTCACTGCGGGGATGAACCATTTGCCATCCCAGAACCAACCAATATCGCAGTCCTGCCCAGCCATAACCTCAATAAGCTGACAGCCATCTTGAGCAGGATCAGATGGCAATGCCATAATGATATTGATCACTAGGCCATTAATAAGCTGGCATACAGCACACCTTGTTGAGACTTGATTATCCATAATTAAGCCTGTTGAGCTATGGCAACAACATCCCAAAACACATCAGCAGCATTATAAACGCAGCCAACATAAACAGTTTTGGAAATTACAGTGGTGGTTGGAAGGGTGGTTCCAATTATTCTGTATCCACCAGATGATGTTGTCCATGTTAAGGCACGGGCCGTACCATTGTCTTTAATCCTAAGCGTTAACTTTTGGCCATCCACAGGTGTACCGCTTGGGGCTGCGATGGTTGCTGGAACCGCAAGAGCAGTGACATTGTACTGATCTGCCGTATCGCCTGTTGGCGTAATGGTGGCTGCTGATGCAACCGTACCAATGCGCGGATTGATGCGAGTTCCACTAACCGTGCCGCCTGTGATAGCCACGGCAGACGCATCTTGAGTGGATATGGTTCCCAAGCCTAAGTTTGTTCTGGCCCCTGCTGCGGTGGTAGCGCCCGTGCCGCCATATAGAAGACCAATTGCAACACCATTCCATGTTGTGCCGCTAGCGATAGTACCAGTCCATGTCAAAGTATTAGTTGACCATGAAACGGCAGAAGGTAACCCATAATGGGTGTCCCATGTTCCTGCCGCTATAGAGTTGGTTAGCAAAATTACATATACAATAGCACCTGATTGCAAAGTAGTGATTGTAGTAGAGCTATTGTTTTGGACAACAATTGTCCCTGAACTTTGATTGTTGTTAAATGTATAGACTGCACCAACAGGCAAAGTTGTGGCATCAGGCAATTTGAATGTTTGCCCACCAGAACCGCTAACATTATAGCTAAACGCTGATGCCGCTGTTAGCGTAGTGGTTGTACCTGCGGCTGCTGTGTTGGAATATCCAGAATAAACATTGTTTACGGATATATTTTGATTTGCATCCCGAAGAACAACCGAATTTGCACCAGATGATACGGTTACGCCCGTACCGCCATTGGCAACACCAAGTGTTCCAGCAAGCGTGACTGCGCCGCTTGTTGCGGTGTTGGGGGTAAAGCCAGTCGTGCCAGCGCTAAAGGTTGTAACGCCAGCAGATCCGGTGGCGGCAATAGTGATTGCACCAGACGCATTGGTGATTGTGATCCCAGACCCCTGCGTCAAAGTGCTAAGGGTAAAGCCCGTGCCATTACCTATCAAAAGCTGGCCATTAGCCGCTGTAGAGACGCCTGTACCGCCGCTAATGGTCGGGAGGGCATTGGTAAGGGTTAGGTCTGTAAACGCGCCTGTGGATCTCGCAGAGGCCCCTATGGGGGTGCTATTGATAGATGAGGCTGTAATGGTGGCTGTGCCGATAGTTGCCCCCGCAGTAAGGACCAAGGCCGTCCCTGTTCCGCTGGTGGTATACGATGTGCCCCAAGCCGTGCCGGTGGAATAGGCAATGCCAGCAGCAGGATAAGCGCCACCGACTGCAAGATTGGCAATTTGAGATGTGGTGATCCGCGAAGAGACGCCGCCCTGCACAGCCTCCATTTGCTCAGTGCCGCTAAGGGCAATGGCCACAGGAAGATTAGGTATGGTTACAGCCGTCATTTCAGGGCCCCTGTCAGCGGGATTTGCACATAGTTGTAAGGCAGGCCGACCAAGACAGTAATAATCCTTGATGTTCCTGTCAGCAATGCCCCAGCCGTAATAGCAACATTAGTCTGATAGGTGAAGGCCATCGCTGTTGTGACGGTCACACTATAAAAACCATCAGCGTTATTGTTAGCCAAACCTTCAACCGATATTTGGTCATTGGTTGAAAGGCCATGAGCAGAAGAGCAGGTTACGCTCACAATTGCCGTGCCATTGCCCGTAACGGACAAGGCATTGATTAGGGCCCCATATGTCACATTATTGACCAAGGGCATCACAGCATTCTGTGAGAGCCCCACAGGGGCACCAATAGGCTGGGTGCTGCGGCTCTGGCCATCTTCCGTTGCGCGGAACACAGGCGTGCGTACAGACAGGCCTGTAATTGGGTCAATTGTGGATGGGCCAGACACGGCACGATAATCAGTCTCGGCGACTGAGAAGTCTTCAACGCGGGCATTGATGATGGGTGTCGGATCCGCAGGAACCACAATGGCCCTTAATTGCTCTTGCGGCGTATCCGTACAAGGTTGGCAAACCAAGATCCGAAGGTTTTGGAGGGCTGCGCCTCTCCAGTCGTATTGCCACTGAAGATCGACAAAATTAAACCGAAAACCGCACCTATCGCAAATAGCATGGGCTTCTGGGCTCCTTGCGTTTGTTCTGGCAAAGCCAGCTTGAGATGCATATGCCATGGCTATGGCCTAACCTTGTTTGCGCGTTTTTGCGCTTCACGCTCTTTTGCCGCAATTTTCATTTTTATGATAGTCTCTTGGGTAAATGGGGGGCGTTTTCTTCCGGTGAGGGCTTTTTTGTGAGCCTTTCTGGTAACCTCAGAAACGCCCCTTATCTTTGATGCTATCTTCATTTTACGTTTTGTTTCGGCTGTGTATTTTTTTCCCGATAGGCTTTTAGATATTTTTCTTTTGGTCTCCTCAGATGCCACCCTGCCTTTTCTTTGCCTTGACATCTTTTCTATTTCTTCTGGATTATCCTTGAACCGCTTTTTTTGAGCAATCGACATCCGCTCACGGGCCTCTAGGGACGGGTTTTTCATCCCCTCCCCGCCAAGCGTCATGTTTGATAAGTTATCAACACCGTAAATGGCAATCCTTGAGACTTCAGCATCATAAGCATCTTTCTCAGAAAGATTACTTAAAACAATCTTTACCTCTACAGACAAATTTAAAGAGGCAAGCTTTGCAACAATGTTTTTATGGTGGGAATTTTTTCTTCCACTAATTTTCCAAGCGCGTCTGTTCTTGCCTTTGCCAACATAAAAGCAGCGATTAGTATCCGGTCTCCAATGCTCGTATATATAAAATACCGAGCCAGTCACGGCTAGGGCCTAAAATACCCTGAAATCATTGGCGAGATATATGTGTTTGCAGTCTCAATGTTTTGAGAGGCAGCGATCTGATATGATTCGTCGGCCAATGGTTTCAGAAGCTGGACTTTTTCTGGAGCCCAGATCAGAGCAAGACGCTGCGCCAAACCATAGGCGAAAGCCTCCAAGAAATAATAAGGCATCTCGACCTGTTGGCCGTCAGTGAAGTTTGAATCTTGGATTTGGCGAACCCGATAATAATCCAAGCTGGTCTGGGTGCCATCTGGAACGGGCCATAAGGTTACGGTAGGCGACAGAAGGCGGTCAAACCAAAACGTGGTCGGAAAGCCTTCAGATTGCGGGTTGGGGTAGCTTGCGTATTCTGTGCGGCTGATCGGCAGGATTAGGCGGTTTGTGGCCATGCCGCCGTCTGTGGTGACTACATAGGTATCAAGCATCACAATAGTATTGCTTGGAACCGTATAGCTAGCCTGACCGGCAATCAGGGGGATTGATTGTTTATCCACGGTCCATAGGTTCACACCTTCACTGCTCCACCGCCCAAGCATCATGTTAGCGGCCATGCGGGCGCTTTCCATGTGCTCTTGCAGCAAGGCCGTCCCCCTGATGCCACAAAGATTGTAGGCATACAGGGTGATCTCACCGAGCGATGGATTGAAGTTATATGTGCCGCTCAGTGCCATTACTGTGGTTCCAATGCTACTGGATCAATCCAATAATCTGCCAGTGCCTTTTTAGCTTCGGCTTCGTTCTTAAACTTCAAGAACAAGGTCTCGCTGCCAGCCCATACCTGTCGTGGCGTTGCAGGAACCATCACGAAGGCGTCCAGAGGCCCGCTGGAGGCCGTTACGAAGCCGCTCTCATCATACACCACAGTCTGCGTGTTAAGGTTTGGTGCGGCGTTTAAATGATAGCCTTTGATCGTGCCTGTGACTGGCTTGCTGACGTTGCCATCCTCGTCCGTTGTTTCGGGGCCGTAGACGTTAATCGTGATTGGCCCGTCGATTAGGCTGGTGTTCCATGTCATGTGGTGATCGCCTGTAGTTGTGCGGTTGAGAATTGCGTGTTCCATACAGTCATGCCACGCACATATCCATTAATTTGGTTTCCTGTTCCACTATACCCAATACTAGTTTGAGTTGGACTAAATACGGTATTGGTTCCAAGGCTTGTGGATGTACTGCCGTTTACTGATCCGTAAACATTGCCGCTTATTAGGGCCATACCGATTTTTGCAGAACTTCCTGCAAATAATCCGGAAAGTTGAACATTGAACAAATCAGTGCCCGCTACTTTCCCATTTAAATTTATCAAGCCAGCAGTTCCATCGGAACAATATATTGTTAAATAATTGCTTGAATTTAGATAAAAATTACCGGGAGTAGGCGCACCTGAAATAGTACGGAAAGCAATCGCAACATCTGTAAGCCATGTCCACGGCCCACTGCCCATAAAGTTGCCTGTTATTTTCAAAACATCAGCCGCCCGTGTTGCCGCTGCGGTCGTGGTTGGGATGTACGATGTGGCGAAGGAAGCTTGCTCTACTTGAGCGCCCCAAACATAAAATGTGCTTGAAGTTCCGGTATAGGTATCTCCTAAAACAGTTGATGTAGTTGGGGCAGTTGATACACTTGACCCCGCAATAACTATGTTTCCACTTGCAAGTCCTGCTGAAGAAAATGAAAATACTACTCTATAAAAACCATTTGTTGATAATGTTGCGCTAGCTGACAATATAGAAGCATTTGATGAAATAGCGCCAGTTTGAGTATCAATAGTTACCCAAGCATAAGTTGCTGCCGCTGTAGATTCTCCGCGAATAGACACATATCGTCTAGTTCCACCTTTAATATATACGGATATTGTAGATGGTCCGGCTGGATTTGCATAATTTGTTCCGTAAAAGCAATGAATAGCTGCTGCAGTTCCTTCATTGATTAAATCAGCAGTTAATGTTCCATCCGGAGCAGTAGTTTGATCGGCAGTTATTGTTACGTTATTTTTATTCCAACTAGCATTATCAAAATTTTGACTTTGCAAAAGCGCATTAGTCCGCGCTTCTTCGGACAGGTAGCCCTTGTTGGTGATGCGGGGGGTGTCCACGCTCACGGCTGCGGTCGTGGTCGGTATATAGGCCGTGGGATAGGTGATGCGGGTGTCGGTGGCGGTTTCGACCTGAATACCCCAATAATCTACCGATCCAGTAGTAAGGGACGGATAAGCTGTGGTTGGATATAAGTTCGCACCAAGTATGGTATTTCCAGAAGTATTGTTCGTTATGCTTACGCTAATTCTCCACCACGATCCTACCTTGGTAACAATTCCGGTTCCAGAAATTATTGCTCCTGTAGCTATATCTACAACAATAAATACAGAAGGATTAATAGTTCCGCCATTAAGATTCAATGCTATTTTAGTTTGTTGGCTTGGACCTGACCTTATAAAAATACTGTATGTATATGCGGTGTTATCATTTGCTACGGTGATATTGCGCAGCGCCCTATCATCACCAATAATTGCAGCCCTTGTAAGGGTAGTTGCTGTAGACGTGCCATCTGGTGCGCCAGCCACGTTTGTAGCCGTCACCGCAACATTATTAAGGATATTAAAAGCGGTTGACCCATTGCTGGGGAAAAACACATTAGTCCGAGTGCCCGCAAAATACGTCAGGCTTCCGTCAAGATTCTCGGCATAGCCGCCGGATGAGCGGGTGAATGAATAGCCGGGGACTGATGCAATAGCATAATTAGTGTTGTTGAGCTGATATGTGGCGTTTGCAAAATTCAAGGAAAGGGTAGGCGATGAAATAAGATCTGCCAGCAAACCAGAGGGCGTGGATAAGGCTGTGCCACCCATAAGGCCATACATGCCGCCCCAAAGGCCCGTTGGAGAGCTTACAAGACCGCTCATAAAAAACCCCGTTTAATGAGTAGACGAACCAAGCTGACTAAATACGGCAGAAACCGACCCAGTACCACTATTGAGTGTTACCCGTGCAAATAAGGGCGCATAGCCATAATTTGTTTGAATGGAGGCAGTTGCGCCTACGGCAGAAGAATCAGACGTATTAATCCAAACCACCTGATATGGCGCAAGGCCTACCGCAGGGTTATTTGGATCTTGCAGGGTCTGTTGCACCGTGTAGTTTACAGTGCCCGTGGCGGTGCATTGGATGGCAACCTGACCCAATGCATATGAATCCAAGCACACCCACATGGATGATGCAATAGTGTTAGTGCCGACCGTGATAGCGCCAGCAGAGGCGGCGCTGATCGTGATAGATGTGACAGTGCGGAAATCCATATTAGTGTAGCCAGTGGTGGCATTTGGACCCGTAATCACTTCGGTTTGTGGCGCATAATTCCAATCGGTGCCGACAATCGTAATTGTCTTGGCGCTTTCATTGGCCGCAGCGGTGAACAGAACTCGCCGAGGGGTGTCCAAGGTGGCCACACCAGAAGTCACCAAAGCGCCGTTCAACGTAAAGGCTGCTGTAGGGGACTGGGATAAGCAAATGTTATTGGCGCTTGCTGTGGCAAGGGGGCCGACTGTTACGGTAACTGGACGCATGTTAGGCCCCTTTCAAAAAATCTTCAGACAAGACTAGCACTTTACGTCCCAACGCTTAAGCGCCAAATTGATTCTGCTATTAGGATCATGTGCTGTCTTTGCAGATGTCAGCTTTTCCTTCATCCCGCACATGCGGCTGCGGAAGTTATCCCTGCGCTGGGCACTTTCGGAGCTGTGAGCCGCCTCAGCAGCCGTCACGGGCTTTTTGATGTTATGCCCCTCGGCTTTCAGCGAAGCCCGCCCACGGTCATTTAAACCACCCTGTGGGGACTGGCCTTCTTTTTTAGTCCATGCATCAGACATGATATCTCCTTATGGCAAAACGGGGGCACTCGGCCCCCGTTCCAACGCTATCCTAAGATACCGTTTAGTCCATTTCCATATCAAGCTTGCGGCCAGCAGGGGCAGTGCCCGCACGAGCCGAAGTGAATGGGTTTGCGTCAGAGGTGGCGCGACCGCCGCTCTTGCGGGCCGTGCGGCCAGCATAAGGGTTGCATGCTTCACCGCTGACCTTGCCAACCATCTTCATGGTGCGGCCACCGCTCTTGCGAGCCTTGGCTTCACCAAAAATCTTGGTGGCGTTGTTGCGCTCCGCAGGGGTATCCCGCAGATCCTTTTCAGCCTCGTTAACGCCACCAGTGGCGCGATTCTTACGACCCTTCATGATGGGGTTCCTTAAGCTTGGGTTACACCGAACAGACCCACAATGGATCCGACGTTATATGCAGCAGGGTTTTGGCGAACAAATAAACGGTTTGCACCAGTAGATGCCGCCGTTTGCAGCGTATAAGTGCCGCGAACATCCCCCGTAGTCGTTGTCGCCAAAGTCTTGACGGCAGCGGTGTAGCCGGTGTTTGCGGTGATCAATGCAGGATCCAGAGACCCCGAATAGTTAACCAAGATGTCGCCAAAATTATCAGACCGAATAGGAAGGCCGATAATATCGGTGGTGCCGATGGAATAAGTGTACGTGCTATCAGCCGCCGAAGGAGTGACGGAAGTGATATACTTGAACGCCTTTTTACCATTGACCGTAGAACTGGCCGTGGCCGTCAGGGCCTCAGACATTGGGAAGCCATAGATGTCATAACCAGAAACAGTAAACACTGGAGAAGTGCCCACAGTCGTGGCGGTGACGCTTACGGCTCGGCCAATCAGGGATTGAGGGTTCCAAAGCTGGATAGTGGCAGCAGAGCCAAATGCAATCCGTTCAGCAAGGATTGCACTAGTCGTGCTGTTACCCAAGGTCGCCGTAATAGTGATCTGGGAGCCACTAGTGCCCGCAGCCATGGAGTTGCTGACCGTATAGGTGCCGGTAAAGCCAGCGCCTGCACCAGCCACAGAGTTGGTTGGACCATATCCGGTGATATAGGTACCGGCGGTAACGCCGGTGCCGGAGATGATCATACCAACAACTAGTGGCGCATTTGATGCAGTGCCGACCGTAAGGATGTTACCAGCCGTGCCGCTCGTGCCATTGGAGATATAGCCGCTGACGGAGGTAGCCCCGTCAAGGGCCAGAAGACCAGTAACAGTAGCGCCTGTGTCAGCCCGTGCAATGGACTGAGCCACGGCCACCCCAGTGGTCGCTGAGTTAGTCGAAACCAACGTCATCGGGGTGTTTGCGACCGTAACAGCAGCGGCAGCAATAGCCGTGGCGCTCTTGGTATAGGGCACAACATTAAGAGTGCTAATGTTGCTTGTACCAAGCCAACCGGCGGTGTCGGCACCAAAGTCCTGACCGGGATTGTAGGCATAGAAGGGGCGGGGATCTAGGATCCCCGCACCGGCATAAAACAAAGAAGTTCCTGCTTCTGGATTACTTTCAGAAGTAGAGCTGGCAGCAGTGCCAAACGAAACAACTGGACCAGAAAAAGCCGAAATGGACATGGTGCCTTCTCCTTAAGCGGTGGGGAACGATCCGTAGATCGAACGCCAGTTATAGTAACCGAAGGAGTAGCGCTCGTAACCCTTGACAAGTAGATTGTCAGTTACGAAATCTACTTGCATATCTGTTTCAAAGCTAACTCGATCCATATAGGACAAGCCATCAATGTTAGTTAGCAAGAACCAAGCAAAGGCTGAAGTGAAGTAATCATCAACCATGTAACCTTCTGGCAAACCGCCAGCGGTGGTCAGGATGGAGTTTACATCATTATCTGCCGTGCCGGGACGCAATTCCGTTTTGGTCAGGCGAATAGCCACTGGCTCCAATTGTGGAGGAATGACAAGCTTGCGACCACGGGCAAAAACCTTAAGACCGGCTTGGTCCTTAAAGTTTGTCCGAATGGCAATCATGGCATTCAGCAAAGTCGATTCATTCAAGTCCACATCAACAGTGGGCTTGTTTGCGACCGTACCGCCGTCAATTGGGTGCGAGGTCGAGCACAGGGCAACGCCGTCGCCGCCAATGGCAGCGTTATAGGTGGTGGCCGTGTTGAACACGTTCGCGCCATAGATTTCCTTGGTCTGTTGAAAAGATTCAATCAGGCCGAGGTTGGATGGGTGAAACTGTGTCTTGTACAGGTTATCGTCGATGGCCTTGCGAGTGATCGCATAGCCAAGGGCGATTTCATTGTGCTCTTGGTTATAGACAAAACGCTCACCGGCACTGTTGTCAAAGGTGGTTTGAGCACCTTCGGTCTTCAGTTGTGCAAGACCGAGGTAACGCATTTCAGCGGTACGTTCCAAGGCCAGCTTGGAGTCATGCTTGGTGAACAACTTATCGTACTGAGATGGGATCATCTCGTACTTGCCTTCAATCCCGCGCAGGCCGGGAAGAAGAAGGTCTTTAATCGCTGATAGATTAACAGCCATTTGCCCTTATCCTTACGCAATGCCGGTCGGGCCAGCACCATTGGTGCGGGTCGAGGCGTTGTTGAAGCCAACAATGACGATATTGTAGGCGGTGGTGGCATCCGTACCATTGGCACCGGGAGGGCTCGTAACAAGGCCCTTCAAAATGAATGGTTGCGTAGCCGTAGTGGTGCTTGGGGTATCCAAGGTCATTGCGCTGATGCCAGTGGCGGTATTACCCGTGCCAACAGTAAGCTGGGCGTACTCACCAACGCTTGCAATCGTAATGGGGCCGCTGGTGGCCTGAACTTGGAATTGCGCGTTGGGATCGTCAATGACGTAAGCTTCGACATCGCCAGTGGCATCCGAACCGGGCCAGTAGTTGGACCAAACGGTGCGCTTTTGCGACACGGAGGTGTACTTACAGCCAACAAAAATGCCTTCCATGCGAACCGTAGAAGCGGTCGCTTGGGCAATGTAGCCGGTGCTTAGGGGAATAACCGCATCGCCAAAGAAAATAGCAGTGCTGTTGCTGGAAGCGATATATCGCACATTTTGTTCAAAGGTCGGCAGTGAGCCGGTGCCCTTGACTTGCTTAAAACCGAAAGGCGTATTGGTGTTCGCCATGACGGGTTCTCCTTTTTTGAGGAAAAGTCATCATCGCGCACCGGGGCGATTAAAGACAGAAAAGTTCGATCCCTCCGCACTGGGGGAGGTATTGTGCACCCTATATCTATTTTTATTGATAGGTCAAACAAAAAGGGCGACCCGAAGATCGCCCCCAATGCTTTAATTAGTCTCTAGGAATGGGAATAGGCTCGAAAGACTTATTAATCTTAGGTTTGACTTGGGAATGATCCCGGCCAAACTGTCCGTCTGGAGCAGAATTTAATTGTTCTTCTTTGTGACGGACTTGAGCCCTTGCCTTCCTTAGTTCAATAGCTCGAACCTCTTCTGTGATTTCCAGAGGCCGCTCCATCAAGACCATACCCTTACGCTCAATGGTCGAATAGCTGCTGCCTGTAGGCATATAGGATGCATGGCGGCTGGCAGGAACTGGCTCCCAACCATTGCGGGCCAGAGCCACCTGATAGGCTGGATCCTCTTGCCCAAGCACCGTCTTGCGCTTCCACTCGTATGCCCAGCCGTCTGGAACTGCCGAACCGTCGATAAAGAAGTCATCGGTGCCGTCATCCATATCGCCCTTGTGTTCGCGCAATTCTGCGGCACGACGGGCAGCACGGGTGCGTGGATCTTCTTCACGCATGGATGGGCGCATTTCTTGACGGAAGGAGCGCACTTCCTCTTCTTCAACCACTTTAGCCTCTGCGGCCTTAGCGGCTTCAGCCTTCTTCACTTCAACCACTGCATCGCGCAGGGGATTGATGCGGGGGCGACCACGCTTTGCGGGTGCTGGATTAACGGCCATTAGTGCATCTTTCCTTCTCTCTTGAGGGCAACCTTATTCAGGGCATATTCTTTTTCAGTCATGCCCATCATGGATGCCATTTCGGCTTCAGCGCTTGTGAGGCGCACGACAGTGGGCCGTGAGCCATTGGTGCTGCTAGACCGTGTCACAGGCGCTGCTGCGGGCGATGAGCGGCGCTGCACAACCCTTGCAGCATCACCAGACGGATCGGCTGAGTTACGGTCAGAATATTGGTTCTGAACACCAAGCGTCCGCTCAATGTTTTCAAAATATTCGTCAGTGTCAGGTTCAATATCATCGGTGATGGCAAGATTGTGTGCCGCGATCATGCGCTGATAAAGCTTTGGGTCGCGAGCAAACTTTTGATTGCGGCGAATCCAATCAGCAGACCTTGGCGTAAGCTGTGAGGCCAAAGCCTCGACAGGGTCAGCATTGTACCGCTCAGGCGCTGCTTGGCGTGGCTGGCTTTCTAAAGCCTCCTTGCCTTGCTGAAGCTGAAGAAGCTTTGCGGCATTGGTGGCAAGTTCATTTTGAATTTCGACAACGCTGTCATGATCATCAACAGACATGGCGGCTCTGTAGTTTGCTTTCAAAATCTCATTGTTTTGGCGCACGGTCTCAATCGCATTGGTCACCAAATGCATTTGGTTTTCCTGCGATTCATTTTGTGCGCGATAAGCCAAGTCAGAGGCTTGGTTAGCCCGTTGCTCGGCCTCAAACCTTGCACGGCGCTCTTGTTCAAGCTGGGCCTTTAGAGCCTCAATGCCGTCTTCTGGTGCAAGACGCTCCTTACTTTCGGAACGCTCAACCCTGATTTCTTCCTGCTCTACAGGATCATCAATGATGATATCAATTGGATCTGAATTATCAGTCATGTGATTTTTTCCCTACCAAACTTGATCTGGGTGCTGAACGCGGCCACGGATGTTTGTGTCATCCAAGATGCGGCAAAGGACACCATTTACTGTGATGCTCCAGCCATCAGATGGGCGGAATACAACCCAGTCCAAAAGCTCGATATCCATGTCATTAAACCATTCGCCAGTCGTATCGGTGAATGCGTCTGGACCGGTCTTTATAACCAAACCGACCTTGCCTTGGATTTTATCCTCTTCCACGGTCTGCGATGTCAAATAAATGCCGCTCTTGGTTTTTTGAGGGCGGACATAAACAGCGCATAAAACCTGATTATTGAAGATTTCAAAGCCCCTGATATCTCCAAGCTCATTAGTCAGGATTTCTTTTGGATCAGTATCGTGCGTCATAACCATATGTGGCAATTAAGGCTCTCCTACCTTTTTGAGATGATGGTTTTTACTTCTTCGCAATAATCTAGGGCGGCTCTAAGCCCTTGGATCTTACCTACTTGTTGCTTGTAGTCCGAATAATCAATGACCGACATTCCAGACGCCAATACATCAGTAATTCGCTCTGTTTCTTCGGTGATCATTTTCCTTAATTCAAATTCAAATAAGTTATTGTAGTTTAACATATCTTCCTTTCATAAGATTAGGGCGGCTCAGGAAATCCCAAGCCGCCCTTAATATCATTATTTGTAATCGTAGGCTTTAATTTTTTCAAGGCGACCAACACCAGAGCCGCCACCGCCGCCCTCTTCAGCCATCATGTGGGCGACCTTATTGGTACGGCCACCTGATTTACGGGCCACTGAGCTTGTTTGCAGATAACCTAATGAAGGCGCATTTGTTTGGTTTTGGTTAAAAATATCCATTGGGGGTGTTGCGCCCGCACCCATGGAATTAGGCACAACAGACTGAACCGGCACTTGTTGGCCTGCACCACCACGCATGTCATTATTCATGCCGCCGCCAATATTACCCATTGGGCCATTCATAGCGCCGCGCATATTATTGCCCATGCCAGCATTGCCAAATGGCATGCCGCCAGCAAAAGCACCGCCCATGGCCTTAGCCACGCGACCACCGGACTTACGGCCCATAGGAGGCGGCATCATACCGGGAGGAGGCATCATGCCGGGAGGGGGGCCCATAGGGGGCATGGGGGGTGGGGGTGGGGGAGGTGGCGGCGCTGGCATTGGTGGCATTCCAGCCTTGGGGCCGAATGGATTGCCGGGGACACCGTCTAGACCCATGGGTGGCATACCGCCTGCACCGCCCTGTGGAGGCCCACCAGCGCCGATAATGATATTGACGCTCATCTTACCCTTGCCGGTGCGACCGCCGTGCTTACGCGCCATACGGCCACCGGGCATAGGTCTGGTGCCCTCAAAGGATCCGTCCGAAACACTGCCGCCGCCAGCGTATGCCGAGCCGCCGCACTTCTTGCATGAGCAAGATGCGTGGTGGACTTCACCGCCATGCTTGAGGCCCTTCATGGACTGTTGCTTATCGTGCTTTTCATCCATTTCAGATGCTTCCCATTCCTTGGGAGACATCTTGTACTTTTTGGCAAGCTTCTGATCTTGCATCTTGTCCTTGGCAGAATTTTCAAACTTTGCCATGCCGCCCTTTTTATAGGGCTTGCCATCTCGACCAGATGCTGCACCAGCACGACCGGCTGCACGAACAGCGGCTTCATTTTGTGCGGCGGCTAATCTTGCCATTCGATAATCTTCAGGTGATCCAATATACCCCTGCTCTGATAATGGCACCTTGGCTGGAGCCTTCTTGGGGGCTGGATTGGCCCGCATAACTGGCCCCTTGGTCATTGCCGCAAGGGCCGCATCGCTAGACATAGGCCTTGCCCGATTAGGCATGGGCATGGGCTGCTTGGTCTGGGCGGTGGACATGAGATCTTGAATGGCGCGAGCGGCCTCAACATCGCCGCCGTCAGCCTTAGCCGTGCGGGCAGATTTCATAAATGCATCTGCGGTTGGAGCGCCCTTGCTGCCGGGCTTACGCATGTGCTCCTTGGAGCCATTCTCGATCCGCTCTTGCTTGGCGTGGATATTGGCATAAAGACCGCCGCCACCAGCCTTTCCAACTAAGCCCCCCTTTTTCTTAAATAGGGCCTTAATGCCTTGGCCCATCATGGCTCCGACAGGGGCACCGGCGGGGCTTTTAACGCTTTGTGCTGTATTGACTACATCTTGGGCTCTTTTGGGGCCAATACCGCCACCATCGGCCTTTTTGATGGATCCGCCGCGCTTCATGCCGCCGATATGCTTGATGCCCTCACGGCCCTCGTTAGCTTCCTTAGCGTCACGGTTCATGAGGCTGTCAGCGCTTAGGGCACGACCACCGCTCTTGCGGGCCTTGCGGTCGGCACGGAACTTGGCGACCATACCGGGGTTTGCCACCGTCTTACCGCCACGCTTGAACTGGCGCTTTGAGATCGGGCGCATGCCGGTTTTGATATCGGCATTTTGAGCGTCTGGCACAGTATAACCAGAGGCATCAACAGGACCAGAAACAGCCTTGATAAGGCGCTGGGCTTTGTCTTTCATCGCCTTGCGGGCGGTCTTAGCTGTTTCTGACATGGCAGTTCCCTAGGGTTATCCCGGCGTCCCGGTAGTAATGGGGCAAAACATAGCACATTGTCCATCAAGTGCGAGATGGTTTTTTAGCGGCAGTCTTTTGTGTCAATTCTTTGCTGATCTTCAAGGCATTGGAAACCATACCACCAGCCTTAAGACCATATTTGCTTTGGTTCTCAATGCCTCGACCTATGCTTTCAATCATGCGATCATTGATGGGCTGCAATTGTTTTTGCTGTTCAAGCAATATTCTGGCAGTTGAACGGCCATGCGGGTCCATTGAATATGGATGAACCACGCGCCCGTTCTTAGCCGGTGCTTTTAGCATCCCCTCAAAAACATCCGGCATTGCATATTGCCTTTGAACAAAAGGAACATCGGCAACATAATTACCAGATGTTGGAGCCGCATATGTTGAATGTTCAAAAGACAAAGGATCTGAAGAAATTTTGTCTGGATCAAATTTAATAATCCGGTGACCAATTAAATTTCCTGACGCATTTTGAACATCTGGAGATGAAACAGCAACACGGGTAATGCCGACAGGAGGAAAGCCTCGCTTAAGCCAAGAGGGCTGCTCCATGTACTTAACAATATCAGCGCGATGATTACCGGGAATATTTCGTGCATATTCACTTGCAGCTTTGGCATTTAATATTCCGGGCCATCCTTTTAGAACCTCAACGGCATTTTTTCTTTTGGCGATATCATCTTTATTATTACCTTTGACATGAAAGCCCCTTTTAATAAGCTCATCAAATGCCATTGCATCCTCTGAAGATATTCCAGAGCTTGGAATTTGAGCCATTAAAGCATCAAACATGTTATGCGCCGAATCTACAGCCCTTGGACCCATTGGAGCAAATGAGCCATAAACATCCCCTTTTTCAGCGGCTTCTCTAATTTTGTTTGCAAAAGAAGAAGCGTGCGCTGCATTATTGGCCCAAACCTTACCTTTATTGGGCTCAAGCATGTAATCTGGGCCCGCATGGAGATCTACCGGCCATGCAAGCTTTTCGCCATTGATATGGGTTAGCCGACCGAGGGCCATGCGATCCCCAGCAACATTTAAAAGTGTTCCGCCCTTGGCCCCTTTAAGCGCGTCTTCCCAAGATGTTTTTTTAGGCTTAAGCGGTGTTACGCCGGGAATGGGTATAATGGTTCTTTTGACATCCCGAACATCAATTGGTTGTTTATTTTGATAAAAACTTCCGGTTCCAATTTCTCCACCAGAAGGAACACGGAAAGTTTGCGCTATTCTTAAGGCCTCTTTTACATGCTCTGGATCTTCGCTAAATGGGCTGACAACGCGCTTTAGCGCTTCTTTAACCGCCTCATCATTGCTTCCAAGCCCCGGAAAGCCCATGGTTCTCATGGCATGAGATAGCACATGATTTGCAATATCATTTTCAGCATCGCCGCCACCTGAATAGCCAATCCTGCCGCCATCGGCGGCATGCCGCATGGCATGCATTAAGTCTTCATGGGCGGTTTCTTCATTGCTGGCTTTGTCCCATATCGTGTGATGGGCAAGATGCTGATAATAAGGAGAAACATCAGAAGGTGCCGAAAGGTTCATTGCAGACTGACGGGCAGAGAGCCGATCAACAGCTTCAATGCCGCCTTTTCCGCCTTTTTTAGAAATGTAACCTTGAGCCTCTTTGCTTGGTTGACCGGTATTCAAAATAATCTGACGCGCATCAAGCGTAGGCTGATCGCCTCGACCCATTAAGGATGCGAAAAATCCGGCTTTTGCGGGCCCAATTCCGCGCACATCCTTAACGGCACTACGCCATTCAGAGGGCGGACTCTCGCCCTGCTGGGCCGAGGCAACAAGACGAGAAATGTCGTCTTCACGACCGGGAAGATTTTTTGCAGCCCAGATCAGTGCATCAGGCACATCTGTAGTATGCTTGCCAAATGGGGCCATGATCTGCACGGCATTGCGAATTGCCTCTAGATCAATCTCACCCTTTTCAGCAGCATTCAAGTAAGCTTGGCCATGCGGCGTGTGCAGCCATTCCCCAAAAGCACCTTCAGGGCGAATCATTTTTTCAGTGGCCTCTGGAAGCAGAAGGCCAGCCTTTCGCACAAGGTCAACAGGGCGGCTTTTGCGCTGAATACTGGCGCGTGTGATTGTATAGGCTTTAATAAGGTCTCTTGGAGTTAGGCCTTTTGTTGAGGCTTTGTTGGCTGTTTCGTCCATAAATTGGCCAAACTTAGCAACGTGAGATGGGATCTCACTAATGTTTCCAAGCTCGTCATGAACATCTTGAAGAGAGCGCCAATTCCAATTTGGATTTATTTCCCTATGGGGATCTTGATAATTTTCAAGATTTTTGGTTATTCCGCCCACATTATAAGATTGAACGCTTCCGCCCGCAGCAAACCCATCGGGTGTGCCACGGGCCGAACCTTCATTATTTGAAGGAGAAAGATTTAACTTTCCTTTTTTGGATGACTGTGCTTCGGCTGTGCTGATGTAGCCTTCGAGCCGCTTTTTGGCTTCTGCCTGAAGATGATCTGCGAGCCCTCTGCCAGAGGATGTCGAGGATCCGATGCCTCTATATGTCCCAGATACGCCATTTGTATAATCTCCACTGCCGGGGAAGCTTACATGAGCTTCGTTTGATGTTGTGTTGTAGTTTGCCCCTAATAGCTTGTCAATTTTAGAAGCGTGTTCTTCTGCTGTTAATTTAGAGTCAACTGGATTATGGAAAATATCCATGGTCCCCTTGGCTAAATTGGTAGAATGCCCAGATGCAGAATCAGGCCCCATATGGTTGTATATTTTTGTATAAATTTCAGAAACATCTTTTGATGTTGTGCCCTTTGGAAGCAAAATGCGGGTCTGGCCATGCACAACAGATCCAGCATGCGGCAACCTACTGACATGCATCATGCCGTCTTGGCGCAAAACGTGACCAGCAAGGTGTGCGACTAATTCAGCTTTATTGGGGTCATTAACTTGAATTGCGCGTGATGGGTTGGTGTCACCCATCCAGCCGCCAAGTTGCGACAAAACTTTCCCGTGAGCATTTGCCATTTTCATAATTTGCGGAATAAATTCTTTTTGCATAGCCGTGGTAATGGCTGAAACATGATGCTCTGGCAGGGCCTGCATGCGCTGTTTCATTTTGGGGTCATAATTTTCACCCGGAACAGCCTCAAACGATATGTTTGCGGGGTAAATTTGACCACCGGTATTTCTATGAAGCGCCTTAGCCGTCATCATGGCGCGGCGTATAGCTTTTTGCGGATCCATAACCATTCCCCCACCAGCAAAACCATCTGGTGTGCTGTAAATTGATCCAATCTCTGGATATGTATCGTCACCATCGCCATCAACCGCGCCACCACGGGCGTCTGGGTTCACCGCACCACCGTCAGCTTTTTGTTCACGAGGCTTTGTAAAATCTTTTGGATAATAATAAGCGCCTTGATTTTCTTCAGCGTAATTCAGAAGCGCACGGCCCGGTATTACATAGTCTTTCATTGAAATGGAATCATCACGTTGCTCATAGTGATGTTTACTTCCCCAAAACTCTTCTGTTAAATCCGAAGGCAACTCGCTAGAGTGCAGCGCTTCGTTAGGCTTAATTATTTTATAGCGAGGCTTAATTCCTAACTTTTTTGCCGCAGCAAGACGGTGGCTTCCTTCTATCGCAAGATACCCATAGTGAGGATCAGAGTGCTTGATCACGCGAATTGTGGGCGCACCAATTTTTTTCATTTCAGCAATAATGTCTTCAAGATGATTTGGGTCAATTTTATTAGGCGCTTGAACGCTATCAAGCGTTTGATTATTGGGTTCAACCGCACCACCATCAGCATATGCCTTAAAGCCGCGCTTCAAGATGCCCTCACGCATGCGCGGGGTGATGGTTAGGCCGGGGAGGGACATGTGCTCACCCTCAAAAGCCCTTTCAACAACATGATGGCCTAGCTCGGCTTCTGGATCATGCTCACGGGCAAGCTTGAGCAAACGCTCAGGCAAGAGCTTATCGTAATAGCCCCTCATGCCTTCGCCGCCGAGCTTGGTGTCAAGCCCAGTCAGGCGCTTTGTGTTTATGCGACTATCTAAATCATTTCGTTCGTTAGATTCTACCAGCCTGCCTTCGCCATTAAGAATTTTTTGAGCAATATCCTTGCCTAAATGCTGCTCAAGATCTTCTGGCTTTGTGTCATAATGATTTGCAATCGGCACATCTTGGGGATCATAGGCAACAATATCGTGCGTATTTAGGCGTGGATCATGATCATAATCCACGCGAGCAATATGCTTACTTAAATTATAGCGCCGCGCCTGCTCGTCGCCGGGAGTGTAGACAAGCTTATCGTATCCTCCCTGTGCAGCTTCAGTAAGGGCCCGTTTTAGGCCCAAATCGGTCCAATTTTCGGTTTTATTGATGTACGGGGCATTTGGAATGCCAGTATTCTTTTTGGCCTCCAACTTGTTCCGTTCTTCAACAATGGGCCATCTTTGTTCCGATAGTTTGTCAAATTCATCATCAGAAAGCTTATCGTTTTTCATTAACGCATAAAGGCGAAAATTTTCAGCGATAAGGGCATAATATCGGGATTCTTCTTCTGGGGTTAAGCCATGGCCATGCTTACGCGCGTCCTGACCCCAGTCGCTTTGCAATTCTTCAAGGTGTAGGGCCTTCTGGCCTTCAGGCGTATGGCGATCAGACATGCGAAGGTGTGCGACAACATTAGGTGTGCCATGCCAATGGGAAGAGTTGTAGTTTGCCTCCGGACCTCGGCCCCTCCATTTTGCAATTACTTGATCTTGCTGCTCATTTGTTAGGGGTCTAGTAAATCCCATTTCTTTTTCAACATCAGAAATGGAAACGTCGTTTTTTGGCAAATGCATCAGCACTTCCCGATAAAAATGACCACCGGGAATTGCATAATCATCATATTGGGTTGGGCCATCAGAATTGGAATTTTGAGGGCCAGACGTAAAAGTTTTTTCATGAATTTGAGGAATTTTTGAGCTAAAATGCTGCGCCAAATCATCCTTAGTTATGCCTGATTGACCAGCAAACTTATCTTGCGCCCCAGACCATTGCATCTCATCCTTTTTTACGCCCGGTGATGTTGAGATGATGTTCAGCATATCTTGCACAGACCCCTTGGTCTGCTTTGGGCTCAAATTTTGAGCAGCCTTAGCCGCTTGGCTATATAGGCCCATGCCATTAAGGTTATTGGTGTCATCAACCTGACCACCATCAGCCCGCGCCAACGGGATCGCCTCCCCCGGAATGGGAATCGACACCCCAGCAAAGCCGGGATCAGTTTTAGCCGCAATCTGCTTGGCTAAAAGAAGGGCGCGAAGCATGGCTGGGCGGTTAGGAACCATCTGGCAGACCCTTTATTCCAATTTCTTGTTCGATAGGCTTAATTTCGCCCTCTGCCAATCCAGCAGATTCAGGGTGAAGCATAATATCGCGGGCAAGTTCAAGCACCTGCACACGTTCACGGCTCTGGCGATCTAGATCACGATTGCGATCCTCAGCCTCACGCTCAGAATGCTTGATGCCAAGTTCAGACCTGCGGGTTTCAGCATCCATAAGCTTGGTCTTTGCCGTTAGATCATCAAGCGGGTTCTGCTGTTGCTGCTCACCGCCGCCCAGACCAGACTTAGGCGCAAATGCACCCTGCTGGATCTTGGCTTGGACCTCAGCCATCTTAGCCTGAGCGTCCATGGTCTTGGCGTCAGCTTCCTGCTTCTGGGTTGCAATATCGCCCATGATCTTCTTAAGCTCAGGGGGCGGCTCCTGCTGCGCCTGCGGCGGCGCAAAGAACTGGGCTGGGTTACTAAACCCAATGGCCTGAATGGCAACCGTATCAATCGCAATTGGATCATACATGGATGGATTGGCGGCTTGCAGTTGCTTCAGGGCCATAATCTTCATGACGCGCTGACCATGATTAGCCGTATTGGGATCCGCTTGTGGCACCAGATCACAATTATCCAGAGCCGCAAGGAAGGTTTGCTCATCCCATTGCGTCTTAGACGGCCCAGTGCGCTGCCAGAAGGCTTCAGGATGATCCCTAAATGCCTCGACAAGCAATCCGAACTCTTGTGCCTGTGATGCATGAAGGCGCTTGTGGACGCTGTCTAGAACCTTTGTGGCTTGCTCCAATAGTGCCATGGTCGTGCCGACTGGCGCGTCTGCACGGCCCTCACCGACCTGAAGCTCAGAAGTGCCCCCGATCCGCATGCCGGTCATGGCCATATCGCTGACCAATTGCATCAAGGCTTGGCTTGGTGGCTGATAAGGAAGGGGCATGACGGCTTGCGAAATGGGCATGCCGCCTGTTTTGACCAATGCGCCGCCGCCCGGCGGCACGCGGAATATGTTCGTGTTCTGGCGGGCACCTGTGTCGGCCATAAGGAAGCCGGGGAAGTTTGAATACATACCAGCGTCAAGAAGTTCGCGCCAAGCGGCGGTGATGGCATTGGTCGTGTTCCCAAGAATGTGCAAAAGGCCGATACCATAGAAGCCCATGCCCGGAACAAACGTATATTGGACAAAGGTTGTGCGGGCCTCTGGCAGGATCAAATCATTTTCATTGTAATTGCGGACAATCGACAAAATCTGGCGAGATGACACATCAATCGTCACCCGATATGGAATTTCCAAGCCGCTGATCTTGCCTTTGTGCTTATGCTCAAAGCCAGAAATATCCAGTTCGCAATAGCACTCATAAATCTCGCGATCCCGATCTGCCGGGCGACCCTCTTCAGGCGAAAGACCCTGCTGTGCCTTTTCTTCGCGCTGCAAGCTGTCAAGCTTGGGTGCATTGGGCTGGCTCAAGTCAATATCGCGATAAATCTCAAGGATCTGCATACGCTTGACCATGGATGGCCGCATAAAGACCCGGTGGGTCACCCGCTTGGCATTGCTGAGATCTGTAGCCGAGTTGTTTACAATCAAATCATCAGCATCAACCGTTTCAGACACTGGGCGGTTACGCAGGGGGCAAAAATAGACCTTTTTAAAGGATGTGCCGCCAAAACCGAGCATCAAAAGCATGCGGTCGGTGTCTGGGTAGTATTCCTTGGCCGTTGCGGTCAAATAATGGTTCAAATCGGTCTCAAGAGCGTCAGAAAGTGAATCTTCATCAGGCGTGGCGGCATTATCGTCATTGCGGATCTTTACGGGGCCGTCCGTGGGCAGCAATTCAGACCGCGCATTGGCCTGAAAGCGCAAAACAGCCTCCAAAAGCAGCGGATGGCGCACTTTGCTCATGCCCTCAACCGGCGCACCGTCAGATGCGCCTTGCAATCCGGGCATTTCAATCTTTAGACCAAGTAATTTGACGCCCAAGGCGCGGTCTTCAATCCATTCTTTGCGAGAAGTAACGTCTTCTTCAATGCCGCGAAGCAAATCTTCGGCAATTCGGTTTAATTCTGACTTATCTATCTCTTCAGCAAGATTATCAAACCAATCTAATACTTTTGGCTCACCAATATCACCCAAGGAACTGCCGTCCAAGGACACGGTTACCGACCCATCGCCGTGTTCAATCCTTAAAATATTGCCTTTTTCATCAATGTCGGGTGAATCTTGCAGATCATCACCGACCTCAACCATGATATCTGGATGATCTTGCACGTTTGCAGGTGCCAAGCCGGGCTGACGGATGCTAGGACTTAGTCCGGGGGTCATAGACATGCTAGTTTTCCTCTAATCCGGCACTGAAAAGACATTCCATTTCCTCGACAAAAAGATCAATGCCCTTTTCGGCGGCAACATTATCTGTTTTTGCGTTCAAGGTATAGGTGCGGTGCCGATCAAATGGTGGTTCACCCCAGACCGTTACCTCCCAAGTAGGTTCTGGACCAAATTTGATCATATCAACAGTGGCTTTAGCAAGAATACGTCCGTTGGCTTCCATAATATTTCCTATGCTGGATAAAGGGGCACTGGTTTTGACCCCGGATAGATTTTCATCGCTTCCAATTCTTCAATTCGCTCTGGTCCACGGGTCAAAAGACCCAGATCGCGCAAGTGACGCATGGCCATAGACACCGTATCAACCAAATCGTCGTGTTTTCCCTTGGGAAACTGGCCCACTTGGGTGATTAACATCTCCGCCCAAGTTCTATCAGGTGCGTAAACCATGCCTTCAGCAAATAAGTGCTGCACAGAATACAAACGTGAAAGCTTATCTTGGCTTTTCGGATCGTGTAGTTGAACGGCAAAGTTTTCATGGCCGTATAAACGCCTTATTTCTTGGGAAACAGAGATACCAGCCGCCTTATTCTCAATGATTAGTTTGTCAATCTTTAAGCTTTTGGCAGTTTTTGCTACTTTTTCAACCAATTCATGCAACTCTAGTCGCTCTTGCCATGCATGCATCAGCATAACCCTCGGCGCACCGTCCATATAGGACCGCTCCATGTACATTGGGCGACCGTTTACATCCATGACACGGCTTGACTGGGCTGCGGTCTCGGATGTGAACACGCCCCAGACCGTAATGGCGCTAAAATCGTTGGTTTGCTTGAGGGTATAAGCCGTATCAAGCGATGCCACGATGTAATCCATGGGCGGGAATGCCGCTGGTTCCCATAGTTTCCACCATTCACGCTTGATAACGCCGCCACCGGCTGGCTCTGGGCGCTGCTGAAGCTGACCTGCGGCAGAAAAAGGGCCTAACTGTTTTTCAAGCATGGTAACTTCGGGGTCACCAAAGCGCTCAGGCCACAAAAGCTCGTTCACTTCCGTCCGTGGATCGTTCCAGCCGATCTTTGTGGTAAATGCGCGGTCAGGTTCGTATCGCATGGGCAGGCAAAGGTGCGTCCAGTCGCCAACATCTTTGCTCAGGATGTGCCCGGTCAGATCATCCTCGGCCAAGCGCTGTTGAATAATCACAAAGGCACCAGTTTTGGGGTCATTAAGACGGGTGCTCATGGCCCCGTCCCACCACTCAATGGTGTTTTGGATTGTGGCTTCCGAAAAAGCTTCAGATGCGGCGTTTGGGTCATCCACCACAATGATGGATCCACCCTCCCCGGTCACCGCAGCGCCGACTGAGGTGATCAGGCGCTCACCCCCATGGTCATTGGAAAAGCGGCTCTTGGTGTTCTGATCGCTGTTGAGGCTAAAACGCTTGCCCCACATATCCTGATACCATGGCGATTCAATCAGGCGGCGGCATTTCACGCTGTCTCGTAGGGTTAGCTGCTGTGCATAGGATGCATGCAGGAACTGAACGCCGGGGCCGCTGGTGGCGGTTTTTTGTTCTTGCGCCCATGTCCATGCAGGAAACGCCACCGAGGTTATGGACGATTTTCCGCAGCGCGGCGGGATGTTGATAATCAGGCGGCGGATATCGCCGTCTACAACCGCCTGAAGGTGCTCTGCGACCGCTTCAATAGGCCAGCCATCGGTCCAAGACGAGCTATCAATATATCTCCAAGCCTGCCTGAGAAACAAATACAGGCTGTCTTCATATTCAGCGCGGTCCAGATCCTTTAATTGCTGGATTGGATCGACAATAACGCCGCCAATATTGATTGCCACGGTGGGCTATTCCTCTTCTTCGGTTTCTTCGGTTTCCGCAATATCGTCTTCGTCCTCATCATCCTCGCCCGTGCCATCGGCAATGGCCGCTTGCATGATCTCACGCAGGCTATCACGCTGCTCAGGGGTAAGGATGCGCGGATCAATGGTCGCTGCGCGGGCCTCAAGCTGGATCGGGCCACCATCGGCACCGGTATGCTCAAGTTTGGTGGTTTCGCGCCAGCCGCCCTTGGTCTTAAGCCAGAACATGCCAACCATGGCTGCGCTCTTGTGATTAGGATCCTTGGCAATGTTAAGCATATTTTGAGCCACAGCCGCTGTGGAATTGGCATCGCCAATATCTAGCTCTTGTCGATAATATTTGCGAAGCGTGGGCTCCGAAATGTGCAGAATCTTAGCGATTTGGGTCTGGGTCATGCCAAGTTCACAAAGATTTGTGACCTGAGCATAAGTCAAATCTGTCGGCTTGTGTGACTGACCGCCAACTGTACGTTTTGGTGGAGTAATCTTTTTGGGCATAGGGCTTTCCTGCTTTGGATGCCCTTATATAACCCTAGTCTTTGATTATTGCCAGAGATGGCCTTCTGGGCTCAAATCCACCTACCTTTCGGCAGGCTTTATATTAAAGCACCCAACGGATAAGCCAGTGGATTGTTTCCACAAAAGCAAAAATTGATATGATAGCCACCACCAATACGGACATGGCTAGGTCGGCTAGGTCGTTAAATCGGCTCATTCAGATATTCCCCTGCTTCTACTTTTTGAATCCGTTCACCAATCCAACGCATAACTGGAACGGCCATTGAATTGCCCAAAGCCTTATACCGAGGGCCATCTAGACATTGATCGGTTGCTTTATTCTTCCATGGTATGGCCGTATAACCATCTGGGAAGCCTTGCAAGCGCTCACACTCGGTCGGCGTCAGGCGGCGCACGGCGGATGCCACTACATAGGTAGTGCTTTCATGCTTATCAGCACGACTTGCGCCAGAACGCAAACAGTGGCCGGTGTAAGGTTGCTCATTGACACCAAACGCCATAGTAGAATACTGAAGCACATTTGGAACGTGATGATAATCCTGCCCTGTATCCACAGTTTTAGATACATCGCCAGTAACATCGTTGTTATAAGCATCAAAACCAACTGCTTGCAAAAAAACATCAACCCTTTGTGCCGACCCGCGCCCAGTTGTATTTTCACAATTTAGCGTTCCGGCAATGTCATCTAAGCGCGGATATCCGTCAGAGGTGTTGACCGCTTGGGCGTGAGGCGTGGTAACAATTACCGCATCGGTTTCTACTCTGTCGTTTCCTGTACGACTGAAAGGAGGGCCTCCCGTAATGCAAGGGGCAGCTTTTTGCCCCGCGCTTCGGCTCGGCGCAGGATGCCCGCGCATGCTTTCGCGCTCAAATAAAACCGCTGCGGCACATCGCCAGTCTCCAAGATATCCGATAACGAACACACGTTTGCGCCGCTGGGCCAATCCGAAATATTGAGCGTCCAAAACTCTGTAGGCGAACCCATACCCGATTTCCCCCAGCCCCGCGAGGATGGAACCAAAGTCCCGTCCTCCATTGCTAGACAAGACGCCGGGGACATTTTCCCAGACAACCCACCGGGGGCGAAGGCGTTTAGCAAGCTTAAGGAACTCAAGGGCCAAGTTGCCACGGTCATCATCCAATCCGCCTCTGAGACCGGCGATACTGAAGGACTGGCAAGGTGTTCCTCCGACCAAAAGGTCAATTGGTCGGTATTCTCCGTCTTGAATTGTGGTGAAATCGCCATGTAATGGCACCTCTGGATAATGATGTGCCAATACGGCGCGTGGGAAGGGTTCAATCTCAGAAACAAACGATGCCTCCCAGCCTAGCGGATGCCAAGCCGTGGTTGCTGCTTCTATTCCGCTGCAAACGGATCCATATATCATTCAGATACTCCTTTTATGCATCTAACAAATTGCAGATTAGTTCACCCATGTAAAATTGTCTATAGGTATATAAACAACAGTCTCAAGGTCGCTTTTGTCGTTTCGATCTCGGCGTCCGCCAAAACCCTCGGTATGGTCGCACGGCACAACAATAAACCCAAGCCGGTCAGTCCATTGCACGAATATAACTGATGGCAGGTGCAAGCGCTCGCCATGAGCTACAAGGGCATCATATTTACCCTTTGAAATCATATAATCTGTGTAGTCACCGAAACCGCATTTACGGCTCTTGATCTCAATGAGGCATTTAACCGCCCCATTTTTTGTCAGGATATAATCTGTGCGGCTATTTTTTGGCATTTTGAATGCCGCCGTTTTATAAGCCTCGCAGATAACTTGGACAATTCCACCTTCACGCTCAAGATCCGCAGCGGTTTCGTACATCATTTCAGATGCTCCCCTGCTTCGATCTCGTCGGCCAACCAATCAAGAATACTATCTTTTCGTAGCCAAGCCACGATCAAGGCGCGTTCTTTCGCCCTGCCTTGCGTTACGCCCGTTTTGTGCGCGACCACCGGCACACTGTCTGCGGATGTGTATTTGATCATTTCTTACCCCGCCCAATCAAAACGCCAACAGTAATGCCGTTTATAAAAGCGCAGAAAAACAGCACAAAATTTTCAATATTAAAGGTCATTTCAGATGCCTTTCTGCTTCAATCTCGTTGGCCAAATCCCACAAATACGCCCTATGTGTTTCAACAATATTGTTTGCGCCGCCATCCCGCAGCCAAGCCACAATCTTGTCTCGCTCTTCCACATAAGCTGCCTCGCGGTGATCGCTAAATCTTTCAGCCAAATCATGCACGATGCCAGAACGCAGCCAACATGCCGCCTCTTCATAATCAGTTCTCATTTTAGACGTTCTCATTTCAGATGCTCCCCTGCTTCGATGTCCCTGACCCATGATTGAGCATAAAAATCATTATTATTTCGCAGCCAAGCCACGATCTTGGCCCGCTCGTCGGCGGCGGCATCCATCGCTTTTAATTGGACCCTGTTCCAAGCGGACACTATCGCGTCCATTTCTTCGTTTACCCTTTGTATTCCGGCTAATAATTCTTCATTTTCATTCATTTCAGGTGCTCCCCTGCTTCAATGGCGGCGGCGGTGGAAAACCAACGAAAGCCTTTCAGCCAAGCCACGATCTTGGCGCGCTCGTCTGCTGCGGCTTGCGTGACAGCATCCGCATGGGCCTCTATGCGGTGCGCTGCTTCCTGCATTGTCTCCCACATACCCAGCAAGTGAGTGCGGGTTTCAGCCATTTCATAGTCGTAGAATTCTCCATCCTGCTCAAGCCATGATGCGATTTCTGGGGTATCGTTAAATACGTTCAACATCCGGTCTACCAGTGCCTTATCGTCCATCATTTTAGATGCTCCCTTGCTTTGATGGCAGTTGCTGCTGTAATTAAAGCTTTTTGGGCCTGTATGATCACAGCCCCCCAACCCATATCCCGCAGCCAAGCCACAACCTTAGTTCGTTCATCGGCTGCACCATCAATAAAGGCTTCTTTGTAGTCCACACGCAATTGTTCGATTTCATCCTGCATTTGCTCAACGGTTTTAAAGCTCATTCCCTATACATCCCTGTTGAAATGGCCGTTACTATGTATTCAACAATAACCTCGACAGCATCAAGTTCCTCTTTGTCAGGACCGGTTTTACTTTCGTAATAAAAGTTACTGAATTTATTTATAAAGTCGATAATCTTTCCACGCTCATTACGAGCGCCCTCTTCCATGTAATCGTTTAGTTCTTTTTCTAGTTCTGCTTTGGTCATATCAATCATCTGTCTTCTCCTTATCTAGCCAGCACCGGACATACCAGTGCTCTCCATAGCTATCGATTTCTGTTTGGGGGTAACCTTTGGATAAAATCCACGCCCGCATGTGCGGAACCTGATCGGCAGGGCAGAGCTTGGGAAAGCCCCAGCGCCACCCAGATGGTGGATCAACCCATGTGTCCTTATTCACCTGATACTTCCTTCTGATAAAAGGGGCCGAGGGATTATCCCCCGACCCCATAAACGCTAGCCTTCTACAGCGGCCAGATAAAGCTCAAGGATCGCCTCTTCCTCAAGGCGCTTGGCCCGGTCCTGACGCAAAATCCGCACCATCTTGCGGATAATCTTGGCGTCAAGGCCATTGCCCTTAGCCTCATCAAGAACAGCCTTGATATCGCCTGTAACCACGGCCTTATCGTCCTCAAGACGATCAAGGCGCTCAATGATGGTCTTGAGCTGGTTTTGTGCGTCGCCGCTCAGGATATCGCTCATGCGGTCCTCCAGACGCGAACACCGCCCTCAGCCTTGCGGGTGCAGTATTCCCCGGTCTTGAAATACTTACGCTGCCGGTGGGCGGCATTAGCAACGTCCTGACGGATTCGACGAAAGTCCGCAGCGGCAACTGGCACAAAGAAGCTGTCACCAATTTCAAGAAGGGTGAAAGGGTACTTCGGCTCCTTGCGAGGCGCAGACGTAATGGGGATATTTTGCTCAATAACAAAAGTCATGATTAGTCCTTTTTCTTTAGGTTTGTTGAATCAAAATAGGAGTCAAGAATGTGAAACACAGCAGAGCGTTGCATTGACGAAAGTTCACGATAGTATCTTGGAGAAAAGATATTAATTTCCAAGTTTGCAAAATCTCTAATAATTTCCAATGACTCTTGATAGTTCTCCAGCAACTTGAGGCTTGCTTCGCAAAGCTCCTTGTTGTCCTTCAAAAGGTCATCGCATTGTGCCTGAAGCGCTTCAATACGCTCAAGCATAAGCTTTGCACCAACGGATGTCTTTGGTTCTGCCTTGCCAGCGGCTTTAGTCTCTGGCGTTTCGATGTTAATTTTTTCGGTAGTCATAGTTTTCCCCCTCCTTGGAAGAATGCGATTGGATGTCCGTTTGTAAATTGAAAGTGCGGGAACTCTTTAAAGCCCACCCACTCACCGGCCCATTCAAGACCGGCCTCCTTGCCCAGTTCGCCAACCTTTTTCCAAAGCAAAAGATCAGCGCCCGTGGTGCCCCAGACAGGCTTGCCGAGGCGCATGGGCACAACGTCATAGGCCAAGCCATAATTGTGCATAGACTGGCCAGCCTTGGCGTTGGTAACCTTCTTGCCCGGTACCGTGCGGCCCAAGGCGTAAAGCGTAGCCTGCTCTTCGCGGTCCCTAAATGTGCAGGTGACCAAAAGATCAATGCCAACTTTCATGCATGCCACGATATGGTGCGCGGCCATTTCCTTCACAACGGGGTGAAGGTCATGCAGGTCTCTACTCGTTGTCATAGTTTACTCCCATATTAATTTTGCCGCTGCCGTGGGTGCCAAAGACATAACCGGTTGGCAAAGGCTTAGGTGCGGCCATAGGTATGCGCGGCTCAAGGCGGCGCTGAAGTTCAAACTCAAGATACTGGATGGCTTTCCTAATATCCTCGCAAGGATCTTCGGTCTTAAGTTCTAAACGCCAAATATACTTGATTGCGTTTCCCAAATTAAAGTTCATGTGGGTTGTCACATCAATGCACTCTATTTGAGTACCGCAATTTTTACACATGGTTTTGCTATTGGTGTAGTGTTCTGGGTGCTTGACCCTATCAGTCATTTTATACTCCATCTGATGCTTTTCAGTGTTTCAATATATGCGGAGGGTTTTTCGCCCTGTCAATTTATTTTTTGTACCCCCCCCACTTTTTATATTCGGAAGGGGTGGGGGGTCTTGGGGGATTACCTTTGGTTGTACCCCAGTTTGTTGGGTTTTTTGGGGGTATAATATTTTCGTGCGCGGTAACCCTATATAGTACCAAAAGTATGGTGATAAGGGGGGTGGGGGGGGCATACTCTACCCCAGATACCCCCCATCGCATCACGATGCGATCCAGAGTAGAGGTCGTCCTTTCTGGGGGCCGATGACAACGCTGTCATCTACCTTCTCGTGTGCGGTCATGCTCGGCTGAGTAGACCTCAGCCCAATGACAACGCTGTCATCCACCACAGCACGAGCCGGTCGAGCGACCGGCGGATCATAGGTAGTCTGCCCATTTTGGGCAGGTTACCTATGGACAGAACGCCCTGCGGACTGTACCCTTACAGGGTGGGCGGGAGGAAGGCAGACAGCCCAATGACAGCGCTGTCATATGGCCAAAGTATTTTCATTATGCCAGTTGACATAGCGGACGTTATGTCCGATAAAGATTGCACATTAT